>Ga0181520_10000845_pt1 | contig 66193 bp, 54 predicted proteins | sample PEATcosm2014_Bin_29_FD_132451 | JGI IMG/M metagenome (GOLD analysis project Ga0181520, IMG submission 132451) | Peatland microbial communities from MTU Mesocosm Facility, Houghton, MI, USA - PEATcosm2014_Bin02_30_metaG | ecosystem: Environmental > Terrestrial > Soil > Wetlands > Peat | place...
ATGCACCCGCTTCACGTGCTTTGTGCTCACCGGCTCGCAATACGCCCGCAGCGCATGCACTGAGTCATTCGTCAGCAACCCGCGCCACACCAGGCTCCAGATCGCGTCCACCGTCTCGCCCGGATATCCGCCACCGGTGCCGTCATGAATCTGCTGAAAGAAGGAAGCTCCATGAGTCTTCAAGTACGCGACGACCGCCGCCGCCTTATCGACTGTCTTTGCCTCTTCCGACAACTGAGAACTGACAACTGACAACCGTCCCACCGGCCACAGTTCCGCCAGCTTCTCCGCCAGATACAGCCCCACTCGCCCGTCCCGCTCGCCAATCGCATCGAAACCTACCCAGGTCACTTCGCCTGCCGCAATCAAAGTATCCAAGTCGGCAGGGTGATACCCGCTCACGCGCGCCGGCAGAATCTCCGTCTCCAGAATCGAAGCCGGCAGCGCCGCGCCCTGCAGGTTCTCGATCACATCCAGCAGCGCATCCAGGCCCTTCCGCGGCTGTACGACGCCCTGCCAGCGCGTGATCAGCCGCGCCAGCACGCGCTGCTCAACCGGCTCAACCTCTTTCCGCAGCCGCGCCAGGCTCTTTCGCCGGATCGTCCGCAATACCTCCACATCACACCACTCACGGTGCACGCCGCCCGGCCGGAATCCGCCCTCGACCACGCGCCCGGTTCCCACCAGCCGCTCCAGCGTCGCCTCCACTCCGGCCGCAGGCAGCCCGAACCGCGCCGCGCATTCGGCTGCGGTGAACGGCCCGTGCGTCCGTGCATATCGCCGCACCAGGTCCAGCCCAGCCTCCGGCACCGCCTCCAGAAACGCCGCTGGCAACCCCACCGGCAGCGCCACGCCCAGGGCATCGCGGTAACGCCCCGCATCTTCCACCGCGATCAGCCGCCGCTTACCCGCAAGCGAAACCTCGATCACCCGCTTCGCCCGAACCAGCTTGGTTACAAATTCCCACACGTTTTCCACAGATGTGCGTTTCTGTAACTCATCGCGTGACAAATCACCGAGGCGCAGCAGCAGATCGTGCACTCCATCCACATTCCGCGCCTTGTAGCCTTCAATCAGACACTGCAACTGCTCCTCGGTCTCCTCGATCGCATGCGGATCCAGCAACTCGCGCAGGTCCGCATCGCCCATCAGCTCCCGCAACTGGTCCTGGTCGATCGCGAGCGCCTGGGCCCGCCGTTCCGCCAGCGGCGCATCGCCATCGTAGATGTAATTCGCCACGTAGCCGAACAGCAACGCCGCCGCAAACGGCGAGGACTTCTCAGTATTCACCGTGTGCACGCGCAGCGACCCGTCCCCAATCCCGCGCAGCACCTCCATCAGCGCGGGCATGTCGAACACATCGCGCAAGCACTCGCGATACGCCTCCAGCAGGATTGGAAAGCTCGCATACCGGCTCGCCACCGCCAGCAGGTCGTACGCACGCTTCCTCTGCTGCCACAGCGGAGTTCTCCCATCCGCCCGCCTGCGCGGCAGCAGCAGCGCCCGCGACGCGCTCTCGCGAAACTTCGCCGCAAACAGCGCTGTCGATCCGAGCTGCCGCTCGACCAACTCCGCTGCCTCAGAAGGCTCCATCAGCAGAGCCGCAACATCCGGAGCCGCATCCGCCTCCGGGAAGCGCAGCACAAAACCGTCCTCGGTACCCATCGTCTCCACCACTGGCCCGCCGCTCGCCTGGATCTTCGCCGCTGCCGCCATCGCCCAGGGCGTGTGAATTCTGCTGCCAAACGGCGTCAGCACGCACACGCGCCACGCCCCGAGCTCATCGCGCACGCGCTCGATCACGATATTGCGATCATCAGGAACAACGGTGGTTACAATCTCCTGGTCGGCCAGATAGCGCATCAGGTTCTCCGCCGCGCCGGCGTCCAGATCGTGACTCTTCACCAGCGTTGTCACCGCAACCGCCAACGGCATCTCGCGCAGGTTGCGCACCAGCGCACCAATCCGCCGCCCAAACTCCATTGGCCTTCCCGCGCGGTCGCCATGCCAGAACGGCATCTTGCCCGGGTCGCCCGGCGCAGGCGAAACCAGCACTCGATCATGCGTGATCTCCTCGATACGCCAGGTCGATGCGCCCAGGACGAACGTCTCGCCCGGCTTGCTCTCGAAGACCATCTCCTCATCCAGTTCGCCCACGCGCACCGGCTTCGCGCGCTCGCCCGCCAGAAACACGCCGTACAGCCCGCGGTCGGGAATCGTCCCGCCATTCAGGATCGCAATCCGCTTCACGCCTTGTCTCGGCGTCAGCCAGTTGCGAGCTCTGTCCCAGGTGATTCGCGGACGCAGCTCGGCAAACTCGTCCGACGGATAGCGGCCGGCAAGCATGTCCAGCACTCCGTCAAATACCGTGCGGCTCAGCCCGGCAAACGGCGCGGAGCCAAGCACCAGAGCAAACAGTGCGGAGTAGCTGATTCCGGGGCTCGCATCCTCATCCGTCCGCGCCTTCGATCGTCGCGCTGCTTCCACCATGTTCAGCGGCGGATGCGCAATCATGGCGACGATCTGTTGCGCCAGCACATCGAGCGGGTTGCGCAGGAACCGCGTCGATTCCACATGACCCTCGTGCATCGCGCGCGTCACCGCGGCACACGCCACCAAGTCCGCGCGGTACTTCGGAAAAATGATTCCGTGAGAGGGCGCGCCCACCTGGTGCCCCGCCCGCCCGATGCGCTGCATCCCGCTCGCTACAGATGGAGGCGCCTCGATCTGAATCACCAGATCGATTGCTCCCATGTCAATCCCCAACTCCAGCGAGCTGGTTGCCACCAGCGCCTTGATCTGACCCGCTTTCAGGAGTTCTTCAATCTCCACCCGTTGCGGCGCGGCAAGCGATCCGTGGTGTGCGCGTGCAATCGGCTCACCCGCAAGATCGTTCAACGCGCCCGCCAGCCGTTCCGCTACGCGCCGAGCATTCACGAAGATCAGCGTCGAAGTACGCCCGCGGACGATCTCGAGCAACCTTGGATAAATGCTCTGCCAGATCGACGTCCGTTTCAGGCCATCAGGTGTCGGAGCCGGTTCGTCGCCCTCGCCGAGCCGCGCCATGTCCTCGACCGGAACCTCCACTCTCAGCTCCAGGGCCTTCCTCGCGCCGGCATTCACAATCGTCACCGGACGAAAGCGAACTCCGCGCGCTGCATCGCCAGTAGCGTCGTCGTCGCGGACATCGAATCCCGGCTGCCCCTCCGCAATCGGGCCACCCTGGGAACTGACAACCGGCAACTGTTCCTCGCTGCCACCGAGAAATCGCGCTACCTCCTCAAGCGGTCGCTGGGTCGCGGAGAGGCCAATCCGCTGCAGCCGCTTGCCGCCGCTCGCATGCACCAGCGCCTCCAGCCGCTCCAATGACAGCGCCAGATGCGCGCCACGCTTGGTCGGAACCAGCGCATGAATCTCGTCCACAATTACCGTCTCGACTGCGCGCAGTGCCTCCGATGCCTCCGACGTCAGCATCAAGTACAGCGACTCCGGCGTCGTGATCAGAATGTCGCCAGGATGCCGTCGGAACCGTGCCCGCTCGCTCGCCGGAGTATCGCCAGTGCGCATGCTGATCGCTGGTATGCGAACCGCGACGCCCGCCTCCTGCGCCATGCCTGCAATTCCCTCCAGCGGCGCGCGCAGGTTCCGCTCGACATCGGCGGCCAGCGCCTTCAGGGGAGAGATATACACCACGCGGCAGCCACGCTCGTCCTCACCCGTGCTGCCCCCGAGCATCAGTTTGTCCAGACACCACAGGAACGCGGCAAGGGTCTTGCCCGTGCCTGTGGGCGCCAGGATCAGCGTCGACTCACCACGCGCGATCGCGGGCCAGCCCTCGCGTTGGGGAGCAGTCGGTTGGCCGAAAACCGCGCGAAACCAAGCGGCGGCGATCGGGTGGAACTGAGCCAGCACTCCATCCGCTCCCAGCCCCGCCTTGCCCATGTTCTCAACGCGCTCCGACGCCTCTCCTGCAGGCGCGGGATTCGCTTTCCTGGGGCCACGCTTCGGCTTGGATAGGGTCGGCGGCATCGCTCGATTGTTACCACAGCAGAATACCCGCTGTAAGCCGCCGGGATGCCGCCGGAACGGTTCTTCTTCCTGGGAGCTATGTCTTCGCCGGCCGGTAGAAATAGCACTCCCGAACGAACTCCGCTTCGAAGAGGTTCGTCGAATCCTCCGCCTGCTCTGACGCTCCCAGTACCAGATACCCGCCTGGCACCATTTGGCGATGCACGCTTCGAAAAACTGAGCTTCTGCTCTCCTGCGGAATGTAGAGCAACACGTTGCGCAGCAGCACCAGGTCGAATACCGGCAGCTCGGGCAGGGGTGCGCACAGATTTGCATTCTGGAACTCGCACATCGACCTCAGCTTCGGCGCGACCTCCCACTCATCGCCGTCGCGCGCCAGATACTTCACCAGCATGCGCGCCGCCAATCCACGATTTACCTCCAATCGGTGGTACCGGCCACGCCTGGCATCCTCAATGGCGTGCGGAGAGGCATCCGTTCCTGCGATCTTGATGTCCCAGTCTGCCAGGTCCGCGAAGTGTTCACAGAGCAGCATCGCCAGACTGTACGTTTCCTGTCCGGTCGAACTCGCCGCGCTCCATATCCGCAGCTCTCGTTGGGAAGAGTTCGCTTCGATCAGGCGTGGCAAAATCGTGTCACGAAGCACTTCAAACATCTTGTGATCGCGGAAGAAGGCGGTCTCGGTGATGGTCATTGCTTCGGCCACTGCGCGATGTAGATGAGTCGGCTGATTGGTTCGCAGAATGCTTCGAAGGTCTTCGGATACCATACTCATCTAAGCCGCCAGCCCCAGCATCATCAGCTTCTCGCGCAGGCTCTCCGCCGTAAACGGCTTCATCAGGAATTCGTCTGCGCCGTACTCAAGTGCACGGCAGATGAATGAGTTGTCGGCCTCCGTGGTCACCATCATCACCTTCATTGGTGGGTGAAGGCACGCATCGCGGATTGCTTTTACGCACTCCAGCCCGCCCATCTGGGGCATGTTCACGTCCAACAGCATGAAATCGAATGGGGCCGAGCGGCGAAGCAACTTGAGCGCTTCGCGTCCATTGCCTGCTTCCTCGCAAGACAGGCCAATCCGCTCCAGCAACTGGCGCAGATGCTGACGGATGAATCTTGAATCGTCTACGATCAGCGCCCTCATCTCGATTCTCCTCGGCCGGGTTTTGCGGCTCCGAACAACTGGTTCCGCGCCAGTTGCGATGGCCGCAGCCGCTGCGGGTCCAGGCGCACCATCAGTTCGGGCTGCAATCTGTACGCCCCATCGAACAAAGCCACGCTCCTCGCGTCCAGCGTGCTTAGGTTCGCCTCCAGCGCATTGCGAGCCGGCGTCACCTCTCCGCCAACTGCATCGACCATCAACCCAAACCGTTCGCTATTCTGCTCGTCGTCGAACACCAGCACGCAGCCTGTTCCGGAACCCCTTTCCAGCCCGAGCAGAACACGGAAGCTCACGGTTGTCAGCACCTCTCCGCGGTAGGGCACCACGCCTGCGATATACTCCGGGGCCAGCGGCACGCGCAGCGGCGTGCTGGCTCCGAGCACCTCACGGATCTGCCGCGTATCAATTCCAAACAGTCCTGAACCGGCGCGCACCGAGCACAACGATACGGTATCGTCCGTGTCCTTCGTCGAGCCCTCCGCGCTCTTCATGCGACCTCCTGCAACCTAACCGCCGCCCCTTGCGGCGCTCCGGCGAACTCGCATTGCACCGTGGCAACCCGGTTGTCCACCATCGCCAAGTGGCCCTGGTACAGTTCTTCATTCGCAGCCAACAGCGTGCTTGTCGATATACCCAGCACGCGCCGCACCACCATCCCGACGCGCCGCATCGTGTGCGCCTCTGGGCGCACGCAGATCAACACTGTCACCATTGCGCCCGCAGTCGCTTCCATGTCGGGTAACACCGCGTCGTCATCCTGGAGAGGAAGCAACTCCCCGCCGCATTGAAGCACGGCTCTTCCTCCCGCATATTCGATGCTACCGAGTGGAACACGCTCGATCCGCTCCACTGCGCTCAACGGGATTCCGATCCAAGCCTGGTTGCCACCTTGTCCACATCCAGGCCTGCGGCTTTCATAAATCACCATCGAGCGCTCTGCCGCGCAGCCGGCGTCCTCCACCCGAGCAGCGTAACTCTGTCCTGGTTTCAGGTTCGCCAGCGTCGACGCATCGGCTGCCGGCCGTATTCCTGCCCGTGTTCCGGCGGCCGCCACGTCGAGAATCATCGCCAGCGTGCCGTTTCCCAGCAGCGTAGCGCCCGAGAACAAACCAATGTCTCCAAGCACTCCGGACAACGGCTTTACGACGATCTCCTCCAATGCCCTCAGGTCGTCCACCACCAGCCCAAACCGAAGCCCCTCCGACTCCAGCACCGCAACGTAGAAGCCACGCTGTTCTGTGTTTGCTCTCTGCTCCAGTTCCAGCAGGCGGCCCAGCCACACCAGCGGCAGCAGCTCCTCGCGCAGGCGGTACAGTTCTGTTGTGCCAATTCGTTCTATTGCCGCTGGGGCATCGTTCGGCGGCACATATACCAGCTCGATCAGCGAAGACTGTGGGAGCACGAAGCTCTGACCTCCGCTTTCCACAACCAGCGCCGGGATGATCGCCAAGGTCAGTGGGACGCGCAGCCGCACCGTGGTTCCTAAGCCGGCTCGGGACTCGACCTCCACGCTTCCTCCCACCTTTTCTACATTGGCCCGCACGACGTCCATCCCCACGCCGCGCCCGGAGACATTCGTTACTTTCTTCGCGGTCGAAAATCCTGCAACGAAGATTAGCTGCAGGGCATCTCGCTCTGTCTTCGACGAGGCTTGCTCCGGCGTCATCCATCCATCTTCGATCGCCTTGGCCAACACCCGCTCGGTCGAGATTCCGGCGCCATCGTCGCTCACCTCGATCACGATAGAGCCGTTATGTTTGGAACGCGCGCAGACGCACTACACCCTCGGCCGGCTTACCCTCCAGCACACGTGTCTCCGGAGGCTCGATTCCGTGGTCGACCGAGTTCCGGACGGCGTGGGCCAGCGGGTCGCGAATCGCCTCCAGCAGGGTCTTGTCCAGCCTGGTTTCCTGCCCCTCGAATTCAATCCGCACATTCCGTCCGCAGGCGGTGGCGAGATCGCGCACCATCCTGGGGAACTTTCCAAACAGGTGACCCAGAGACTGCATCCTCGCCTGCCTTACCGATTCGCGAAGCTCCGAGGTTACGTTGCTCAGCCTGAGCGCGAGATCGGGGAAGGTATGCGCCCCGGGCTTGCTCTGCAGAATCTGGTTGCGCGTCAGCACCAACTCACCGACCAGGTCCATCATCCGGTTCAACACGTCGACATCGATGCGCAGTGTCCGGTCTTTGCCCGGCAGATCATTTGGAGAATCCGCGCGTATTACATCCCGGCTCTGGAGCGTGGGTTCCTCGTTGGGAAACAATTCTCCGCTGGCGGCCTTCAGCCTCGCCAACAGCGCGAGCAACTCGCGGTCGTCATCGGTGGACCGCACTCCCTCGGTTCCGGTGATCTCAATCAGGCGTAGAATCTCCTGCAGTCTGTCTCGCAGATCCAACAGCCCACTGATCAGCTCAGAGGTCACCGCGATTTTTCCATCGCGCAACGCCGCCAGCAGGCTCTCGCCGGTGTGCGCCAATGCCTGTAGACGGTCGAATCCCAGGAAGCTCGTAGTCCCCTTGATGGTATGCACCGTACGGAAGATCTCCGACACCAGTTCGCCGTCGCCCGGCTGCTTCTCGAGCTCGGTCACGCAGAGCTCCATCCGCTCCAGCCCCTCCTGGCTCTCCGCGAGAAATTCCTTCGTCAGTTCATCCACTATTCCCTTATCGGGCCGCCGCCCCCGAATCATGAGTCTCGCCCGCTAAACCTCGTGACTGGTTGATCAGCAGTTTGCCGGGGCTTGCCTTCCCCCGCGCCAGCCGCTAACCTCAAGCCCTATGCCGTCGAGTCCGCTGACCAGCGCCGAAATCGCCGCCCTCCACCAGCGCGCCACAGAAGCCGCCCGCAACTCCTACTCGCCGTACAGCCAATTCCGCGTCGGCGCGGCGATCCTGCTGCATGCGGACGCGCGCCAGCCCGGCGAGATCATCACGGGGACCAATGTTGAGAACGCCTCTTACCGCCTGACCACGTGCGCCGAACAGGCTGCAATCGCCGCTGCTGTCTCCCTCTACGGCCCGGCCATACGCATCCGCGCGGTCGCCGTCGTCAACCTCAACGGCGCAGCCTGCATGCCCTGCGGTGCCTGCCGCCAGACCATCCTGGAGTTCTCCTCCGCAGAGACCGCCATCTTCTACCCTTCTGCCACAGGTGAAACTGTCTCGACAACACTTGCCGCGCTTCTCCCCGCCGCCTTCCGACTCACGCCCGAATAGAATTGTTGTTATTTGCTGGTCTTCGAAACGGCCGAGCGCCAGGATACACCGAGAGTTATGAGCCTTAGCCCGCAAATTACCAACCCGTGACCAGCAGCCTTCATGACCATTCATCCAATCGACGTCATCCAGCACAAGCGCGACGGTAAAGTCCTTTCCGACGCCGAAATCCAGGGGTTTATCCACGCGCTGGTCCAGCGTACCCCCGAGAGTCCAACCCCGACAGACGCCCAGGCCGCTGCCTTCCTGATGGCCGTCTTCCTGCGCGGACTCAACCCTAAGGAACTCGCGGCCCTCACCCAGGCCATGCGTTTTTCCGGCGAGGTTTTCGACCCAACCCCGCTCCACTCCTTCACTGTGGACAAGCACTCGACCGGCGGTGTCGGCGACAAGACATCCCTCCTGATCGCACCCATCATTGCCGCCGCGGGCGCCCCCGCAGCCGAGGGCGAGGGCTACAGCCTCTGCGATCCGATGATCTCCGGCCGTTCGCTCGGGCATACCGGCGGAACGCTGGATAAGCTCGAGACTATTCCCGGGTTCCGCACGCAACTCCCGCTGCCCGAGTTCCTGTCCATCCTGCAAGAATGCGGCTTCGCTATGGCCGGCCAGACACCGACGCTGGTTCCCGCCGACCGCATCTTATACGCGCTTCGCGACCACACCGGCACGGTCGAGTCACCGTACCTCATCACCGCCAGCATTATGAGCAAGAAACTCGCAGCCGGCCTCAACGCGCTCGTGCTCGACGTCAAGACCGGGTCCGGCGCGTTTATGTCTCGCTACGCCGACGCGCAGTTGCTGGCCCGCCTCATGGTAGAAACCGGCGAACGAGCCGGCACGCGCACCGTTGCCCTGCTTACCTCCATGGACCAGCCGCTGGGACGTTTTTCCGGCAACTGGGTCGAAGTCCAGGAGTGCCTCGAACTCTTCCAGCACTTTTCTCCCGACTTCACCTTCATTCTTCCGCTCGAGAAGTTGCGTCTCAGCTCCGACCTTCTCAATCTCACCCATGCCCTGGCCGGCCACATGCTCCACATGGGAGGAAAAGCCGCAACTCCCGAAGCGGGCGCCGTCCTTTCCGCCAAACTCCTCGCCGACGGATCGGCCTACCAGCGCTTCCTCGCCATGGTCGAGCTGCAGTCCGATGACTGTCCAGCCGCCGTGGCCGCTTTCGCCAACCCTGCTGCCTTTCACAAACCGGCTGCAACCCGCACCCTCGCCGCCGATCGCGCCGGCTACGTCGCATCGATGGATTGCACCAGGATCGGCTGGGCCGTTCAGCGTCTCGGAGCCGGCCGCGCGCGGCCCGGCGAACCGGTTAGCGCCCACGCCGGAATTGAGATGCACGCCAAACTCGGCGACCTCGTTGAAGCAGGCCAACCCCTCGCCACACTCTTCAGCGAAGACCCTGCCTTGCTCGACGAACCCGAATCCATGCTCCGTGAAACGCTGCAAGTCGCCCCGGCGCCACCTACCCCCATCCCCCTCATCCGGGAGATCATTACCAAGAACCAGTTGAAGTGATCGCAGACACCTGACGAATTCCGTCGCCGTGCGACCGCGCGATTCGTTACACTCAACCCAAACGCAACCATGCTGTAACTACCACGCATCAGCCGAACGGAGCGCACGTGGCACGATTCACTGGTCTTCTCGGTCTCATCACCTTCCTTGGCGTCGCGTACGCTCTCTCCACCAACCGCAAGGCGATCCGCTGGCGCACGGTCGCGTGGGGGCTTGGCCTCCAGATAATCTTCGCGTTTCTGGTCATCAAATGGAGCTACGGTCAGATCCTTCTCCACGCTGCCAGCACCGCAGTCACCTCGATGCTGGGCCACGCTGCCGACGGTTCCACCATGGTCTTCGGACCGCTCGGCGATCCCAACAGCATCCTCCACGTCTTCGCCTTCGCCGTGCTGCCCACCATCATCTTCGTCTCAGCTTTCTTCGCAATCCTCTACCACATCGGATTGATGCAGCAGATTATCAAAGTGGTCGCGTGGGTTATGCAGCGAACGATGGGCACCAGCGGCGCGGAGAGCACTAACGTTGCCGCCAGCATCTTCATGGGGCAAACCGAGGCCCCGCTCACGATCCGCCCCTTTCTCGCCGGCGCCACCAACTCCGAGCTCATGACCATCATGACCTCGGGCATGGCGCACGTCTCCGGCGGAATCATGGCCGCCTATATTGCCTTCGGCATCAATGCGAAGGACCTGCTCTCCGCCGTAATCATGACCGCGCCTGGCACCATTCTGGTCGCCAAGATGCTGGTGCCGGAGACCGAAGTTCCCGCCACGGCCGGCACGGTAAAGATGCCGCCGTCGGAGGAGCACGCCAACGAGAACTTCATCGGCGCCATTGCCCGCGGTACCATCGACGGCGGCGCGCTGGCCTTCAACGTCGCGATTATGCTGATCAGTTTCCTCGCGCTGGTTGGCCTGGTTAACGCCTGTATGCTTGGCATCTCCAACGGGCTCTGGACCATCCACATGCCAGGCACCGACCACGGCATCCGCTTTCCGCACTCGCTAGGCAACGCGCTGGGCACGCTGGCGTCTCCGGTTGCATGGCTCATTGGCATCCCCTGGAACGAGTGTCAGAGAATCGGCAACCTGCTCGGCACCCGCGCGGTGCTCAACGAGTTCGTCGCCTACACCCAGCTTGGGTTGTGGAAGAGCACGCTCTCGCCGCGCACCTTCTCCATCGCCACCTTTGCCTTGTGCGGGTTCGCGAACCTCGGTTCCATCGGAATGCAAATCGGCGGCATCGGCGCGCTCGTCCCCAACCGCCGCAACGACCTCGCCCGGCTCGGATTTCGCGCCATGCTGGCTGGGACCATGGCCAACCTTATGTCTGCGAGCATCGTCTCCATGCTGATCCGCTAACGGCTCTTCGCCTTTGGGGAGGTCTTTGGAATGCATCATGTTTGGCCTCAGCCTTACTTCCTTCTTGGCAAGGGGCTTGGTGTCTCCGCATTGCTGGCTGGCATTCCCACACTGGTGCTGCTGTACTTGTTGGGCGTCAAGCGCAAGGCATCGTGGATCGCGGCCCTGGCTGGACTGGCTGCAACTCTGGTGCTGGCAAAGTTTGCCTACGGCATGTCGTACGGTCATGCCGCGAGCAGTGCCGCCTACGGCGCATGCTTTGGGATCTTCCCGATCTCGTGGATCGTGTTTTGGGCGCTGGTCCTGTATGAGATTACGGTGACGACTGGCAAGTTCGAGGTCATTAAGGACTCGATCGGCTCCATTACCTCGGACAAGCGGATGCAGGCGCTGTTGATCGCGTTCGCGTTCGGCGCGTTTATCGAAGGCTGCGCCGGCTTTGGAACGCCGGTGGCTGTGGCCGCTGCCATGATGGTCGGGTTGGGGTTCTCGGCGCTGTATGCGTCGTCCATCTGCCTGTTGGCCAACACCGCGCCAGTGGCATTTGGATCGATCGGCATTCCCGTGATTACCCTTGCGGGCATCACTGGATTGCCGCTGGAGCGCGTGCATGGCGTTGCCGGCCTCAGCGGCATCGCGGGCACGCTGACGGCGCCGGTCGCCTTTATTCTGCCTGCGTACCTGATCCTGGTTACCAGCGGCCTGCCGGCGATGCTGGAAGTCTGGCCCGCAGTCCTGACCTGCGGCGCGGTCTTCGCGACCATCCACATTCTGGTCTCGAACTTCATTGGACCGCAGTTGACCGACATTCTGAGTTCCATTGGCGCGATGGGCGCACTGGTGCTGTTACTCCGCTTCTGGGAGCCCAAGCACACCGAGAAGCACGCGAGTGAAGTCGACGAATCCATGAAGATGGTCACCGATGAGTTGCCGCTGCGGAAGCACGACCTTAGATCGCGGCCGCACTATACGACGCGCGAGATTTGGCTGGCCTGGATGCCGTATGCGCTGCTGGTGGTCTTTGTGCTCGCCTGGGGATTTCCGCCGTTTGCTGCGATCCTGAATCGGGTGACGATCTCGTTTGCGTGGCCGGGGCTGCACAACGAGATTCTGCGCATGCCGCCGATCGTTCGAGCCCCAACGCCGTACGCGGCGAAGTTCACCTTCAACTGGCTGTCGGCCTCGGGTACTTCGTGCATGGGCGCGTCGCTGCTGGCGGCGGCCTTCGCCGGCATGAGGCCGAGCGCGTTAGGCAAGATCATCCTGTCGGTCGCGCATAAGTTGATTCGGCCGACTATTACCGTGGCCTCGATGCTGGCCATGGCCTTTGTGATGAACTACTGCGGCGCGACCGGAACCCTCGGGCTCGCGTTTTCAGCAACCGGTCGGGCCTTCCCGTTCTTCAGCCCGATTATGGGCTGGCTCGGCGTGTTTCTGACCGGGTCCGACACATCCGCCAACGCTCTATTCGGCAACCTGCAGGTAGTCAGCGCAACCCGGCTGGGATTCGATCCGGTGCTGATCGCGGCGGCGAACTCGGCGGGCGGAGTGATGGGAAAGATGATCAGCCTGCAGACCATCGCGGTGGCGGCCGCCGCGACCGGAATGTCAGTCGCGGACCAGTCGAAGCTATTTCGCTTCACCTTGAAGCACAGCATCTTTCTGGCGTCGATTATCGGAGTCGAAGTAATGCTTTGCGCCTACGTCATTCACCTGCGCTGAATCATTTTTTCGTCGCTCTCACCACTACGACGGGACCCAGAAGCCCAGAGAGCTGTAACGGGGAATCGGCTGTGTAGGGCGTGATGTCGGCAAAGGTGTACTTGGTCGCATTCGGTTGTTGATCGCCGATCAATCGATTCACCCAGGCGTTCACCACCTGGATGGTGATCTCATTTTTCCCCGGCTTCAACGCTGTCGTAACGTCCACGCGATAGGGAGCGTGCCAGGCGACGCCGAGCGAAACCCCATTGACCGTCACCTCCGCCAGGTTCTTGACGTCACCTAGATCGATCCAGAGATTTGCGCCCGGCTTGAACCAGTCCGGCGACACCTGAATCGTCTTGGTATATGTGCCGGTCCCGGAGAAGTACTTGACCCCTGCGTCCGCGCTGTCGTTCCACGGTGCCAGCTTGTCGAGCGTGACGGATGCGGGCGCGCCGCGGTGTTGCTGAAAACTCACATTCCATGGACCATCGATGGTCGTCAGCGTGGTCTCCACCACCTTAGGCAGCGTTCGGGCGGCGGCGGTTGCCGGCTTGCGGAATACGACGAAGACCGTGCCCCACGGCTCAAGATGCAGCGGCACGGTCGTGCGTCCATTCGTAATTGTGTAAGAGGCAGGTTCTGACTTTCCGGTTTCAGCATGCCACAGTTCCGGCGCCTTGCCGGTCACGCGGAAGCTCGCGTCCACCGATTCGTCGCGATCATTGCGATTGTCCAGAAAATAGATTTCGCCATCGGCCAGCTTGCGATGCACGAATGCGATCCGCGCATCTTTCTCAGGCTTGCTATGGTCGAAATCTGGAGCCACGTCCAGCGCTTTCAGCGCCGAAGCCGCATCCTGTCCTGCATAGACCTTGCCTTTACCGAGCGTGTGTACGCCTGTTCCGTTGCCGAACAACTCATCGTTCAGTTTGTTGAACTCAGCCTGGTCGTCGGCCAGACTCGGTGTGTCCGTAGGCTTCTCCCCGGCAACAATCGCGCCCTGTTCCACCAAACTGTGAATGGCGCGCAACACCGGCAGCGACATGTGTTTGCTGTACGGATCCAGCACCAGCAAGCGGTAGGTCATGCCGCTTGCGGTAGTAATCCTTCCGTTGGCCACATGGAACATATGGATCAGGCCATCTGCGTTGATGTAGTCGAATCCGTAACCTTCCGGTACATTGGGTGCGGAATTCGCGAAGATCGCCGTCAGGTTCGAGTCCTCGCCGTAGAAATAGAGCAAGTCCGCAGCGAAGCGCCCTTGCTGCAGCATGTAACTGCTGCGCGCCAGATAGTCGACCCATGGGCGTGCTTCCTCCGCCCAAGTTTCGTTCCGGTTGAACCACTGGCCGTACGGCCCAAGCGTCAGTCCCGGCGCTTTGTCCACCAACGGCTGGTGGGCCGATTCGTGAATCACGATGCGGTTGATGCCGTTGACGAGTTCCTGGTCCGCTGTCGGCTTCAGCGTTGCCGGTGACCACGCCCACGCGCTGTTGATTCTCGCCGTCATCGACTCCGCCGCGGCCAGATTCTGTCCGTAGATATGGGCGACTGACGCGGATTCGCGATCGTCGGCATCGTAGTTGTATTGCTCCCGGTTCACGCCCGGCGCCTGGGCCCACATCGCGCTCATGGGGACTTCGTTGTACTTCTTCACTTCCATGCCATCGGCAATAAACGCACGCCCCGACTCGTGCGACTCGCCGTAGTGGCCCATGCCGCGCGCTTTCAGAGTGGCCTCCAACTGGCCATAATGCTCGGTCGCGGTCAGGTCGGCAATCGTCTTGCGCAGGTCCCACAGAAACTGGTCGCTTGCCTTTGCGCTTTCCACTATGCGCCCGGTAAGCACAGGCAGCCACGGGTGAGGATCGTAGCCGCGCAGCCGCGCGAAGTCGGCGATCATATTGTCGGTCCAGTTCTGCGCGCCAGCCTCCCAGCTATCGTTGATCACATAGCGGATGCCGCGTTTTCCCATAAAGTCCGCGCCAACAGTCTCTTTGTAGCTGTCCAGGTACCGATCCATGTAGTTCTTCACGTAATGCGCGTTCAGCTTGTCTACCTCGAGTCCGGTGGCCTCCTGCGTCGCCGGGTGATTCGTGATGCCAAGCAGCGAGTATCCGATTCTGAGCACAACCCATCGCCCGGCTGGAGGCGTCCAGTCCAGCGTGCCGTCCGGGTGGAACTTGCCGGTCAGGTTGATGACGTCACTCTTACGGATTACGGCAGACTGCGGCTCGTCCGGCGTCGCGAAGCCATACAGATCGGGCGTTTGATTGAACGCAGCCTTCTCCTCAAAGCGATTCACCCGGGCATCGGGGTGAAGCACGAGTTCCGCGAGCGCGATGTCAGCCGGAGGCCTGGCAGCCGCCACTCCTGTTCCGCTGGTGGACATCGTCTTGAAGGTCATGCGGAAATACTTCGCCACCACCGGAGGAAACGCGATCGTATGCTCCGCCGATCCGCCTTTCGGAACCGTAGCCACTACCCGGAAGTTGACGCCATCGTCGCTGGCTTCCAACGCTTCGCCTGAGTCAGGACTACCTCCTCTGGCAAAGAAATCGTCACCCGGACCACTCGAGCGGCGCACGATCGTCAGCGCGCAAATCCTCTGCGGTTGGGAAAACTCATATTGAATCCAGGCCTTCTCTCCAGCCGCGGCCCTGGGCAGAGCCGTCGTTTTCACCAGGTCGCCATCCGTCAGCAGCGCGGTATCGATCGCTCCGCTGCTCCATGTAATCTTTGGCTGCAGCGTTGCATCGCTCTCGGGCATGCGATAGGCAACAACAGTACTGTCTGCGTAGAACTGCGGCGCGGCAAATGCGGTGCTGGCCAGCGGCAGATTCTGAAAAGGCCCGGTGTTCGTCGGCGGGTGAGCAAGAGTTCCAGTGAACGGCTTGCCGCCTTCCACCACCGTCTCGCTCCACACGTACTTCTTCATCGCCTCAGGTCCCGTGACCCAGGGTCCGCCGCTCTCGCTCCAACCCGGCGACCCGGCAATCGCCTCCTCCATTCCCAGTTGGTCGGCCAGCGTGGTTGCGTACTTGAAGGCATCCTTCCATTCCGGAGTCATGTAGGCGAGGCGTTTGTCCACCACCTGCGGTGTCGCCAGGGCCGCGTCGAAGTTCTGGAATCCGCCAATGCCGACCCGGTGCATCCACTCCAGATCAAGCTTGATGCCTTCTTTGCTGATGTTGCCATTCATCCAGTGCCACCACACCAGTGGACGCGCGCTTTGCGGCGGAGCCACGAAGCCGCTCTTCAGCGGATCGCCGCCGCCTGGTGCGGAGTTCGTTGCAGTCTGCGCCAACACCGGACGGCCGAACAGAGTGAGCAAAATGACGCCGACTGCTGCGGTAGAATTCCAGAACTTCGTTGAACCGATGGTCGTGTCCTTCATGGTCATTCCACTTCCTTTATTCAGAGGGGCTTCTGGCTTGCCTTCCCGGCCAAGACGCAATATACGCTGATGCGGCGAGGGCATGGAAGTTGAAGCCAGCTGCGCAACCTGATATGGCGTTAAACTGAGCCCCGCCTGGTATACAGTTCTTGGGATGCGGCGGCAATCGGAATTGCCGCGATGTCACGAGTTGGGAGCGAAGGAATTTGCGCGTAGCGGTTGATACCGGCGGCACGTTTACGGATTGCGTCTCCATCACAGACGGCCGGCTGAAGGTCCTGAAATTGTTTTCAACGCCCGGCGATCCGGCGCGCGCGGTCCTTGATGCGTTGGCGCAGATTGGCGCCGGGGAAGCTGTCCATCTGCGGCATGGCACGACGATTGGAACCAACGCCATGTTGGAGCGGAAGGGCGCGCGCGTCGCATTTGTAACGACGGCCGGCTTTGAGGACACGCTTGCAATCGGGCGCCAGACGCGAAACAAGCTCTACGATTGGTTTGCACCAGTGCCGGTGTGCCTGGTGCCGCGAGAACTGCGTTTCGGCGTACCAGAGCGCGTGAGCGCAGACGGAGAAATCCTCCGTCTCCCGACAGACGAAGACCTGGCGGCGCTGGTTGACGCGGTGCGTGCAAGCAGGGCGGAGGCTGTCGCGATTTCGTTGCTGTTCTCCTTTGCCAACCCCGAGACGGAGCTGCGCGTGGAAGCCGCGTTGCGCTGTCTTGGTATTCCCATCTCCGCCTCGCATCGCATCCTGCCGGAGTTCCGGGAGTACGAGCGTGCATCGACCATCGTCGTCAATGCGTATCTCGCGCCGAAGATGCAAAACTACTTGCAGCATCTGGAGCAGCGCGTTGCCGAGCAGCACGCGGGCGGGCGGGTGCATGTGATGCAGTCGTCGGGCGGCATTATTCCGGCGCGGCTTGCCGCCCAGGAGCCGGTGCGTACGGTTCTTTCGGGTCCAGCGGGCGGCGTCATCGGCGCCTGCCAGGTTGCGCGCTGGGCGGGCTTCGAGAGCATTGTGGGATTCGACATGGGCGGCACGTCGACGGATGTTTTTCTGGCAAACGCCGAAGATGGCGCGCAGCGGACCAGCGAATCCGTGGTCGCGGGAGTTCCGATCAGCGTTCCGATGTTGGATATTCACACGGCCGGGGCCGGTGGTGGCTCGATCGCGCGCTTTGATGCGGGCGGCATGCTGCGCGTGGGCCCTGAGTCGGCGGGGTCGGAGCCTGGCCCGATCTGTTTTGGTCGCGGGACCATGCCGACCGTAACCGACGCCAACCTGCTGCTCGGGCGCCTGGACCAGGAGAGTTTTCTCGGCGGGAGCGTACCCCTTGACCGGCAGCGGACTGAACAGATCATGCGCGAGCAGAAGGGATCGCTGGCGACGGTTGAGGAGTTTGCTTTTGGCATTCTCCGCGTAGTGGAGACGCAGATGGAGAAGGCCATCCGGGTAATCTCTGTGGAGCGCGGCTACGATCCGCGCGAGTTCACGCTGGTGGCCTTTGGCGGTGGTGGACCGCTGCATGCCTGTTCGCTGGCGCGCGCGCTGCGCATCCCCCGGGTGCTGGTTCCCGTGATGCCGGGAGCGCTCTCGGCGGTGGGGATTCTGCTCGCGGACACCGTACGGGACTACTCGCGCACCGTGATGTTGCCGGGCGACGCGATTGGGGAACTTGACGGCGTCTTCGCGGAGTTGGAGCGCCGCAGTACCGCGGAGTTTGCCGAAGAAGGCCTGAAGGGTGCGGCGATGCACAGCCTGGACCTGCGCTATCGCAGGCAGGGATTCGAATTGAATGTTGCTTACGACGCCCAGGCTTCCGCGAACTCCATCGAAGCGTTCCACCGGCTGCATCAGCAGCGCTATGGGTTCTGCGATGCAGAAAGACCGGTAGAAATTGTGAACCTGCGGCTAAGAATGGCCGCCGCCGGCGAGCCGTATTCGCCACCGGAGCAGGAATCTGTGCCTGGAGATGGGAGCGCCGCTCGCTATGCGGCGAGGGAGGTGTATTTTGACGGCAGGTTTATTCCCACGCACTTGTATCGGCGGGAACAACTTAAGCCCGGAGATGACATCCGCGGGCCGGCGATGATCACGGAATACTCTTCGGCCACGGTGCTGCCGCCGGATTGCCGTGCATGGGTGGACCGATTCGGTAACCTCGTCATTACCTTCATTGAGGAGGCTAAATGACTCTGCGCGTGGCTGACGCCGTTGAACTTGCGGTCTGTCAAAGTGCCCTGCATTCCATTGCTGAAGAGATGGGCGCGGCGCTGCGGCGCACTGCGCTCTCGCCCAACATCAAAGAGCGCCGAGACTATTCCTGCGCCATCTTCGACGGCCAGGGGCGCGTGATCGCCATGGGCGACCACATGCCGGTGCATCTCGGCTCCATGCCTATGTCGGTGCAGGCCGCGGTTGCGGCGATTGATTTTGCGCCCGGAGACATCGCGATCCTCAACGATCCCTATGCCGGGGGAACTCATCTTCCGGACATCACGATGGTGCTGCCAGTGTTTCTTGCTACGCACGATGGCCCGGCCTTCTATGTCTCGAATCGCGCGCACCACGCGGACGTGGGTGGTGCCTTCGCAGGATCGATGGGTCCGGCGACCGAGATCTATCAGGAGGGCATTCGAATTCCGCCGGTGCGAATTGTGCGCGGCGGAACAATCGACCGCGAGATGCTGGACCTGATTCTGCTGAACGTGCGCACGCCGGAGGAGCGTGAAGGCGATCTGGAGTCGCAGATTGGGGCTTGCCGCGTCGGCGAGCAACGAGTGCTGCAGTTGGTTGCGAAATACGGCGAGCCGAATCTGCAAATGTTGATTGACGAGTTGCTCGACTATTCCGAGCGCCTCGTGCGTGCAGAGTTGCGCAAGATGCCTGCGGGCGAGTTCAGCGCTGAAGATTGGATGGACGACGATGGCGTCACGGATGTCCCGCGGAGGATCGCTGTGCGTCTCAAATTCGACCCGGAAGCAGGTTCGATGCACGTGGATTTTACCGGCTCTTCCGGCCAGGTTGCGGGCAGCATCAACGCGGTCCGCGCCATTACGCTCTCTGCGTGTTTCTACGTGCTGCGGTGTTTGCTCGCGGACGATGCTCCGGCGACGGCGGGAATCCTGCGGCCGCTCATGCTCGTAACTCCGCGTGGCAGCATCGTCGACGCACGGCCACCGGCTGCGGTCGCCGGGGGCAACGTGGAGACCTCGCAGCGAATCGTGGACGTATTGTTGCGCGCGCTCGCCAAGGTAGTTCCGCAACGCATTCCGGCTGCGAGCGCGGGCACCATGAGCAATCTGACCATCGGAGGCACAGACCCGCGCACAGGCATGCCGTTCACCTACTATGAGACGGCGGCCGGCGGCATGGGTGCGCGCCCCGGGCTCGATGGCATCCCCGGCGTGCAGACCCACATGACGAATTCTCTGAATACTCCAATCGAGGCGCTGGAGTACGCCTACCCGTTTCGCGTGCGGCGCTATGCATACCGCGACGGATCAGGCGGGGCGGGGCAGTTCCGCGGAGGCGACGGACTGATCCGCGAAGTAGAGTTGCTCGCCGACGCGCAGGTGACGCTGCTGGCGGATCGCAGAAAGTTTCGCCCCTACGGACTGGACGGCGGCCAAGATGGCGCGCCCGGCCGGGCATCGCTCATTGCGCCTGATGGTGTCACTACCGATCTGCCAGGAAAGTGCAGTCTGCAGGCTTCGAAAGGGAGCGTGCTGCGCCTCGAAACTCCCGGAGGCGGCGGTTGGGGCCATCGTTGAGAAGTTTGCGGCTTGGGATCGCGGCCTCTGAACCGCCTGATTAGCAACGCCGCGTTGTTAGTGATGGATGCCGCTTCCTTGACTTTCTTTTATCGTCCGACAGATAGTGGATATTGCCTTTGCAAGGTTTGTTCTCGCACCTTATGGCCGGTTATCGCCCGCTCCGCACGTTTGGCGGATGACAACGTCTTGACCTAAACACCTGGGTGAAAGCATCTCAAGCATTCTGCGCAGTGACAGGGGTACGGCCCCTCAACCTCTTGCGGGCGCACACAAAGTGAGGAGTTACATCTTGATGGTTCACCGCGACAAGGCTGGGAAAAACTAATGGGTACCGCTGAGGTCATCCCGCATCAAGCTCGACCTATTACCTTTTGGCAGTCTACGAACGGAAAGAAAGTCGTCATGGCAGTCACAGGCTGCATGATGTTCCTCTTCGTGATCGGCCACATGCTGGGGAATCTTCAGATATTTGAAGGCCCGGCGCGAATTAATGCCTACAGCCATCTTCTGCATAGCCTCGGCGAGCTGCTCTGGATCATTCGCGGCACTTTATTGCTTGCGATCCTTCTGCACATCATCACCACCGTGCAGCTGGCGTTGCGTAGCTGGGAGGCACGGCCGGTCGGCTACTCGCGCAAAGAGGCGATCAACTCCTCCTACGCGGCGCGCACGATGTATTGGAGCGGGCCCATCGTCCTCGCCTTCATCATCTTCCACCTGCTGCATTTCACCGCAGGTGTCATTCATCCGCAGGCGCAGTTTGTCGAAGGCGATGTATACGGAAACGTTGTCTCCGCCTTCAAAGTCTGGTGGGTCTCGGCCTGGTACATCTTCGCGGTTTCGCTGCTGGGCCTTCATCTGAGCCATGGCATCTGGAGCATGTTCCAGTCGGTTGGGTTGGCTCATAAGCGCCACACCATCCTGCTCAAGAATGCCGCACGCGCAATTGCTACCCTCATCGTACTTGGATACATCGCCATCCCGATTAGCGTTTTGCTGGGGCTCGTAAAATGACACTCGACGCACGAATTCCTTCCGGCCCGATTGAAGAAGCATGGGCCAAAGCCTGCTTCGACATGAAGCTCGTCAACCCCGCGAACAAGCGCAAGCATTCCCTCATCGTTGTGGGTTCCGGCCTGGCCGGCGGCTCGGCGGCAGCTTCGCTTGGCGAGCTTGGCTACAACGTCAAATGCTTTTGCTTCCAGGATTCGCCGCGGCGCGCGCATTCCATCGCCGCCCAGGGTGGAATCAATGCGGCTAAGAACTACCCCAACGATGGCGAGAGCGTTTTTCGCCTCTTTTACGACACGGTCAAAGGCGGCGACTTCCGCGCTCGCGAGGCCAATGTCTACCGTCTGGCGCAGATCAGCGGCAAGATCATCGATCAATGCGTGGCGCAAGGCGTCCCCTTTGCCCGCGAGTATGGTGGGTCGTTGAGCAATCGCTCGTTCGGCGGCGCCCAGGTGTCGCGCACCTTCTACGCCCGCGGCCAGACGGGGCAGCAGCTTCTGCTTGGCGCCTATCAGGCATTGGAGCGCCAGGTCCATGCGGGAACGGTCACCATGATCCCGCGCACGGAGATGCTCGACCTGATTGTGGTCGATGGCAAGGCGCGCGGCATTGTCGCTCGGAACCTGATCACCGGAGAATTCAGCGTGCATATCGCTGACGCAGTGATTCTGGCAACGGGCGGCTACGGCAATGTTTACTATCTCTCCACCAACGCCAAGGGTTCGAATGCCACGGCGATCTGGCGCGCGTACAAGCGCGGAGCGCTCTTTGCCAATCCATGCTTCACGCAGATCCATCCGACCTGCATTCCGGTATCGGGCGACTATCAGTCGAAGCTCACGCTGATGAGCGAGTCGTTGCGCAACGATGGCCGCATCTGGGTTCCGAAGAAGAAGGGCGATCCGCGGCCTCCTAACGAAATTCCCGAGGAAGAGCGCGATTACTATCTCGAGCGCCGCTACCCGAGCTTTGGCAATCTGGTTCCGCGCGACGTTGCTTCGCGCAATGCCAAGGCGATGTGCGATGAAGGTTTCGGGGTAGGAAAATCGGGCCTCGGTGTCTATCTCGACTTCTCCGAGGCAATCGGCCGGCTGGGCGAGAAGACCGTGCGCGAGCGCTACGGCAACCTCTTCGACATGTATCAGCGCATCACCGACGAAGACCCCTACAAGGTCCCCATGCGCATCTACCCTGCCATCCACTACACCATGGGCGGCCTGTGGGTGGATTATCAATTGCAGAGTACCATCCCCGGTCTCTTCGTCCTCGGCGAAGCCAACTTCTCCGATCATGGCGCCAACCGGCTGGGCGCGAGTGCATTGATGCAGGGCCTGTGCGACGGCTACTTCGTCATTCCGTACACAGTGGGAGACTATCTTGCGACCAACAAGTTCGCCAAGGTTGACGAATCTCAACCCGAGGTGAAGGAGGCGGTTGCGTCGGTCCAGCAGAAGATCGATAAGCTGCTCTCCATCAAAGGCCACCGTACGGTCGATTCGTTCCATCGCGAGCTGGGCAAGATCCTGTGGGACTATTGCGGCATGGCCCGCACCGCCCAGGGCCTGGAAACGGCCATCGGCAAAATCCGGGCGCTGCGCGAGGAGTATTGGCGGAACGTAACCGTCCCCGGCAGCGGCGACGACCTGAATGAAAGTCTGGAGAAAGCCGGCCGCGTCGCGGACCACCTTGAGTTGGCCGAGTTACTGTGTATCGACGCCCGTGAACGCAACGAGTCCTGCGGGGGACACTTCCGCGAGGAGTATCAGACGCCGGAGGGCGAAGCTCAGCGCGACGATGAGCACTACTCCTACGTCGCAGCCTGGGGCTATCGTGGTGACGGCGCCCCTCCCGAACTCATCAAGGAACCGCTGGAGTTCCACTACGTTCACCCGAGCCAGAGGAGCTACAAGTAAATGAAATTAACGCTGAAAATCTGGCGCCAGAAGAACCCCAACGAGAAGGGCGCCTTCGTCCGCTACAACGTGGACGACGTCGATCCCGAGATGTCGATGCTGGAATGCCTCGACGTGCTCAACGAGTCGCTTATTCTGCTCGGCGAGATCCCGGTAGCCTTCGAGCACGATTGCCGCGAAGGTATTTGCGGGTCGTGCGGCTTCATGATCAATGGCATCGCTCACGGGCCGGAGCGCGCAACCACCGTATGCCAGTTGACCATGCGTCACTTCAAGGATGGTGATGAGCTGACGCTCGAGCCATGGCGCGCCAAGGCGTTCCCCATCGTCAAGGACCTTGTCGTCAACCGCCGCGCCTTCGACCACATTATTGAGGCTGGCGGCTACGTTTCTGTGTCCACCGGGCAGGCGCCCGACGGCAACGACATTCTGGTCGGCAAAGAGACCGCTGACGAGTCAATGGATGCCGCCGCCTGCATCGGCTGCGGAGCCTGTGTCGCCGCCTGCCCCAACGCGTCGGCAGCGCTCTTTACGGGTGCAAAGATCACCCACCTCGGAACCCTTCCGCAAGGCGAGCCTGAGAAGGAACGCCGCGCTCTCGCTATGGTCGCGCAGATGAATGCCGAAGCCTTTGGCAATTGCACCAACATCGGCGAGTGCACCGCCGCATGCCCGAAGGAGATCCCGCTCGAGGTGATTGCCAATATGAACCGCAATTATGTCTGCGCCAGCTTCAACCGGCGCGACGACTTGCCCGCGCCGGTTACGCCAGTCGCACCGATGGGTTCAAGGGCATAGCTACTCTTTAGGTGGAGGAGGCACCGGAGGGTGAAACAGTTCCAGCAATTCGCGGCTCGCAGCCAGGGGAGTTACACGCCCTTCGCGAACGTCCCGCTGCAGTGAGGGCAGGCGCGCCGCCACATTGGGTTGGGCCTGAAATGACTCGGCCAGCCCCATCGAGATCAGATCCTCCATCCACTGGAGATCGCCAAGCGTCCGCCGCTCCGCGATCCGGCCCGTCGCGCCAAGCAGGGCTTCGTGTTCCAGTACCATCTGCCAGATCTCCGCGATTCCTGTGTTCTTGATCGAGGAACACGTCAGAACTCGCGGTGTCCATCCGTCGCCCGAGGGAGGGAAGAGGTGCAGTGCGGACGCGTACTCGGCGCGGGCACGCTCTGCCTTCTTAAGGTTGTCTCCATCCGCTTTGTTGATCGCCATGCCATCGATCATCTCGATAATTCCGCGCTTGATGCCCTGTAGCTCGTCACCGGCGCCGGCCAACATCAGCAGCAGAAAGAAATCGGACATGGAGCGTACCGCGGTTTCAGATTGTCCTACGCCGACGGTCTCGATAAAGACGTTCCGGTAGCCGGCGGCCTCACACAGCAGGATGGTCTCGCGTGTTCGCCGTGCGACGCCACCCAGGTGTCCCCCCGCCGGCGAAGGGCGAATGAATGCGTGCGGCTCCGCGGAAAGCCGCTCCATCCGGGTCTTGTCGCCCAGGATGCTGCCGCCCGAGATCGGGCTCGACGGATCCACCGTGAGCACGGCGAGGCGCTCTCCGCAGTCGCGTATGACGTGCATCCCCAACGCGTCGATGAACGTGCTTTTGCCAACTCCCGGCACGCCGGTGATGCCCACGCGACGCGATCTTCCGGTATGCGGCAGAATCGCATCCAGCAATTGTGCAGCTCTCTCGGAGTCCGCGGCGAGGCGGCTCTCAATCAGCGTGATGGCCCGGGCGAGCACCACCCGGTCCCCAGCCAGAACCCCCTGAACGTACTGGTCCAGCGGCAGCCGTCCGCCGCCCGCTCGGAGCGCTGCGGAGGAGCTAGGCACGAATAGTTCTCGTCAAGGCGTTGAGGATCACCTGCGCGCAGACCGGAATCACTGAGCCGGGTCCGAAGATGCCGGCCACGCCTGCCTGCTCAAGAAACGCGTAATCCTGGGGTGGAATGACTCCGCCTGCGTAGACCAGAATGTCTTCGCGACCGCGGCGCTTCAACTCCGCGATCACCTCCGGCACAAGCGTCTTATGACCGCCGGCAAGGGTCGAGACTCCGAGTACGTGCACGTCGTTTTCAACCGCCATAGTTGCGGCTTCAGCGGGCGTCTGGAAGAGCGGACCCACGTCCACATCGAAACCCAGGTCGGCAAACGCTGTGGCAATCACCTTAGCGCCGCGATCGTGCCCATCCTGGCCCATTTTGGCAACTAGAATGCGCGGACGGCGGCCTTCCATTTCGGCGAATTCGTGCGCCATCGCGAGCGCCTTCTGGAACTCAGGATCGCCCTGGCTTTCCGACGAATACACGCCCGAGATGGTTCGGCTCACTGCCTGATATCGGCTAAACACTTTCTCCAGCGCCCCGGATATCTCGCCTAAAGTTGCGCGGACACGTGCCGCGTTCACTGCCAGTTCCAGCAGATTTCCAGTCCCGCTTTGCGCGCTCGCGGTAAGCGCCTCAAGCGACCGGGCAACGGCGGCTGAGTCCCGCGTACTCCGAATCTCAGCCAGCCGGCGCAACTGGTTTTCTCGCACCGCCTGGTTGTCCACTTCGCGCACAGCCAGGGCTTCCTCGTGCGCGAGTTTGTACTTGTTCACTCCTACGATTGTTTCACGACCGGAATCGATCAGCGCCTGCCGCCGTGCCGCGGCTTCTTCGATCCGCATCTTCGGGATGCCGGTCTCGATCGCCTTGGTCATTCCGCCCAGGGTCTCAACCTCCTGAATGTGATGCCACGCCTTGTGCATCAACTCATGCGTCAGGCTCTCCACATAGTAGCTGCCCGCCCATGGGTCGACAACCTTGGTGATGCCGGTCTCTTCCTGCAGATAGATCTGGGTATTGCGCGCAATGCGGGCCGAGAACTCGCTGGGAAGGGCGATCGCTTCGTCCAGCGCGTTGGTGTGCAACGACTGCGTATGTCCAAGCGCCGCTGCCATTGCCTCAACGCAGGTGCGCGGAATGTTGTTGAACACATCCTGCGCAGTCAGGCTCCAGCCCGAGGTCTGCGAATGCGTGCGCAGCACCATCGACTTCGGGTTCTTCGGATTGAACTCTTTGATGATCTTCGCCCACAGAACGCGCGCGGCGCGCAACTTCGCGATTTCCATGAAGTGGTTCATCCCAATCGCCCAGAAGAAGCTGAGCCGTGGCGCGAAGTCGTCGATACTCAGTCCCGCGGCAATACCGGTGCGAATATATTCCAACCCATCCGCCAGGGTGTAGCCTAACTCGATGTCCGCGGTAGCTCCCGCTTCCTGCATGTGGTATCCGCTGATTGAGATGCAGTTGAACTTCGGCATCTTTGCCGAGCAATAGCGGAAGATATCGCCGATGATCTTCATGGAAGGCGCCGGCGGGTAGATGTAGGTGTTGCGGACCATGAACTCTTTCAGAATGTCATTCTGAATGGTCCCGCTAAGTTTTTCCGGTGCGACGCCCTGTTCCTCGGCGGCGACGATGTAGAACGCCATGATGGGCAGCACCGCCCCATTCATGGTCATCGAGACGGACATCTGCTCGAGCGGAATCTGCCCGAATAGAATCTTCATGTCCTCAACCGAGTCGATGGCCACCCCGGCTTTGCCGACGTCGCCAACCACGCGCTCGTTGTCTGAATCGTAACCGCGATGCGTTGCCAGATCGAACGCCACCGACAGGCCCTTCTGTCCCGCGGCGAGGTTGCGCCGGTAGAAGGCGTTGGATTCCTCCGCGGTGGAGAAGCCGGCGTACTGGCGAATGGTCCACGGCTGCATGGCATACATCGTGGAGTAAGGTCCACGAAGGTAGGGAGCAACCCCGGCGGCGTACTCCAGATGTTCCATGGCATGCAGATCGTCGGCGGTATACCAGGGCTTAATGGGAATCAGTTCGGGCGTCGTCCACGAGGGCTGCTGGTCGTCGGCCGGGGCCTCGGCGGCAGGTGCGGGCGGCAATGAGAACTCTATCTTGGAGAAGTCAGGTTTCATCAGTTCTTCACCCCCAGCCGGTCCTGCCAGAGTGTCAGGGTCTCGACCGCATCGCTTGCGATGTGGATGAAGCCCTGTACGCCCGCCGCCTCCAGTGCATCAATCTGGTCCTTGGGATTGCCCGCCACAATAACGGGAACCCGCGCCGCTGCGCAAACCTCGCGCGCGAAGGGCAGGTATTCCGCATCGGAACTGCACAAGATAATCAGGTCCGCGTTTGCTCCGGAATACTCTTCAGATTCGGCGATCTCGAACCCGGCGCAGCCGAAGAAGTTAAGCGCGAAGTTGCTGCGGGCGGTGCGCATCTTCACGTCGCCACGCTTCAGCAGGAGAACCTTGGGCGTGTGGCCAGTCTCGAGGACATGACGTGCGGTGCGCTCGCGAATCTTCTCAAACGGCTCCGCCAGGCGAAACTGTGGGAATGGCACAGCGCCCGTCTCCGGGATGGGCGCAGCTTGCAGAACTTTCGCGTTTAGATCGGGGTAGTTGTTGACTCCGACCAGCGCCCTGCGCCGCGCCGCGACCGCTTTCTCGCGTGCGGCACGAGTCTTCGCAATCTCTTCCGCCAGCCAGCCTGCGCTCGCAGCATGGCTATAGCCGCCTGCAGCCTCGATCCGCTGAAACAGTTTCCACGCTTCGCGCGCGAGTGCCGCGGTCAAGGCCTCAATGTAATAGGACCCGCCCGCGGGATCGGCGACCGCATTCAGGTGCGCCTCTTCTGCCAGCACACGCTGGACGCCGAGCGCCAGGTGCTCGTCGAAGCCAAACGGCTCGACCGTCAACTTGTCGCATCCTCCGATGGCCGCTGACATGGCTTCTGTCGTTGTGCGCAGCACATTCGTGTACGGATCGCAGGTGCTCTTATTCAATCGCGCCGTGCGCACGTGCAGGTTCATCCTGCAGGAATCCGGGTCCACGGGAGCAAACGCTGCTACCGCCTGGGCCCACACCATGCGGGCCGCGCGCAGTTTGGCAATCTCAATGAAATAGGTCGATCCAACTGCGAACACAAACTCGACTTCGCGTGCAGCCACGTCCACTGGGCGGTCTTTCGAGAGTTGCGTCAGCTTCTCCACGCCCCACGCGAGAGCAATTCCGACCTGCTGGATGGCGTCGGCGCCGGCTTCGAGGATCAAATCGGCGCGAACTGCGTCCACTGCGGGGACGGCTTCCTGATCGATCTCCCAAGCCTTCGCATTGCCGCGCACAAAGGGAAACTGTCCCGGAACCGATGCGGTCTGCGCCCCAAGGCCGGCGAGGTTCTCGCTTCGGTAATAAGGGCGCACGGCAATGCCTTCGTCGGACCGCCAGACCAGCCTCTTCTCATAGTCCGCGCCCTTCAGGTCCTTTTGAATAGCGGCTTCCCACGCTGCCGTGGGGACAGGCGGAAAGTCCTGCATCAGGTGCAGAATCTCGGTGCCGGTCAGAGCGTCAGAATCAGGCATGCGCACCCTCCTGGACCACCTCGAACAGGTAGCCAAACGCCGCAGTCTCCGTCGTCTTGGGGTGAACGAAGAAAACCGTGGTTCCGCGCGAACCTCTGCGCGGCGCTTTGTCGATGACCTTGAATCCGTTGTCTTTCAAATAATCGAAGGCCTTGCCGATGTCGGTAACGCGGAACGCAACATGCGCCAGGCCGCCGCGCCCGCCATTCTTCTCCAACTGCTTCGCAACCGGAGATTCCGGGCTGAGCGGCTCCAGCAGCTGCACCAGGTTCGGGCCATCCCCCACTTGCAGCAGCACTTCGCGTACCTGGTCGCCGCCCAGAACGTCTTCGCGATGCACTTCCTTGAAGCCCATAGCCTTGTATGCCTGTACCTGCGGCTCAAGTTCGCCGGCCTTGACGGAGACCGCTACATGATCAAAAAACAGAAAACCCGGTACCTGTTCCATCGCTGTACTCATTGTTCAAACTCCACGAGAACCTGGCCGGCTCGAACACTGTCCCCGGCCTTGACCTTGACTGACGCCACACGACCGGCCGCCGACGCGGTGACCTGGGTTTCCATTTTCATGGCTTCCAGCACCAACAACTCATCTCCGACCGCCAGCGATTGACCTTCCTTTGCCGATACGCTCGCCACGATGCCCGAAACCGGGCTCCGGCATACTTTCTCTTCGTTGACCGGTGTGGTGTCCACGGGAGGCGCGGAGGTGACCGCAACGGGTGCACGGACGGCGGAGGATTCCACCGATTGGTGGAAGCGTGGCGGCGCGCCCGCAGGTTCAGGTTCCGCAACCTCGACCTCCACTTCGTAGCTCTTGTTATCGATGGTGATTTGTAATTTCATGAGTCTCTTAGTAGTACAACCGATGCGACGCCTGAATGGTCACACGGCCTTGTTGAGCCCAGGCGCCGGTGCGAATCAGGCGAATCTGGCGGATGTGCGCCTGCACTCCAAGCCAGGCTGCAAGGGCGGCGGAGATGGCGAGCAGTTCCTCTTCGGAGATTCCTGCTGCAGCCGCCGCTGAGGAAGTTGCCGGAGGTTCGGCAACGCGAGTTGCAACGGCGCCGGTGTTTGCAGCCAATGCTGGTTGCTGTCCTGCCGCCGAGACCAGTTTTTCCACCTCGGTCAGCCGGTCGGAGAGACCGGCAAGCTGCCGCAGGATGTCCTGAAGCGTGGCGCGAAGGTCGTCGGAATTGGATTCGGGAACAGGTTCACTCATCTTCGTTTCCGGCTGGTCGATTACGGTCGGATCACTTCTCACAGTGGTATCAACCCGTGTTTCTTGGTTGGCCGAAGTTCTCGCTTGGTTTGCAGATACTCCAGCGCCTGCGATATGTATCGCCTGGTCAGGGAGGGTTCAATCACAGCATCCACCAGGCGCCGTCCGGCAGCGACGTAGGGATTGGCAAAGGTCTCCCGGTAGCGCTCGATCAGTTCGGCCCGCTTGGCCTTCTTGTCGGCGGCCTCGTGAAGCTCGTTTCGGAAGACAATGTCCACCGCTCCCTCTGCGCCCATGACGGCAATTTCGGCGGTTGGCCAGGCAAAGGAACGGTCTGCGCCTAGGTCCTTGCTGCACATTGCCAGGTAAGCTCCGCCGTAGCACTTGCGCAGAATTACGGTGATCTTGGGGACAGTCGCCGCCGAGTAGGCGAACAGCATCTTCGCGCCGTGGCGGATGATTCCGCCGTATTCCTGCTGTATTCCCGGCAGAAACCCGGGCACGTCGACCAACGTGATCAAAGGGATGTTGAAGGCGTTGCAGAAGCGGATGAAGCGCGCCGCCTTATCCGAGGCGTCGATGTTCAGCGAGCCCGCAAGCACCTTTGGCTGGTTGGCGACAATGCCGACGCAGCGCCCGGTGATCCGCGCGAAGCCCACCACGATATTGCCGGCGTACCCGGCCTGGACCTCGAAAAAGTCTCTGAAATCGACCAGGCGCGTGATGATAGTCCTGACGTCATAACTCTTCTTGACATCCGTGGGAACGGCTTCATCGAGCTCCGGGTTCGCGTCTACATTGGGATCGCCCTCGACGTGCGGAGGGTCCTCCAGATTGTTCGATGGCAGGAAGCTCAACAGCTTGTGGCAGAGTTGCATGGCATGGCGGTCGTCATCGGCGATGAAGTGGATCACGCCCGACTTGGTCATGTGCGCATCCGCGCCGCCCAACTCCTGGGCAGTGACCTGCTCCCCGGTGACGCCCTTGATTACCTGGGGTCCGGTAATGAACATCTGCGCCTGGCGCGTCTGGATGATGAAATCAGTCAGGGCGGGGCTGTAGGCGGCACCGCCCGCGCACGGCCCGCAGACCAGGGAAATCTGCGGAACTGAGCCGGAAAGCATCACGTTCGCGTGAAACACTTTGCCGTAGCCGGACAGGGAATCGATGCCTTCCTGTACGCGCGCGCCGCCGGAGTCGTTGATGAAGACAAACGGCGAGCCGGTTTTCAACGAATGCATCATGATCTCGGCAACCTTGATCGAGTGCACCTCGCCGGCAGCTCCGCCCGCTACGGTGAAGTCCTGGCTGGCCAGGTGGATCAGCCGCCCGGCGACCGACGCCGCCCCGGTAACCACTCCGTCTGCGGGCATCTCCTTGCCCTCCATTCCGAAGTTGGTTGAGCGATGTTCGGCAAACATGCCGCTCTCTTCAAAGCTGCCCGGATCGACCAGTGCATCGATCCTTTCGCGCGCGGTCAACTTGCCCGCCTTGTGTTGTTTCTCGATCTTATCGGCGCCGCCGCCAAGCATCACTTTCGCACGGCGCTTCTTTAGCTCATCGATCTTCGCTTGCATGGCGCTTGCTGTTTTTTGTTCCGGAATCGGCATTATCCGCTCTCTTAGATTGTCGAAACAGTCACTTTATGAGTGTTTCCATTCAGCCGTACTTCGTAGGTGACCGGCTTTTGCGTTGCGCCATTCCCGTTTCCGTTGCCCGCGGGTTGTGCCGGCGACACGACCGCAGGCTTCGCGTCCGGGTCCTTCCCCAGGTTCTTCGGACCGTTCTCCCGTGTGGCAAAGAACTTCGCAGCCACTTGTGGAAACATCGCGTAGGTCAGCACGTCTTCGTCCGAGCCGTCGCAGCCCTTCTGCTCGATCGCGGTCGCGCGCAGCTCCTGCCACTCCGGCTTCAGCAAGTCGGCTGGTCGAATGTCGATGGGCGCCTTCTTCGCCTGCTTCTCTGCCTGTGCGACCAGTTCCGCATCGCGCGGCCCAATCGTCTCGCCGTAGTAGCCGAGCATCAGGTCCGCGAATTCCGCCGAAAGCACCTTGTAGCGCCCCAGCAGCACGTTGAAGACGGCTTGAGTACCGACAATCTGGCTGGAAGGAGTGACCAGGGGCGGATATCCAGCGTCTTTGCGCACCCGCGGCACCTCTTCCAACACCTCTCTCATCCGATCGCCCGCTCCTTGCTGCTTGAGCTGGCTTTCCATGTTGGAGATCATGCCGCCGGGAATCTGGCTATCGAAAATCTCCGTCTCCACTCCGGTGATGTTGGAGAGGAACTCCGCATAGCGCGGGCGAACCTTATTGAAGTAGCGCTTCAGGTTCAGCAGCCGTTGCTTGTCCAGGCTGGTTGTGAAGCCCGTGCCATCCAGCATCTCCACCAGGCTTTCGGTCGGGTTATGGCCGGGCCCAAGGCTAAGCGAGCTGATCGCCGTGTCTACGCAATCCGCGCCCGCCTCAATGGCCTTCATCAGGCTCACCATCGTTACTCCGGTGGTAGCGTGCACATGCACCTGTACCCGCACATCCTGTCCGCAGGCGTCCTTGATGCCCTTCACAATGTCGTAAGCCGGTTGCGGCTTCAGCAGTGCCGCCATGTCCTTGATGCAGATCGAATCGCAGCCAAGGTCCAGCAGCCTTTGCGCCATTGCCACAAACTGGTCGGTCGTATGCAGCGGGCTGGTGGTGTAGCAGATGGTCCCCTGCGCGTGCTTGCCTGACTGCTTTACTGCCGCTACCGCAGCCCGAAGGTTGCGAATATCATTCAACGCGTCGAACACGCGGAAGACGTCCATGCCATTCTCGGCGGCCTTGTGGACGAACCGCTCCACCACGCTGTCTTCGTAATGGCGGTAGCCGAGCAGGTTCTGTCCCCGCAACAGCATTTGCAGGCGCGTATTCGGCATCAGTTTGCGGAAAGTCCGCAGCCGCTCCCAGGGGTCTTCATTGAGGAAGCGAATGCAACTGTCGAAGGTCGCGCCGCCCCAGCATTCCACCGACCAGAAACCCGCCTGGTCCAGGTCGGCGCACGCCGGAACCATGTCTTCCAGGGACATCCGCGTAGCCATCAGGCTTTGGTGGGCATCCCGGAGGATCAGCTCGGTCACGTCAATGTTTTTCGGCATTTTTCATCCAACTCGCAGTTTACAAGAGACTGCCTGAGTAGAGAGTGCGGAGCGCTGCTCTATCACCAACCAGCCTCGAATTGTTCTTCACCTTAACTGCTGCATTTTCTGTCCGTAACCACATGTGTGGCACATAGAAGTCTAGCGGTTTATGCATTGCATGCGCTGTGACCATCAACACTGCGTAAATGCGGTTTCGTCGGAGCGATATACTGGGGATGTGCCGAAGACCTTTTACATCGAGACGTTTGGCTGCCAGATGAACGCCCATGACTCCGAGAAGGTCATCGGGACGCTCGAGCACGAAGGCTACATGCGCGTCGAGGATGAGGCAGACGCAGGGTTGATCCTGTACAACACCTGCTCGATTCGCGATAAGGCCGAACAGAAAGTCTTCCACCGCCTGAACGAATACAAGCGGTTGCAGGGCGAAGGTAAGAAGTTTGCCGTGCTGGGATGTGTTGCCCAGCAGCAGGGCGAAAAGATCTTCGAGCGCGCGCCCTACGTGTCGCTGGTGAGCGGTTCGGCTTCGTATAGAAATCTCCCCCAGATGCTCGTCCGGCTGGAAGCAGGCGAACGGCGCATCACCGGTCTGGACGACCGCCAGACTGAGGAGACGTTCGATACTGAGTTCACGACGCGGGCAAACCCGCATCGCGGATACATCACCATCGTCGAAGGCTGCGACAAGTTCTGTGCATACTGCGTCGTGCCCTACACCCGCGGTAAGGAACGCAGCCGAACTTCTGCGTCCGTCCTGGCCGAGGCGCGGCGGATGGCCGACGCGGGCTTCACCGAGATCCAATTGCTCGGGCAGAACGTAAACTCGTATCGCGATCCATCGGGCCGGATGACCTTCGCTGAGTTGCTCGCGGCTGTCGGGCAGACCGGGGGCATACGGCGCGTGCGTTTCACCACCTCCCACCCCCGCGACTTCACGAAAGCCATTGTCGACGCGATTGACGCGGTGCCAACGCTGTGCGACCACGTGCATCTGCCGGTGCAGTCAGGCTCGACCGCGATCCTGAAAGCGATGAGCCGCGAATATACGCGAGAGTGGTATCTGGAGCGGATTGCCTGGATCAAGGCGGCAAAGCGCGAGATCAGCATGACCTCCGACATCATCGTCGGATTTCCCGGAGAGACGGAGCAGGACCTCGAAGATACAGCGACTCTGTTGGAAGAGGTTCGCTACGACGCCGTGTTTGCGTTCAAATACTCGCCGCGGCCGAATACGCCGGCGATCGGAATGGCGGACTCGATCCCGGATGAAGAGAAGTCGCGGCGCTTGGCGCTCCTTTTGGAGCGCCAGAAAAACGTGCAGCGCAAAGGCTATGCCCGTCACCTGGGCCAGGTGATGGAAGTGATGGTGGAGGGCCATAATCACGCACGCGGCCAGGTGGTGGGCCGCAGTTCGCAGAACAAGACTGTGAATTTTACGACGGCGCAGCCTATACTACCGGCCATGGGGAGCTACCTCCCAGTCAGGATCACGCAGACGTTCCCCAACAGCCTGGTAGGCGAGGCACTGGCGGCCCAATGAAAATCGGTGCGGAACAAAGCGATTCGACGGCGGCAGCAGCGAAAGCCGAAGTGGAGATGCAGATTCGCGGCCTGATGATCGATCCGCTGACCAATATGCCGATCGTGGTGCTGAAGGATGTGGCCAGCGATGCGGTGCTGCCGATCTGGGTGGGCATCTTCGAGGCAAATGCGATTGCTCTGGAACTGGAAAAATCGGCGACTCCGCGACCGATGACGCATGACCTGCTGCGGAATGTGACGCGAGGATTGAATGCAACCGTGCGCAAGGTGGTGGTCTCGGAGTTGCGCGACGATACCTTCTACGCGGTGATCTGGATGGAGCACGACGGCGATGCCGTCGCAGTCGACTCGCGGCCTTCGGACGCCATTGCGCTCGCGCTGCGCTGGGACTGCCCGATCTATGCGAGCCGTTCGGTTCTGGACAACGCCAAGCAGGTCGCGGAAGGCCCGCAGAACGTGGATGGGGAAGAGGCGCGGCGCTGGCTCGAGAACCTGAACGATGACGACATGGGCCGCTACAAGATGTAAGTGCAGTCGTTAGTTACGTTCGCCGGCGTCTTTCGGCTGCGCGGTCAGCGCATGCAGCAGCCTGTCCCAGCGATCTCCATAATCGTCCCAGCCGCCGAGCGCCTTCACGCGCTCCAGCGCGGCAGCGCTCATGCGCTCGCGGAGCGCGGGATCGTCCGCAAGCTGCTGAAGCCGGTCGGCGAAAGCCGCGGTGTCGCGATCAGGAACAATAAATCCTTCGACCCCGTTCGCGAACAAATCTTCCGCACCGGTAGCCGTGGTCGCAACCACTGGGCAGCCGCAGGCCATCGCCTGCCCCTGGACCAGCGCCAATCCCTCTTCCACGCTCGCGAGCGCGAGCACGTGGCTGCGCGCCATCCTGGCCGCAAGTTCCGGCTGCGGAAGTTTGCCCGCAAAGGTCACATGTTCCGTTGGCAACTTCGCAAGCAGTTGGCGGACATCGTCCTGCACACTTCCCGCAAGCGTTAGGTGCTTGCCGGAATGGCGCAAACGCGCGAAGGCCTCCAGCAGGTACGGAATCCCTTTGCGCAGGCTGATCTGCCCGGCGAAGAGCACCTCGAAGGTTTCGGTGGACCGAGCGTCGCCGGGAGTGAACTTGTCGAGGCGAACGCCGTACGGAATTACGTGCACCTTTTCCGCGGCGATGCCTTGCGCGAGGAAGGACCGTCGCGCAACGTTGGATGGGACTGTGATCGCGTCGGCAATTGCGTAAATCGCCTCCTCGCGGCGGACGATGTGGGCTGCGGGCGCGGTATACGGCACGTTCCAGCGGCGGTGTTCTTCAGCGAGAATTTCATCCTGAAAGCGCTGATGGGTTGAGCCGCGATCGCAAATGAACTTGCCGCCGGCAGCCTGGACTTTTGGCCCAGCCGTCAAACCCGCGCCGGAGATCGCGATCAGCGCGTCGCAGGGTTCGATCCTGTGCCGCAGCCAACGGTCGAAGCTATCGGAGTTCCACTGGTTGAAGCGCGAGTCGAGAGCAGCCGAATACAACGGAGTGCGTCGCAGCAGGTAGTCGGCGGTGTGGACCAGCGGGAAGGTGCGCACCAACTCGCGCGGCAGGCTTTCGCGCTTCAGCCGCGCCCACGGCCACGTAGAGTAGATGCGGCGCAGGTGGTTGCGCGCGCGGAGTTGGTGCGCGAGTTCGAAATGGTGGAAGACGCCGAAGACTGCCTGGACGATCTGCATGGCTATTCCACCCATCCGCAGAGGTGCGCAACCTGTGCTGCCCACCCGTCTTCAGTGGGAAGTTCGGGCAGCGGGACCGCGTGGTGCCGACCTGCAAGGACGCCGTTAATCGCGGCGCTCAGCGCGACGGTTGCGGTTTCAGGGCCTCCGGCAATTATGGTTGCCCACGGAGTTGCGCGCAGGATGTCGGAGACGCCTGACTCGCGGTGAAGCAGAACGGGAATCCCTCGCTGTAGACTTTCGATGGCCGGAATCCCGTATCCCTGGATCGCGGGCATCAGGAAGAGATGGGCTTGATCGTAGAGGTTCTGGAGTTCAGCGTCAGGCACAAAACCGTGGAAGTGCACCCGGCTGGCGACTCCGAGCGCCGCGGCCAGTTCGGTAAGCTGAGGGATGAGGGGACCTTTGCCCGCAAGGTCCAGTCGCCAGTCGACGCGCGAGGAGAGAGGCGGCGTGGCGCGTTCGAGTTCGGCGAGCGAGCGCAGAATCCAGTCGATGCGCTTGTTGGCCTCGATGCGGCAAACCGACAGCATAACCAGCTCGCCGCGAGCGGGGCGAACGCGGAAGACGTTGGCGGGGTCAGTTGCCGTAAGGCCGCCCATGCGCGCAATCTGCGCCTCGACGGCAAAATCCTTGCGGCATTCAGCGCGGAGATACTCGCTGGTGACGATGGTGTGGCCACCGCTACGCAGTCCGCGGCCGATGACGCGGTTCGAGACGGCAAGCCGGATGCGGCTCTTCAGCGTGCGCGTTGCCGGATCGCTAAAGAGCGACGGCGTGTCGTGCATCAGCGTATGAAAGCCGCGCATTCCGGCCAGCGTTGCGTGCAGCGCGGGCTGGTATCCGGAGAGCAGCGGCTGCGGTGCGCCGGCCGGGCGCGCCTTAAAGTGTCTTCCGAGCGCGCGGATGCGGTTGCGCGTTCCGGTGACCTTCAGTTCAACGACCGGCAGCGGGTGAGTGGCGTAGCTCGCCAGATTGCATCGGTCGGCATAGGTGACGATGTGACTGTGCACCCCACGCTGGTGAAGCCACCGCGCCAGTGCCAGGACGCTCCGTTCCGCGCCGCCGAACTGCTCGATCTCGGTGATGACGATTGGGCGGGAGTCGGCGGATGGACGTAGCTCTGACATGGGCTATCGCTGGGCGAGCAAATCGAGGAAGTGAAAAAACTCAGGGAAGGAGATTTGGGCGGCCTCGGCGCCCTGGATCTCCGTATCGCCTTCGGCGCGCAAGGCGGCGATGGCAAAGGCCATGGCGATGCGGTGGTCGGAACCGGAGTCGATGGATGCGCCGTGCAGACTCTGGTCGCCGGGAATCTCCAGGCCGTCCGGATGCTCAGTGAGCTCAGCTCCCATAGCGCGCAGGTTCCTGGCCACCAGTGCAATGCGGTCGGACTCCTTTACGCGGAGCTCCTGGGCATCGCGAATGATCAGGCCGTCGGCGGTGTACGGCGCGATGGCTGCAAGCACTGGGAGCTCGTCGATGACCTGGGCCGTTAGCGCACCGCTAATGACGAATGGTCCAGTTGTGGGCGTGAGGCCGCGGTTTACCTGGATGGTCCCGATCAGTTCGCCATGTTGCTCTTCGACATTGAGAATCTTGATCCGGCCGCCGAGCGCCGTGATCACGTCGAGCAGCGCCGCGCGGGTGGGGTTCATGCCCAGTGAGTCGAGGACGAGGTTGGAGTCGGGGAAGAGCAGCGCGGCGCAGAGGAAGAACGCCGCGGACGAGATGTCGCCGGGAACCGTGGCGTCAATTGCCTTCAGTTTCTGCCCGCCGGGGATGCACAGTTTCTCGCCGGTACGTCTGAGCGTTGCGCCGAAGGCTTTGAGTGCGTGCTCGGAGTGATCGCGTGTGCGGATTCGCTCGGAGAGGCAGGTGGTCCCCTCCGCCTGCAAACCGGCGAACAGCACCGCTGTCTTCACCTGTGCCGATGGGATTGGAGTGGTGAAGTCGATTGCGTGGAGCGGGCCACCGTGGATGGTGACCGGAGCATGTCCATCCACCAGATCAAGATTTGCTCCCATCTCGTTGAGCGGTTTACGGATGCGCTCCATCGGACGCAAGGTCAGCGAGTGGTCCCCAATCAGCGTGAAGCGGTGCGGGTGCGGAGCAATCAGGCCTGCCAGCATGCGCATGGTCGACCCCGAGTTGCCGCAATCGAGCGGTGCGGACGGCTGGTGGAAGGACCCGGCCACGCCGGTCACCTCGATCGTCGCCGCCGGTCCCGTGCCTTGGTGTACGACCGCGGCCCCCAACGCTTCCATGCAGGCCAGCGAGGAATGCGGGTCGGCTCCGGTGGAGAAGTTTGCGAACCGCGATGTGCCTTCAGCCAGCCCGGCGAGCATGGCATAGCGGTGCGAGATGGATTTATCGCCGGGGACGGTCAGGGAACCTTGCAGCGTGCGGGCGGGGCGGATGATCTGCGTAGACATTCGCTCTCTAGTGTAGCGAACTCCCGCAGTTCGGCCGGAGTGGCTGCCTTCCGCTCGCCTCTACGCGCGCGTGCCCAGCAACTCGCCAACGGTGGCGTTGATCGTCAGTCCAATGGTGGGAGGGTGCAGCAGGGTGTTGTGGATGAGGCAATGATGGACCGCCTGTTCCAGCCCCGCGCGGTGTTCGGGGGAGAGTTGAACCGGCACGGACACCGCAATCTGGAAATGATCCACCCGAGCCGGGTTTGGAACCTTGTCGGCGGTCACATCGACGCGCGTTCCCGGGGCCGTGATTCCTTTTTTCTTGAGGTACGCCACAGCGTAATACGCGGCGCAGGAGCCGAGCGAAGCCAGCAGCAGTTCCGGTGGCGTCATGCCTTCGTCGAATCCTCCCATCTGTTCCGGTTGGTCGCATGCGATTGAATGATGGCGAGCCTTGATCTCAAACTGGACCGCCCCTAAGTGCTCTACATGAACTTCCATTTTTGGCCCCTTTTCGTTCTACGTTCGATGTTGCTCTGGCCTTGCCAGCGCCACTTCCATCCGCTCGCGCAGAATACTGCGCGCGCGATGCAAGCGGGATTTCATGGCCCTCAGCGAGATGCCAAGCCTGACCGCAACTTCCTCGCCCGGCACTTCTTCGATGTCGCGCAGTTCATACACGGTGCGGAACTCCAGCTTGAGGTCTGCAACAGCATTGCGAAGTAGCTGGCGCATCTGGGCGGCGGCGGCGATCTCTTCCGGTGCGGGTGCATGGTCGCGGAGATCCAGTCCGCCGGCTTCCAACTCGGACAACTGCAGTAGCGGGAGCAGCGCTTCGCGCTCTTTGAGTTGCCAGCAGATTCGGCGGGCGATCTGGGCAAGCCAGGCGCGGAAGGAAGTTGAGTCGCGGAGCTGGTCCATGCTGCAGTAGGCCTTCAGCAGGGCCTCGATAAGCACATCCTCGGCATCCTCGCGATTGCCGCAGACGCGCAGCATCTGCCGGTAGATGGCGTCTTTGTGCTCGTTGGCGAGGGCCTCGAAATCCACTGCTGTGCGTACCGCCGTTTCCGCTCCGGCTGCGCCGATGGGTGCTCAGGCAGGTCACTTTATCCTGCTCCCTGTGCGGTTCCAAGGCAAGAGCGCGAGCAGATTGGCCATCGCGCAATAATTGGTGGTCCCAGCGAAGACAAGTCCGCCGCCGACAAAGCCGGCGAGCCAGAACCACCATGGATTCACGAGGAACCCAAGTAACACCCCAATGAGGACGAGCAGACCCGCGCCGAGGCGCACCTGCCGCTCCAACGCCCAGCGGGTGCGCGTCGAGGCTACCAGCGGCAGGCCGGCGAGCTTCCATGCGTCGGTGCCGCCGGTGAGGACGAGGAGGTCGTCGACCCGGCCGGCGAGAAGCGCGTGGGTCATGGAGGCGCGTTTGCCCGCCTGGCACACCAGCACGGTCGGCCGGCCTGGCCTCAGGTCGGCGATGCGGCTCTCAATCTCGTCCATGGGGATGTTGATGGCTGCGGGAATGTGGCCTGCGGCGAACTCCGTTGCTGAACGGACATCGATGCATTGCCAGGCACAGTCGGCGGAGTTGTTAAGTTCCTCAACGTCAATGGTCGTTTCACAAAGCACAGCGGTCATGGGGCCCAGTTTGTCCTCTATAGAGTAAGAGGGCGGGTGAAGGCAGAGGATTCAGTCCTGGGACGATTATTTGCGCTGGGGTGAACCCGCTGCCATTCGTGCGCGGTGTTTATCGCACGTCCCAAAGGCGTATGCTAGGTCAGTATCCTGCGAGGTCGCCTTTTGCGCGCATCCACAACCAGGCCAGTATTCGAACCCTGCTCACGCCTGCACGAGCTGTCGGCTGAAGAGGCTGCTCTCTACCGCCAGCTCGACCCCCAAAAGATCCCTCAGCACGTTGCCATCATCATGGACGGCAACGGCCGCTGGGCGGGCAAGCGCTCTCTGAAGCGCTTCCTGGGCCACCAGCAAGGCGCAGAAAGCGTGCAGTTTGTGGTCGAGACCGCCTCGCGCATCAACCTGCCCTTCATCACCCTGTACGCCTTTTCGCTGGAGAACAACCTGCGCCGGCCCAAGTCCGAGGTCAATTTCCTGATGAAGCTGCTGCGCAGCTACCTGGTCGGCAACGTCAAGCGCATGAACGACAATAACGTGCGGATGGAATACATCGGCCGCATCGGTGAGCTTCCTTCGGAGGTGCAGGACACCATGCAGTGGGCGTCCGAAGCCACCGCCCGCAACACTGGGACCACCCTGACCCTCGCCCTGAACTACGGCTCGCGCTCCGAAATTGTGGATGCGGCACGCTCCATCCTCGCCGACCTGATCGCCGAGGCCCACCAGCGCGGCTGCTCGCTCGAAGACCTCCTCCAGGTCGACGGCCTGGAGGCCAGGCTGGACGAGCACCACATCTCGGATCACCTCTACACGGGTCATATGCCCGACCCCGACCTGGTCATCCGGACGTCCGGCGAGCAGCGCATCTCCAACTTCCTGCTCTGGCAGATCGCCTACTCGGAGATTTTCATTACGGACCGGCTGTGGCCGGACTTCCGCGGGATCCACCTGCTCGAAGCCATCCAGAACTACCAGAAGCGCGAACGCCGCTTCGGCGGCCTCGGCGAGACCTTTACCGACGAGGATCTCGACGCGCTGGAACCAGCGGCAGAAGTTGCCGAAGAGATCGTCACCGAGCTGACCCCCAGGCAGTTGGCAGAGAAGTAGGGACGCTTGGCTGCATTGTAGCTGTGGGTGATAGAGTCGCAGCCTACCCCCCCGGAAGTGGTGAACCACAGGGGCCCTTGGAATCTTGCGTATTGCAATCCAGCTTGCCAGGACATCCTCGCCATGCAACTTGCCTCGTGGTCCTTCTATATTCATACGGCCCGCCGGGCGGGGTTGGTGATTGGCTTGCTCCCGGTGGCCCTGGTTAGCAACGGCGTTGCTCTGGCGGCCCCGCTGAATGATTCTTATTGCAAGATACATTTTGCGGCGGTCTACGTGGGCGGGGGCATCACGATCGCGAAGCGGGATGGCAGCTCCATCAGCGGCGTCTTAACCTCGGCCCACGGTGGCGTCGCGGAGGTCACTCCCACAGACGCCAAAGGGGCCGTGACCGTCACCTGCGCCGACGTTTCCAAGATCGTCCACGGGCCGATGGATCCGGTCAAGCTGAAGCAGATGCTGTTGAAGCGTGGCATCGGCAAGCGCATCGAGGTATTGGAACTCGGCGACATAGCGGCGATGGGCAAGCTCACCGCCATCCACGACGATAGGTTTGAGATCACCCCCGATGGGAGGGGCGCGCAGGCGGTAAGCATTCCTTACTCGGAGGTGACGTTCGCCGAAAACTACAGCAGAGTTGGTTCTGCCGCGAACGGTGCAGCAGGAGCTTCGTATTTTGCTCTCCCCTTCTTAGCGATTACGATCATCGTTCTGGCATCGTGGAGCTTGCCCATTAGAGGCGGCCCGACTTGCGAGCGGCGACGTAGAGGAGCAGGCCGATCAGCGTTTTGCCGTCGTGAATCTTCCCCTCCGCCACCAGCCGCATCGCTTCCGACAGAGGTATGCGGAAGACCTCGAGGTTTTCATCCTCTTCCAGCTTCGCTTCACCCTGCCGAATATCCCGCGCGAGATAGATCTGCATCCATTCGCCGAGAAAACCGGGACTGGCAAAGTACCGCAGCAACATCGTCCACCGCTTCGCGCGGTAGCCGGTCTCTTCGATCATCTCCCGTTTGGCAGCGGCCAGCGGCGCCTCTCCCGCGTTCCGCGTACCCGCCGGCAACTCAATCATGAACTGCCCCGCGGCATGACGATATTGCCGCTCCATAATCACGTCGGGGTCTGCCGGGTTCTTCCGCTCATCCACCGCCAGGATGACCACCGAGCCATTGTGCCGGATCACGTCGCGCACATTGCGGTGCCCACCCGGCTCGATCAGAGTATCGGTGTAAACGTTGAAGACCTTGCCTTTGTACGCAAGCTTCGAGGAGATCAGCTTCGCCTTGCCTGCGCGCCTCACTCCGGACGCGGTCTTCCCCGCAAAGACTTTCGCGGGTTCAGTCTTGGCTGGGGTGGACTTCCTTGGTTTGGGTAGCGGGGCGGCCATGGGTCTACGGTATCATCCTGCATCGGGGCGGAAAAATGGCGCATCCAATTGGTTGCGTGTTCCAATTGATGGGGATGCTCCGCCTTGATAGCAATCGACGTGTTCCAATGGTGCGCGCCCGGTTTGAGGATTGATGATGAGCACTGAGTGTTACCCCATCGCGACGCTGCCGCACATCACCAGGTTGTTTCGCGACTTTCTCGCAATGGGCGACAGCGCCGCGGGTGATCCAGTGCGCAGATGGTACGGCGCCGAGCCGCTCGGCCGCGCATGGATGCAGCCGCCGGCCCCGCGCAGAGATGCCGGCCCGCTGGCCGACGCTCTCGAACGCCAGAGCCTCGCCTTCGGTGCCGGCCCCGCAACGCTCGCGAATATCGCCAGGCTGCGCGCCGGCGCTCCCGCCGTGGTCACCGGGCAGCAGGTGGTGTTGTTCGGAGGCCCGCTGCTGACGCTGCTGAAAGCTGCTACGGCCATCGCCCGCGCCAAACAGGCGACTGGGACCACAGGCATCGAGCACGTTCCCATCTTCTGGCTTGCTACCGAAGACCACGACCTTGAAGAAGTAGACCAGGTCTCGCTGCTCACTAAGACAGCGGTTGAAACGCTGCGGATGGGGGATATACGGTTCCCCGGAATTGCGATTCCCGCCGGTGACGTGATCCTCCAAGGCCACATCGATGGCTTGCTCGACCAGGCAAGCGAATTGCTTGGCCACACGCCCATCTGCGATCTGCTTCGCGAGTGTTACGCATATCAGCCCGGGAACGACCGTGGCCCGACCTTTGCGAGTGCGTTTTCGCGCCTGATGACCCGCCTCTTCGCCGAGCAGGGCCTTATCGTGATGGATGCCGCAGGGCGCGATTTCCACGCGCTCGGCGCAGCCACCCTCCGTCACGCCATCGAACACGCGGAAGAACTGGAAGGCGCGCTGCTAGCCCGTGCCGTCGAACTCGAATCTTCCGGCTATCACGCGCAGGTGCTGGTCAAGCCCGGCTCCTCGCTGCTCTTTCTCATCAGCGATGTCGAGGGGCTGGAAGGGGTGAGGAACCGTCAAGCGCTGGGCCGCCTCCCCGACGGCACGTGGAAGGCCGGTAATGGCGGGAAGGCCGGGGCAGCGAACTCCGGGCAGACATACAGCACGGCCGAACTGCTCGCGATTCTCGATTCCGCGCCTGAGCGCCTCAGCCCCAACGCCATCCTCCGTCCCGTCTTTCAGGACACCATCCTGCCCACTGCGGCTTACGTCGGCGGCCCAGCCGAGGTTGCCTACTTTGCCCAGAGCGCGGTGCTCTACGAGCGCATTCTGGGGCGCGTGACGCCGATACTGCCGCGACTTTCCGCCACGCTCATCGAGCCAGCCATCGGCGCGGTCATGGCGCAGCACGAGATCAGCCTGCCCGACGCGATGACGACGGCGGAGGAACTCGCCCAGCGCCTGGGCGCGCGCGCCATGCCCATCGAAGCCAAGCGCCGTCTTGCCACTGCCGGCAATGCTCTGGACGAAGCCATTACCGCCGCCGGGAGCTATCTCGGCTCACTCGACCCCAGCCTGGGCCGCTCCGCAGAGGTTTCCGGCTCAAAGATGCGCTACCAGATGGACCGCCTGCGCCGCCTCGCCGCCACCTTCGAACTCAACAAGGAAACCAGCCTGCGCAGGCACGCCGAAGCGATGACCCTCCACCTCTTTCCCGAAGGCCATCCCCAGGAGCGCGTCATCGCCGGCGCCTGGTTCCTCGCCGCATGGGAGGCCGCTCACGGCGATGGCCTCGGCACCGGCCTCATCGCCCGCCTGGTTGACGAGGCCGCGAGCCAATGCCCGGGGCATATCGTCATCCGCCTATAGCTGTTGTTCGTGCTACGTTCTCCGTTTTACGTTCGTTAACGTGGAACGTACAACGAAGAACGGACAACGGTCTAGAATGGTCTCCGAAGGGGAGAACAATCAATGGGCCTGAGCGACGAATCATTTGAAATAACCTGTCCTGACTGCGGAGCGATGCTCAAGGTAGACCCGGTCACGCGCGCCATCATCGCCCACACTCCTGCGCCGCGCAAGCGGATGTTTGAGGACTTTAGCGATGCGGCGAAGGCGGCGCGGGAGGCGGAAGCGCGGCGGGACTCGATCTTCGCTCAGAGCGTCGATGCCCATAAGCACAAGGACGACCTGATGGCGAAGAAATTCGCCGAAGCCGTGAAGAAAGCCAAGGAGACGCCGGACACCGGCAAACCGTTGCGCGACTTTGATCTGGACTGAGGTCTCAAAAGACCATGGCAGAAGAGGAGCGGCTGACGCGGGTGACGGAGATATGTCTGGCGCTGCCGGGGGCCGAGCGCGAGATCGGCGGCTCCCATGCCGCCTTCAAAGTGAAGAAGAAGGTGTTTGCGTATTTTCTGAACGACCATCATGGGGATGGGATCGTGGGGGTGTGGTGCAAGGTGCTGCCGGGTGAGAATGCCGCGCTGATTGCGTCGAATCCGAAACGGTTTTATATGCCCGCGTATGTGGGGCCGAGAGGGTGGGTGGGGCTGCGGCTGGACGTGGGAAGGGTGGCGTGGGGTGAGGTGAAGGACCTTGTGGCGATGAGCTATTCGCTGGTGGCCGGGAAGAAGTTGGCAGCACGGATTGGTTGAGCCCGGGCAACCTTGGCTCACGGTAAACTGAAGCCATGCCGCCAATTTTGAATGCACAGGGCTTGTCGAAGCGATTTGGCGCCGTGCCTCTGTTTCAGGACATAAGCTTCCCCGTATCCGATGGCGACCGCATCGGCCTGATTGGGCCGAACGGCGCGGGCAAGTCCACGCTGCTCGCCGTCCTCGCTGGTGAGCAGGAAGTCGACTCCGGCGAAGTCGCCACGCGCAAACGCGCCCGCATTGCGTACGTGCTGCAGGAGTCGAACTTCGCGGCGGGGTTGACGGTGCGCGAGGTGATGGATGCGGCGCTGACCCGGGCGGGCCTGGCTGAGGGTGAACATGAAGGGCGACTGCGGGAGACGGCGGGGCGGACGGGTTTTGTGGATTTGGGGGTCGAAGCGGCGACGTTAAGCGGTGGGTGGCGGAAGCGGCTGGCGATTGCGGAAGCGGTGGTGACGCATCCCGACGTGCTGCTGCTGGACGAGCCGACGAACCATCTGGATCTTGCGGGGATTGCGTGGCTGGAAGAGTTGCTGAACGAGGGCGCGTTTGCGTGCGTGATGGTCAGCCACGATCGCTACTTCCTCGAGAATGTAGCCACCGAGATCGTTGAGTTGAGCCGTGTGTATGCGGATGGCTTGCTGCGGGTGAAGGGGACCTACTCGAAGTTCATCGAGGGCAGGCAAGCGTATCTGGAGGCGCAGTCCAAACTTCAAGCGGCGCTGAAGAACCGGGTCCAGATCGAGGTCGAGTGGCTGCGGCGAGGGCCAAAGGCGCGGTCGACCAAGGCGAAGGCGCGGATCGACAATGCGCAGGACCTGATTGGGCAGTTGCGCGACGTCAACCTGCGCGTGCAGACCTCGACTGCTGGAATCGACTTCAACGCCACCGATCGCCAGACCAAGCGGCTGGTCGAGTTTGAAGACGCTGCGCTGAGTTTCGGCGAGCCGCCGAATGAGAAGAAGATTGTCGAGGGGCTGAATTTTCTGATCACAAATGGAATGCGCGTCGGCCTGGTGGGGCCGAACGGAAGCGGCAAAACCACGCTCCTCCGCCTGCTCACCGGCGAGTTGGAGCCGACGGCGGGCGCGATCAAGAAAGCCGCCTCGCTGAAGATTGTCTATTTCTCGCAGATGCGCCAATTGGAGGAGGGCGTGACGCTGCGCCGCGCGCTCGCGCCCGATTCCGACTCGGTGGTGTACCAGGGGCGGGTGGTGCATGTGGCGAGTTATGCGACCAAGTTCCTGTTTACCAGCGAGCAACTGAACCAGCCGGTGGAGCGGCTGAGTGGAGGCGAGCGCGCCCGTGTGCTGATTGCAAAGTTGATGCTGGAAGCGGCGGATGTGCTGCTGCTCGATGAGCCCACCAACGACCTTGATATCGCGACGCTCGAAATTCTGGAAGAGAGCCTGCTGGAATATACCGGCGCGCTGGTGTTGGTGACGCACGATCGCTACATGCTGGACCGCGTGTCCACCATCGTCCTTGGCCTCGACGGCCGGGGCAACGCCGCAACCTTCGCGGACTACTCGCAGTGGGAACAGTGGCAGCGAGAGCAGGGCTCGACCAATAGCGACGGCAGCTCGTCTGCGGCAACGGCAACGCCGGTGCAAGGTGCGCTGCTGCCGGTCGCCACGGGGAGGAAGAAACTCTCCTATCTGGAAGCTCGCGAGTATGCGTCGATTGAGGAAAGAGTGGAAGCCGCAGAAGCCCGTCTAAACGCAGCACGCGACCTGCTCGACGATCCTGCCGTGGCGACGAACGCCGAGGCGCTGACGGCGGCATTGCACGATCTGGAATCCGCGCAGGCAGCATCGGACGAACTCTACGCCCGCTGGGCCGAACTCACCGAAAAGGCCGGCTAATCCCTCACTAACTCGCCTTCCGATGCTCCGGGTTCGCGGTATGCGGCTTGCTGCCGAGCTCGCGCCAGTGTGTCTCCTTCATCTCGACGCCGAACTTCTTCGCGGCAGCCTTGATGTTGTGGAACGCCTCTTCGCGCTCCTCGTCGGAGACATCCTTCACCTGGTCGAAGCGCGCAATCGCATTGCGCACATGCGAGGCATCGTTCAACGGTTCCTTACGTTGCTTCGGAAACGCGTACACGGTGTCGTTCATGTGTTTGCGCTGGTCGGTGGAAAGAGTGTTCGCGGTGTCGTGGGAATGAGACTTGTGCGTCGTTGCCATGGCAGTGCTCCTCGGTCGGTAGTCTGGTCCGATCTTTGCCGTCAGGCTCCTTGGATGGTAGATGTGCCCGCGCGCGTTGGCTTGGGCGGGATGCTGCGGAGAGAATCGCGCTGCTATTCTGCTAGCACCATGAAGACTCTCTTAGCAGGATTCGCAATCGCCGTTGCGTCTATTGGCGCACAGGCGCAATCGCCGCCGCCGCGCCCCATCGTGCTTCACGCTGCGCACATGCTGGATGTTGCTGCCGGGACCCTGGTCTCGCCCGGTGAGGTCCTTGTCGCCGGCGAGCGCATCGTCGCTGCCGGCCCGCACGTCGACCGGCCCGCGGGCGCCGAACTTATCGACCTGGGCGACCGGACGCTGCTGCCGGGCCTAATCGACGCACATGTCCATCTTTTCCTCCACCCCGGCGCCGAAGACATGCAGACCATCCAGGAAAGCGTTCCGCAGCGCGTGATTCTTGCCGGGATAGCCGCCCGCGATGACCTGATGGCGGGCTTCACCGCTGAGCGCGATATGGGCACCGAAGGCGCAGGCTCCGCCTCGACGGCCGTCCGCAACGCCATCGACTCCGGCCTTATCCCCGGCCCCCGCATGCGCGTCAGCGGCAACGCCATCGACCTGCTGGGCGGCCACGAGGATGCAATCGGCTACAACCCTGCCGCAAACGTGCCCTCCAACGCCGACTACGCCAACTCGGCCGAAGACCTGGTTCGCGTGATGCGTCTGCAGCACAAGGAAGGCTCCGACTTCGCCAAGATCTACGAGACTGGGCCGGACACGCTGAAGGACGGAGTCCTCACAACTCCCTATCAGTACACCGAGGCGGAACTCCACGCCGCGGTTGTCGAGATGGCACGACTAACGGAGGGCAGGGTGGGCGCGATGGGGGTGGGCGTGCACTGTACCGGCGAGCCCGCCGCAGGCTTTGCCGTCGCCGCGGGCGTCGCGTCCATCGACCACGCTTATTTCCTGAGCGACCGGACGATGGCGGAGATGAAAGCGAAGGGGATTTTCGCAGTGCCTACGTTTGCGATCATGGAATATTTTGCGGCTCATGCCGAGACGCCGGCTGCCGGGGAAAGGTACAAGGCGCTGCTCGCCTTCCACGCGGCGCAATTCAGGCGCCAACTGGCTGCCGGCGTGCCCTTTGCGGTTGGCTCGGATGTCGGACCGTTCCCTCACGGCACGCAGGCCCGGGAGTTGGAGCTGATGGTGCAGTATGGGATGTCTCCGGCTGACGTGCTTCGTGCCGACCTGCTGAACGGCGCACGCCTGCTCGGCTGGGCCGGACAGATCGGCGAGTTGAAGCCAGGCCTGTACGCCGACATCATCGCCGTCGAAGGCAACCCGCTCGACGACATCTCTGCGCTGACACACGTTGCATTTGTGATGAAGAACGGCGGCATCAACCGCCGTCCCTGAGGTCGGGGTCTCAACCGTCCGGGTGTACTCCGTTACTTCGCCTTGGTTGGGTCGAATTGCTCGTCCGCCGAAGGGCCGTAGAGGCCTGGCACGGGAATATCGTTCAGGCGCAGATAGACGCCGAGCTGGGCGCGATGGTGCAGCAGGTGGTTGAAGAAAAACTGGCGATAGCTGAGTGAACGCGGGTGGTTGGAGATGACGTGATCGCCGAAGGCAAACTTCCAGGGCTCGGCCAACTGTGCGTCGGAGAGCGAGGCGAGGGCGGCGCGGCAGTCGCGGGCGTTCGCATCGAAGGCCGCGAGCGTGGCGTCGCGATTGCTCCACGTGAGGCGGGGGAAGGTCTGGTTGGGGTCGGCCATATCCATGCCGGGAGTGGTTAGGATCGTCTTGCCAAAGAGGGGCAGGGTGGCTACGTGGGTCGCGAGCCGGCCCAGCGGCATGGACTTCTCATGACAGGTGTACTCGGGGTTTTCGGGCAGGCGCTCGAGCACGCGGCGGGTGCCGGCCATTTCGCCGTCGTAGTCCTGGAGGAGGATTTCTGCGGTGGTCATGGGAGGTTCCTTTCTAATTAGATGCCGGTGATATTGAAGCCGCAATCGACAAACGTGATCTCGCCGGTGATGCCGCTGGCCAACGGCGAGCAGAGGAACAGCGCAGTATTTCCAACCTCGGCCTGCTCGACATTCCGGTGCAGCGGAGCGCGCGCCGTGACTGCGTTCAGGATCTGGCTGAAGTCGCCGATGCCACGCGCAGCCAGGGTCTTGATCGGCCCGGCGGATATGGCGTTGACGCGAATGTTCCTGGAGCCGAGCGAGACGGCGAGATAGCGTACGGCGGACTCGAGGGCAGCTTTGCAGACACCCATGACGTTGTAGTTGGGGAAGACCTTTTCGGCGCCATAGTAGGTGAGTGTGAGGATGGAGCCGCCTTCGATCATCAGGGGCGCTGCGCCGCGCGCCAGCGCGATCAGCGAGTAGACGCTGACATCGTGGGCGATACGGAAATCCTCGCGGGAGGTCAGCAGGAAGTCATTCTTCAAGGCGTCGGGGGGCGCGAACCCGATGGAGTGGATGAGGATATCGATCTTCGGGTATGCGGCGGAGATTTGGGCGAAGAGCGCGTCGATGTCTTCGTCGCGGGAGACGTCGCACTGGAAGGCCCGTCCGGTTCCGGTTTGGCCCAGATCATTGAGTAGCTCTTCGGCCTCGCGCTGCAACCGCTCCGACTGGTACGACAACACCAGGGTGGCTCCCGCCTCGGCCAACTTCTGCGCCACGCTATAGGCAATGCTGCGTTTATTTGCCAGGCCGAAGACGACGGCCACTTTTCCCTTCAAATCAATCATTCGGCTCCCCAAAATGTCCTGAATACTTAGGATACCAGCGGATGGGCAGTCGAAGCACGCACGCGGGACGCAAACCGCGCCGGGTGTGGCATTTGAAGGCGGATGGGGGTAGGCGCCGAATTATTGGAGCAGGGAGGAGCGAACCGGGGGTATCAGCATGCCGCCCATGGCGGCATTCTCCGGTGCGCCTGCAGTGGTGGCATCGGCGTCAGCCGCGACCACTCGCCGGCAGTTGCGGCCGGCACTCTTGGCCTGGTAGAGCGCCTTGTCGGCGCGCGCAATCAGGGCTACGGCGTCGTCTTCCAGGACCGCTTCAGTGATTCCTATGCTAAGCGTCAACGGCATATTCCGGCCGAAGAGACTGAGGTTGCTCACCGCCTGGCACAGCCGCTCGGTCACCACCAGCGCGATGCTGCAGGGGGTCTGGGGAAGGATCAGGAGGAATTCGTCGCCGCCATACCTGCCCAGATAATCCCGCCCCCGCAGGTGGGTGGAGATGGTCTCGGCGACGTCGCGGAGGGCTGCATCGCCCGCCGCGTGCCCCTGGATGTCATTGATGGACTTAAAGTAATCGACGTCGATCAGGGCGATGGAGAGCTTATGTTTGCCGCGCTGGATATGTTTGAGTTCGGCTGCGAGTTTGACCTCAATTCCTCGCCGGTTGAAGGCGCCGGAGAGAGAGTCCTTCTGCGACTCGTCTGCGCTCCGTGCGATTAGCTCACTGCTGGAGAGGAAGAGAATGAACAGGCCGGTGACGAAGAGAGACACAACGCCGGTGAGCAAGGTCGCGCTCCCGACGGCGTTCGACTGCAGCAGCTTGAGCGGCGAACCGTGGAGAACAGCCATCGCACCGCAGTTGACCGTGATGGCGGCAAAGAAAGTCATGGATGCCGCAAACAGCCGCATTGCTTTTGGACTGGTGAAGGTCGGTGACTTGCGGAAGAGCTCGAGAGCAATCAGGCCGCGGATCACCCCCACGGTGATCGACAGGGCGACAATCCGCGGAACAATCTTGTCCTGAATCTGGCTGTAATAAAAGAGGGCCGCCAAGGAGACACACGACACCGTGACAGGAACAAGGGATGTCCGCCGACTGCCAATGAAGCGGAGGATCCCCCGGTAAAGAAAAACGAAAGACCCAAAGACGAAGCAGTGCGCCATCGTGATGGATATAAAACTGGGGATCGATCCGCGTGACACCAGCAGAAAAGTGCCGGGAACGCCCAGGAGAAAGCTAATGGCGATAGTATTGATTCCACGCAGGTTAGGATAGCTGCGCTTCATGCCGAAGAAGACGATGGCGAATGCCACTGCCAACATGAAATCGCAGGCAATGAGAGTACGATTGTCCAACCAGGAAAAAACGTACATATGTGCCCAACCTTTGTCGCAATACTAGACAGATTGCAGGGTGCAAAGAAGGACACTTAAGTTGTAGTGAGCTGAACGGTTGTAGGAACCAATGTGTAAAAGATATGACCTGTTCAGCGCTAGCCAACCGTCAGCCAATCGTACTGCTCTTGCGTCAGCGGTACGACCGAGAGGCGGAACTGGCGAAACAGCAGCGAACCCTGAAAGACGCCCGCTTCGCGCATCTCGGCCAGAGACTTCTCCTGCTTCAGGCGCTTGACGGGCTTGATGCGGACGACGGGGTTCCTGGGGTCCTTCGCGTCCACCGATACCACGGTCGCCGTTCCCACAGCCGCTTTACCCACATTGGAGTGGTAGATGACCAGCTTGTCGCCCTTTTTCATATTGCGCAGATTCAGCAGGGCTGTGTTGTTCGAGATGCCATCCCAGGTGGTCTCGCGGTCCCGCAGCAGATCATCGAAGGAGTACTTGTCGGGTTCAGTCTTCAGGAGATAGGGCATAAGACAAGGTACGAGGTTCAGGGTTCGAGGTTCAAGGGGGCTAGCCGCCGAGATCGAGGAGGGCCACTTCGGGGATGGGTTGGCCGAGGAACTGGCCGCCCAGGCGGGCAAACTTCTCCACTGAGTCCGTGGCGTAGCACTGGAACGAGGCGCCTCCGGTGGATGCCGGATGCGAGCGCCGGATCGTCCGCTCAATCGCGGCTGCTGTTGCTCTTGCGGAATCGATGACCTCTGCCTGCGACCCGAGCTCGCGCAACACAGCCTCGATGGCTGGGGCGATCAGCGGGTAGTGCGTGCAGCCGAGCAGCACGGCTTGCGGAGAGCAGGTCGATAAGGCCTCGCGTAAGTAGATGCGTAGAACCTGCCGCGTGATCGAATGATCGACCCATCCCTCCTCGACCAGCGGCACCAGCAGCGGACAGGCCTTTTCACTTGCGCGCAGGCCATGCCCGGCGCAGTGAAGCTGGTATGCATGCGATTGCACGGTTGCCGGCGTGGCCAGGACCAGAACGTCGGCGTTCGGGTGGCGCTGGTGTGCGGCGTCAACGACCGGCTCGATGACTCCGGTTACGGGAATACGCACCGACTCGCGAATCTCGCGCAGCGCCAGGGCGGAGGCGGTGTTGCACGCGATGACGAGGTGTTCAGAGCCGCGGGATTCGAGGAAGCGCGCGCTCTCCACGGCGTAACGCGCAATCGTGGTCTGCGATTTCGAGCCGTATGGAAGCCGCGCGGTATCGCCAAGGTAGATGTAGTGGGCGCCCGGGATCAGGGGCAGCAGCTCGCGCAGGACGGTCAGTCCGCCGAAGCCCGAATCGAAGACTCCGATGGTGATGCCCACTAACGAGCCTCCGGTGCCGGCTTGGTTGCGGTGCTGACCGCCGGGTAGGTGCGCATCAGATCGGCGTGCCCATTCAGGGTCTCGCGGGGCCGGCCGTCGACCAGGAAACGCACCTCCTCAATTCGCGGAGAATTGGCGTACAGAGTTCCTATGATCGATTCGATGGTCAACATCTCCGGCTCGATGCCGGACGGGTGGTGGTCGGCAAAGGTCCCATGCAGATTCACCACCGCCAGTTGTCCACCCGGAACGTGGGGCTCAGCCGCTAAGTCGTTGCCCGCCCCTAACTGCGCCGCAGAAGGTTGCTGCTCCGCAGGCCCGGCTCCGGTAGCGACGGGCAGGCTTAGCGGAAGGTCGAGCAGGAACACATCGTCCACCGCGGGGCCGCTTTCGATGGGGTGGGTGGAGTTCTTGTAGGAGTACTCTGCGATCAGTCGCGCCAGCAGAGCATGCGTCCGGGCAGTCGCCTCCGCCGGCAACGCAACCTCACGCTCAACCAGCGTGATCGAGCCGTCGGTGTCGTCGGCCAGCGCCAGGTGGACCGTCTCGCTCGCAGTCGCGACCGGCGCGGCCAGCGGTGTCTCATCGCGATGGCGGGTCAGCTTTTCGCGGGCCTGCTCGCACCCGCGCAGCAGCACCAGCGCCATCAGCAGGATCGCGCCCGCGAGCACCCAGAAGAGAATGCGCTGGTAGCGGGGGATCATTGCGGCCTCTTCTGCGGGGTGCCGGTGGCTTGTTCGACGGTGAGCGCGCGGGATCGAGCGAGGCCGGCTGCGTTGGCAGCCGCAATTGCCTTCTCCTGGTTCGAATTCTCCGCGGACACCGGCGCCGGCGGTTCCAGAGCGCCGGCGTGCTCGCGCCAGGCCTGCAGCGCCGACGACAATGCAGCCACCACGTGCTGCTGGTAATTTGGGTCGGTCACCGCAGTTGCATCTTCACCGGGAACGAGCAGGGGAGCAATCTCGATTGCCACGGCGGGGCACATCAGGTTGTCCAGCGGTCGCACCGCTGCCTGCCCAGCCAGCACGGGAAGATTGTTCTTGGTGAATGCGGAGGTGAGCTCACCGGCGAGGCGCTGGCTTTGGCTTACCGAAGCCGCCTGCGCCATCTCCCACGGCACCGGGACGTATGCCGATGCGAAACCGCCGCCAGTGTCTTCGTCCGGAGACGGCGGCGGCAAGGTTGAGGTGTAGACATGCACGCCCGATCCCACCGCTGTCGCATGGAGCACAATGCACGCAACCGCATGCGTGCGGTTTGCGATCTCGGCGCGCTGATCGCCGCTGAGCGGGTCGGACGGGTCGGCGTCGCGGGTTGTGATCACGGTAAGTCCCGCCGCCGTCAGGGCCGCACGCAGCCGACCCGCCAGCGCCAGCGTGACATCCTTCTCGAGCACGTGGTCGCCCAGCACGGCGCCGCCATCCGGCCCGCCGTGCGCGGGATCCAGAACCACCAGATTGCGGTTGAGCGTCGACGCTGGAGACGACGGCGGCTGCGCCGGCATGGGGATCTGGCCCGGCGGCTGCACCTGGCCAGAGAACGCAGCCGCTGCCGCTGCCGCCAGTACGGCGAGCAACACGGCAGCGAACTTGCGGGAAGGGGTCAACGGGCTCTTGGAACGGATTACGGGTACGTATGGAGTGTAAGCCGGGCGCCGCGGTTTATGTATCGGCGATCGGCGATCGGCGATCGGCCGTCAGCCATCGGTGATCTCAGGCGAATTAGTCCAGCGCATAGATTGCCAGGCCGCTCAGCAACTTTGGATAGAAGTCAGTCGACTTCTGCGGCATGACTTCTCCGGAAAGCGAGACATCGCGCAACTGATCGAGCGTAATCGGCTTGATGAGGAACGCAATGTCGGCATCGCCCGATTCAATTAACCCAAGCGCTTCATCGGCTTCACGGATGTAGCGAACGTTGCCGAGACGGGTGACGGTCTCCCGGTCAAGGCCAAGCAGATGATCGAGGACCACAGCGTGAAGCTGCGCGACGCCAAGCTGACGCTGCTTGGCGGGCAAGTCCTGAAGCAGCGGGGCGATGGCTTCCGGCTTGGGAGTGAGAATGTAATTGCCGTCCCCGGTGGCGGCGATGAAAGAGTCACCGGGAGTGGCGGCGAGTTGCGCGATGAGGGCTGAGCCAGGCATATCGTCGGCGAGTTCGGTGACGTCGTAGTACTCGCTGGACTTGGTGATGAAGTCTGCTGAGGAGAAGTCTTCCAGGCCGAAGACCACGCGGTGGGTCGGGAGGATGGTGATCCCGGGCGCGTCCATATTCACGAACGTCATCATCATCGCGGCCTCAGGAAACGGCGGCACGGGCAGGTGGCTCGAGCCTACCCTCTCGTCCGGATCGGCCGGCTCGCCCAGAGGCAGTTTAAGCTGCGCTGAGCGCTCCTTCGCGTAAGCCACTGAGGTTTCATACCGGTGGTGGCCGTCCGCGATGATCAGCTTTTTGTCCGCCATGGTGGTGACAATCAGATTGATCAGGGCCGGGTCGGTCAGCTTCCAAAGGCGATGGACGACGTCGTACTCGTCGGTGATGGCAAGGTCGGCCGGGCGGGTGTCCTTGCCGTCCTTGCCGGCTCCGAAGATCAGCTTCTCGGCAGTGAATCCTGGGTCCGAATAGAGCATATAAACCTGTTCGCAGTACGCGCGCGTGGCTTTGAACAGGGCCATCCGGTCCGACTTGTGCTTCGGAAATGTCTGCTCATGCCGGTAGACGACCTTGTCCGCGTAGTCGTACAGATGCCCAAGCGCAATGAATCCGCGCCGCTCGCGCACCTCCGGCGTATACGGCACGGTGTAGGTCTGCGAGTAGCCGTACAGCGCCACCTCTCCCTCTTCAGCGAGAATTTGCTCTGCGCGCCACTCCTTCAGGTACTCGGCGGCACGGGTGTAGACGTTGTGGGCCTCTTCGCCCGCGGGCAGGAACTCCTGCGGCTCGGTGTCGCCGGGTTCGTGTTTGCCCAGGATGATGCGAATCAGGTTATATGGGCTTAGCTCGTAGTAGCGCTGCTGCATCTCGGGCGTGATCTTGTCGTACGGTTGGGTGACCACGTCCTCCATGCGGACGCGGGAGGTGTCGTAGCGAAGTGCACGAAACGGATAAATGCGGGCCATTCTTGGTCTCAGGTCTCCTGGAAGTGTCTGGTTCGATTGTACGGGGAGGCGAGCGGCGATAGTTGGGCGAGCTGGCCGGGGCGGTTGCGACCTGTAACGAAGAATCGCGGGCGCCGTCCAACGATTATTCTGGCGTTGGACTCAAAGGAGAGGATGCAATCCAGGGGGCGAAATCCCGCGATGCGAGACTTGGGAAGGCGGAGGCATTATCCTGATAGTTCCCCGGGTAGAAACCGTCGGGGGATGGGATTTGAGTCGCTGGACCGTCACAGGCCTGATTATGCGGCATCAAGCTGGTTCTAAATCGGTTGGAAGAGCGACCACGCAGCGCTGGCTGCCGGCCTTGGTGTGCGTGTGCCTGGCGCTGGGACTGGTCCCGGGCCACGTTGGCCGCGCGCAGGAGAATCCGCTCAACGACGTCCAGACTCCGGCGCCTCCACCGCCGCCAAAGTCGCCGGAGGAGCAGAAGCCGGTCATCGAGGGCGGTGCGGATGTAGCGGCCCAGGCTACAACGCACCGTGACGCGCGGCTGCGGATCGAAGTGAACCTGGTGCAGGTGCCGCTGACCGTCACCGACCCGATGAACCGGCTGGTGACGGGCCTTGAGAAGGATAATTTTGTGGTCTACGACAACAACATCGGCCAGACCATCAAGTACTTCTCCAGCGAGGATGCGCCGCTGACCATCGGCATTGTCTTCGACCTGAGCGGCAGCATGTCGTCGAAGTTTGTCCGCGCGCGCAAGGCGCTGACCGAGTTTCTGCGCACATCAAATCCGCAGGACGAGTTTTTTGTGGTTGGCTTCAACGACCGCCCCGCGGTGATCGTGGACTACACCTCCGACCCCGACGATGTCGAGGCGCGCATGGTAATGCTGAAGCCGGAGAACAGGACTGCGCTGATCGACGCTGTCTACCTGGGTATCGACCACCTGCGCCAGGCCAAGTACGACCGCAAGGCGCTGTTGATCATCTCCGACGGGGGCGATAACCGCAGCCGCTACACTGAGGGCGAACTGCGGCGCGTGGTGCGCGAAGCCGACGTGCAGATTTACTCCATCGGCATCTTCGACAGCTACGCGCCGACGCAGGAAGAGCAGAATGGGCCGGAACTGCTGAAGGAGATATGCGAGATGACCGGAGGCCGTCTCTTCAACGTCGGCGGCGACGTGGGCGACCTCGAGGACATTGCGACGCGCATTTCCACCGAACTGCGCTTGCAGTATGTGATCGGATACACGCCTTCCGATGTGAGGCACGACGGAAACTGGCGTAAATTGAAGGTTAGGCTGGTGCCGCCGCCGGGCCTTCCGCAACTGACCGTACACTTTCGCCAGGGATACTATGCACCTTCGGAGTAGAGAAAGCAGGCTTCAAGGTGTGGGCAGATGCTTCGCCTCCACCGCCTTCTTGCTATTTGCGATTGCGCCGGCGATTGCTCAGCAGCCGGCACCGCAACTGAAGCCGCCTCAATCCGGGATTCCCGCGCAGCCCGCGGCAGCTCCGGTCCAGCCATCGCTTGCGGTGGACCGTGACCCGGCGCCTTCGCCTGACCCAGACCCGCCGCCGCAGCCGATGGGCAATCAACCAGCCGGTCCGCTGGGCACCATTGCGCGCGGGGCCGGCGGGAAGTTCACGCTGCGCGAAAACGCGTACGAGGTTCGCTTAAATGCATCGGTCTTCGACCTCACCGGCCGCAGCGTGCAGACGCTGGACAAGGACGCGTTCCACGTCTACGAGGACGGCGTTCCGCAGACCATCGCGAGCTTCCGCCACGAGGACCTGCCGGTTTCGCTGGGCATCCTGATCGACAGCTCGGGTTCGATGTACGACAAGCGCCCCGCGGTCGATGAGGCATCGCTCGACCTGGTAAAGCTGTCCAACCCGGAGGACGAGGCGTTCGTCGTCGATTTCTCGTGGGAAGCGTACATCGATCAGGACTTCACCAGCGACATCGCCAAGCTGCAGCAGGGCCTGTCGTACATCAAGTCATCGGGAGGCACGGCGATCTACGATGCGCTGGTCGCTTCCGCCGATTACCTGTCAAAGAACGCGAAACACCCCAAACAGGTGCTGCTGGTGATTACCGACGGCGAAGACAACGCTTCCAGCGCCACGCTGGATCAGGCGGTGCGGAGGATTCAGGACTTCGACGGGCCGGTGATCTACTGCATCGGACTGCTGTTCGGCGACGACAGCTCCAAGGGCGAGTCGCGGCACGCGCAGCGTGTGCTGCAGACGCTGTCGGAAGAGACCGGCGGCCAGGCCTACTTTCCGAAGTCGCTGAAGGAAGTGGATGCGATTGCCAAAGAGGTGGCGAACGACATCCGCACCCAGTACACCATTGCCTACCAATCCACCAAGTCGCCAACCCTGGGCGGCTACCGCGTGGTCCATGTCGAGGCCAAGCAGAAGGGCTACAGCAAACTGTCCGTGCGCACTCGCAGTGGCTACTATCCGCGCGTTGAAGGCGCGGCTGCGGCTGCGGCGGCGCCGAGCGCCAGCAGCGTCGATCGCACTGATCCGGGCTTTCCGGAAACGCCACAGTGAGTTAACCCGGATTGTCGGCCCCCCGCTGGTCAGAAGGTGAGGGACTGGAGTTGCTGCCAGACGGCGGGGGTGACGGGGACGCCGAGGCGGAGGTTCTCCCGGCGGAGCTGGAGGGTCTGCTCGCCGGGGTAGCGAACCGGCTTGCCGGGGTCGATGGGCGTGGCGGCGCGCAGCGATTCGAGGACGGCGGCGGCGATGCGGTCGAGTTCTTCGCGCGCGGCGAAGGTGGCGGGGTCGATGGCGAGGAAGATTTGGCTGGTGCCGGATTCCTGCGTGGGGATCTGTGGAATCTGGTGGGTGGCGCGGCCTCCGGAGAGCATGGCGGCGAGCATGTCGAGCACCAGCGAGAGGCCGGAGCCCTTCCAGTAGCCGATGGCGAGGGCGCGCTTGGAGGCCTCGATGGCGGCGGGATCGGTGGTGAGGTTGCCGGCCTGATCGTATCCGCCGGGGACGGGCAACTGGGCGCCTCTGGCGCTATAGGCGGACAAAGTCCCGTAAGAGAACTGCGACATGGCCATATCAAGCACCACATGCGCGCCATTGGGGCGGGGAACGGCGAGGACCAGCGGGTTGTTGCCGAGGGCCGGTGTGGACGCTCCCCAAGGCGGGAGATTGGCGAGCGTGTTGGTCCAGCAGACGGCGAAGAGACCGGCGTCGGCGGCAAGCCAGCCGTAGCTGCCGCCGCGCATCCAGTGGTTGGTGTTGGCAAGGGCGACGCAGCCAAGGCCGTGCTGACGGGCGAGCGCGATGGCGCGCTGCATGGACGAGTAGGCGTTGAGATTGCCGGGGCCGAGATTTCCTTCCCAGCGTTCGATGGCGAGATGCGAATCGCTGGAGACGTGGGTGGGTTCGGCTCTTACGTCGATGCAGCCGTTGCCGACCATCTCGGCGAAACGGGGGAAGCGGTCGAGGCCGTGGGTGTAGACGCCGTCGCAGGTGGTTTCGGCGAAGAGGCGGGCGCAGAGGGCGGCGCGATAGCCGCGGAGGCCGAGGTGAAGGGTGGCGCGGTGAAGGGCGGCGTAGAGATCGTCGTAGGGAACGCGGAGCATAGCGGGTCGATTATATGCGGCGGTTCGAGGTTCAAGATTCAGGGTTCGAGCGGGGACTCCGCGGGCTGTATCTTGAAGGGTATGGCGAGCTTTCTGGAGTTGGAACATGTGAACGTGGCGCGCGGGGACGCGATGGTGCTGCACGATGTGAACCTGCGGGTGGACGCGGGCGAGCATATCGCGATCCTGGGGCCGAATGGGTGCGGCAAGTCGACGTTGATCAAGACCATGACCTGCGAGCTGTACCCGGTGGTGCTGGAGGGGACGCGGGTGAGCATCTTCGGGCGCGAGCGGTGGGACCTGACCGAGCTGAAGCAGCGGCTGGGCGTGGTGTCGCCCGAGCTGCCGGGAAGGCAGACGCTGCGGACAAGCGGACGGGATGCGGTGCTGACGGGATTCTTTTCCAGCTCCACGCTATGGCCGAATCTGGTGGTCACGGACGCGATGCGGGCGCGGGCCGTGGAGGTGCTGGAACTGGTGGGGGCGACCGGCATCGCGGACAAGCCGGTGGGCGAAATGTCGGCCGGCGAGCAGCGGCGGGTGATGATTGGGCGGGCGCTGGTGGGCTCGGGCGACATCCTGCTGCTGGATGAGCCTTCGAACGCGCTGGACCTGGCGGCGCAACAGGGGCTGCGCGAGATGTTGCGGCGGCTGGCCCAGCATGGGACGGGTATCTTGCTGATTACGCACCATATAGCGGATATTCTACCGGAGATCGAGCGGGTGATCCTGATGCGGGCGGGGCGGATTGTGGCCGATGGCGCGAAGGCGAAGCTGCTGACGGCTCCGGTGCTGAGCGAGCTGTTTGGGGCGCGGTTGGAAGTGACGGAGCGGGATGGGTTCTTCTATGCGGATGCTCGCCGGCTGCATTCGGTGGATTGACCACAAACGATGTGCCGCCTGGCCCGGTGGGGGTAGAATCTTGACGGCAGCAGGAAGCGGGCTGCCTAGAGGGTCAGTATGGCACGTCGCAATGGATCGGGCGTTGAGGTGCGGAGGCCAGTGCTCGCGGTTTCGAGTGGCAGCGCGGCTGGGTCAGACGCGGCTGAAGCGGTTGCCGGCGCAGGCGCCTGGGCTGGCATGACGCGCGAGCAACTGGTGGAGTTCTACCGGCTGATGTATCTCTCGCGGCGGACCGACGACCGCGAAATTGTGCTCAAGCGCCAGCAGAAGATCTTCTTCCAGATATCCTGCGCCGGACACGAGGCCTTGCTCGTGGCCGCCGGCATGGCCATGCGCCCCGGGTACGACTGGTTCTTCCCTTACTACCGCGACCGGGCGATCTGCCTGGCGCTGGGCAACACGGTGGAGGACCAACTGCTCCAGGCGGTGGGCGCTGCGGACGATCCCGCCAGCGGTGGGCGGCAGATGCCGTCGCATTGGTCCAGCACCAAACTGCACATCGTCACCCCAAGTTCCGCCACCGCGACCCAATGCCTGCATGCGGTGGGCTGCGCGGAGGCGGGACGATACTTCACCCTCCATCCCGAGGCTGTAGGCAAGAAGCCCGCGGGCGGATGGGGCGACTATCGCGACTTCAAGGACGTGTCGTTCCACGGCGATGAGGTTGTCTACGTCTCCATCGGCGAAGGCTCGACCAGCCAGGGCGAGTTCTGGGAGTCGCTCAACACCGCGAGCAATGGCAGGCTGCCGGTGGTGTATGTGGTGGAGGACAACGAGTACGCAATTTCGACGCCGGTGGAGGCGAATACACCGGGCGGAAACATCTCACGGCTCATCGCCAACTTCCCGAACTTCCACTTTGCGGAAATTGACGGCACCGACCCGATCGCGTGCTATGCGGCCATGACCGAGGCGGTCGAGTATGCGCGCGCAGGTCACGGGCCGGCGCTGGTCCACGGCCACGTCATCCGGCCGTACTCGCACTCGCTCTCCGACGACGAGCGCCAGTATCGCAGCGAGGAAGAAGTGCAGGCGGAGAATGCGCGCGACCCGCTTGCGAAGATGCAGATGTGGCTGCTGCGCGAGGGGATTCTGGATGCCGAGGGAATCAACCGGCTGGAGCAGAAGGTGGACGAAGAGGTGCAGCGTGCGGCCGACCGCGCCATGCAGGCGGTGCTGCCCAGCACTAAGCCGGAGGCAATTCTGCGCCATCAGTACTCCGAGGACCTGAAGCCAACCGACGCACGCTTCGACACGCAGCCGGAGGCGACCGCAGATACCAGCGAGCGCACCATGGCCGAGCTGATTAATCTCTGCCTGAAGGACGAGATGCGCCGCGACGAGCGCATCGTAGTCTTCGGCGAGGACGTGGCCGACGCCACCCGTGACGACGCGCTGCGGGCGGGAAAGATCAAGGGCAAGGGCGGAGTCTTCAAGCTCACCGCCGGCCTGCAAACTGAATTCGGCTCCGACCGCTGCTGGAACTCGCCGCTCGCCGAGGCGAATATTGTGGGCCGCGCGATTGGCATGGCGGTCCGCGGGCTCAAGCCGGTCGTTGAAATCCAGTTCTTCGACTACATCTGGCCGGCCGTGCACCAGATGCGCAATGAGCTGTCGCTGATCCGCTGGCGGTCGAATGGACACTGGTCCTGCCCGCTGGTAATCCGCGTGCCCATCGGCGGCTATCTCACCGGAGGCTCCATCTATCATTCGCAGTCGGGCGAGAGCATCTTTACTCATACGCCGGGAATCCGGGTGGTGATGCCGTCGAACGCGCTGGATGCTCTCGGTCTGCTGCGCACAGCCATCCGCTGCGACGATCCCGTGCTCTTCCTGGAGCACAAGCGCCTCTACCGCGAGACCTTCGGGCGCGGCGCGTATCCCGGGCCGGAGTATGCAATCCCGTTCGCCAAAGCCAACATCGTCCGCCCCGGCAAGGACCTCACCGTCATCACCTACGGCGCAATCGTTCCCCGCGCATTGCAGGTAGCGGATAAGCTGCAGCGCGAGGCGGGCGTCGATGTGGAACTGATCGACCTGCGCACGCTCAGCCCCTACGACTGGGACACCATCGCCGAATCCGTCCGCAAGACCAACAAGGTGATCGTCGCACACGAGGACATGCTCAGTTGGGGCTACGGCGCGGAGATCGCCGCCCGCATCGGCTCGGACCTCTTCGACTCGCTCGACGCCCCCGTCCGCCGCGTCGCCGCCATGGATTCCTTCGTCGCCTACCAGCCCATCCTCGAAGACGCCATCCTCCCCCAGCCCGAGGACCTGTACCGCGCCATGCTTGACCTGGCAAAGTATTGAGGTCTTCGGTCGCAGACGGCGCTTGCGCCCCATCTCCTGTCGCCATAAACTACACAAACCGTTGGCTTGGTATAACCACGTGATGAGATCGGCGAGTGCAGGAGATCGCGACCACAGACTGCCGAAGCCTGCCACCCGCAGGCTGATTCAGTCGTTCGCTCGACATTTCATTCCCCAAAACTTCCTGCGATCCGCACTGGTCCTCCTGCTGGTCTCGCTTCAAGTCTTCCCAGCGTCTGCATGGGTGTTTCCTGAACACCGCGACATTGCCGCGCTGGCAATCGGTAAGCTCGACGCCGCCCGGCAAGCCCGTCTGCAGGCGCTCTGGTCGGAGGCTCGCACCGGGTACGAACCGCGCCTCTGTGCACCGGACACCGACCCGGCGCAAACAGGTTGTGTCGACTTCGCAGCCTGGGCCGCGATCTCCGGAGACCACTCCTGCTCGGCGCAGGAGATGCTCGGCACAGTCCTCACTGCCCCGTGGATCTTAGGCGTAGAGCAGGTCGCCGCCCGGCTGAAAGCGCAAATCGCCGCGGCGAAGCGGCGCAGCGACCGGACCAATGCCGTACGCAACTCCGATCTCGCGCTGGAGCGCACCGACCCGAACTATGTCACGCGCGCGACCTCCAACAACGCCCACTTCCTGCTGGCGCGGCCCGAAATCAATATGACTCCCGAAGCCTATGTGCGTCTCGCACTTGGCCCAACGGCTGAAATCAATGCTTTGGCAACCTACGTTTGGTATCACCTGCGAGCGCTCGACCGGGCCCGTAGCGTCTCCCGTGGGTTGGTCCCCGCTGCAACCCACGCAGCCGCAGTCCGGGCGGCGCTCGCCGACGAAGCTTTCGCTTTGCACTTCCTCGAGGACAGCTTCGCCGCAGGCCACATCGCAGGGAACTGGGGAGTGACCGCCGTGCGCAAGGGGACGCACGATTACTATAGCGAGCACGGCCTTGCGCTAACCACCTGGAACGGCGAGCATTTTGTCGGCGAGGGCGACGCGTTCATGAAGCCCGCTGACGCCGATCGGGCAGCCAATGCCGTCCGCGATAGCCTGGCTCAACTTATCGATTCCTTCGATGGCAAGATCGAACTCACCGATTCCGACGATCCAAACTACGGTGTAGCGGAATCTTTCAATGTCTGTAAGGAAGCGCGGTTCCCTGCAGCCGCCGGAACCCGCGCGGACATCAAGCAGTTGGTACCCATTCTCCTGCAGACACCTGTCCCTGCATTGGGCGCAGGCGCAGGCGAGTTGCCTCGCTTCCGCACCGAACTTGGGGCCTTTTTCGGCTTATCGGGGGGCTTCCGGGAGGGAGTGTCGACGCATGGCTTTGGCCCTCATGAGGCGGGTGCAAGTGCCACCTCTGGTTTTGAGTTGGCAGCCCGCGCAGGGTTAGGTCTGGATGGTATTCTCGACGATTCCAGCGACGGATTGGTGTTCGTCGAAGCCGGCGTTCGGGACGACACCGATGCCATCGGCGCATCCACGGTCCCCGGCCGCGGCGCCATCACCGCTAGGCTGCGCATGCCTTTCTGGCTGGTCCCAGGCGACCTCGCTCTCGCGGCGCCCGTGCTTGCTTTCACATCGCCGGTGAAGCTGCAAAAAATGTTGGTAGGAGCAGCCAACGGAGGACTCATCCCCTGGCAGGCCGGGATCGCAACCCGCGCCGGTCGTTTCCAGTTTGTTCTCGGACGGGAAGTGGGCATCAGCATCTATCGCGATGGCAACGATCACCCATTTCCGCTGCCCACCCCAGGTGTGCCGCCGAATAACACCACCCAGGTAACCCTCAACTCCCTGCAAGTCGAATTTCCCGTTCTCGAATGGCGGCTGTTCCGCGATTTCTCTGTCAACCAGAGTTCCGGCCTCATGCTGCAGCCCTACATAGGCTTCAACACACCGACCGCGGTTTCAGTCATCTCGCCCACCGGCGCACCCAACCCCGATGCGCACACCATCGTCATCACCGGTGTGCGTGTCGTCTTCGACTGGCGCCACTACTTCAAATAATCCCGCCCGCCGATCACGGCCCAGTGACGTCTGCCGTGATCGCAGCCGGATCTTGTGGTGCCGCAGAGACGGTGAAGCCCGACGGTTGATTGATGGTGAGGAGCGAGGTCCCGACCGCGGCCGGCACGAAGCTGATGGCATTCGTGTAGCTGTTGCCCACTCCGATCGACGCGGGGCTGCCGGTGATGGTTCCGGTGGTCAGGGTACCGCTGGTGACCGTGTAGGAGATACCGCCGACAGCCTGCGGACCCAGATTCATGCCGGTCTGGCTGAGCGTGAGAGAGCCTGGGTTCAGCACGACAATGGCGGTCTGAAGGGCAGTTGCCCCGTGGGAGATGGTGGTGTTGAACGAAGAGCCGTTGTAGTAGACGACTCCGGAGGGATAGAGACTCAGGCCTCCGGAACTATTGGTGGTGTATCCCGGTGCGCTGGCGGTGACGGTTGTGGTCCAAGCGGTTGCGTTGTTGTTGAAGTTCTGCCCCTCCACATAGACCGGGGGCACGGTGGTGCTGTTCGCGGTCAATGTCACCTGGACGGAGGCGGAGCCAATCATGGTGGGGCTTGTGCTGAGCAGGAAGTGGGTTGGATCGTTGCTGGTGATGGTCATGGTTTCAGACGTGGGGGGGGCCGACTGAATCCCGATATTGAGACCGGTGATCAGTTCGTTGCCCACGACGGTACTGCCTTGCACGGTGATGTTGGGCGCGCTGACGGTCGCTGTGATGGAGAGCGGCCAACTGGTGCAGGAGCAGGCGTAGTAGCCCGACGGCTGGGTGATGGTGATGGTGCTGGTGCCCGCTCCGGCCGGCACGAAGGTCGTGGCCTGGTTGTAGTAGTTCCCATAGCCCTGCGGGAACGTGGTTGGGCTGCCGGTGATGGTCCCGGTGGTGGTGGTCCCGCTGGCAACCGAGAAGGAGAGGGCCGACGCCTGCGGTCCCAGGAAGCCCTGAGTGTATAAGCCCAGCGTACCGGGAGTCAGCACATTCAGGCCGATTGTTAGCGTTGTGGCAGCCGAGAATGTGGTGGTGCTGAAGGAACTGGTATCGAACCCAAGGCCGGAGGGATACAGAGATAGCGTTCCGCTACCGGGGGTGTATGCGTTCAAGCTGTCGGTGACGGTGAGGTTCGCGGTGATGGCAGTGGTTCCGCTGTAGTTCTGCCCTTCGAGGTAGATGGTGGGGATGCTGCCGCCTGCTCCCACCGTGGGCGAAACCGATGCGCTGCCGAGACCTCCCGCCGTCAAGCTGAGGGAG
>Ga0181520_10000847_pt1 | contig 66018 bp, 70 predicted proteins | sample PEATcosm2014_Bin_29_FD_132451 | JGI IMG/M metagenome (GOLD analysis project Ga0181520, IMG submission 132451) | Peatland microbial communities from MTU Mesocosm Facility, Houghton, MI, USA - PEATcosm2014_Bin02_30_metaG | ecosystem: Environmental > Terrestrial > Soil > Wetlands > Peat | place...
ACTCCTTCAGCACTTGGATGATCTGTTCTTCTGTAAATCGCTTCTTCATCGTCTGCTCCTTTGTGAACGTTTATAGAACAGACTCAACTTCAGCGTGGATCAAAAATCGGGGGGCAGGTCACTTCTATTCCAAAAAAGCTCCGCCGCGTGGCCGCTGTCTGATGGAAACAGAGCGGCATTGAGCGGTTTGGTCAGATTTGGGTCGTCGAGCCGCCCGATAATCTTTAGGCTCGCGTAGAAAGCTCCCTTTTCAAGCTGACTCAAATAACTACGGCTGATTCCGGCTTCGTAAGCGAGATCATCTTGAGACAGCCCTTTTTCGTTCCGCAAATGGCGCAAATTCGCTGCAAAGGTTTCCCGTAAGTCCATGCGGGAATGACACAACAGATGTTCAAAATATACACCTCGATATATTGAACAAAATATAAATAGGAGTTATCGTTGGTTGAGTTCAACCTAATGGGAGAAACGTGTCATGAAGAAACTTCTTCCCGTCATTTTGGCGAGCTTTTTTCTGGCCGCCTGCGCAACGCCGGTAACGACGATGCAAAAGGGTAATTCCGTTGTGACATGCGGGGGAGGGACTGCTGGCTCGCTTACCGGTGGCTTGGTTGGGTACACGATTCAAGAAGGCCACGATCAGGATTGTGTGAAGGCGTATGCCACACAAGGATATAAGATAGTCACACCACACGGGGATTGACCCGCCCCTCGTTGCCCGCCCCAAACAGTCTGGCAGCTAAGACGAATTAATCGAGGCCATGATGAAAAAAGCATCCATTCAAACGGCCATAAGTCTTTTTCTTCTTCTTGCTTTTACCGCTTCCGTCCCGAGTCGGGTTTTAGGAGACCAGTATCTTGGAAATTTAAGTGCGAATCCCTATGACCCAGATTCGTTGTCAAACGATTACGGTGCGGGCAACCCCTATAACGCGAACAGTCCAAATAACTCTTATGGTGAATATGGAAATCCTTACAGCCCACACTCTGTAAATAATCCCTATGCGACGGACGCACCAAAACTATACGATCAAGAAGGAAACTATCACGGTCGATTGAGTTCCAATCCATATGATCCCGACTCTGTTTCTAATCCGTATGGAAAATATGGAAACCCTTATTCCCCCGATAGCATAAATAATCCGTATGGTGCAGGGAATCCTTATTCTTCCAGCAGTCCGATAAACCCCTATGGTCAAGGGATGGAAGTCTATGGAAGTGAATAAACCCAATTCCTGTCTGCTGTTACTTTTTTTCCTTTTAGGATGTGCCTCACAAAATATGACATGGCACGATTTGACGGGCAATGGAAGAGGCACCGCACGGCTAAACATGGATTATGCTTCCTGCCAGCAAATACGAGAAAGCGTTCCGGCCACCATAACAAAGGGATATTGCCCAGCCTGCGCATTGATTAATGCGGGGACAACAATCACGAACAGAGATAACGCATTCAATAATTGTATGGAGGCGCGAGGCTGGGAACAAGCGCCAACGTCTGCTTCACCTCCTGCCGTTTCGTACGCCGCGTCATCACCCCCGCATGGATTTGTGCCTGTACCCAATGCTTCCTTGCAAATATGTTGCTCAGATCATGGCGGGCTTGCTTTGGATAAGTATGACGGGCGCATTTGCTCAAACGCGCATCTGCTTTGCGCTGATGATACGCCGTCGCTATGTGGCTGTGGTTATTGAAAATCGACGCCGAGGAGGAAGTTATGAAAGCTAAAATTTCTTGGATTGTCTTTATCCTGTTATCTCTGGCATTCGTTGCCCCCGCACACGCTGATGTTTATGTCCACGGGCATGTCTCAAAAAGCGGGAAATATGTTCAGCCCCATCATCGAACGTCCCCCGGACGTAATCCCTATAAGAATTATTCAACCAAAGGGAACGTGAATCCTTGGACGGGGAAAGAGGGGACAAAAAATCCTGCATTGCCTTGGAGAAAATCCCATGAAGAATAGCTTTCTGATTATGGTCTTTCTGACCTTGTTTGCCGTGCCCGCCTTCGCTCAGCAGGGAGACAATCTTATAGGGACTCGTGAACGTGCTTTTAATGACGGCAACGTTAGGACGATCTATCAATTGCAGCAAAAGCTTGAAGCCCTGCGCCATGATTTTGTTCAAACGGCGAGTACGATATCCGGCTTTTACTGCCGCGGAAAGTCGATCAAGGCCGTAAAGGCAAGGCTTGGAACCCTTGCGCCATAAAAACCTCTTGTCGCCAGTTAGGGCTACGCGAAAGCGGATACACGTCTCGTTTCCTGACTGGTCAAAATATGGAATCTTGACGACTGGCGCATCGTCGCGCCTGCTTTCACTGACGCCGACACCTTGCAGAAAAGGCGCGGGCAGTCCTTTGGACTTAGCGTATGCCTCAAGGGTACAGCCAAGCGTTGCAGTGTTGCGCGTGTTTTCGGGGGGTATGGAACTTTTTCCCTCAATGGGATTAAACATGGCTTTATCCAAGATGCACCCCCATGCCGAGCATGACGGCAAGGCGGCGGGCGGCCTCACCCTGACCGACACCGACCAGATACGCCGCCAATGAAATAACGTCGCCGCCACTGTCGCCGGTCGCAAAATCGCTCCAACGCCCCGTTTGCAGATTGATTTTGAATGACCCTGCATGATGGTCAAGGCGTCGCGGATTGCGGGCAACCCATTCATGCCCGATGTGCCTACCGTCCGGCAGCCAGCGTTGTAGAATCACCAGCAATGTGCCAAGCGCGGCGCGATTTATCGCTTGAAAATCGAGCCTGATATTCTTAGAATAATTCCAAGGTTTTTGAGGGAGCGCCGCTTTTCCTGCTGGGGAGCGGCCTTCTTTTTTAGGCGGCATGTTCGCCTCCTTGGTCGGAAGTCGAGCGGCGCGGGGGCGTCGTTTTAGCCCGCGCCCAATTGAGCAAGGCCGCTTCTTCGTACAGTGGTTTTTTGCCAAAACTCACAAACTCAGGGCCGCCGCCGACGCAGCGCAATTTGCATAACGTTGTGGGGGCGGTCTTAAATCCAAGATGGGTTAGAAAGTCCGCCGCTGCTTTCGTGTCGCGGCGGGAAGGGATTGCTTCTTCGGTCATTGTATTTCCTCGCTGGAAGTTTCCGGCAACAATTGCCGTTACGAGGATATTTACGCCGATGCCCCGGATGATAAAATTCCGAGATCAAAACTTTTTTGAATTTGATATAGGGATCGTGTTCCGTTTATACGCTGAAAGCGCTGAGGAAATGGTTGTCTTCGGGCTTTGTTTTGCGCCCGCTAATTTCTCCACCGCTTGAACGAAGCGATACAAAGGGCCGCCATCAGCGATTTTTCGTTTTCTGTCCAAAAATTTTTTGCACAAAATATCGTAAGTTTTGATTGCGGATCGTAACAACGTTCCTTGGGGACTCACCCCACGGCGGGTTCCTCCTCGGCCAGAACAAACGGGAATTGTATTGGCGGCTTCTTTTGCTTGCTTAGCAAGCCATTGGAGACAAAACAGTGTCTCTGCCATCATTTTAATATTCTTTGCAGCGGTTTCTTCGGAGAAAGCCGTTTCTTTCGGAGAAAAAAGACCCGCTCGCAACAACCAAAGCACTTTCTTATTTTCAACAACTTTTGCGGCTTTTTCGATAAATGACGCATTCCCCCAATCAGGAAGAGCCTTGGTTGCATTGTTGTCGATGCCCAGCAGAAACAATAGTCTTCTTGCTGTGCTTTGAATAGTTACCAATCTGTTGCGTTCGCTTGACGGGACTTCTTCTTCGGAAGGAAGGGCCGAAATCGCCTGATATAGAGTACAGGCTGAGCGCACACGAGCGCGAAGGTCTTTTTGTCCTTCGTCGGATAAAGCCCCGAAAGCTTTTAAGACCGGAGTAATATCTTTATCCGAAAATTCTGGAAACGCATTCATGCCCGTTGCCTTTCCGGAAACTTGGAAATATTGCCCCCTTTTTCTTGTATGTTGTCGAGCAAACTTGCAATATGCGTCGATACGCAGTTAGCGGCGGAAAGCAATGCACTATCTGGCAAGTGGCTGTAGCGGTTTGTCACACCCCGTGCCGTGTGTCCTAACAATCCGGCAATCGTCAACGCCTAACAAAGAGCACCACAACTGATAAAGTTTTGCATGATCAATGTGTTCAAAAAAACCATGAATATCGAGAGCTATTGCCAAACATGGGGCTGCTTTTTGAATTGTAAAAAAAACATCACTTGCGTGGTGGATGTTGCACTTGCCGGATTTGGGGCGCTCTGGCACAGGTATTTTTCTGTAAGCAATTGCGACATCATCTATTCCTGCCTCTCTGAGTTTGTTCTCATAAAGAGGCAGTAGAATTTTCCGATAGGCCTGAAATATGGCTGAGTCTTTTCGGGATGCGTACCGGATGTCCCGTTCTTTAACTTTACGGGGACGGCCCGCACGTTTGTCAATTGGGCCGCTAAAGCGATCAATTTTCTTTACATAGCCAAGAAACGGATAAAAGCAATTTTGTGCTACCGCTTGCGGGGAGTTAACAATCCTGAGAATTTCCTTTTCTTTTAGAAAAGTATCGAAATGGAGGTATCGTTTTTGCTCAATTTTTTCAATCATTTAAGTCTGAGAGGGGGTGGGCATTCGTATGACCTTACGATTACACCCACCCCACACCATATGTTAGCGAACGTGTTCCGCGTTCTGCCGGTCATGTTATCGAGTTATGTTATACTCTATGCGCCGCATTGTTATGCGGTGACAGAGACCATTCGCTCATGTTCAACTTTGCGGAGATTCCCGAGATGATTTATTCTCAGTTTATTCTCGCCTTCGAGCATTTAGCGCTTGGCGTTCTTAACACAACACTCCCCGGCCACAAGGACTGGGGATGCGTGTCACATAGGGTGTGCTAACAAGATTTCAAGGGGACATAATAAAATAATCGAATGTTTTTTATTTAAGTTAATTATCAACACGTTGTTTCACACAATCACTTGGCATTATTTTTCTTAAACTTACAATTGAGGTGCTGTGGGTTTTGGCTTGAAGTTCAGAGCATTAACCGCCCTTCTCAGATAATCAGGCGCGTGTTTGCCATACACTTTCTCGACCATCGCTTCGCTATTGCCGAGAAGGCGTGCTACCTCGCGCAAAGGGACGCCGTCCATAACAAGCCACGTCGCCGCCGTATGACGAAGGACATGCGGGCTGGCTTTGATGTTGCAAGCTTTGCAGAGCCGCTCGAAAGCTTTCTTGACGGACTTTAGAGGCTTTCCGTTAAATTCGATCACATGGTCAGACTGAGCCAGCTCACGCGCTGTTAACAAGGACGCGTGAACCTCGTCGTTCATTGGTACAATGGCGCGGCGTTTATTGCCCCATCCGCGACCAAAGTTGATGATGCGTTGATCCATATTGATTTGATCCCATGTCAAATCGAGAATGGCTCCCGAACGAGCGCCGGTGAACGTCACACTCAATCATTAGTTTTGTGTAAACATTATTTGGAATAACTATAAATTTCTAAAATGACGGCTAATATATATAAAATATTAATTTTCCTGCTCTAATATATAGCTCGTATCGAGACAATTAGAGCGCGCTTTATAAGCTTTGAATCGGGTTTTTGACATCTTATGTGCTTAATGACGTTTAAGGCCGTCGCCTTTGCCGGGCATAGAAAAAGTATTTAATATCAGTTGGTTGTTGTCTTAAAGTTATGGAGGGATAAATGAGTATTGTTGATTTAAAAGCTTTTGTGATCGACGATCAAAGGCCGATGCGTTCAATCATTCGCACATTCTTGTATCAAATCGGGATCAAAAAAGTCGAGGAAGCGGACGACGGGAAAACCGCTCTTGAAAAGCTCAAGAAAGACGATGTTCAGCCGGATTTTATTCTTTGCGATCTGCATATGGAAAAGATGAACGGAACGCAGTTTATTAAACTCCTTCGCAACGATGAGCAATACAAAACAAAGAGGGTGCCCGTCATTCTCGTAACGGGAGAGGACGATCGGGTTCTTCTTGAAGAATCGTGCGATGCGGGAGCGGTGGCCGTGCTTCCTAAGCCGTGTTCGTTGAAAGGCACCGCCCATGCGATAGGGGAAGCCATCGGTTTTATTTTGGAATATAACGGAGCGATTTGATCGTCGTCCGGCGTAGTGAGTTCTCTTTATTTTTTTATCTTCTGAATTGTCTTCGTCGTGCTTTGGCCTTCGACACTTTCCGTAAGGATGACTTTGCCGCCCCAACTCCGCGCTTTTTTTGCGCTGGAAAAGCACCCGCTTAGGGGTTTTTCCATAACGGGCACCGTCGAATTGACCCGACAAGAAGCAGCTTCGCGCCAAGCCATTCCTTTTGGGGTTGCCTATACGATAGCTTCTGTATTATACTTGCCGTCCTGAATCATTTTGAGGCGGCGAAAACGTGATAAATAAAAGAGTTGTAGTCCTGCTTTGGCGTTGTGTGCGGCGCGACCACTAGAGAGTCGCACGACCCCTCAACGCATCCCGGCCCCTCCTTCAGGGGCTTTTTTATTGCCCAAAATCAACCCCATTGAAAAAGAGAAAAAAATGAACAGCGATCAAACTTTCCGCTCGGAAAACAAAAACCAAATTATCTCTTGCGACGCGACCGCCTTCCTCACGCGCCGGTCGCGCTTGGCAGAAGTGCAAACGGTGCTCGAAGGACGCGGCGTATTCTTGCCGTCCGGCCAGTGGTACTATTTTACCAAAGACTTTAAACGCGCCGCCCGGAACGTTTCGAAAAAACAAAGTCTTCCCGACGCTCCGCTCCCTATCGTTCAGATATCCCCCGAAACGGCGAAAGAATGGGCGCAGAAATGGTGGATCGGCCGGAAGAAAAGCCTGTTTGCCAAGCCGACGCGGTAAATGTAGTTTGGGGGCATGCCCGATACGCTGACGATCCTGCGTCCCGACGATATGCACGCGCACTTCCGCGAAGAAGCCGTTTTGCGCGCCGTGCTGCCTTTCACGGCGAACGTTTTCGGCCGCGCGGTCGCCATGCCCAATTTGAGATCTCCCGTGACGACGGCGGCGCGCGCGAAAGCCTATCGGGACGACATCCTCTCCGCATTGCCCGAAGGCGCGGATTTTATGCCTCTCATGACGCTTTATCTGACCGACGCGACGGACGCGGACGATCTTGATCGCGCATTCGGCGAAAAGATCGTGGCGGCGGCGAAACTTTATCCCATGGGCGCCACGACGAACTCGGAATCCGGCGTCTTTGATATCAAGCGTATCCACGCAGTTCTGGAACGGATGCAGAAAATCGGCATGCCGCTTTTGATCCACGGCGAGGTGACGGACCCGGACGTCGATATTTTCGACCGCGAAGCCGTCTTTATCGATCGCGCGCTGATTCCGCTGCGCCGCGATTTTCCGGAGCTTAAAATCGTCCTCGAACACATCACGACCCTGGACGCCGCGTTTTACGTCGCGGACGAGGGGAAAAAGGGGAAACTCGCGGCGACGATCACGGCGCATCACCTGCATATCAACCGCAACGCGCTTTTTGCGGGAGGCCTGCGCCCGCACTATTTCTGCCTGCCGGTGGCCAAGCGCGAGAAACACAGGCAAGCGCTCGTCAAGGCCGCGACAGGGGGCGGAAAAATGTTCTTTTTGGGAACGGATTCCGCGCCGCATCCAGACACGGCCAAGGAATGCGCCTGCGGTTGCGCGGGGATTTTCACGGCGCCTCATGCGCTTGCGCTTTACGCGCAAATTTTCGACGAGGCGAACTGTCTTGAAAAACTCGAAGCCTTCGCCAGCCTGAACGGCCCCGCGTTTTACGGACTTCCGGCGCATACGGCGAAGATAACCCTGAAAAAAGGCGCGTCGGTTGAAATTAAGCCGATTTTAACCGAAGAGGGACAGAAAATAACTCCGTTCGCTCCTTTATCGCCCGTCCTTTGGCGGGCGGCGAAAGAAGATCGTTAATCTGATAGGGGGGAGTAAAAATGACAGGCTTGCTCGATGAACTGCCCTTTGTCGATTTGTATGTGCGTCTTGATCAACCCGATCAAGCCTTCTATCGCGCCAAAGACAAAGTAAGGAGTTCCCTTAGCCAATTTGTTCCTCCGGAATATCAGCCGATGATCGACCGCTTCATGGTTGCGGTCAGCCAAAAATTGCAGGAACACAACGAAGGCTCGATCACTTTCGAAACCGTGCGTTGTCGGCTGACGCGCCAAAAAATGTTCGATGGAACGCAATGGGTTTGCGCGCGGCGCATCAGCGCCGAAATTCCAGAAATCGAAAAACTCAATCTGCCGCCGCTTATTATCAAACATATGTTGGGACTGGGGCGGCGCGACGGGCTGATCGTTATCTCCGGCGCATCGGGGCAGGGCAAAACGACGACGGCGGTGGGGCTTCTAAGCTATTATCTTAATAATTACGGCGGAACGGCGGTCACGATCGAAGACCCTTGCGAATTCGTTCTGGCCGGCCGCCACGGCACGGGAGGGCAGTGCTTTCAAGTCGAGGTTGAGAACGAAGAGGATTGGGCCATATGCCTGAAACGTTCCTTGCGCTGGTCGCCGCGTTATATCTTCGTGGGCGAGGTTCGCACGCCCAAAGCGGCGGAGCAATTGCTGCGCGCGGCATCGACAGGCCATTTGGTCATCACGACCATGCATGCGGGCGCTATGGACGAAGCGTTGATGGGGCTTGTCTTTCTTGCCGAGCAATCGATGGGATCGGGCGTACATAATATGTTGGCGTCCGGGCTGACCGCTCTTGTCAATCAGACGTTAGGGGACGGCATTCCTTATCTCAAGTATTTATATACCGAGGAGAACAATGCCACCGATGCCGTTCGTTCGCTTATTCGCGAGGGCAAAATCGGTATGTTATCGACCTATATCGACCGCGCGACGGCGCGTTTGCAAGCAGGAGTTTCGCAAGGCGCCGATACGACAGGGGGCAAAAAGGGATGACGGTAATGAATCTTCAAGAGGGAATCTCCGGCAGCACGAGACTGCGCGATTTGCCGTTTATGGATCTGTACGTCCGCATCGACGAAGGCGGCAAGGGCGTGGCGCGGTACCGCACTCCCGGACGCGACTACAGCAACAACTGGAGCCGGGTTCTTCCCGACCAATACCGCGGGGAAACTAAAGTCATCGCCGAAAAGCTGCTTAAGAACATCGAAAATTCGGACGCTTCCTTCGACTATGACGGCATGCGGTTCCGCCAATCCTACCAAAAGCTCGCCAACGGACAGGCGTGGGTCATCCTGCGCCGCATCAATATGCGCGTGCCGACGCTCGAAGAGCTTTCGGTCGCGCCCCAGCTTGTCACGCATTTGCGCCGCCTCGGGCAGCGCGACGGGCTGATTCTCATCTCGGGTCCGACGGGGCACGGCAAAACGACGATGTGTTTTTCCCTGCTTGCGGATTACCTGAACCGGTTGGGCGGAGTCGGCATCACGGTCGAAGACCCCGTGGAATACGCGCTCGACGGGCCCGTCGGCGAATACGGCTATTGCTATCAGGTCGAGGTCGGCGGCGACGAAGACTGGGCGACGCCGCTCAAGCGCGCGTTGCGCTGGACGCCGCGCTATCTTCTGGTGGGCGAAGTGCGCAGCCCGCGCGCGGCCGAGCAAATCCTGCGCGCGGCGACGACGGGGCATCTTGTTATCACGACGATTCACGCAGGCTCGGTCGAAGAAAGCTTCATGGGCTTGCTGCATCTGGCCGACCAATGCGTGGGCAGCGCGGCTTCGCATATGCTCGCGCAAGGATTGACCGCCGCGTGGCATCAAACGCTGACCGCGACGGGGCCGTATCTGCGCTACGTCTTTACCGAGGAAAACAACAACGGCGATCCCGTCCGCGCCCTGATCCGCGAAAATAAAGTCGGTATGATCAACAGCTATATCGATCAGCAAGTCGCGCGCATGGGGCTGCAACGCGGCATAGACCCCGCGACCGGAAAGAAGATAATATAACTTCGAGAAACGGTTTTTCTGCGGACATGACAAACAGACTTAACCTCATCGGCCTCGATTTTGGCGAGCTGACGGACGCTTTGACGGCGCTCGGCCTCGAAAAATTCCGCGCCAAGCAAATCTGGTCGAGCGTTTATTGCCTCGGCGTCCGCGATTTCGCATCAATGACCCAGATTGCCAAGCCCATGCGCGAAAAAATGGCCGAGCGTTTCACGATCGATCGTCCGTCCGTCTCCCTTCATCAGGTGTCGGAGGACGGCACGCAAAAATGGCTTCTAAAAATGGCCGACGGGAACGAGGTCGAGTGCGTGCATATTCCCGAAGAAGACCGAGGGGCTCTTTGCGTGTCTTCCCAAATAGGATGTCCGATGGCGTGCCGTTTTTGCCATACGGGAACGCAGAAGCTCGTGCGCGATCTCGACGCGTCGGAAATCGTGGGACAGGCGATGCTGGCGCGCGACGCGCTTGAAGATTGGCCGCAGGCGGGCGAGAAAAGCGCCGCTCGAACGCAAGGAAAACCGGGACGCAACGGCGATATTCTTGATCGCAAGCTCACGAATATCGTCGTGATGGGCATGGGCGAGCCTTTGTATAATTACGAAAACGTCGCCAAGGCTTTGCGCATTATCATGCACAGCGAAGGCATCGGGATCGGCAAGCGGCGCATCACGCTTTCGACTTCTGGCGTCGTGCCGATGATCCGGCGCGCAGGGGACGAACTGGGCGTCAATCTGGCGATCAGCCTGCACGCGGTCACCGACGAGTTGCGCGACCAGCTCGTGCCGATCAACCGCAAATATCCGATCAAGGAATTGCTGAAGGCTTGCCGCGATTATCCGGCTGCCAGCAATTCGCGCCGCATCACGTTCGAATACGTCATGCTGAAGGGCGTCAATGATAGCCTCGCCGATGCCAAGCAGCTTGTGCGGTTGCTTCGCGGAATTCCGGCGAAAATCAATCTGATCCCGTTCAACGCGTGGCCCGGATCGCCGTTCGAGCGTTCGGATTGGAGCGTGATCGAAAAATTCGGCGATATCGTGAACGCGGCAGGCTACGCAAGCCCCATTCGCACCCCGCGAGGGCAGGATATTATGGCGGCGTGCGGGCAGCTGAAGTCTGCCAGTTTAAAACGTAATTCAACCAAATAGAATCATCATCATTCCCGCGAAAGCGAAAATGACGATGATTTTTTGGGAAATTACGCCATCTTCGCGGCGGTGCTGCTATGCGCGACGGCTTCCGAACCCTGCGGGTCGCGCAGGACATAGCCGCGACCCCACACCGTTTCAATGTAGTTGTCGCCGCCCGCGGCTGCCGCCAGCTTCTTGCGCAGCTTGCATACGAACACGTCGATGATCTTGAGTTCCGGCTCGTCCATGCCGCCATAAAGGTGGTTCAGGAACATTTCCTTGGTCAACGTCGTTCCCTTGCGCAGGGAAAGCAGTTCCAAAATCCCATATTCCTTGCCGGTCAAATGCAACGGCGATCCGTCGACATCCACCGTGCGCGTGTCCAGATTGACGACAAGCTTGCCGGTACGGATGACGCTGTCGGAATGTCCCTTGCTGCGGCGGATGATTGCGTGAATGCGGGCGACCAACTCGCGGCGGTCGAAAGGCTTCGTCAGATAATCGTCGGCGCCGAAGCCGAGTCCCTTGATCTTGTTATCAAGTTCCGAAAGTCCGGACAGAATAAGAATCGGCGTCGTCACGCGCGCGGCGCGCAGGCGGCGCAAAACCTCGTACCCGTCGATGTCGGGAAGCATCAAGTCGAGAATGATGATATCGTAATCATAAATTTTTCCGATTTCCAAACCGTCTTCGCCCAAATCGGTCGTGTCGACAATAAAACCCTCGGCCTGAAGCATGAGCTCGATGCTTTTGGCAACGGAGGTATCGTCTTCGACAAGCAGAACGCGCATGGCTTTGCCCCATAACTAGTTAAAGGCCTCAGTCTTGTTAAGCATACTCTAACACAAGTTTTAATTAATGGTAAGCTTTATTAACATCGAGAGACAAAAAGGGACTTATTTGATAATTTTCTTTATATTACAGTGTGTTGTAATTGCATTATGGTAAAAATAACAACGATTTTGATAAGGAATTATGGTGCGCCGCAAGAGAAAAGAGGGCCAAAGCTCCTTATTTTGTTCATGGAAGCCCGACCGGGAGAAAGACCCCCGGTGCGCGCCTCCGGCAAGACTTTGTTCCTGCACGAAGTTAAAACGATTGCCGCGAAACTCTTCGCCTACAAAAACGCGCTCGGGAAAGCGCGTGAATAGCGATGAAAAGGCTCGGTCTGAAATATTTCCGTTTGTCCTATCGACAGACTTTTGCGGCGTGCATTTAAGCGCGGCGGTAATGCTGGAAAATCGCTTGCAAGGAACCCGTCGAAAGAAATCTTCGGGCAAGCGGGAAGCAAAAATTATTGTTGTCACACTTCTTGGCGAAGCTCCCCGATCATGTAATTCCCATGTTGCTCTGATGCTTGTCTCAATATAGTATTTGCGAATCACCCAATCTTCGGTTTTCAAAGACGAAGGGCAGACGACATGTCCAATAAAATCTTTACCTTAACTTGCGGCGCGGCGACGCTGGCTTTGGGCTTTGTTTTCCTGACGATGCCCGCTCATGCCGGATTTCAATGGGTTGCCCCTACGGATGACTCAGCCAGCCAGACGAACGCGTACGCCGTTATGCCCTCGGTCGCCGTGAGCGGACCCGAAGCCGTTTCCCCGATTATCATATCGGGCAGCGCCGAAACCCCAGCAGCAGCGGCAGAGTCCGCCTCCCCGGCGCTTTCTTCTTCGCCCGCCAAAGCTCCTGTTGCGCCGACTTTTTCCATTTCGGCAACGCCGACAGCGCCAGAGCCGACAACTCTCACGCCTCCTTCCAAAGAGGAAAACAAAATCGACCTTTCGACGGCTACGATCAGCGTCGCTCCGCCCCCCGCAAAAGCCGCTCCGGAGGCGGACGTTGTTCGCGGTTTTGCGTCGCAAGTGCCGTTGGCTCTGGCCTTGCGCCAGCTTTTGCCCTCCGGCTATAGTTTTTCCATCGACCCGAGCGTCGATATGGATACGCTTGTTTCCTATAAAGGCGGCAAGCCCTGGGGCGAAACGCTTAAATCCATGCTGGCGGCGGTTGGGCTCGTGGATCACGAGCAAGGGCTTGTCGTGACGGTAAGCCGCGCCGAAAAAACAACGCCGCCTTCCGAAGCTTCAAAAGCTCCGGCTCCGCAGCCCGTTTTGTCCGCCAAGGTTCCCGAGACAGCCAAAGCTTTAGCCGCCCCCGCCGAAGTTCCCGTGATCGACGTTTCTCCCGTCGGCGGCTGGTCGGCAGAGCGCGGCGATACGTTGCGCAAGGTTTTGACCGTCTGGTGCGGTCGAGCCGGAATCGAGCTGAAGTGGCTGGCCGAATACGATTACCCGATTGAGGCTTCGGCGCATTTCAACAGCAGCTTCGAAGAAGCGGTTCGCGATCTTCTGGCCGGGTTCGACAACGCGCAGCCGCAGCCGATCGGAGAGTTGCACGCCAACTCCCGAGCCGGGCAAAAAGTTTTGGTGATCCAAACCCGCGGCAATAGTTATTCGAATTAACGGAGATGCGAATGACCCAAGCGCAAAAGTTCCAAACGAAAAAAAAACTCGGACGTTGCGCGATTTACGCTTTTATCTTTAGCCTTTGTTTCGGCTTAGGTTCCTGCGAGCAAACCGAAAAAATGCGGCAGACGATCGACCAAAGAGCCGGCGAAGCCAAGCAGACTTTAGATGCCGCGAAAAAAGAGCCTCCTCACCCCGTTACCTACGATCCTTTGACCGTCACCAACAAAGTTTGGGGGGGCAATGTCGCCCTCAGGATGCATCGCGGCGTACCTCTACCCGCGCGCTATGAAGATGCGCGCGGCGTGACGCTCGTTTCGGCTGCGCCCATGTCGCTTAACGACATCGCTAACGCCATCAGCGCCCAAACCGGCATTCCGATCCGCCTTGTCGCCATGACAATTCCCGGCAAGGGATCTGCCTCCTCGTCAACAACAACATCATCATCTTCCTCTTCCTCCTCCTCTATAATGGATTCATCGACGTCGTCTCCATCTGCGTCGCAAAAAACAGCGCCTTCCGTGGGAAATTCCGAAATGCCTGTCTCGTATGAAGGCCCTTTGTCGGGACTTCTCGATCGTCTCAGCGCCTATTTTGGAGTCAATTGGCATTTTGACGGCTCTGCGATCACTGTTTCGCGCTTCGAAACGCGCGTTTTTGCGGTCGAAGCCTTGCCGGGCACTCAGGAAATTAACGAGGGCATGCAGGACGATGTCAATTCAAGCAGCGGGAGCGGCAGCAGCAGCGGGAGCACAAGCAGCAGCAGTATTAGCGGCTCCAGTTCGAGTTCATCCTCCGGTTCGCAGAACACGCTAACCCAGAATTCGACGACAAAAATAGAACTTAAATACTGGGATGAATTGACGTCCGTGTTGAACTCAATGGTCGGAGGACAAGGCACCGCGATTATTTCGCCGACGATGGGCACGGTTACGGTCACGACGACGCCGGATGTCATGGCGACGGTGGCCGATTATATCGCCAAGGAAAACAAAAGGCTGTCGCGGCAGATTGCAATCAACGTCCAGATTTATAACGTCAATCTCGGCCAGAGCGAAGATTATAATATCGCGTTCACCGGCGTGCTTAACAGGCTCGCCAGCCTTCATTACACATCGGCGGCCGTGCCCGGGATTCTCAATCCGAATCTGACGACATCGAGTCTGGGAACTCTCAGCGTCGCTATTCTCAACAATTCCGGCGACCAGAGCAATGCGAGCGATATTTTGCAAGCTCTTTCGACGGTCGGGGACACTTCCGAGGTTGCCGAATTTCCCATGACGACGCTTAATAACCGCCCGGTCTCGCGTCGCGTCGGTACGGACACCTCGTATGTCTCCTCGATAACGCAGACGGAGAATCTTTCCACGACGACCGGCACGTCTCCGGCGATCGTGACGCCCGTCGTGTCGACAATTCACGCAGGATACTCGCTGCAGTTAACGCCGCGACTGCTCGATGACGGGCGTATCTTGTTGCAGTATTCGCTCAGCCTGATCGATTACCCGGGAAATCCCCAGACGGCGTGCTTCGGCGGAACCGGGACAGACTGTTCGGGCGGAAGTACGGTCACGCTTCCCATAACCAACAATCGTATTTTCGTCCAGCAATCGATGCTGCGCAGCGGGCAGACGCTGGTGATCGGCGGCGTCGATCAGGAAAATGCGTCACAGAGCAAACAGGGCGTCGGTTCCCCCGACAATCCCCTTTTGGGCGGCGGCATATCCGGCGACGCCAACCATCTCATGCTGTTTATGGCGATTACGCCCCAGGTTTTGGATGTTGGCGCGGATGAGGAGCATGGCTAATGGCTGCAGGGGTCGTAACGGTTGGCCGCCATCGTTATGCTGTAGGTCTCTATTGGGAAAACAGCCCCGGTAAAGGGCGCGTCGCGCAGATTGCCAAGGAAGCGGCATCCCAGCCCGGCCAGCAAGCCGATTTTTACGTCGTTCGCCCGGGCAACAAGGACGGTCGCGTTCCGCAGTTTGGGCTTTGCTCGAGCGACGCGGAGCAACAGGCGGGGATGCCAGTTTTGGCCGCGTGTCTCGCCAGCCAGATTCCAGGATCGTGGGCCGGAGCGTTCCGTCTAGCCGAAGGATTCGTCGTCGTCGTCGTGCGCGACGACCTGATCGTTCCCGACGGCGATCTTTTTTTCCGCGAAGAATCGGAAGCGCGCGATCGCCTCATACAGGAAATCGGTTTTGGGGGCTTGCAAACAACCTATGCGCCTGAAGCGTGGGCGATACCCGGCGCCGATGCGGTCCCTCTGACGCTGCTTCTTAACGATCAGGCGGGAATCCAACTGCAACGGGTTCTTGTTCCACCAAAAGTCAAAATCATCGCCGCCATTGCGGCTACGGCCTTTATCCTCGTTTTAGGCGTTCTCTGGTACGTGGAAGAAACGATCGACGAACGGAATGAGGCGCAAAGGCAACAGCAGGAAGCCCTTCAGCGCGCGCAGCAAAAAACGCTTCTGCCTTCGTTCGCTCAGCAGGCGGCGCCCGAACCGAAATACGAAAGAAAATGGGAAAATTCTCCTTCCGTTCCCGCCGTTATCGATGCCTGCCGTAACGGACTTGCGCTTGTTCCCTCGGCCGTTGCCGGATGGACGCTTTCGTCCCTTTCTTGCAACGGATCGAGTCTGAATCTTTCATGGACTCGCGGGAAAGGCGAAACGAGCCCCCCTAAAGGAGCTTCCGTTAATGATACGGGCGGAGCAGCCGTCCAAACCGTCCCTCTTCCGCCGCTTGAGCGTCGCGGCACCGAGTCTTTGAAAAATATTGATGAAATAACAAGCCGTTATCTTCTTCAAAATTGGCCGGGAACGATTGCCCGTGCCCCCGACGATCCCCTTCCGGGACGTCCTGCCGGGTATTCCGGCCCCTGGAATCCCCCGCCAGCTCCGTGGGTTAAGCGTTCCTTTACGCTTACTGTGGCAGAACTTCCCGGAGGACTTCCGGGATATATCGGAGATTTGCCCGGAGCCATCGTTAACAACATGAGGTACTCGCCCGGCAGCGCATCTGCTTCGTGGGTCGTCGAAGGGGTTATCTATGAGAATCGCAAATAACCATCCCTTGCCGAGGGCAGCCTTTAGGGGCGCTCGGGCGGCGTTTTTTATCGCGCTTGGCGTTTTATCCGTTTCGTCAGGCGCTTATGCGGAAGGAACCATTCAACTGGCCGCCGCTCAACCTGTAACGGCACCACAGGCAGCTAATCTGCCGGTAGGCGACCCGCCAGCGACATCCGCGACGGAAATGCCCGCCCCCTCTATAGTCCTGCCGTCAGACGGTTCCAGCGCCCAAGGGGCAAGCGTTGAAAAAGATATAACGGCAATGGAAGACAAAGTCGTCGAGAACGCAAAGAGCGTCGTCAAGCATCTGGATGTTGCTTCCGACACGATGACGCTGGCGGATTTGAACCGCGCGCGGCAAACGGTTTCGCGCATCGACGCCATGATCGATGTCGAGAAACGGTTGAACGAACTCGAAAAAATACGCAGCGAACGCCACGGATCCCATCAGGCTTTGGAAGGAGCCATTCCCGCCAGCGCGCTTGTGATGCCGCCAATGAGCGTCTCACCTTCCAAGCCGGTTGTTTTAGCGTCGCACGAGGAAGAACCGGTCAGGCATGTGGAAACGTCGCGCCCGGAAATATCGCGTATTTACGGGGCGGGAGGAAAATACACGGCCGTCTTGAGTTTCTCCGGAGGCGACGTAAAATCCGTCCATGTCGGCGACAAATTGGCCGATGGCGAGACGGTGCGGGCGATAACCTCATCGTTCGTCGAGATCGGGGGAAAAGAGACTTCTTACACCCTGCGTGTTAAAAACGTCGATGTCGTTTATAGTGCGGAGCGTTAATCGGAAGACAGAAGGCTGAAGGCGGGAATCCGAGAGAGTCTTGTTTGATGCCCGAATCCCGCTTCCCGTTTTTCGATGTCCAGGAGGATTCCGGTTGTTCAAGTTGACCCATCTTGTCGAGAAAAAGCTCAAGGCTTTAGGCAAGCCTTCTTCTGCCGCATCTAAAGCGAAAGAAAAGCCGACCCAAATCGCTCCTCACGCCTCGCCTCTCGCGCCGTCTGAAACGGCGGCGCAAAATCCGGCTCCGGCCCCCGCCGCCATCCCGATCGCCGAAAAAGTCAAAATGGAAGACGAGCGCACGTTGCCGCTTCTCTTTAACGGCGCGGTTTTGACGGCGGCGAACGGGGCCCTCCCGATTCCCGACGAAGCGCGCAATCTTTGCGCCCTTTTCGAAACGGGGCTTTGGCTGGTCAGCGCGTCGCATCGCCGGTCGCCGTTGGTGACTTCCGTGGCGCAGGCCGCCAAGCGCCACGGGTTTAAAGTCGACGAACCCCGTTACGTGACGCCGAACATCATCATTCAGGCTTATGTTTATGCCGATCGCAGCGAAAGCGGAGCGCATTACGACGTAAACGTCGCGCGCCGCCGCATCGTGGCGACCCTCGAACAGGCCGTGCATGTCGGCGCCAACGACATTCACATCGAGTCCGTCAACGGTCGCGCCGTCGTGCAGTTCCGCATCGACGGTTCGCTCAGGCGCCAGGACGTGTGGACGCAGACCGAAGGCGACCAGTTTCTCGCCGCCGTCTATTCCCACTCGATAGGCCAGTCGGGCGCGACGGCCAATTTTCAAGAGCCGCAAGCGGCGATGCTGACCTCGGACGCGCGGGGCAAGGAAATCATCAACCTGCCCAAAGGCGTCATCAGCGTGCGTTGCCAATGGGTACCGTTGTCGAACGGGGGCGCTTACCTCGATATGCGCCTAAACTACGATTCGGCCCATTTGTGGGGCGAAAACTTTATTATGGCGGACGTCGATTCGCTCGGCTTCTCGCAGGAACAGCTCAGAGTCGTTCAAAGCCTGCGCAATGCGCCGGGCGGATTGCGGATTTTCTCGGGTCCCGTCAATCAAGGCAAAACCACGACTTTGCGCGTGGTTTTAAACCGCCGCATGGCGGAGACGGAAATGCGCCTGAACTGCCTGATCATCGAAGACCCGCCGGAGGGCGGCGTCATCGGAGCGCGCCAGATAGGCTGCTCGGCCTCGGTCAAGGATGACCAGCGCGAAAAAACGTTCGTGGAAATCATGCGCTGCGCGCTGCGCCTCGATCCCGATATTGTCATGTTGGGAGAAGTGCGCGATTTGCAAACGGCCCAATTCGCCTTTCGTCTGGCCCTGACGGGACGACAGGTTTACACGACCAGCCACGTCTATTCGGCGCTTGCGACGCCAAAACGCCTGCGCGATATCGGCATTGAGCCTTATATCGTCTACGATCACCATCTCGTGCGCGGCATGGCATGCCAGCGTCTTTTACGCAGCCTGTGCCCTCATTGCCGCATCCCCATCCAGAAAGCCTGCGAGGAATTCGGCCCTACCGTAAAAGAATTAGCCCGTCGCGTGCGCGTCGGCCTTGCCATTATGGACGCCAGCCGGAACAAAGCCCATGTCGGAAGGCCCGTCATGGAGTGTCTGGCCGAACCGGATATGAGCCAAGTCTATCTCGCCAATCCCGAAGGGTGCCCCAAATGCTACAAGGGCCGTTCGGGCCGCACCGTCGCGGCCGAGATTATCGAAACCGACGCCAAGCTTATGTCGCTTCTGGAGGACAACCGCGAAGAAGAAGCCGAGAAATACTGGTTATCGCCTGCGGGGCTTAACGGCGTTACCATGCTGCAGCGCGGACTCGAAAAGGTGCGGGTTGGCGAAGTCTCTCCCGACGACGCCGAATTCGAAGTCGGCATTTTCGCGCGGCCGCGCGAAACCCTCGAAGCCGAAGAAAAACTCGGGCCCATGCGATGAGCGAACTTGATGAAAAGCTGGCTCTTCTCGAAGCCAGACTGACAAGGCTTCAATTTCGCCTTAACCGCCGGAACCGATACCGCATCTACCGCAAGCTCGAAAGCATGCTGAAAACCAACGAGGCCTTGTCGCGCTCGCTGGACCGCCTTTACCAGAACGTGACGGAAATGGGCAAACGCCCCCGGAAACCGGCGGCGATCGCCTTGCGCGAATGGTTTCTCAAGGATCGCGCGGGCATTTCCCTGTCGAAAGCGATGGAAGGATGGGTTCCCACGGGAGAGCTTTATCTGATCCGCGCAGGCGAGGAATCGGGCGCTTTGGCCAAGACCCTTTCCTATATTCAGACGATGAACGAGAGGGGTCGCGAGATGCGCGAGGCCGTAAGCTTTGCGGTCGGGTATCCGGCGTTCATGCTGGTTCTGGTCGGATTTGTCCTTTGGACGTTCAGCGCCAACCTTATCGCGAATATGCGCGCCAACGCGCCGAAAAACGTCGTCGAGGCGATGGGGGGGGTTGTGCCGTTCTCGGATTTCGTCTCGGCATGGGGCGTGTACGTCATCCTGTTTATCGTCGTCTTAAGCCTTCTTATCGCCGCGACGCTTCCTTACTGGCGAGGACCTTTACGCGTCAAATTCGATATGTATCCGCCGTGGTCGTGGTATCGCGTCCTTCAAGGCAGCGGTTTTCTCATGGGACTTTCGGCGCTTTTGGGGGCGCAAGTTCCCCTGAAGCACGCCCTGGAAATTCTCGAGGAACAGGGAAACCCGTGGATGCGGGAGCGCCTGAGCGCCACGAGGCAGAACGTCTTGCGCGGGCATAATCTGGGCGAAGCCCTGCGCCGCACCCGGATGAATTTTCCCTCGCCGGAGGTCGCCATCGATCTTGAGGTCTTGGCGGAAAGCGCCGACGTCGGAGTTATCATCGAACAGGTGGCCGAGGAATGGATGAGGGATCAGGTCGACGCCATGAAAATGCAGGCGGTCATGATCCGGAATATCGGCATGGCCCTCGTGGGAGGCATTATCGCGTGGACGATGATGTCGATTTTCAGCGTCGTCGGCGAAATGTCGAAGGGCGGCTCTGGCCGCTAATATTTGTCCGCGCTTATTCGTTCCCCGAAAATCGCCGTGCCGACGCGAACTTCAGTAGCGCCTGTTGCCTCGGCAATCTCGAAATCGGCGCTCATCCCCATGCTCAAATCCGGCAAGGATAAACGCAAAGCCAGATCGCGCACCGCGCCGAAATACGGACGCGGGTCGAGGCCTGCGGGCGGAATGCACATCAGTCCCGAAACGGAAAGCTTATGAATGTCGCGGCAAGCGGCAAGAAAAGCTTCGGTTTTATCGGGCGCGATGCCCGATTTCTGGGGCTCGAGGCCACTATTGACTTCGATAAAGAAGCGCGGCTGACGCCCCGTTTTGCGTACCGCCTTCGCTAAAGCTTCGGCAAGCTCGGGCCGGTCGAGCGTTTCGATGACATCGAACAGCTCGACGGCGGCCTGAGCCTTGTTGGTTTGCAACGCGCCGATCAGGTGCAGATCGATGTCGGGATATTCCGCGCGCAAGGCCGCGAATTTCTTTTGCGCTTCCTGTACGCGGTTTTCGCCGAACGCGCGTTGTCCGGCGGCCAAGGCTTCGCGAATGCGGCCGACGCTTTGATTTTTGCTGACGGCGACAAGCTTGGCTTTTCCAAGACGGGCGCGCACGGCCGCAAGATTGGCTGCGACGGAGGTCATCGCGGCGCCGCCGCGTTTTCGATCGCCCGATGCCATTTGTTTATGTTTTTGTCGTGCGTCGCCAGATCGGCGGCGAAAACATGCCCGCCGCTGCCGTCGGCGACGAAATAGAGAAACGCGTTATGTTCGGGATGCAAAACCGCTTCCAAAGCCGCGCGGCCCGGATTGCAGATGGCCTCGGGCGGAATACCGTCGCTCATGTATGTGTTGAGGGGGGATGGATACGAAAGGTCGTCGTGGGTCAGGGCGCGGTCGAGCGCCTTTTGCCCTTTGGTGATCGCGTAAATGACGGTGGGATCGGATTGCAGGCGCATATTCTGGCGCAGGCGGTTATAAAAAACGCCGGCGATGCGCGGGCGCTCTTCGGGCTTGCCCGTTTCTTTCTCGACGATCGAGGCGAGAACGACGGCCTCGCCCGCGGATTTCAGCGGCAAATCGTTCTCGCGCCCCGCCCAAATTTCGTTGACTTTTTCCTGCATCGCCTTTTGCATCCGCGCGATCATTCCGTCGCGGCTGTCCCCGTAGCTATAACGGTAGGTTTCCGGCAGCAAAGACCCCTCCGGCGGAATTTTTTCGATCGTTCCTGTCAGGACGGGATCGCCGTTCAAAGAATCCGCGATTTCCGCCGAGGTCAAGCCCTCCGCCGCCGTGAACAGCCTTACGACGGAACGCCCCTCGTGCATCGTCAGGGCGGCATCGAATGCGCTGATGCGCGCAGGAAAAGCGTATTCCCCGGCCTTAAGCGAGCCTACGATCCGCGCCGCAATCCGGAAAGCGATCGGCAGGTAAACGACATCTTCCTTCGCCAACTGCGCGCCGATATCGCCGGCCGTCGATCCGTGCGCGACGATAATAGTCTTGCCTTCCGCCAACGGCCCGGGCCCGAACAAAACCGCGCCGCCCAACGCCGGCATCGCAACCGCAGCCAAAATCAAAACCGAAAAACCGAATGCCAAAAGGCGCAACAAACGCAATCCGCTGCGTTCGGGAGATTCCGGCGTTTCTGGCGAGGGCAGGGTCATGTTATCTTCGCCCCCAGACCGTTTATCATCGGAACAAAGCCCGGAAAGCTTGTCGCGATGAAACTGCCGTCGTCGATGCAGACGGGATTTGCCGCGCAGGTTCCAAGCACGAGAAAACTCATCGCAATCCTGTGATCCATTTCCGTTTCGATTGTCGCCTCTCCGCGCGGAGGCTTGCCGTCGCCGGAAACGATCAGGTCGTCGCCCTCGATTTCGACCTTGACGCCGCATTGCGCGAGGCCTTTCGCCATAAGGCTCAGGCGGTCGCTTTCCTTGACCCGCAATTCGCCAAGCCCTCGCATCCGCGTGACGCCCTTGGCGCAGGATGCCGCAATGGACAAAATGGGATATTCGTCGATCATGCTCGGCACGTGCGCGGCCGGAACCTCGACGCCCGATAAATCGCTGCCGGAAACGACAAGATCGGCAACCGGCTCTCCGCTTTCAACCCGTTGATTTTCAATATCAATTTTTCCACCCATCCATTGCAAAACCTCGATCAATCCGGCGCGTCTCGGATTGATACCCACGTGCCGCAACGTCACGCGCGAACCCGGATTGAGCAGGGCGGCTACGAGAGGAAACGCGGCGGAACTTGGATCGGCAGGCACGCTGATATTCTGCGCCTTCAATTTCGGCTTGCCCGCGATCGAGATAACGTCCGCGCCATCGCTGCGTTTTTCGACGGCGATTTTCGCGCCGAATCCACGCAGCATATTTTCCGAATGGTCGCGAGTCGGGATGGATTCGGTAACGACCGTCGTGCCTTCCGCGCCCAATCCGGCCAAAAGAATGGCGGACTTCACTTGCGCCGAGGCGACCGGAAGCGTGTAGGCAATCGCCGTTGGATGCAAAGAGCCCGTAACGGTCAAAGGCAGTTTTCCTCCTTCGCTTTCAAACCGCGCGCCCATAAGCGTCAATGGCTCGATGACGCGCCCCATAGGCCTTTTACGCAAAGAGGCGTCGCCGGTAAACCGCGCCGAAAAAGGACAGCCCGCAACAAGGCCGATCAACAACCGCGCCGACGTGCCGCTGTTGCCGACATCCAGAATTTCTTCCGGCGCCCGCAACCCTGACTCTCCGACGCCCTTGATATGCCAAATGCCCTGCGCGTCCTTATGAATTTCCGCGCCCATCGCGCGCAAAGCGGAAATCGTTCTTAAAACGTCTTCGCCTTCCAAAAGCCCGCGCACGGCCGTCGTGCCTTCCGCGATGCCGCCCAACATGACGCTGCGGTGGGAGATGCTTTTATCGCCGGGCGGAGCGAGTGCGCCCGCCAAGCCGGAACAACGCGAGGAGACGAGTTTATGTGGAAGAAGCATGAGGCAATCCTAAATGAAAAAGAGACGCGTTTCCACGCCAATCCCTCTTGAATAATCATAAAAAACCCCAATCTTGCGCCGAAGAGCCTTTCATGGTTACAAAGGGATATGAAAGACCAAAAAATGACAGACCCCCAACTCCAACGCGATGAAAATACGGAAAGTTCGGAAAAGTCGGCTCCTCAGGCGCCTGAATCCGAAAACCCCGTTGCTGCATCCGAAAAGCGCATCGCCGATTTGGAAAAACAGCTGGCGGAAGCGAAAGACCGTGTCTTGCGCGAAATGGCCGAGTCCGAAAACACGCGCCGCCGCGCGCAAAAAGACCGCGAAGACACATCGAAATACGCCATCTCCGGTTTTGCCAAGGAAATGCTGGCGATTTCCGACAATTTCCGCCGCGCGCTCGAAGCCGCGCCGACCGAAAATCTCGATCCTGCCGTGAAAAACCTGATCGTCGGCATTGATGCGACCGAACGCCAGCTTCTGGCTGTGCTCGAACGCTTCGGCATCAAGCAAATTAATCCGCTCGGCGAACCCTTCGATCCCCATTTTCACCGCGTGATGATGGAAGTCGATGCAAAGGATAAAGCCGCCGGAACGATCGTGCAGGTTTTACAAGCAGGATACATGATCCACGACCGCCTGCTGCGCGAAGCTCTGGTCGCAGTAGCCAAAGGCGCGCCTGCCGATGCGCCGCACGTCGATACGTCAGCCTGACGCGAAGGAAGGCTGAGGATTCTATGCAGTTTCCAAAACCTGTGTTAATAACGGCGCTTCATTTTTGCGCTTAGAGGATTTCCCATGAAAATCGTCGTTACTATCGTTGGCCAAGATCGCGTCGGCATCGTCGCCAAAGTTTCGACGGCATTGGCCGACGTGAATGTCAACGTCCTCGACATCAACCAGAACATCATGCACGGGTTTTTCAATATGGTGATGATCGCGGATATGGGCGCCGCGACGCTATCGCTTAAGGATTTGCAGCAGAAATTGAGCGACGTCGGCAAATCGATCGGCGTCGACATCAAAATCCAGAGCGAAGATATTTTCAATATTATGCATCGCATTTAGCCGGAACAACCATGTTGCGCATCAACGAGATTTTCGAAACAAACCGGATGATCGAGGAAAACAAGCTCGACGTTCGCACGATAACGATGGGCATTTCCTTGCGCGGATGCGGCGATCCCGACATCAAGGTTTTCTGCAAGAATATTTACGACAAAATCACCCAAACGGCGAAAAATTTGGTGCGCGTCGGCGAGGATATCGAAGCCGAATTCGGCATTCCCATCATCAACAAGCGCGTTTCCGTGACGCCCATCGCCGTCGTCGCCGAAAGCTGCCGCGCGGACTCTTACGTTCCGGTCGCGGAAGCGATGGACAAAGCGGCCCAAGAACTCGGCGTCAATTTCATCGGCGGCTTTACGGCGTTGGTCGATAAGCATGAAACCGAAGGCGACATCATCCTCATCAACTCCATACCCGAAGCCTTGGCGCGCACAGTGCGCGTCTGTTCCTCCGTCAACATCGGCACGACGAAATCCGGCATTAATATGGATGCCGTGCGCCGGATGGGCGTCGTCGTCAAGCGCACGGCGGAACTAACTGCCGCGCAGGACGCCATCGGTTGCGCGAAACTCGTGATTTTCTGCAACGCCGTGCAGGACAACCCCTTTATGGCGGGAGCTTTTCACGGCGTCGGCGAGGGGGCGAGCGCGATCAACGTGGGAGTCAGCGGCCCTGGCGTCGTCAAGCACGCTTTGGAAAGCGTGCGCGGCCAATCCTTCGATATCGTCGCGGAAACGATCAAGCGAACGGCCTTTAAAATTACGCGCGTGGGGCAGCTTGTGGCGCAGGAAGCCTCGAAGCGTCTCGGCGTCAAAATGGGCATCATCGATCTGTCGCTTGCTCCTACGCCTGCAATCGGCGACAGCGTCGCGCATATTCTCGAGGAAATGGGCATCGAAAGCTGCGGCGCGCCAGGAACGACGGCCGCTTTGGCCCTCCTTAACGACGCCGTGAAGAAAGGCGGCCTTATGGCGGCCGAGCACGTCGGGGGGCTCAGCGGCGCGTTTATTCCCATTAGTGAAGACGCGGGCATGATCGCGGCCGTCGAGCGCGGAAGCCTGACGCTCGAAAAGCTCGAAGCCATGACGTGCGTTTGCTCGGTCGGCCTCGATATGATCGCAGTTCCGGGCGATACGTCTGCCTCGACTCTTTCGGCGATCATCGCCGACGAAGCTGCCATCGGCATGATCAACAACAAAACCACGGCGGTGAGGCTCATACCGGTTCCGGATAAAAAGGTAGGCGATAATGTTCGATTCGGCGGACTTTTGGGCCATTGCCCGATTATGGCGGTGAATAGCTTCAAATCCGACGATTTTATTGCCAGGGGAGGGCGAATCCCCGCTCCCTTAAGGAGTTTGACAAACTAAAATAAGTTCCGCCCGCGCGAAAAATGTTTTAAAGTCCGAGTCTTCCGGTTTTTGAGATTCTCCCAAAACCCATGTCCGAAAACGCAGACCTTGCTTTTGTGTTGCCGCCGCGCCGCGAGACTTTTCTCGCGCGCTATCCGCGCAATCTGAAGCTTGCGGTTACGGCGGTTCTTTTCGCCCTTTTGGTTCTGCCTCCGGCGGTGATTCACGGACAGCTTCGCCGCCAAATAGAAAACACCGCGCCCATGCCGGCTTTTGTTAAAGAAAAAAAGGTCGAGAAATGGATTTCGGGAAACAAAAAGATCGAATCGGACGTCAACGCGCCCGCGCTTAACGATCAGGACGACCGCAGCGTTAAACTCATTCCGGCCCCCGACAGCAGAGTGACGCAGGACACGGCGGAAGGCAGCCTGCCGCGCATCAGCGAAGACGGCGCGCGTCCGTGGCAGGTTTACTCGCGCCCCTTCAACGAAGCCGACAAGCGCCCGCGCATCGCGGTCGTGATTACGGATTTGGGCATGTCGCGCGCGATCACCGATCAGGCCATCGCGCAAACGCCGCCCACGGTGACGCTTTCGTTCGATTCAGAAGGCCCCGTGATCGCGGCATGGGGCATTCGCGCGCGGCAGGACGGGCATGAAATCCTTCTGCAGATTCCAGTCGAGCCGTTCGATTATCCGCGCAGCGATCCTGGGCCTGACACGCTTCTCGGCAACTTGCCCAACAGCGAAAATCTGATGCGGTTTTTAAAAACGCTGCACCGCGCGACGGGATATATCGGCATTACGACGACTTTCGGCTCGCGCTTTACGTCTGATCCGACGAAATTCGACCCGATTCTGCAGCAACTGCGCGACCGGGGGCTGATGGTGCTCGATTCCCGCGTCGTTCCGCGCGGCGTCGTGACGGATATGGCGCGCAACGCGGGCGTTCCCGTGGCAACGGTCACACAGCGACTTGATTCGGATTTGGATCCGGACGCCATCGCGGCGACGCTCGAGGACTTGGAAAAAACCGCGCGGCAAACCGGTCGTGCGATAGGCATAACGACCGCGACACCCGTGATGATCAGCCAATTACAGGCATGGGCGAAGACATTGCCGGAACACGGCATCGCTTTGGCTCCCCTTAGCGCGATGGTTCAGTAGACCCCTTGCATAACCGCGACTCTAATGGGAAACTACGTTCCTCCTTTTTCTTGCCGCTGCGGACGATGCAAGAGGTCGTATAATGTCGATGGAAATTGATTTGAAAAAACTGCCGTATCGCCACGGCGTCGGCATATGCCTTTTTAACGCGAACGGATTGGTGCTCATGGCGGAACGCCGCGACCGTCGCGGCGCGTGGCAAATGCCCCAAGGAGGAGTGCAAAAAGACGAAGAGCTTGCCAAAGCTGTCCTGCGGGAGATGAAAGAGGAAATAGGCACCTCGAACGCCCGCATCATCGCCCGGGTTCCGGAAATCCTTCATTACGAATTTCCCGATTGGCTGCAAAACCGCCGCATCGGCAGGGACGAAGCCAACCACGCCGTCTTTCGCGGCAAATACAGGGGGCAACAACAGGATTGGTTTGCCTTGCGCTTTTTGGGGCAGGACAGCGAAATCGATTTGTCAGGAAAAGACGAGCCCGAATTGCCGGAATTTGTGGCATGGAAATGGGTTCCTTTAAAAGAAACACCCGCGATGATCGTGTCTTTCAAAAAACCTGCGTATGACCGCGTCGTGGAAGCCTTCTCGCCCATCGGCGAAGCGCTCGCGCGCGGCGAAGATTTTCCGGAATTAGTCGGACAAGAGCAAACCACGTAACGCTTTGAAAATGTTGTGAAAGCATTTTGTTTCGTTGAAAGTAAATCATGAAAAGTGTACATTACGGCATGTATTCGCAGCTTGAATTTAGCCGCTTTTATTTTAAGGAATTGTTTGATGACCGGTAAAGCCCAATCTTTAAATTTGCGCAGGCGCATCGTGGAAAGTCCGCTGATGGTTCGTTTCAAAGACGGCGCAGACGACCTTTCTTCCCGTTTGCAGAAAACCGTAAATGAAAACGCGTATGTGATACGTTTCAAAAACAGCGCGAAAGAAATTCTTGGCGATCCGTCTGCGATTCCGGTGATCCTGGCGCCCGCCGTCGTTTTCTCCGCAATTTTTGGAGGCATTTTTGCCGGTATGCCTTCGATAGCAGCTGCGAGCATCTTGGATAAGGCCGCAGTTTTCGCTTATTTCGGTCTGATCTTTGGTCTTCCTTTTGCCGGGGTTGCAAGGCTGATTGATAAACAGTTTGAAATAATCTCGGACGCGATTACGAAAAGAGGGGACAAACGAGAGCCAGAAAAACTTTCTCACGCGCTTCGTTATTATTTAGCCTATGCGGCTTTAAGCGCCCCGAGCGGAGTTGCAGGTGGCCTAAGCGGCGAAGCGGTTGTGCGCACGGTGATAACGCATCCGGCATTAAACGCCGCCGTTAACGCGACGCTAACCACAGCGCAACACTACGCCCCCGTTGCGGCGATTTCTCTTATGGCGTCGTTGGTTGCGAAGAACTACCTTAATCATCGTCGAAAATTTAACAACGGCTAGGAAGTTCATCCCTTTCCGCTTATCGCCTCGATCACCACGAACGCCTGCGCCCAAGGCATATCGTCGGTAAGGCTTAAATGAATGACGGCTTTCATGCCCTTGGGCGTCAGTTTCTTGAGCCGATTCAACGCGCCGCCCTTTAATTCCATCGTCGGCTGGCCCGAAGGCAAATTGACGACGCCCATGTCGCGGAAATAGACGCCGCGATGAATGCCGGTTCCCAAAGCCTTGGCGCAAGCTTCTTTGGCCGCAAAGCGCTTGGCAAAAGTCGCGATTTTATTAGTGCGCTTTCCAGCTTTGGCGCGTTCGGCGGGCGTAAAGACGCGCTTGACGAAACGTTCGCCATATCTTTCGAGCGTCTTGCCGATACGCTCGACGTTCGCCAAATCGCTACCGATGCCGATAATCATGGAAGTATTATAGCACAGGAAGCGCGGGGAGAAAGCGCAAGGTTTTTGAGCGCGATATTTTAACATCGAATCAAAATTTGAAATATCGCGCGCAAGTTTTACATTTTAGACCAGCGATTCACGTCTGACATTGAAGCGGAAGCGCTTCAATGTCAGATGATCGCGGTCTAGCCGCAGGTAAGTTTTCGGAAGTCCTGGCCGGCGGCGCAAGCGCCGAAAGAAACGGTCGGGGGAGGAACCCAGTCGAAATCATCGCTTCCGAACCCCTCTTCCTCATCGCTCAGAAAAGGAAGAAGGTTTTTAACTGCAGCTCCGAAACGGCCAAGCAAGGACTTTCCCGCCGCGCTTGATTTTTTTGCCGTCGAGCTTTTTGGGGAGGGGGCAACGTCAACTATGGCCGCGATCAGATCGGCTTTTTTGTGCCCTTCCCGAAAAGGGGTCATCGTAAACGTGGGATGCGGGTCTTCGCGCTTATAATCGGGATCAAGGGTCGAGTAACTTCCTATGGCCGCAGCTTTGCGGTCTGGCATCGATACAGACACGCCCCCCAACGATCTTAAAGGATCGTAACGGCCCGGAACATTTCGTTCTCGCGCAAAAGAGAGCATCATAATAACAAGCTCCAGCACGGAAGAAGTCTATCACAAAAACCGCCAAAAGTCCCGCGAATACAATACTTGTGAAGCTTTTTGTTGGTTAATTTTTCTAAAGGATTTCGTCGGAGTTGAAGACGCCGTCCGGTTTTGGCATGGTGAGGCTCTTTCTTTTTACCCGGTTTTTTAGATGCCCGCCGTTCAACCCTCTTTTCTTCCCGGCCTTCCGGATGTGGAAACGGCGACGCCTTTGCTGGCGCAGTATTTCGCGGTCAAGAAGCAGCATGAAGATTGTCTGCTCTTTTTCCGCCTCGGCGATTTTTATGAAATGTTCTTCGACGATGCGCAAACGGCCTCAAAGGCGCTCGACATCGCGCTGACGCGGCGCGGGCAATATCAAGGGCAAGACGTGCCGATGTGCGGCGTTCCGGCGCATTCTTACGAAAGCTACGTGGCGAAATTGATCCGCGCGGGCTTTCGTGTCGCCATCTGCGAACAGCAAGAATCCCCCGAGGAAGCAAAAAAACGCGGAAACAAATCGATCGTCACGCGCGAAGTCATTCGCATCATCACGCCAGGAACATTGACGGAAGACAGCTTGCTCGACGCGCGCGCCGCTAACATTCTGGCTTGTCTGACAAGCGTCGGCGACGACATCTCGCTCGCATGGTGCGATATCGTCGCGGGACAAATTTTTTCTCAAAACGCGGCGATTGCCGATCTGCAAGGCATTTTGGCGCGTTTGGACGCGAGCGAAATACTGATCTCCCAGCGCCTCGTCGAAAATCCGGACCTGTTCGAGATTCTGGCGCCGTGGCGCGCGCAGCTCGCGCCGCAGCCCAACAGCCGCTTTGACAGCGACAACGCCAAACGGCGCGTGATGGAAATCTATCAAGTCGGAGATCTTAAAGCTTTCGGCGATTTTTCGCGCGGCGAGATCGCGGCGCTCGGAGCCTTGCTAGATTATATCGAACTGACGCAAAAAACGGATTTGAAGCATTTTTCGAGGCCGCGAAAAGCGGGAGCCTCGCAAGTGACGATCGACGCCTCGACGCGCCGCAATCTGGAGCTGACCCGCGCGCTTTCGGGCGACAGGAAGGGCAGCCTTCTCGACGCGATCGACTGCACGGAAACGGGGGCAGGAGCGAGGGCATTGGCGTCGCGGCTGACGTCGCCCTTGACCGATTCCGCCGCCATCGTTTTGCGCCTTGACGAAGTGGAATTCTTTATTGGCGCGACACCTCTGCGCGAGAAAATCCGCGCCGCTTTGCGCTGCACGCCCGATCTGGAACGCGCCTTGGCGCGCCTTGCGTTGGGACGCGGAGGACCCCGCGACCTCGCTTCCGTTCGCAATGCCCTGCAAAGGGCCGAAGAAATTCGAAGCGCGCTTTTGGAAATTCCAAAAATGCCAACGCTTCTGCGCGAGGAAACCAAAAACTTGGGCGAACATAACGCGCTTATCGACAAACTGGAACGCGCTTTGGCCCCTGATTTGCCGATGCTGGCGAGAGACGGGAATTTCATCGCGCGCGGCTTCGCGGCGCAGCTCGACGAGCTTATTACGCTGCGCGACGACGGGCGGCGTTTGATCGCGAGCTTGCAGCAAAAATATAAAACAAAATCGAGCATCGCGACGCTCAAGATCAAGCACAATCAAGTCATCGGCTACCACATCGAAGTCACGCCTTCGCAAGCGGACAGGCTTCTTGCCGACAAAGACACGTTCATTCATCGCCAGACGTTAGCGACATCCGCGCGATTCACGACGGTCGAATTGTCGGAACTGGAACGCAAAATCACCGAAGCGGCCGACAAAGCGCTTGCGGTTGAAATACAGCTTTTCGCCGACCTGACGCAGGAAGTCGTTTCGCATCTTCCCGATTTGCGCCAAACGGCGCAGGTACTGGCGTCTTTGGATGTCGCGTCCTCTCTGGCCGAACTGGCCGTTCATCAAAACTATGCGCGGCCTGTGGTTGATAACTCTTTGGCGTTCGAAATCAAAGACGGGCGGCACCCGGTCGTCGAGCAGGCCTTGCGCCAAAGCGGCACCAACGCGGCGTTTATCTCCAACGAATGCGACCTCGCGCCGGACAAGCGTTTATGGCTTCTGACGGGACCTAATATGGCGGGCAAATCGACCTTCCTGCGCCAGAACGCGCTTATCGCGCTTTTAGCGCAAATGGGGTCGTTCGTTCCCGCAACTTCGGCGCATATCGGCGTGATCGACCGTTTATTCAGTCGCGTGGGCGCGGCAGACGATCTCGCGGCGGGGCGTTCGACGTTTATGGTCGAAATGGTCGAAACGGCCGCCATTTTGAATCAGGCGGGCGAGCGTTCTTTGGTCATTCTCGACGAGATCGGGCGCGGAACGGCGACCTATGACGGGCTTTCGATCGCGTGGGCGGTTTTGGAACATTTGCACGAGATCAACAAATGCCGCGCTTTGTTCGCCACGCATTATCACGAGCTGACCGCGCTGAACGGCAAACTGCCCTCCCTTTATTGCGCCACGATGCGCATCAAGGAATGGGAAAACAAAATCGTTTTTCTGCACGAAGTGGTTGCGGGCATGGCGGACCGTTCGTACGGCATTCATGTCGCCCAAATGGCAGGGTTGCCTCCGTCGGCGATTGCGCGCGCGACCCAAGTGCTGACGGAGTTGGAGCGCGAGAAAACCGCCGCAGGAAAAACGGAAAACGCTCTCGCTAAAAATCTTCCCGCTTTCGACGCCAAAGCCGACGCCGCGCCGAAACAAAAACTTCTAAAGCCTGAACTCGACGCCGTTCTCTCCTCTCTCGACCCCGACGCCCTGAACCCCAAACAGGCGCTCGATGTCCTCTATAAAATAAAGGGCTTGGTGTGAAAATCACGCTCACGATAGATTTGGAAGACCCCACGCTGCGCTATGCGCCGGACGGACGGTATATCCCGATGACAAAACACATTCTGGATTTATGCGACGAAACGGGAAACCGCAAGGCCACGTTTTTTACCGTCGGCCGCGTGGCGCAAGTCGCGCCCCAACTTATCCGCGACATCGCCGAACGCGGCCACGAAATCGCCTATCATTCGCACGATCATGTTTCCCTGACGCAGGAAGAGCCACAGCGTTTTCGCCGCGAGTGCGCCGAGGACAAAGACCGCCTCGAACAACTGGCGGGAAAAAGCGTGATCGGGTTTCGTGCGCCGCGTTTTTCCTTGACCCCGCAAACTCTCTGGGCGCTCGATGTTTTAAAGGAATTGGGGTTCCGTTATTCGTCCAGCGTCATGCCGACGGAAGTTTCATTATTCGGTTTTCCCGGAGCCCCGTCGCAGTCGCGGTTGCGGGGAGCCCTCGAAGAGGGCGTACCGCAGAGCAGTCGCGACGAAAAAATAAATACCCCCTTCATGTGGCCGAACGGCATGATCGAATTTCCTTTGCCCGTGGCCCCGATCGGCAAATATCGCCTGCCCTATTTGGGAGGCATATATCTTTACACGATGCCTTTTTTCGCCGTCCGCGCGTTTCTGGCCAAGGCGCGCGCAGAAGAAGTCTTATGGACATATGCGCATCCTTACGATTTCGACAACGGCGAAAAATTTCTTCGCATGGCAAAGACGCCATTTTGGATAAGCTTCGTTTTGTGGCGCGCGCGGCGGGGAGCCGCGAAAAAAATCCGTAAAGTTTTAGAATTAGGTTCTGCTCCGCCCTTATGCGAGCGTTTACCCTAACCGTTGAAAACAAGGGAAAAACGGCGCTTTATTCATCGTAAACGCAAACCAACGCGTTCAATTTCTTCACGTTTTTTTACGGAAGTTTCCGCAAATTAACCTTACCGGTTAGGCATATTTTAAAGGTTTCGGTGTATGCTCGCCTTTGTATCGAGAATTCCATTTTTATTTTTTTTAGGGAGTCCAAATTATGAGTCAGAAAAAGTCCTTCTCGACGTCCGGGGATCAAGTCAAGATCGTCCGCATCTCGCGCGACAAGAGCCTCAATCATCTCCCGCCGCCCAACACGTTGCGCTGGGTTGTGCGCCGCAAGGCGCAAGTCGTCTCGGCCGTGCGCAACGGCCTTCTGTCCTTCACCGAAGCGTGCCAACGCTATCGGCTGTCGGAGGAAGAGTTCCAATCGTGGATCAATTTGCTCGATCATCACGGCGTGCGGGGCCTGAGGGCCACGCGCATGCAGGAATATCGTCCTGCGGAAGAGCGCCGTTCGGCTGAAGCCGTCGCGGAGTAATACCAAAAACCCGAGTCAGAGGATCGGGGGAGCGGGGAAATCGCCATTCCCGCTCCCTTTTATCAGCTCCCCATGCTATTTTTCATTCCATCGTGCGCGGGAGCATCTTCCCCCGGTCGTAAGCATTGGTACATCGCAAGAGCATCATTCGCGCGCCGAACTTCTTCTTGCGACAACACTCCGGCTTTTTCCTTGGACTTAATTTGATTTTCAATCTGTTCCTTAGTGAGGGGGCCAAGGAAAGTCTCGAGATAAATGAGTTTGTCTTTGTCGCACGAGCCATGCCAGGAAACAAAACCGTCCTTTTCATCTTTTTTTTCCGTTATAGCTGTGCCGCGGAAAACCGAGCCGTCTTCTGCGTTACAAACAAGGAAGTATTTTTGTTTCTGTCCGGGGACAAGGCCGGAATCCAAAGGAGCATACTTGCTTACATAAGCCGGATCGTACTTAACCCAAACTTTTTTCCCGTTCGTCATAATTTTATCCTTCAAAATATTGGTGATTAACTCAATATAAAACGCGAAGATATAATAACATTTGGGCGCGGCGCAAAAAACCTGAATATAAGGTTAAAATACTTTCAGCGCCTCTTTTTGTTGTTAAACCCTCACCACATGCACGTCCGTCACGGGCTTTTTCCCGTGGATTTCGTTGACGGCGCGCCGGACGGCCAGCGTAACCGCGTGGCGCACGGCGGCATCGTCGATGCGCGCCGATTTGGGCATCGCTTCGACGGTATCGTGAGCCAAAGCCGCCAGATTGCCTTGTAGTGCGTCCCCGTTGCCGCCTTCCGCGATTCCCATCAGCGTCACTTGCGGTTCGTGCGCGACTTTTCCCCCGGCGTCCATGACAAGCGTGACGACGACCGCGCCATTGATGCCCATTTTCTTTCTGTCCTTGGAAACGGACGTGTCGAGGCGGCGCAGAGTCTTGCCGTCCAAGCCCCAGCGCCCGACGGGCACTTCGGCTACGACTTCATGCACGCCCGGGCCAAGGCGGATGATCTGGCCGTTTTGGGGAATTATCGTGTGCGCGACGCCGCAGGCTTCCGCGATACGTACGTGTTCATTTTGGTGCCGCGCTTCGCCGTGAACCGGCAAAACCAAAGGCGGCTTCGTCCATTCGTACAACCGCGTCAATTCTTCCTGCGCCGGATGCCCCGAAACGTGAACGGGCTCTTCGTTCGGCGTAATGAGTTTAAGGCCTTTGGCGATCAGGTTGTTTTGCAACCGCGCGATGTCTTTTTCGTTTCCCGGAATTTCGCGCGAGGAGAAAATTATCGTGTCGCCTTCGTCCAAATCGACTTCAGGGTGGTCTTCGACGGCGATGCGGCATAAAGCCGCGCGGGGTTCCCCTTGGCATCCCGTCGCGATAATCACGATTTTATCGCGCGGCGACAGCATTGCTTCGTTTTCGCTTAAAAAATTGTCGAATTCCGGCAACAGGCCGCATTCGTCCGCGATTTCCGCGTTGCGCCACAAAGAACGCCCGACAAGCGTCACATAACGGCCCGCGCGCTTGGCGGCTTCCGCGATCGACTTCAAGCGTGCGATGTTGCTGGCGAAACAAGTCACGACAATGCGCTTTTTGATTTTCGGAAACAGCCGGATAAGTTCGTTTTGCACATCGCGTTCCGATCCCGAATGCCCTGCGACCAAAGCGTTCGTCGAATCGCCGACGACAGCTAAAAGCCCCTTCGCACCCAGTTCCTTTAGCTTCGCCTCGTCGGTCGTCGGGCCTATGACGGGATCGGGGTCGAATTTCCAGTCGCCGGTATGCAAAACCGTTCCGTGCTTCGTGGTCAACGCAAGCATCTGCGATTCGGGGATGGAATGGGTGACGGGAATGAACTCAACCTTGAACGGGCCGATCTCGAACGCGCCGCCCGAAGGAACTTCGCGGACAATCCCCGTGGATGCCAAATCCGCGTAACCCAACTTGTTGCGGATCAGCGAGCCGGTGAATTTGGTGGTGTAAACGGGGCACTTCAGTTGCGGCCACAAAAGGCCGATGGCGCCGATATGATCCTCATGCCCGTGCGTGACGACAATGCCGAGCAAATCGTCGCAGCGTTCGGCGATAAAGGAAATATCGGGCGTGATGACGTCGATGCCGGGCGTCGTCTCGTCTCCGAAAGTCACGCCGCAATCGACGATCAGCCATTTCCCCGCCGTTCCGTAGAGAGAAAGATTCATTCCGATTTCGCCCGAACCGCCCAAAGGCAAAAACCACAACGCGTCGTCGGGCGGACGATGCGGGTGTTTATGCGAATTATTCATATATTAAAGCCTGTTCCTTGTTCGAAGGACGGTAGCTATAAACTTTTTCGGGCCAAAGGTCTAATTTTTATCCGCGGATTTATGAATATCGATCGTTTTCTCGCCCGCTTGCCATTCGCAAGGGCAAAGCTCGTCCGTTTGAAGGGCGTCGAGGACGCGCAAGACCTCCTTAACGTTTCTTCCCACGCTCATATCGGTCATCATCGCAAAACGAACGACATTTGTCGGATCGACGATAAACGTCGCGCGCTGGGCGACGCCGTCATTCGGATCGACGATGCCGAGCGCCTGGCTCAACTCGCGCCGGATGTCGGACATGATGGGAAAGGGCAGGTTCTTCAGAAGTTTGTTCTGTTGCTTCCACGCCAGATGCACAAACTCGCTATCGACGCTGAATCCAAGCACTTCCGCGCCGCGCGTCTGAAATTCGCCGTTCTGCCTTCCGAATTCCGCGATTTCCGTGGGGCAGACGAAAGTAAAATCCTTCGGCCACGAAAAAACAACCAGCCACTTGTCCTCATAAGTGTCGCGCGAAATCTCGGTGAAAGCCTTGTCGATATCGGACGACACAACCGCCTTCAGCTCGAACGGCGGAAAAGTTTGGCCAACGCTAATCATGATACACCCCCCTTTTCTTTGTTTGCCTTGCGGCGAGAGGGGGCTTCTTCATGCAAGAAAGCGTCGCGACGATAACCCAATGATTTCTGATCTCGTTCATCATCGCCACCCCCTTTCCTTCATCTTTGAATTCTAAGCCAGCATCAATTATAAGTATAATCTATTGTTTTTATTATAACGATAGATTATATCTATGATATGAATCTGCGCGACCTTCATTACGTTCAGGCCTTGGCCGAAACCCTTAACTTTAAAGCCGCCGCCGACAGTTGCCACGTCAGCCAGCCGACGCTCTCCATGCAAATCAAGAAGATGGAGGATACGTTGGGCGTCCGGCTGTTCGAGCGCTCGAACAAAAGCGTCATCTTGACAGCGCCGGGCCTTCGCATCGTCGACATGGTGCGGCGCATCGTGCAGGACGAAAAAAATATCCGGAAAATCGCCTTGGCCTTGCGCGATCCGGGGGCGGGCGAATTCAGGCTCGGCGCTTTTCCGACGCTGGCTTCCTACGTTTTTCCGTCCTATGTCCCCGCGCTTCTTAAAGCTTTTCCCAAGATGAATCTTCTGCTGATCGAGGAAAAAACGGAGGCGCTTCTGGAAAAACTGATTTCCGGGAAAATCGACGCCGCTTTGCTGGCGCTTCCGATCGAAGATGCTCATTTGGAGACAAAGCATCTGTTCGACGATCCATTTTTTCTTGCCGTGGGCCGCGACCATCCGTTTGCGCGCAAAAAAAGCGCGACCGTCGCCGATCTGGGGGGCCATAAGCTTCTTCTTCTGAACGAAGGCCATTGTCTGCGCGATCAAGCCTTGGCGGTATGCCATGCCCACGGCGCAAGGGAGGAAAAAAGCTTCCGCGCCACAAGCCTCGAAACGCTTCGCTTGATGGTGCAGGCGCCGCACAGCGGATTCATGACGCTGATGCCCGCCGTCGCCTTGTCCGCGCGAGACAAATTGCGCTGCATTCCTTTCAAGGGGCAAGGCCCGTCACGCCGCATCGGCCTTGTGTGGCGCAAAACGGACGCGCGCGCGGACACGATCGGCAAAATGACGAAAATCCTGATCGCCGCGAGAAAATAAGCGCGGATTATCTTAATCCGTAAAACCGGTAGAACTGCAATCCCTGTTCCATGGCGGCCATGCGGCGCGCCCATGTCGTAATGCGTTTTTCGATGGATTTGCATGTGGCCGGATCCGGTTTGACGCCCGACGCCATAAATCTGGCGAAGCGGATCATCCCTTCTTTCACTTCTTTTTTGTAAATTTTCGTCTGGTCGTCGTGAACGCGCAGCGGAATCCCCGCTTTGGCCCAAAGCTCGGCCATTTCGACAAGGCTCAGAGGCGCGGCGTCTTTTTCGAACGCGCGCCAGGCGAGGATCGCGGGCATATTTTGCGATTCCGGATTGACGATAAAATCGGTGAAAGAAACCTGCGCTTGAGGCTTGCAGCAGGCGACGATCGACGTGATAAACTTTTTCTTATCCGGAACGCGGTAAATCGTTTCGCGCGCGACGACGCAATCGTACTTATGCGGTTCGACCAGATTCATGGGATCGTAAGCCGTGATCGCGACATGCTTGGCGGTTCCCGCTTTGACCGAAAGAGCCATGCCGCGCGCGGCGATTTCGGGATCGGGTTCGCGCCCGCTGATATATAGCTTAAACTCATGAGTCGTTTTGCTCATCCGCGCGCCCAGACCGGCGGCGAGATCGAGCATGCTCATGTCCTTATTAAGGCTCAAAGGCTTGATGAGAAGATCGGTCAAATAGTCGTCGGCAGGGGTCACATGGCCGTCGCCCCACATTTTTTCCGAAATTTCGCCGGGGGCGGCGTGCCAAAGATTGCTTGATGCGCTCGCGGCTTTGGCGGAAGACGCCTCGTTTTTTGCCCGAGACGGCATGGGTGCTTTTACGGTCTTTTCCCGCGGCGCGGGCTTTTCCCAATTACCGTCTTTCCAAAAATCCTCTGCGACGCCGATAAGTTCGCGCCGGAAAACAGCCCACGCCCGCCGCGCTTTCGGAACGGAAAGCGCCGGAGCTTGGTTTTCTGCTAACGAGGATTGAGACATAACAGGGGTCGGAAAAAGGAGAGAAGTCCTACCCTAGCACAAAAAATATGGTTAAAAAGCCCCCCATTTTATACCAGATGACCCATGAAATCCGATATGCAGAGCGACGTCACTCGCTCTGCGGTGCGCTTATATCCGTTTAAAACGCCTTTATTTTGCTCTGCGCTCCCCGCAACAAAAAGGGCTCGCCTTCGCTCGCGAACGCTCGTGACCCAAGCGAGTCACTGCAAGCGCCGGTTGGTATTACATACACACTTACGCGTTTCCTCCCGTATTCGACAGCATCGCGGGGCTGATGCCGATTTTGGCCATGGCGCGCTCCCATTTGGAATCGAGATTTCTGTCGAATAGAAGCTCTTCGTCCATTCCGACCGTCAGCCAGCCGTTATTCTTCAATTCTTCCTCAAGCTGCCCTTCGCCCCATCCGGCGTAACCCAAGAGCATCAACACGCGGACGGGACCTTTGCCGCGCGCGATATCCTCTATGATCTCGACGGTTGCAGTCACGGCGACGGCGTCGTCGATCCGCGTCGTTCCCTCGCGCAGGTAGTCGCTCGAATGCAGGACAAACCCCCGCCCCATTTCGACGGGCCCCCCGAATTGCACGGGAATATCGGGAAGATTCGGCGGAACCTCAACATTCAATTGTTCGAGAAGCATCGGAAAATCAGCGTCGCCGAACAGGCGGTTAATGACAAGCCCCATCGCGCCGCTTGGCCCGTGCGAGCAAATATAGACGACCGAGCGGACAAAGCGCGGATCGCCCATTCCGGGCATGGCGACCAGCATTTGCCCGGTTAACCAATGGGGCGTTGCCGGAGGGTCTGTTTTGTCGGCCCTTCCTCCAAGCTTTTTTATATGCGAAAGTATTTCCTTCATGATCTTTCTTTGTGCATTCCCTCTTGCCTATTCTCTCTCAACTTGCGACTCTTTGGTAGCCTAATCTATAGTCTTAAGCGCTCCCATCGGTGAATATCATGTTCCGAATTTTTCTTGCTCTGATCCTCTTTTTTCTTCCCGCCCAAGCCTTTGCCTTGGCCGTGGACTGGAAAGAAGACGATGCCGTCGCCGTTCGCCTGATTTCCGGCGTTACAGCCGTAGGAAACGACGCCGTCATTCCGCTGGGACTGGAAATGAAGCTGAAGGAGGGCTGGCATACGTACTGGCGCTCGCCCGGACAGGCGGGATTGCCTCCGCAGCTCGATTGGAGCCAGAGTCAGACGGACGCGGGAAATCTCCAATCTGCGGCTTTACTTTATCCCGCGCCGCGCCGTTACACCCTTTATGGGCTGGAAACGATCGGCTACCGCAATCACGTGGTCTTCCCTATCGACGCGACGCTGCGTCAGGCGGGAAAAGCTCTTGACGCGGACGTTTCGATCGATTTTCTGGTTTGCTCTTCGACGTGCGTTCCCAAGCATTTCGATTTGGCGCTTGCCGTCCCTGCAGGCGCATCCGTTGCTTCCGCCGAAGCCGCCTTGCTTCGTCAGGCGCGCGATCAACTGCCGACCGATTCCGAAGAATCGGGCCTTCTTTTGAAAGGCGTTACCGGCGACGGTGAAAGCCTGATTTTTGCCGTCTCATCGCGCGATCCAATTGCAGCGCCGGATATCTTCATCGAAGACGACCAAAACATAGGGTTTAGCGCGCCGGAAGTTAACATCGATCCAACGGGCTTTGCGGCAACGCTCAAAGTCAGGCCAGTCGACACGCTTCCCGAAGGCCAAACGCTGGCCAAGCTTCCTTTGACGCTGACGATCGTCAACGACGATCATGCGACGGAAATTAAAACCGTGACGCCCGAAACTTTATCTCCTCCTCCCGCGGTCGTTCCGCAAGGCCCCTGTTTCAGGCTTATTTTGCTTTTCGCCCTGATCGGAGGATTCATTCTTAATCTAATGCCCTGCGTGCTTCCCGTTTTGTCGCTGAAAATCGTCAGCGTCATCGGCCACGGAGGGGGCGAGGAAGGCAAGGTGCGGCAAAGCTTTCTTGTCACCGCCGCGGGGATCGTTTTTTCCTTTCTCGTTCTGGCTTGCGTCATGGCCGCGCTGAAGCGTCTGGAAATGACGCTAGGGTGGGGCGTGCAGTTCCAGCAGCCGACATTCCTGATGTTTCTTATCCTGTTGCTGACGTTCTTCGCCGCCAATTTGTGGGGTTTGTTCGAAATTTCCCTGCCGCGCTTTTTGGCCGACAGAATTGACAACGCCTACCATCCCAAGCTGGCGGGGGATTTTGCAACCGGCGCTTTCGCCACCTTGTTGGCGACGCCCTGTTCCGCGCCGTTTCTCGGAACGGCGGTCGGGTTTGCCCTTGCGGCCGGAACCAAGGAAATAATCGCCGTTTTCGCCGCGTTGGGGTTTGGCATGGCGCTGCCCTATTTTATGGTCGCTTTGTATCCGCGCGCCGCTACGTGTTTGCCCAAGCCAGGAGCGTGGATGATCGTTTTGCGCCGGATATTGGGCGTGGTTCTTGCGGTTACCGCTTTCTGGCTCGTTTGGGTGATAGCGGCGCAGATAACGGTTCCCATCGCGGAAGCCTTTGCCCAGATGATGATCGCACTGACGCTTATTCTGGCTTTAAAAAAGAGGGGAATATCTCCCAAACTGACGACGGCGGGTATCCTGATCGTTTGCCTTTCGGCCTTAACGATGGGGCTTGCCGGGGAGGGGCGCCCGAAAACGGGCGCATTCATCGATCGGATGTGGATGGAATATAATCCGGCGTCGCTCCGCGCGGATATTGCGGAAGGCAAAACCGTCTTTCTCGATGTGACCGCCGATTGGTGCCTGACGTGCAAGGCGAACAAAAGCTTTGCCTTGTCTTCCGAAGAAATTGTCCAGCGCTTGTTTCATAGCGATGTCGTGGCGATGCAGGCTAATTGGACCAATCCAGATGCGTCCGTGAGCGAGCTTTTGCATAAATACGGACGGTACGGCATTCCCTTTAACATCGTCTTTGGGCCAAAAGCGCCCGAAGGAATCGTCTTGCCGGAACTTCTGACCTCGGCGCGCGTCCTCAAAGCTTTGAATGACGCTTCAGGTTCGTAGGCTTATAATATTTTGAAAACGAGCGCCAAGCGGGAATGCGTCGTCGTTCCGCAAGAAGATTCGGTCCGGACAACTTGTTCGGCGGCGGGAGAAGGATAAACGACGCTCCACGTTGCATCCTGATCCGATTGGGCCTCGACCGAAAGAAGGCCGAGTTCCGAGGGATGCAATCCCAAAAAATACAAAGCGATGCGGCGGCAATCCTGCGAAGGAAGGTCGGTTTCGACGCGCACGGCCCCGCCCTGTGCGGCCGTCGCGCGGATATCGCCTCCCCAAGGATTGACGGGTTTTGTCGTTGCGGAGATTTGCCCAAGCCGGACCATGACGGCCCAGGCATCCTCGCCGGAATTGAGGGAAAACGTCTTTTGCTCGCCCGCGAACGAGCGTATCATCCTGACGAACGACAGGATTTGCGTGGTCGCTTTGGCAAAGCGCATATTTTCGAATACGGACGCTGCGGACAAAGCAAAAGCCCCCAGAAGGATAAGAACGATGGGGACGAGAACGAAGGCGTAAATCTGCGAACGGTTTTTCCGCGAGGGCATGGAACGAAAAGGTAGTTACAGAACCTTCGCAACTCAAGAGTTATTTATGACCGATTTGTCCCAACTGCCCTCTTTGCGCGATGTGCTCGCCCGTTACGATTTGCGCGCGCGCAAATCGCTGGGGCAGCATTTTCTATGCGATTTGAACCTACTGCGCCGCATCGTCGGGACGGCGGGCGATTTATCCGGCTGCGCCGTCTTCGAAATCGGCCCGGGACCCGGGGGCTTGACGCGCTCGCTCGCGGAATCGCAGGCGTCGTGCGTCTTCGCCATAGAAAAAGACCCGCGTTTTATGGGGGCTTTGGAAGAAATCGTCGCGGCGTCGAAAGGCCACGTTAAGCTTGTCGCAGGCGATGCCCTTAAAATCAATCTTCCGTCGTTGGCTCCCGCGCCCCGCGCGATTGTCTCGAATTTACCTTATAATATCGGCACGGAACTTCTCTTGGGCTGGCTTAAAGAAATAGACAAATACAGAAGCCTTACCCTTATGTTCCAATCGGAAGTCGTCGACCGTCTGTGCGCCAAGCCGGGAAGCAAAGCCTATGGGCGTTTGTCCGTCATTGCGCAATTTTGCTGCAACGTGAGCCGGGTTCTCGACGTTCCGGCCGTGGCCTTCACGCCTCCGCCGAAAGTCGATTCCGCCGTCGTGCATCTCATTCCACGCCAAAACCGCTCAAGGGACATCGATTTCGCCGACATGGAAAGAATAACGGCTTACGCCTTCGGCCAGCGCCGCAAAATGCTGCGTTCGAGCCTGAAGCCTTTGGGAGGAGAAAATTTACTGAATCGCGCGGGAATCGATCCCACGCTTCGCGCCGAAAACCTGACGCTTACTCAGTTCGAAACGCTCGCGCGTCTTGTATCGCCGTCATGATCGTATAGGCATTTTGCAAAACAGGCCGGTCGTCGCAGAAAACGGTCAAATCGGCTTCGGCATAGACGGACTCGCGTTCGGCGAGGATTTTCTCGAGCCTTTCTTTCGGAGACCCTCCTTTAAGAAGCGGGCGATGCCCGTGATGCGCGACGCGCTTCAAAAGAATGTCGCGGTCGACCTTGATCCACACGGAAAACGCCGTTTTTTTGACGCGCTCCCGCGTTTCGTCGTCCACGAACGCGCCCCCGCCGAGCGAAAGAACGCAAACGTCGCCGCCCAAAAGGCGGATGGTGACTTGCCGTTCCAGACGGCGGAATTCGTCCTCGCCGTAATCGGCGAAGATTTGCGCGACGGAGCATCCGGCCGCCGCCTCGATTTCCGCGTCGGAATCGAAAAAGGGAACGGACAAAAGATCGGCTAACGCGCGGCCCACGCTTGTTTTTCCGGCGCCCATCATGCCGATCAGGACGACAGGCTTCGTTAAAGAAAAAGTGTTCAAGATCGATCTTTTCATGCCATAATCTGCCGCTGGAACCATAATCCCAACGGTTCTCCCGAATATATCTTGAAAAGGCAGGAGTCGAATAGTGAATTCACAATCCCTTATTGCCGCGATTGCGGTTTTTTTGCTATTAACGATAGTTTGCGGGGCTTTATGGCTGTCGAACGCTCGGATAATGCCGCCTGCGCAGAAGATGGAACTGGTTGTGCCTGATGAAAGGCTTCCTCACTAGGTCTTTGGGCCTGTCGCTGATTCTCGCCGGAGTGGCGTTTCCGGTCCTTGCCCAAGGCACGGACAGTGCTTACGCGCCCGCCGCCGGAATCGTTTCCTCCAAACCGGCTTTTTCGGGATTAGCCGTCGAACAATCGGGATCGGCATCGCCCTCTCTTCAACCCCCGTCCGCCGCTTCGGAGGCGGTCAAAACGGACATCCTTGCCATAGAGCCCGTTACGGCAGCGCCCTTGCCGAACGTCAGTCCCGAATCCATCGGCGAGCAAAATTCGGGAAATCTCGGCTCGGATATGTGGAAAGGCTCGGATCGCGGTGTGGCGATGCGCCTGCTTTCGTTTCTTTCGCCCGTCACCTCGCCCGTCCTTAACGATCTGGCCGCGCGTTTATTGACGACGGCCGCGATACCGCCCGAGGGCGAGGCCGATTCGACGCCGAGCCTGACGTCCCTGCGTGCCGAGAAACTTGTTCTTTTCGGCGACGCGGCCGAGGCGTGGGATTTGGCCAAGCAAGCCGATCCCAAATTGATCGACGCCCAAACATTTCATCTTGTCGCGGAAAACGCGCTTCTCGGCGGCGACGAAAGCGTCTGCGCCCAGGCCCCCGATTTCGCCAAAGCGCATGTCGGCGCCGATTGGCAGGAATTTCTGATCCTGTGCCGCCTGCGCGCCAAGGACAACCAATCGGCGCAAGTGGCCTTGGACGTTTTCCGCGCCGAAGACGGCCGTGACAGCGTGTTTTTGAACGTTGCCGACAAAAACATTTTGGGCGGCAGCAAAACCTTACCCTCTTCGTTGACGCCTTTGACACCCCTGACGCTGGCTTTGCTGCAGACGGCCAATCTGCCCTTGCCCAGCTCTCTTTTCGCGCACGCGGAGTATTCGATGGCCTCCGCGTTGCTGCGTCTTCCGGCGCAGCAGGACGGCGCGAAACTGGCCTTGGCCGAAAACGCGGCGCAAAGAGGCCTTGTTAAAATCTCCCAGCTTGAAGCCGTCTACCGCGCGGTTGATTTTTCTCCCGAAGCGCTGGCATCGCCTTTGACGTCGGCCGAAAGTGGCGCGCGCCTGCGCGCCCTTTTATTCAACGCTTCGGAAGCAGCAAAAGACGCCGCCGCGAAAATCGTTCTTGCAGGCCGCTTCGCGCAGACGGCTCCGCCCGAATTCTTGAACGGCGCGGGAGGCGTCCTTGCCGCCATGTTGGGCGACATCAAGCCCGACCCCGCGTTTGTCAAGGAAGCGGCCGCCGTGGCGCGCCTTTATATGCTGGGCGGCAAAATCGAGGCGGCGCAGGAATGGCTTAAGTTTGCGGAAGACAGCGGGCTTTGCGACGACGATATACAAGCCTTTTGGCCGCAGTTCGCGCTCGGAGGGATCGAAGCCGAGAACGCCTATGACGCCGATTTCCGCAAATGGCTCGACGGGGCTTCGAAAACGTCCGACGAGCCAACGATGCGCCATCTCGTCGAACCCATCCTTCTTTTTCTCGACGCGGCGGGTAAGCCCGTTCCCGAAAACGCGTGGGCGCAGGTTTTATCGGCATTTTCCAACGAGAAGAAAATCGCTTTTCCGACGCTTCTTTTTGAAAAAATGCGCGCGGCGGCATCCGCCCACAGACGCGCCGAAACCGTTTTGCTGGCTGAGGCGCTGGCGAGCGATGGCGCTCTTTCCTTGCCGGCCGCGCTCGGCATCGTCCATAGCTTGCGCCAGGCCGGATTCGAAAACGAAGCGTCCCTTTTCGCGCGGCAGGCTATAGCCCTCCTTTCCAAGGATAATTGATGCCCAGAAAGCCAGCCCCTCTCATCATATATTCTAATGGCATGGTGGGTGCGTTTCTCGACATGATGCTGGCCGAGCGAAACGCATCGCCCAATACGCGCGCCGCGTACGCGCGCGATCTTTCCGACGCCGCGAAATTTCTGGCGCGCAAGAAGATCGATTTGGCTGACGCCAATGAAGAAGATTTGCGCGATTATTTCCGCAAGCAAAAAGTCGCGGCCAAAACACAAGCCCGCCGCCTATCGGCTTTGCGCCAGTTTTTCCGTTTCCTTTGTTCGGAATACAAGCGCAAGGAAGACCCGACCCGTTCGATCGACGCGCCGAAACTGGGAAGGTCTTTACCGAAATACTTGAGCGAAAAGGAAGTCGGCAACCTGTTGAAAAAGGTCGCAAATTATCCGGGAAACGAAGGCTTGCGCCTGCGTGCGATGCTCGAGCTTCTTTACGCGGCGGGATTGCGCGTGACAGAGCTGGTCGGCTTGCCCGTTTTGGCCATCCAGTTCGACCGGTGCGTGGTTTTGGTCAAGGGCAAAGGCGGCAAGGAGCGCGTCGTGCCTTTGGGCGAGCCGGCATTGAAAGCCGTTCTGGAGTGGCTGCCTGCGCGTAAAAAAATGCTGGGAGACAAGCGCGCGTCGCCTTATCTTTTTCCGTCCCCTTTGCGCCCGAACGCGCCGATGACGCGGCAAAGGCTTTTTCAACTTTTGAAGGAACTGGCCTTGGCTTCCAATCTCGACCCTAAGCGCTTGAGCCCGCACGTCGTTCGCCACGCTTTCGCGACGCATCTGATCGAACACGGAGCCGATTTGCGGAGCGTTCAAAGCATGCTGGGCCACGCCGATATCGCCACGACGCAAATTTACACGCACATGGCGGGCGACCGTTTGGCGCGAACGGTCGCCGAACATCATCCTCTCTCAAAAGGGAACGCCCGATGATCAAACCGCATCTGCGCGACGGCGCGGCTTTTTCGGGAATGACAATAGGGATTCTAGGCGGATCATTTAATCCCGCGCACGACGGGCATATGGCCATGAGCCTTTACGCGTTAAAGCATATGAAGCTGGATCAAATCTGGTGGCTTGTCAGCCCGCAAAGCCCCCTCAAGCCAAGCAAGGATATGGCGGAACTCCCAAAACGCATGCAAAAAGCCCAAGGCCTCGCCGTTCATCCAAGGTTTGTCGTGACGGATTTGGAAACGGTTTTGGGAACAAAATATACGGCGGACACCCTGCGCCTTTTGAAGCTCCGGTTTCCCCGCGCGCGTTTTGTCTGGCTGATGGGAGCTGATAATCTCAGGCAAATTCCGCGCTGGCAAAGCTGGCAGGACATCTTTCGCCTTGTTCCCGTTGCCGTTTTTCGCCGCCCCGGGTATCCCGCAGGGCGCGGGCTCGGGAAGGCCGCAATAAGGTTCGCATCCGCGTGGCGTCCGCCCGCGGAAGGAAAAAAAATGGCCCGATGCGCGCGGAATCGCTTGCCAGCATGGATTATTTTGGACAATAAGCTGAACTATACGTCGGCAACGAAAATCAGGAAGGAAAACCCCTCGTGGCAAAGTTGAAGAAAAAATCGAAAACGAAAATAAAAAAGCTTGTAGCGAAAAAATCGCGCGTCAAGAAAGCTGCGGCTAAAAAAGCGCAACCGCGCGTTAAGAAAAATTTGCCGAGACCGTCAGGCATCCCCGAAAAAATGCTTGCGGCGGCGTTGAGGGTTCTGGACGAACGGCAGGCCGATGAAATCGTTTCCGTCTCCTTGGCGGGGCGCAGCGCGCTGGCGGATTACATGATCCTTGCGTCGGGCCGCGCGGGGCGGCAAATCGTCGCGCTGGCCGACCATCTGCGCGAGGCGTTTTTCAAGCTTGGCGCGCGTTCCGTGAACGTCGAAGGGCAAGAGGACGCAAACTGGGTGCTGGTCGATGCGGGCGACGTCATCGTTCATTTGTTCCTTCCCGAAGTCCGTAAATACTACGATCTCGATTCGCTATGGCGCAGAAAGCCGGCGAAAAAATGAAGATTACCGTCCTTGCCATCGGCAAATCGAAAGGCTTCGAGGCCGAGGGAGCGGCGGAATATCAAAAACGCCTCGGCGCCTCGGTTATCGTGCGCGACTTCGCCGCGTCGAAATCCTTGCCTCCGGCGGAGACGCAAAAAGCCGAAGCGCAGCTTTTGCTTAAAGCGATTCCCTCCAAAAGCTTCGTCGTTTTGCTGGACGAACGCGGAGCGAACTTCTCGAGCCGCGAGTTCGCCGCGAAACTCTCCACGTGGCAGGATCAGGGAGTAAACGATCTGGTTTTCATCATCGGCGGCGCAGACGGCGCGACCGAAGACGTATGCAAAAGGGCAAATTTTACTTTATCTTTCGGGCGGTTAACATGGCCGCATCGCCTTGCACGCGTGATGCTTCTCGAGCAAATCTACCGCGCGCGACAGATTATTGCGGGACATCCCTATCATAGGGATTAGTCGCTCGTGCCTTCGATGCCGTTCAGCCGGTCGCGGAGCTGCTTGCCGGTTTTGAAGAACGGCACGAATTTCTCGGATACGGAAACGGTAGCACCGGTGCGCGGGTTGCGCCCTTGGCGCGCTTCGCGCTGTTTGACCGAGAACGCGCCGAATCCGCGCAACTCGACGCGACTGTTACGCGCCAAGGCGTTGGATATTTCGTCGAAAACGGTATTGACGATGCGTTCGATATCGCGCTGGAGAAGGTGCGGATATTTTTCGGCGAGTTGCAAAATCAGGTCGGACTTTGTCATGGGCTAACCCTCGGACAAAAAAGGGGAAACGCGAGTCGCATGTAAAAGGTGCCAAACTCGCCTCGCCAAGTCAAGGGTGACTTTTGATAACCCTTTGGCCCTTATACGCTTTTCCAAAGCTTTAACGCTTGGCCTAAATATGCTTTGCTGCGAAACCTTTTCTGAAAGCAGATAAAGATAGGGCAAAGGTATGAAAGACGAAGAATCTTTGCGGAAATATTACGCTTCGCGGGCCAAGGAATACGATAATCTCTACGCCATACCGGAATATCAAGCCGATTTCAGGCTTATGGAAAGCTGCGTTTCCGAGCTTTTTTCGGGCAAACGCGTTTTGGAGATTGCTTGCGGGACGGGTTACTGGACGCAGTTTATTGCGCCCCAGGCTTCCAACGTCGTCGCGATCGATATGGCGCAAGAAACCCTGGATATCGCCAAAAGCCGGAAGGGGTTGGAAAGCGTCAATTTCCGGATCGCGGACGCTTACGCGTTGCCCGACGACCTGAGGTTTTTCGACGCGGCCTTTGCGGGGCATTGGCTGTCGCATGTGCCGCGCAAAAGGCTGCGTCCATTTTTGACCGGCCTTCACGCGAAGCTGGAATCCGGATCGCCGGTTCTGTTTGCGTACAACCCCGTGTGTTTTCTGGACAATGTTTACAGCGAAGGCCACAGCACGCCGATTGCGGAAACGGATGATGAGGGAAACACTTATCAATTTCGAACGCTTCGCGACGGCACAACGCATCGCGTTCTGAAAAACTTTCCCTCGGAAAGCGAATTAACGGCAATGATCGAAGGAATAGGAAAAAACGCCCATTATCGAGCATTCAAATATTATTGGATGTTTTGGTATGAGGCGACGCAAAAACCGGAGATTTAGGCGGGAAATTTTTTTGAAAAACGATCGATAGCGGGCTGAAAAAAGAGAGGCAGAAAAGCCCAAACGAATTCCCCTGCCAAAGTCGTTAATACGGTTCTTTCGTCGAAATAAAGAAGGGCAAGACCGATTCCAAGCGCAATGTTGTTGAACGCGGAACAGGCGCCATAGGCAATGCGGTCGGCGCGCGGGCTTTTGACGGCAAAACCTAAAATCGTGGCCAAAGCGAAAAACGCGGCGACCTCGAGAACAAGGAGAAGGATCTCTCGCGGATGCGCGAGAATGTACTCTTGTTTTTTTGCAAAAACGGTGAAGTAGATAAGGCAGACAAGAAGAACCGTGGACGAACGGCCGTGGTTTTCGCAAAATTCCTTGAAGCGAGGACGTTTACGCAAAGGCAGATAAAAAACGCCGGGCAAAAGGATGCAAAGCACTAAAGTTTGCAACATAGCGCCGATAGGTAAAGCGATCGTCTGGTGCCCCAGCAAACCGAAAGCGGCGGGAATGGCGAACACGCTTGCAATGCTGCTGACGATGGTGATGACAAAAGCCAACGCGACGTTTCCGTTGTAAAAATTCGTGAAAGCAGGGGATGCCGCGCCAGCCGGACATAGGGCGATAAGAAGAATGGCCGTTGCAAGCTCAGGCGCTAAAGGACGAAGAGCAGCCCATAGCGCAACGGGGATTAAGAGATAGCGTAAAACGCAAAAGGCGGCTAGCCGATAAGAAAGAACCGCGTGAAGCGGCGTGTTGATTTTGAAACACGCCAAGAACATCATAAGCGACAACGCGAGGATAATGACGGCGTCGGGGATAAGGTTTCCGTAAGGAAAGGCAAGGCCTGCAACGACGGCCGAAATCATGAAAAAGCTGGGATGGCTTTCGATAAAATTTTTGGGTTTTTCCATGAATTTCCCGTCCGTATGCGGCCATCCTATTGGTTCAGCCGGAAAAAGCTACTTTAAAACAAAAGCCGCCGGAGTCTTAAGAAACGAGTCCGTCAATCTCCATTTCCTCAGTCGAACGGCGAGGCTTTGGACCACATGAACTCGAACTGCGCGCGATAGGTATCGGCAAGCGGTTGGCTTTTGACGATAAGAACTTCGCGCACGGGCAATCTGAAAAACGCGACGCGGTTTCCGTACACTACGTAGGCGATGATTCCGATAACCCCTTCCGGCAACCAACGATAAGTCTTTTTATCGCCTAAAAAAGTCGTCGTGCTTTTGAGCACAAGGCCCCGTTCGCAGGACCCGACTTTTTTCATGTGGCGAAAATAGCGTTTCATCTCGCTAGCATCCGCCTCGGTCCAACAATCGTCGTCCGGCGAGCAAAAAAGCAATTCATCCTGAGGGCCGCGTAGAAACGGCAACTGGTCGTCCATCAGGCGGCGCATGAGGTCAGGCCCCTCGAAGCGCACGACCTCGAAGGTTTCATCTTTGATTTCAACGCCGCGCGTTCCGCGAAAACGCACTCCGGCTTCCTCAAAGGTTGCCTTAATCCGTTCCAATGTAGAAACGCGCGGCTCGTTCTGATCAGTTTCGATTTTGTTGATCGCGTTCACGTGCAGGCCGCAATTCTTTGCCAGCTTGCTCTGCGTCCAATCGAGCAACGCCCGCGCTGCCTTTATCTGCCGTGAAGAAATCATTCTTCCTCCTTTGGAAAAGTGTTTTTATCATACTATAATATGATTTTAATTGCAATTACCGGAATAAAAAATTAGCATACACACATTGGAGGGCTTACTTTTTTAAAGGAGGATATTATGGCGTTCGGTTGTATGGGGCCGTTTTATAAGAGTTATGAGGGGGCATTGCGCGATATCCCCGGCTATTCGGGGAGAATCCGGAAACTTGAATTCAATTATGGGCAGCCTACCGCCGATATAGAGAACAGGGTTGCTCCGCTTCAGGCCGTAACTATTTGGCCAGAAATGGATTCTCCGCACGTCACCCTGTTCGGGCCGCCCGTCGAAGGAAGCACGTCCGACGAGAGAGGAATCCGCGAACCCTATATCTGGCCTCAACCGCTTCGCCCGGCGGCAAAAATTTCGTTCGACAAGATAAACGGATTTTTTCTTGAAACGGACGAAAAACGGCGGCTCATGCTTGTTTTGTCCTGTGTTGAAGATGGACAAGACTTTTCGATCAAAATCGGGTTTTGGGCAGGGGACGAGCGCGTGGTTCAAGAATGGGCAAAGAAGACGAACGATCTTATGGGAAAAACGCTTCCCGTAAATCCTGAACCTAAACCCGCGCCCAAACCTGAAACTAAAACATCGATTTTCAAGAAGGTGAAAGATTTTTTTAAAATCCAGAACGGATAGCCGTTCTGGAGTTCTCTGAGAAATAAACCGCCGAAAGTTTCCCTCCGGCGGTTTATTTTTGAACCAAAGAAAAAAGCTTACGCCTTATCGTCCTTCTTCTGGGCCTTCTTGATAGCCGCGCCGAGGATGTCGCCTAAGCTCGCGCCCGAATCCGACGATCCGTATTCGGCCATCGCCTGTTTTTCCTCTTCGACTTCGCGCGCCTTGATCGAAAGGCCGACTCTGTGGCTGCCCTTTTCGATGCTCGTGATCTTGGCGTCGACCTTTTCGCCGACGGCGAAGCGGTCCGCGCGTTGTTCGGAGCGGTCGCGGGCCAAGTCGCCGCGCTTGATGAAGCCGGTGAACCCGCCTGCCGCGTCGCCGAGCGTCACTTCGATGCCGTTTTCCTGAACCGCGCTGACGGTTCCGGTCACGATATCGCCCTTCTTGAAGCTCAACTGCATGCTCTCGAAGGGATCCTGCGTAAGCTGCTTGATGCCCAAACTGATGCGTTCCTTTTCGGCGTCGATGTCCAGAACCTTGACCTCGACGGTCTGGCCCTTCTGGTACTTCTTGATCGCCTCTTCGCCGGGGATATCCCACGACAAATCGGACATATGCAGCATCCCGTCAATATCGCCGGGCAAGCCGATAAACAGGCCAAATTCGGTGATGTTGCGGATTTCGCCCGAAAGCGTGCTGCCGATGGCCGTTTTTTCCTTGAACTGCACCCACGGATTCTCAAGGCATTGCTTGATGCCGAGGCTGATGCGCCGTTTCTGCAAATCAATGTCCAGAACGACGACTTCGACCTCCTGGCTTTGCGACACGATCTTGCCGGGAGGAACGTTTTTCTTCGTCCACGACATTTCGGACACATGCACCAAGCCTTCGATGCCGGGCTCCAGTTCGACGAACGCGCCGTAATCGGTGATGTTCGTGACGCGTCCCTTTAATTTCAGCCCTGCGGGATACTTGGCCGTGACGCCTTCCCAAGGATCGGCCTCAAGCTGCTTCATGCCCAAGCTGATGCGCTGGGTTTCGGCGTTGAAGCGGATGATCTGCACGTTGACCTGCTGGCCGATCTGCAAAACTTCCGACGGATGATTGATGCGCTTCCACGCGATATCGGTGACGTGGAGAAGCCCGTCCACGCCGCCCAGATCGACAAACGCGCCGTAATCGGTGATGTTCTTGACGACGCCCGAAAGAACTTGTCCCTCTTTGAGGTTGGCGACAAGCTCGGTGCGGGCTTCGGCGCGGCTTTCTTCCAGAACGGCGCGGCGCGAAACGACAATGTTGCCTCTCGCGCGGTCCATTTTCAAAATCTGGAAAGGTTGCGGCGTGCCCATCAAAGGCGTGACGTCGCGCACGGGACGGATGTCGACCTGCGAGCCGGGCAAAAACGCCGTCGCGCCGTTGAGATCGACCGTGAAGCCGCCCTTGACGCGCCCGAAGATGATGCCGGTGACATGCGTTTGTTTGTCGAACGATTGCTGCAAAACGACCCAGCTTTCCTCGCGCTTGGCCTTTTCGCGCGACAGAGAAGCCTCGCCGTCGCGGCCTTCCATGCGCTCCAGAAACACTTCGACAGTGTCGCCGACTTTAAGTTCCGCCGGCGTTCCGCCGAGCGCGAATTCGCGCAAAGGAACGCGGCCTTCCGATTTCAAGCCGACGTCGATAACGGCGTTTTCGCCGTCAATCGCGGTAATCTTGCCCTTGACGACGTTGCCTTCGAGACTTCCGGTCTTGCCGAAAGCCTGATCGAGCATTGCGGCAAAGCTGTCGGCGGAGGGGGTGGGGGTATCCTTGGCGGCCAAAGCGGCGGCCTTGACGTTTTCGACGTTTTTCTTCGATGCACTGCGTGCCATTTTATTTATTTCACTTTCTTAGGGATGTCAGGAACTGTTGCAGTCGCGGTTGTGAGCGACGCGCCTTACGCGGCGGTCACAGAGCAGTCGCAACCAAAGTAAAAATTCCTGCGCGCTTTCTCTTTTGCCCGCCTTCTTTGGCGGGGCCGTTTCGTTCCGAAGGAAAAGGTTATCGGAAAGGGCTGAAAGCAAGGCCGTTTTATCCGCTCTTTTCTCCGGTGCCGACACAACGCCAGCTATCCTCTTTCGAGAGGAGCGGCACATATAGAGCAACGGATCCGGAGATTCAAGCGCGAAAAAAACCTGTGAACAGGGCATTTGTGCGGCAAGAAGCTTTTCCTCCCCCTTGCGGGGAGGGTCAGGGAGGGGGGAGAGCGACTGGGAAAGGCGCTTGAATAGCGTGAATTAAGCCGTATGGCACTAAACCGGCTTCCCGATTCTCCACAGATAATTGAACTGGTTGCGGAAAGTTTCGGCCACGGCAGCGTTATGCAAAACGATAACCTGCTTCTTTTTCCACAAAACGAGCGCGAGTTTATGACCATAAAGGCAGTACGTGATTTTGCCGATCACCTCTTGCGGCACGGCGCGGTAGGCATGCCCGGGAGTCAGTACGTTCTTTTCATTTGAGATCAGCGTCCTGAGTTTAATGTTCGACCGTTCGACCCAAGCAAGGAAATCCTTTGATGACTGAAGATACCGCGGGTCATACCACAAGGCTTCGTCGTAGGAAGACTTCAGAATCTCTCCGCCCGACTCTGAGCCTCCCCGTATGATCTGATACGTCCAATCGTTTATGAAATTTTTTCCGCTGAAACGCGTGACCTCGGCAATCTCATCGACGCGCCGCAAGCCGCCGCCGGATAAAAATTCGATACCGTGTTCTTCGAAGGCCCTTTGAATCGCCGTAAGCGTACTGTCGCGGATTTCTCCGCTTTCGCGTTCGAAATTGTTGACGGTCGCTAGCGACAGATGTGCGGCCTCGGCTAAATCGGTTTGTTGCCACTTAAGAAAGGCGCGCGCGGCACGCCCAAGCGCGGGAGTGAGTAAAATAGGCTTCATGCCTAAAATATATAATATATTTAGGTTTAAAAAGTATTTACGCGAAAGAAAATAATTACTTTCATGTATTTCGGTTATATTTTCATCGTAAGGCGAGATGAGATTAAGGCGAGATGATATTTCGAGATTATCAACAAGGGAGATTTAAAATGACTGAAGCTGAAACAATTGAACTTGTACCAATAGTTTCCTACGTGGATTATGAGCGGTTTGATTATTTAAAAGGTATGTACGACCGCAGGACATGTAAACTTGTGGACCGTGCGACTAGACGGGGAAAATACGTAGAACGCGCCATGGAGGACGGACTATCAGAGCGGCAAGCCTTGGCGGATTATGCTGGTTTGGAAAGAATGGTTACATGGGATTTTTTAAAATCGAATAAATTAAACGGCGTGATTACCCTCTTCGATTTTTTCCTGTTCGAACATTTGCACGCAGATAAATTTGCAAAAAATTTTCTGAAAGAACTCTTTGTCAAATTCTCGATGGAACGAGGTGGAAAAACGGAAAAACAGTCCTTGATAAATTACGCTGCACTTGAAGCCGCATCAAAAAAGAACTTTTGTTACCTCTCAGCTGGCCCCATCCACCGCGATCGTTATCTGGAATGGAGACCATTTAAGGGCACAGTTTTAAGTCTCGACGTGCTTCAATATTTCGGATTCATTTCTGAATGTGAGGTAGATGAAGTTCTTAAAACGGATTTCAGAGATCACCAGCCGCGGACAATTCCAGAGGTGGTCAAAGTAGTTAAGGAGCGCAGGGGCGAGAATTTCAATCTTCCTGAACTAACAAAACTAGGCGAAGATTATGACCGCATCCAAAAAACGCTTCCCACGAGGGAAGAGCTTGCGACCCTTTCTCTTTCAACGGATATGAAAGCGGCTGCCGACGAATTGCTTTCCCGTACCCTAGGATTCAGCGAAAAGCAAATAATTGCATATAGGAATGCAAACGAAAACATTTCTCCGCCGGACGTTAGGTCTGAAAAAGCTCCTCCAAAAACTAGAAAGGTCGCAAGAAACGACCAGATTTAGCACCCGCGCCCAATAATTCCGGTCGCGATTTCGAGGGCTTTGGCAAAAGCCTGCTCGGCGTCGAGTTTTGTCGTGTCGAGCACGACGGCATCGGGAGCAGGCTTAACGGGAGCGAGGGATCGCGTCGCGTCGCGCGCGTCGCGTTCCTTCATGTCCGCAAGAACGGAGGCGTAAGTAGCATCTTGGCCGCGCGCCCGCAACTCTTTAAAACGCCGCATCGCACGCGCCTCGGCACTTGCCGTCACGAATATCTTAACGGGAGCGTCGGGCGCAATAACCGTCCCGATATCGCGTCCGTCCAGAACCGCGCCTTTTTTGCCTTGGGGCGGCTTTTCGCAGAAATCTTTCTGGAATTTCAATAGGGCAGCGCGAACGGCGGGAAGAACGGCGACTTTGGACGCAGCCAAAGAAGCTTTATCCGAACGCAGCTCGTCGTCATTTGCGGCGCCAATAATCTGCGCCGCATCGAGCGCCAAAGCCGCTTTTTCGGCCTGCGCGGCATCGGAAGGATCGCCTCCCTTCCGCAATACGGCCAATCCCACGGCGCGGTAAAGAAGCCCCGTATCCAAATGCGCAAAGCCGAAATGCTGCGCCAACTTGCGTCCGATCGTGCCTTTGCCGGAAGCCGAAGGTCCGTCGATGGCGATAACGATAAGAAGGGGCTTTTCCATATAAATTTACGCGTATTTTTTCACGACTTCACAGATTTCGGTGACGAGCTCCTGCACCAATTCGCCGTCGTCGCCCTCGGCCATCACGCGAACGAGCGGCTCCGTGCCCGATTTGCGGATGACGAACCGTCCCGCGCTTCCCAATTTCGCCTCGGCGGATTTAATGGCCTTGCGCACCGCCGGATGCTCGAGAACGTCGCCTTCGGCGCGAACGTTGTTCAAAACCTGCGGAACGGGTTTGAAAACCGAGCAAACTTCGCTTGCCTTGCGGCCGCTTTCGCGGATGACGGACAAAACCTGCAACGCCGCGATCAATCCGTCTCCCGTTGCGCAATAGTCGCTGAAAATGATATGGCCGGATTGCTCGCCGCCGACGTTGCAGCCTTTTTCGCGCATCGCCTCGACGACATAGCGGTCGCCGACGGGCGCGCGGTGCAAAGCGATGTGGTGCTTCGCCAAAAACCGCTCCAATCCCAAATTCGACATGACGGTTGCCACCAACGTGTTGTTGTTGAGGAGTCCCTGCTTGGCCCACGTGCGGGCGATCAATCCCATAAGCTGGTCGCCGTCGATGCGCTTGCCGTTCTCGTCGGCCATAATCAGGCGGTCGGCGTCGCCGTCGAGGGCGATTCCCAAATCGGCCTGATGCAAAAGAACGGCTTCCTGCATCAGCTGCGGATGCGTCGCGCCGCAACGATCGTTGATATTGCGCCCGTCGGGGCTTACGGCGACGGGAATCACTTCCGCGCCCAGTTCCCATAAAACGGTCGGCGCGACCTTATAAGCGGCTCCGTTGGCGCAATCGACGACGACTTTAAGCCCGCCAAGCTTGCCATTTGAATACGTCGCCTTGGCGTATTCGACATAGCGGCCTATCGCGTCATCGAGGCGGCTCGCGCGGCCCAAAGCTTCGGGCGCGGCGTGATCGGATGCTAAATCTCCGTCCATCCGCGCTTCGATCTGCAATTCCAGTTCGTCGGACAATTTGCCGCCGTCCGGGCCGAACAATTTGATGCCGTTGTCCTGATAGGGATTATGCGAAGCCGAAATCATCACGCCCATGTCGGCGCGCAGGCTTTTGGTCAGCATCGACACGGCAGGGGTGGGCAAAGGGCCAAGCAAAATCACGTCCATCCCTTTGGCAATGAAGCCCGCCGTCAAAGCGGGCTCGATCATATAGCCCGAAAGGCGCGTATCCTTGCCGATGACGACGCGATGCCGGTATGTGCCGCGCTTGAACAGGCCCGCAGCGGCCATAGCGACGCGCAACGCCGTTTCGGCGGTCATCGGCTCCGCATTGGCCGTGCCGCGAATCCCATCTGTGCCGAAGTACTTCCGTGTCATTTTTAAGCCTGTTTATATCTATTTAACAACGCGGAACAGAAGATAGTCCGATGCTACGGGAATCTCAATCGGCTTGAGCCATGCCGGATTTTGGCCCCGTATCAGCCGTTCGATCAGGGGTTGGGAGGCGTCGATATTGGTGAAATGCAGCAACCCGTCCTTGCCCGGAAGCAGGCGCATATGGCCCAGCGAAAAATAATCGCTGCCCACATAAAGCGTCGACGCGTGACGGCAGACCATGACCAAATCCGCGTTCCATTTCCGCGCGGCGGCGAGGGCGGGAGCGTCCTCGGCGGAGCTGAAGAAAGCGTAAGCGTCCGCATTTCCGGGCACGTTGAAATTTCCGGCGATGATGCGATGCTTTGTTGCGAACAAAAGTTGAGGGCCCGTGTCGCCGATGTTCATGATCGTCAAAGGCTTGGCTCCCAAGCCTTCGGAATCGTTCAAGAAGGGAAGGACGTTTTCCATCGGGCAGGGCGGTGCTTTGGCGTCGGCGGGAAACAAGGCGACATCGGGATAGATCGGCATGTGATCGACAAAAGCGGGCAACAGCACGACGAACAAAGGGCCAAGCAAAACGAACGCCCCGATTTCCGCCCAGAACAACGGGCGGTCCCACAATCGTTGCCCTAATTTATCCCATCCCGCGACAAGCAGATAAGTCAAAGGAACGAGAGAGAAAAACTCCGCGAATATTCCAACGCGCGATTGCCAGAAAAGCGTCAGCGCGAGAGTCGAAAGCAGAAAAACGCCTTGCGCGAGCCAGATCAGGCGCATTTCTTTTTCCGCGCGCTTGGCCGCAACAAGGCACACGACGAAAGCGACGAGGGGCAGAAACAAAAAACGCGAGAAAGTTATTGCGGCTGGAATCAGCGTCACGGGCATAAAGCGGTTGAAATGCAAACCGTGAATTAAAGGCTGCGCTTCGACAATGTTATTGAGCGCGGATGTCGCATCGAACGCGTCGTAGTCGGCAAAGGGGCCGCGCAAGGCGCTCGGAACAAGAGCGAAAAAAGCCCAAGCCGCCGCAAAGCCAAGAAGCGCGTAAACGGAAAGCCTTGCCGCCTTGTGATAAACCGTTTTTCCGATCCCCCACCCCGCGACAAAAATCGCGCCGGACAAAATGGCAAAAATTACGTAAACGGGCGAAAACCACGATACGGCGAGAGAAGAAAATTCGGCGCGGGTCAAGGCGATCGGAATAAGCGCTGCGGAAAACAAAGGCAGGCAAATTCCGAAAACCGCCGCGTTCCGCGCGACGTTTCCCGAAAGCCAAGCGGCGGCGACGCCAAGGCAGGCGATAAAGACAATCGCGCAAGGCAAGCCTTCGGCCCCGATCCAGAAGCTGCAAGAGAAAGCCAGAGCGACCAGCGCGGCGAACAAAGCGCCTTTATCGTCGCGGATGATCCGGATCAAGCTTAATAAGCCGAAACCCGCGATAAGGGCCTGAACGCCGTGATGTCCCGCGCGCCCGGGCGTATAGTTGAACAAAAGCATCGGTGCGAACAAAAGCATGACGCAGGAAAGGTTGGCGCGGTCTTCCCCGACGAAGACCTTGGCGATTGCGGGCAGAAGCGCGAGCAAAACCATAAGCCACAGCAGGGGCACGATAAACGCGGCGATAAAAACGGCGCTGGAGGCGCCAAAATGCGGGATAAAAGGTAACGCCACAAGCGCGATTGGAATGTCGATCAGGCGCGACCAATGAATGACGGTGTGCGCGCCCGGGCTCATGCGCGGAACGGACAAATCGTACCAGCTTTGACCTTGCAGCCAGCTAATGACCTCGTTCATGCGCATGAAATCGTCGGGGTCCGCGAGGCGGTGCGTGAAAATCGGGCTCATGGGGTGCAAAGCAAAGCACAGAACGAAAAACCCGAAGACAGCAAACGGCAATGCCGCGTAAACCCGAGAAGGACGCCGGCGGTCGAGGCCTAAAATGCGGAATAAGTTTTTCACGCCTCCTCCTTTTGCGTTTTTGCATCCAGCACCCGCCGCGCGATGTCGAGGGAAAACCCGGCTCTCGCCAGCGCGGCAAGGTCTTTGCGGCGGATATCTTTGTCGGCGGGAATTTTGCGGAACGGACCCATTTTGCGCCGCCGCATAAGAGCCCAAACGGCGGCTACTTCCGCTTCTTCCGGCCCGAATTCTTCCGCGTTTTTCTCGAGCGCCGACGCCACAATCGCACGGCTGATACCCCTTAAGCCAAGTTTTTGTGCGATAAGCCGACGCGACCGTCCCTGCCTGCGCAGGCTATTGACTTGCGTTTCGGCAAAGGCCGCGTCGTTAAGGACACCGTTTTTTCTATATTTTTCAATAAGTTGTCCGATAACCCCACGCAGTTCGCGCAAAAGTTCCGCATCGGCTGAAAAACCCGGATTTTGCATTGCCGCACGGCGCAGGCGATTCTCCAGAACGCGCCGCAACGAAGCTTCGGAGGCGGCATAGCGTCCGAGATATTGCAAAGCAACATTTGCAAGGCTTTGAGCGGTCGGAATTTTGCGCGTTTTCGGTTTCATGCGTCTGATTTTGTTACAGGATAAGTATTATAACGCAACGTTAAATGTTTTTTAAGCCGTCGCGTATAATAAGGGCGGGACTTTATATAAGACAAGGCACATTAATGCGCGAAGACAAGCGCCGATATTTTATCGAATTACAAATAAACGGCGGAGAAAACGTATCCCGCCGCCGCGAAGCGGAGGTGCGCCGCGCGCAAGCCGAGCGATTCGTCGGCGAAATTTCCCTGTGGCTGCAAGAGCAGGAACTGAAAGACAAAGTCGCGTCGATCGCCGTAACGGCGCTGGGGCAGGTCTTGATCACGTGCGAGCAGGACATTATCAACCGGATGCGCGGGGACGAAACGCTGAACATCGCGACGATTCGCTCAGGCACAACATTGACCGAAAGCGTCCAGCGCGTTTCGGGCGCATAGGGCGATTAAAACCCCGCCGTTTTCGCGAGAAACTCCCGCAATTCCGCAATGCCCAATTTATCCTCGGCGCTTGTCGCGATAATGCCGCCGAGGGCCGCGGGATGCTTTTTCGCAAGCGCTTCGGCTTCTTTCAGAAGATTTTCGCGCTCAATCTTCCGCGCCCGATCCATTTTCGTCAGCACAATTTGATAAACGACGGCGGCACGGTCGAGAAAATCCATCATTTCGATATCGTTGGCCTTCGCTTCGTGCGTGCCGTCAAGCAGCAAACACACGCATTTCAACGCCTCGCGTTTGCGCAAGTAAGCGCTGATTAAACCGTTCCATCTTTTTTTCTCGGCCTCCGGCGCTTTGGCGTGGCCGTAGCCGGGCAAATCGGCGAGCATAAGCCGCTGCCCCAGATTGAAAAACACGATTTGCTGCGTGCGCCCGGGCGTTTTCGATGCGCGCGCCAAAACCTTTCGCCCCGTCAGAGCGTTGATAAGCGACGATTTTCCCGCATTCGACCGCCCGATGAAAGCGACTTCGGGTAACGCGCCTTCGGGGAATTGCGACGGCGCGGCAGCCGCAAGAACGAAATCGCATTGTTGCGCAAAAAGCTTCCGGGCTTCTTCGGAGTCGGTCATTTCTTCAACAGCCTTTTTCCCTCGTGAAGTTGCCAGAAAACGAGCGCGGGAGCGAAGAAAAGCAGATCGCGTCCGCGCCGGATAAGAGCCAAGGCAGCTGCGGTTTCATGCGGCAGGCCCAGCATTCCGCCGAACACAAGAAACCCCGCTTCCTGTACGCCCAGCGCGCCCGGAACGGCGAAAGCGATGCTGGCCGATCCTTGGATCAGGGACTCGATCATAATCGCTTCGGTCCATGATAAGGGATGTCCCAGAAAAACCAGCGCCATCCAGATTTCGACAGACCCGAGAGCCCACGCGGCGAATTGCCAGATCGTGCATACGACTGCGCGCCCCGTGCGGCGGTAAATGACGGTCACGGCGCGGTCCAGCCGCGCCGCGTCTCCCGCCAGATGCCCCCATTTATCGCGGAACACCGCGCGGAAAAGGCGCAACAACAATCCGAAAAACCCGATCCTTTGCACAAGAACCATCGCGCCGAGCAGGGGCGTCGATAAAACGAAACCCCACGCCAGCTGCGTGACGATATCTTTGTCGCTGACGCGCAGCGCGAATAAAAGAATGCCAATGGCGACGAACAGGAAAATCGCCGCGATCGACAGCGTCACCTCGACGACCGTAATCGCAATCGCCACGTTTTTGCGCATGCCGTGGGCGATCATCATCCTCACGCAGGCGATTTCGCCGCCAACCCGCGCCACGGGCATCAAGAGATTAATCGCGGTGCGCACCCACATATAATAAGTGAACATCGACAAAGTCGGGCGTTTTTTCCCCGGAATGAGGATAAGCCAGCCATAGGTGGAAGCGACAAGCGGCACGATATGAAATGCCGCGACCCAAACGATGCCCCAGCCAGCCTGTGCCAAAGCTTGAAGCACAAGCCCCCATCCGCTCCACACGATAACGGCGGTGGCGGCAGCCAAGCCCAGAAGCCCTAAAAACGCAGCCCAACGATACATAACGACTCCTTGCCTAGCCCTAACTCTGGCGGGTGACTGCTTTGTCGCTGCGGTGCTCGGATCCGCACGTACCTTAGAGTACGCTTGCGGTCCTGCGCTCCTCGCTTCTCGTGCGGGCAAAAGCGTCCGCCCTAAAACTGCTTCGCCCGTTCTTGCCGCGCCCCCTCGCCAGAGCGGGTTATGCAAGGGTCTCTTTCTCAACACACACGAACAACAAAGACAAGGTTTCTTCTACCACAAAAAGAAAAGGCGGGAATCGCTCCCCGCCTTTCCTCTTATACTAGACGCTAATCGTTAGATTAGAACGCCAACTTTTGAGAAACCAACAGGACGTACCCGTCGTTTCTGACGCTCGCGGGAGTCGTGCCGCTCGTCGCCAGTCTCTGGTCGAACAGAACGCCATCGACGTTCGTGGTCAGACCAGGAGCCCAAGTGTACGCGCCGCCCAAACTATAGGAATTAAGAGCTGCGACGTAGTTGGAGTTGTCCTTAATCGAAGAAGAAGCAAAGGCCAAATCATTGTCATAGCCTTCGCCGAACTCGTAGCTCGCAGCGACCGCAGCCTTGCCGAACTCATATTTCAAACCGGCAGTGACTGTGCGCTGATCGCGGCCTTGTCCGACAACCGTATCATAGCTGCCGAGGTCGTTGTAGGTAGCGCCGAAGGTAAAGCCCTCAGCCGCAACCTGCGCGCCGACGCCCCAAGCGGTGAAGTCTTGGACTTCTCCGGCGGGAGCATAAGCGAGCCACAGCGGGTTATAAACGATAGGAAGGTAACCGCTCGCAGACGTGCCCGTAGCAGTCGCTTGCGTGATATCCTTTGTGCTGCCCGTGATAACGTCCGCGCTGACGCCGACCGTGACAGGCTTAAACGAGCCCGTGTAGTCAATCGCGCCCTTCACGACGTTACGATACGGAGACAGAACATCCGACACAGCCGTAAGCTGCGTCTGGTTGTTCGCAACTTCCACGCTGCTGCTGCCGTAGTTGTAGAAGTTCGGAGCGAACGTCACGCCAGCTTGCACCTTTTGCGTGTCGTTGCCGACCTTCGGGGTGAAGTAGGTGATGTTCGTGCTGTGATCGGTTCCGTCGATGCCAACAACGAGGTTCTTGGCAAACGTGAACGTGTCGAGGAAGTCGATGTAGCTGCCCGTGACCTGGCCTTCGCCGACGGTCGGAGCCGCAATGGCCAGATCCGTCGCGCCGTGCGAGTCGCCCAGCACCAGCTTGCCAAACGCGCCCGACAGGAAGACGTTCGCTTCGGTTACGGAGATCTGATTGCTTTCGCCCATGAACAGGTTCGAGATATCGGGGTTGTTATCGAGGCTCAGATTGCCGCCGTATTCGATCCCGTTGCCCGTCTTGCCGTTAACGGCAAAGTTCAGGTCATACAGGGTGTTGAAGTCGTCGTTATTTTCGCTGACGCCTTGAGTTGCCACCTTGCCTTCGTGGAACGCACCGGCCATCACGTCAACGTCGCCGCCGACAGTCACGGTGAGCGGCGAGGTCGCGGCTTGAGCGGCGCCTGCCACTGCAAAACCGACGAGAGCCGTCGTTGCTAATAGAATCTTACGCATGTTTCCCCCTTGTTTTGTTAAGATTGGGTATCAATAGAAGTTTAGAGAAGAGGCGATATGCCTCACGGCGAGGAATTTGAGGCCTGAGGCCTGCACAGACAAGCTAGAAATGCCTTTTTGGCCAAGACTCCGGCTAAATGTTGCATTCCGGCAACAAGGCAGCCCCCAACGGCATGCCATAACATATTGATATATAAGAAAATCGCAATTCTTATGCAAACGGCAGGTAAATAAAAACTTAAAGCGAAAAGCACACAAAATAAGAAGAGAAAAAGCAATTTTTCCCGTTTTTATGATTCCACCTCCGAAACGACGATTCTTTGAGATATACAAAGAAAACGACATATGCGGAAAAGGTATCGACGTTCAGACCCCTCTTTGCCCACAAGGGTGGGCGGAGAGCGATATGCTCAGCATTTCGACTTCGCTCTTAATCCCTTGCATTCAACGCGGCCTCAGCCTTAAATAGACGGCTCCAGAATCGTTTTCTCCTTAACCGGAACATCATGAAATCATTTTTGCTTATACCCGTTTTGTTCGGGCTTCTGGCTTTGTCCGCCTGCGGCGACATCAAGACCGATCCGACTTACAGCGACAAGGCTCACGACGATCTATATAAAAACGGCAGCCTTCTCAGCGATAAAGGGGGATGGAATCTCTTCGGGGAAGACGAAAAGAAACCTAATGAAAATAATGGGATAGGCGTCAATGGCTTCTTATGGCGTGCCTCGCTCGATACAATATCCTTTATGCCTATTGCCTCTGCGGATCCGTTTGGCGGCGTTGTTTTAACCGATTGGTACAGCGCGCCCGACACGCCTGCCGAACGCACAAAACTGAACGTCTTCATCCGCGACCGCGAATTGACGGCTAACGGCATTAAGGTGACGGTTTTCCGCCAGACGAAGAACGCCAAAGGCATTTGGGAGGACGAGCCGGTTTCGGCAACCACGGCGGTTTCGATAGAAAACGCCATTTTGACCCGCGCGCGGCAAATCCGCTTGGCGCAGAAACAATTTAACTAGGTCTTAACCCTGATTGCGATTTGCTTTGTCCGCCGAAGCCTTGGCGAAGGCGGAAGCCCAATAGACGGAATCGCCTAAGACAGTTCTTACGTAATCGTCGGGCATTTGGACAGATGTTCCTGCAGTTTTCCCCCCGAGAAGGGCTTTGTCAGAAAGCCTTTGGCGCCCAAGCGCGTGGCATTCTCGACGTTGTCGAAAGAGCTGTCGGCGCTGAGCATGACGACGTAAGCCTTGGGATCGAAGGCCAGAATTTTCGAAAGCAAATGAGTCCCATCGGCATTCGGCAGATGAATGTCGAGGAAGACGATATCCGGAGAATGTCTCTTATAGGCTTCTAAAACTTCGGCGCCATCCGCCACTTCGACGACCGTGTAATTCGCTCCCACGCCCTTTTTGACAAGAGTTCGTAAAAACATGTCGTCGTCGGCGACAAGGACGATATTTTCGCGCCGCGTGGCGCGGGTGTCGGCAAAAGTCGGATTAATGGGGCTTTTGTAAGTGATAAATATCTCAAGCTTGGCGATACCGTCCTTCGTCGCCTCGTTTACGGAAATCTGACATCCGTTTTCGGGCAGGGCTTTGCCGACGTTGTCGGCGACGGCGGACGAGGGATTGTTTTCTCCCCACCGCACGATCATCAGAATCTCGCGGGGATTGCAGATGTAAAGTTTGCCTTCGCGGCCCTTGAACAAGGCGTGAACCATTTCGGCCACTTTTTTGATTGTCAGTTCCTTGTCGGAATCTTCCGTCAGCCGGATGTCAACGAACAGCCAGTCTTTCAGCGACATCTTGATGTAGGGCAGATAATTGAGGAGTTCTTTGCGGTCTTTGGGGTATAGAATTTCCATATCGTTTGCCTTGTTTCTTAACGCGCGGAACGGGTCGTCCAATAGCGGTCGATGATATCGTCGATCTTTCGTTTGTCGAAAGGTTTTGTTAAAAACCCGTCGACGCGATTGAAAGACGCTTCTTCCTTGTCGTCCGTATAGTCGCTGGCCGTCGCCATGACGACATAGGTCTTGGGATTGCGTTCCTTGATCTTATAAGCGAGATCGTGGCCGTTTCCGTCGGGCAGGAGAATGTCCAGAAATACGATGTCGGGGGTTTTCTTGAGATAGGCGTTCCACCCCTCCTTGACGCTGGGAGCCGTTTCGACGATGTGCTCTTTTCCAAATGCGCCGCTGAATATTTCCCGCAAAAGCACGCTGTCTTCGACCACAAGAATATGCAAAGGACTGCGCGCCTTTTTCTGTTCGGTATTCTCGATCATCGACCCCCCCCCCCCCCCCCCCCTTTTCTTTTTACAAGTACACCTCCCCCCCTCACTGGTTGTATTTATGAAAATGAGAAAACAA
>Ga0181520_10000849_pt1 | contig 65968 bp, 69 predicted proteins | sample PEATcosm2014_Bin_29_FD_132451 | JGI IMG/M metagenome (GOLD analysis project Ga0181520, IMG submission 132451) | Peatland microbial communities from MTU Mesocosm Facility, Houghton, MI, USA - PEATcosm2014_Bin02_30_metaG | ecosystem: Environmental > Terrestrial > Soil > Wetlands > Peat | place...
GTGGACCGCAGCCTTTCCGAAATTTTGCAAATTCTGAGTGTGACTCCTTTCGAGAAAACCCCTATTTTTCAGGCACTTTCCACGATTTCTGTCCCAAATCCGGAAGGTGCTTGTCGTAACCAGTTGAAACTATTCGACTTATAACCGGACAGTAGTGATCCGAGATCTGAAATCTGAAATTCGCAATGACCAATCCCCAGTCCACTCACCGCATCCTCGGCATTGACCCGGGCCTGAACATCACGGGCTACGGCGTGCTGGAATTCAGCGGCGGCCAACCGCGGCTATGCGAGGCGGGCGTGGTCCGCGGCAAGTCGCGAGGTTCGCTCACCGGCCGCTTGTTGGAAATCCATCAGGGCGTAGCCGACGTAATTGCCGCCCTGCACCCCACGGTGATGGCCATCGAACAGCTTTATTCACATTATGCGCGGCCGCGGACGGCGATCCTCATGGGCCACGCGCGGGGCGTGATTTGCCTGGCGGCCGCCCAGGCGGGAATCCCCGTCGTCCACTACGCGTCGACGCAGGTCAAGCGGATCCTCACCGGCGCTGGCCGGGCCGGCAAGCTGCAAGTGCAGCGGGCCATCCAGCGCGAATTGAAGTTGCCGCAGTTGCCCGAACCACCCGATGTGGCCGATGCCCTGGCGGTGGCACTGTGCCATTGTTACTTGAAGGATAAACTAGGAACAGAAGTTAGATCTTAGTTCTCTAATCTCTACCAACCATGATTACCAAAATAACCGGTCAACTCGTCGCCCTGCAAGACAACACGCTTTCCCTGCGGATCGACGCCTTCGAATACGAGATCCTCATTCCCGAGTTCACGCGGCGGAACTTGCAGCAGCAGATCGGCCAGCAGATCTGCCTGTATACAATCCAGTACCTCGAAGGCAATCCCATGCAGGGCCGGCTCACCCCGCGGATCATCGGCTTCATCAGCGAGGTGGAACGCGAGTTCTTCGAACTGTTCTGCTCGGTCGACGGCGTGGGCGTTCGCAAGGCCCTGCGGGCGATGGTGCGGCCGGTCAGGGAAGTGGCCACGGCCATCGAGGACCAGGACGCCAAGACGCTTTCGTCGCTGCCCGGCATCGGCCCAGCCATGTCGGAGCGGATCATCGCCAAGCTCCGCCGCAAGGTGCCCAAGTTCGCCCTGATGGTCGCGCAGAAGGAATCGCACGAGGCCGATGTCGAGGCCGATGTTGTGGCCGAAACCTACGAGGTGCTCCGCAAGCTCGGCCATGCCGAAAGCGACGCCCGCCACCTGCTGGACTCCGCCCTGGCCGCGAAGAAGAAATACAACGACGTGCAGGATTTGCTGCAGGCCATCTATCAACAATCACACAAGTAGTACTTAGTACTTAGTACTTAGTACTTAGTACTGAGTACTGAGTACTGAGTACTGAGTACTGAGTACTGAGTACTGAGTACTGAGTACTGAGTACTGCCCCCATGTCCCGCGAACCGATCCTTCAACCCGGACTGCCCTCGATCGACCCCGATCGCGATCTGCGCCCGCAGCGGATGCGCGACATGGTCGGGCAGCGCGACGTCCACGAGCGGCTGGGGATTGCCGTCGATGCCGCCTCGAAACGCGGCGAACCTTTGGGCCATATCCTCCTGGACGGTCCGCCGGGGCTGGGAAAGACGACCTTTGCCACCTGCATCCCGCGCGACATGGGCGTGGCCGTGCAGATTGCCAGCGGGGCCGCCCTGGCCGCCCCCAAGGACCTGCTCCCCTATCTGACGAACATTGAAGAGCGATCGGTCTTGTTCATCGACGAGATCCACCGCATGCCCAAGGCCGTTGAGGAGTTCCTTTACCCGGCGATGGAAGATTTTCGCATCGACATTACCCTGGGCGAGGGCGTGAATGCCCGCACGATCAATCTGCAACTCAAGCCGTTTACGCTGATTGGGGCCACCACCCGCACGGGCTTGCTCTCGGCGCCGCTGCGCGACCGCTTTCAGATGCGCGAACACCTCGATTTTTATAGTGTCGAGGAGCTATCGGAGATCGTGGCCCGCAACATGCGAAAACTCAAGGTCGGGTTCGACGTGGAGGCGGCCAGGGAAATTGCCGTGCGCAGCCGCGGCACTCCGCGGTTGGCCAACAACCGCCTGCGCTGGGTCCGCGACTATGCTCTGAGCCGTGCCGATGGCCGGGTTTCACTGGCGATCGCCCACGACGCGCTCGAGATGCTGGGGATCGACCGCCTGGGCCTCGATCTCCAGGACCGCAAATACATGGAGACGATCGCCCGGGTCTTCGGCGGCGGCCCGGTAGGGGTCGAAGCGGTTGCCCACACACTGAATCTAGCCCCGGATACGCTGGTGGACGAGGTCGAGCCGTTTTTGCTCCGCCAAGCGCTGGTTGTCCGCACACCGCGCGGCCGGCGGCTGACGGCGACCGCCTACGAGCATTTGAAAATTGCCCCCCCCACCGATGCGGACCCCTCCGGCCAAGGCAAGCTGTTCTAGTTTGACAGCTTTGCTTGCAGTGCTGGCACTTCGGGAACATTCTTTCGAGGCAACCCATTGGTATTATTGTATCGATTCTGTCGGTTGCTACAATGAAAGTTGGTGCGTCTCTTCCCTGGCCATGGATTTGGCCCTCATTTAAGGAAAATCGTATGTTGGCCACAGCCGCCGGATACGAACTCGATGTGGACCGCGGTCCCGATTGGCTCTGGATCAGGATTCGGAGCGTGGAAGCCGGTTCCTTCCCCCCAACTTCGTTGGCGGAGGAAGTCAAGGAACTGGTCGAGAAACACTTCATTTACCGTGTCGTGCTTGAACTCCACCGGGTTCCCGAATTGAGCAGCCAGCTCATCGGGGAACTGGTGCAACTGAATCGGTACATTCTCAAGCACGACGGCGTGTTGCGAGTTTGCGGGCTCTCAGCGGAGGGCCGGGCGATGCTGGACATCTGCGGACTGGACGACCTCTGTCTCGAGTATGCAACGCGAGAAGAGGCCGTTGTCGGCAGTTGCGCTCCACGCGCGCCCCGCTAGCATCGCCGAAGACTGATCGAGGCCATGCTGGAAACGTCCGATTCCTGCGCGGGAATCGGCCGGGCGTTCGCAATTTGCGCCGTTCTGAGCCCCAAAGCCTACGTCGAGGGCGATTGGGAATCCGCCAGGCGAAAGGCCGCTGGGAGCGGTTGCAGGAGAATGCAGGGTGTGGCGTCGGGCGACGGCGCGCGGCGGTGCGCTTCGAGCCACGCCGCGGCCTCGGCCAGGGAAAGCCCGGCCGCGCAAAGGTGAGTGAGCAAACCGCGGCAATCGATCAAGACCACAACGTAGTTCCTGGGGTGAGACATGGCAGATACTCCGATACTTACGGAGCCCCCGGTTCAGCCGGGGCCTGGCGGGCAGCAGCCCGAGCAACTGACTGAGATATAGTGTACATAACTACAGTATTGCATGCAAGCGCCCCGTGGATACAAAATGTTGGGTGGGGTACGAAAGAAAACCACGATAGGTTGAGGTGAGGTGTACTTTGGACGGCAGTTCCGAACCGGTCATTTTTCCCGCTGAACCAATTCCCCCCTCCGGCATCCGCTCTATCAACGGCGCCTTGCTGGAATTCTCCATCCAGGAGGGCCGCGGTTTGATCTTGGGAGACGACGGCTGCCGCTATTTCTTTGTCGGCAGCGAATGGAAGCTCAGTACACAGCCGCAACCGGGCGCGCGACTGAACTTCCAAACGCAAGGCCAGAATGCAACGGCCATCTACGCACAACCGGGAGCAAAGGGACCGGGATTGAAATTTGCGTGGCCCGGTGTGGCCTCGCCGGGTGAATACTACCGCAGCAGCGATCAAAAGGTTCTTGGCGGAGTATGCGCAGGTTTTGCCCATCGTTGGAAGATAGACCGCATTTTGGTTCGCGTTCTTTCTGCCGTGGTGCTAATTGTTCCCATTGTCGGCTGGGCACTTTTGGCCGCCTATATCGCCGGCTGGGCGATCCTGCCGGCCATTCCGACGAAAGACGCTTGAAGGCCCCGTTTCGGCGTGGCCCGCCGGGAAGGCGTATGCCGAAATACGGACGGTGTTGGGCAATCATTTGGGCCGTTTGCGCGGTCCTCTCTTTTGTCGGCGCATTTTGGTTGGCGAAGTATACTCTGGCGCAAGTCGGTTAACCAGTAATCGTAGCGTTGCCTGCGGCAATCGCCTTCCGGGCGACGGCCACTTTGTCATGTTGATTGTTGCTTCCCACTTTTGCCAGGCATCCTGGTAGCTGACTCCCGGTACTGTGTTGGCCCACTATGGGGCGAAGGTGGCGTGAAACTCGTGTTGTTATACGGTGTAGGTAGCGTCGAGCTTGGCATGTTGCGGGGCTGGATATCATAGCGGGCCTACGCGTCGGGAACGCCTCCCGCACTTGATCCAGACCCGACTCGGCTTGCGGTTTGTCGATTTAGTCGCGCGTTGTTCCTGGTGTGGCAAACGGGATCTGTTTAGCCGCGAAGCGGCGACACCTTGGGACGTAACAGGTGTCGCCGCTTCGCGGCTGGGAACCATTTGGCTCTCCAGTCCCGGGGCTCACGCCCCGGGCTATTACATGTCGCCGCTTCGCGGCTGGTAAATCGACAGCCGACAAGGTGGGATCTGGAGCGGGGCCGGGATCAGGCTGTGATGGGAAGGCCGGTTTCGGCGTGGCTAAATTGCCATGCAGCGGGGCCTGCGTGGCAGGTGATTAGGTCATTGCTGCGTGCCGGCCGTCGAGCGGCGGAGCCGAAGGGAACGAAGCGGGGCTCGATCGAGAGCGGGATACCGGCGGCGCGGAGAACCTGGCCGACAAGGAGGTCTTCAGCGCCGCTGGGCATGGTGAGCCGGTCGGCCACGGTCGCGGCGGCTTTGCGTGAGAGGAAATAGCCCGCGCCGCCGCTGCCGTAGGCGGCGCCAGGTCGCCACTCGGCGCCGACGTAGTCGCGGCCGGCTAGGTCGTAGGCCAGGAGCCGCGGGATGCTGACATAGGTATCGTCGTCGCACTTGAAAAGGTAATCCCAGTGAGTACTGAGTGCTGAGTACTCAGTACTCAGTGCCCATTGGCAGAACAGGCGCGTCCGTTGCGGCAGGCTGGCGTAATCGTCCGGGCACGGTAGGACCAGATGGTGGCAGCCGATTTCCTCCGCTGCCTCCGCTGTCGGGCAGCCCAGCAAGAATACGCTGCGCACGCCCATCGCGTCGCCGTCAGCCATCCAGGTGGCGAGACAGCGACCGCGGCGCTCGTGATGCTTCCAGCCGCTCAGCGCGCCAATGAGGATGCGGGTCATGGTCATGGTCCTTTGCGCTCAAAACTTAAACTTAGGCATTAGCTTTTGAACGCTAAATGCTGATTTCACCACCATCCTTGCCTACAAGCTACCTAAAACGACAGGTTGAAAACCTATCCTACAGGCCGGAGAACAAACTGACCCACTGCCCGCCGATCTGCTCGGGATCGGCGAGGTGTAGCAGGTGGTCGTAGGCGTTTGCGGTTAGCTCAAGTCGCAGATCCTCGTCGTAGGCGAGTTGTGCCAGCCGGAAGGCCATTTCATCGTCGCCGTCGGTCAGGAATCCGGTTTCGCCGTCGATAATCATTTCCCGCCAGCCCCATTCGTTCTGGGCCACGAGCGGCACACCGGCGGCCATGGCCTCCAGACCGATCCGCGGCCAGTTCTCGCGAGCGCCGCCGTTGAGACCGAGCATGGCGTGACAGCGGGCCAGGAAGGCCGTCACCGGTATTTGTTGCGGTGCCAAGGTCTCCGCCCAGGGCGGACGGGCGCCGCATTTGCGGTCAAGGCCGGCATTCCAGCCCATTGCCAAGCCGCGACGTTGGGCGTAGGGCACGCGGCCAAGAATCCGCCAGTAGTTGGAACTCCACTTGTCTAGATCCGGCCGGGCAAGTCGGCCGATCCAGAAGTCTTCGCCCGGCTTGTGCGGATTTGGCCGAAACGGGATCTCGTCGAGGGCGAAGGCGCCGCGAATCAGGTGCCCCATGCCGTGGTTGTAGCCGAGTGGCAAGAGGTGCTTTTCGAGTTCGGCTTTTTGAAAGTCGGACTGAAAGACGTAAGCATCGGCTGGGCGGAGGCGCCAGGCGGCCGCCTCGTCAGGGAAGAGGAAGGTCATGCAGTTGACCCAAACGAGCCGGCAACGGAGGTCGAGGAGGACCTGGCGGGCGCGGGTGACGTTGCTGTTGCACATGCCGACGACAATCGAGCCGGCAAAGCCCGGCAGCGTGCGAAGCGCCTCGGCGTTGGCGACGTGGAGTGTGCGACAGCCGATAGAGCAGAGCTTATTCTCAGTGGCCTGGTCGCAGCCCCACGTGGGGATGAAGGTCACGTCGACGTCCGCTTGCCGCCAGACCTTGGCGGTGTGCCAGCATTCAGTATTCGCGCCGCCCATGGGGCCGGGATAGCCGAGAAAAAAAATGTGCATGTTACGTCGGTCCGAGGTAAACGACAGTCATATCGGCGTTGGCGGTGGCGGCACAATCTGGGGAGAGCGCGGCGAGCGTTACAACGTCGTTGCGGTTCAGCGGAAGAATCACAACGTCCGAGATATGTCCCCACTGCCAGCCATCGGCATCGGTAAGGGGCGGCAAATCGAGCGTGACGGCAGCCGTGGGGTGCGTGCCGTCGATCGCGCCGATGGGGATCGTGACGGTCCAAGGATAGGTGCCGCCGTATGATTGCGGGGAGTGGAAGTGGCTTTGGGCAGCCCCGTAGACGTCGCCGGGGTTGTGGTTGATATAGGGCTGTGCGTAGCAGCCGCAGACCGGCGGGGCGTTGCCGGAGGTGCTGTTGCCGATGGTGAGGCTGTAGGCGACGAGGTAGTTTCCAGGGTAGGGGACCGTGCAGCCGAGGCCGCTCAACTCGGTGAATGTGCCGGAACTCTCGGGGATGCTGGTGCTGTCGTGAAAGTCGCTGGCGTAGGTCCAGCGCTGCTGGAAGAGGCAGACGATTTCCCATTGCTGGGTGGCGTGGTTGAACTTGGCCTTGCCGCGTGCGCCGTGGGTCGGGCTGCTGCCGGTGTTGAGGGTGTCGCGGCCGAGTGCGGCCTGGCTGCCTTCGGGCGAGTCGTAGACCGTGACGATTACGTTCGTGTTTACGTTGGATTCGTCAGGAAGAAGGAAATAGGCCGTTGCCGATCCACCGGGCGTCAAGTCGCCCTTGAGTTCGAAGGGCTGAATGTCCTCAAATCCGCCAAGCAGTTGCCAGATGCCGGCGCTTTCGTCGTAAAAGCACCAGACCCATTCGCCGTCGCCGGCGGCGGGGTAGAAATACGGGCCGCCGCCGGACGTGCTCTGGAGCGTGGCGGGCAGCGAGCGGGTCGTGTCGCTGTCGCCGATCTGATAGCCGGCGTTGTGCCAGACGGTCGCGGTTTCCGGCGTGGTGGCTTCGTCGCCTTGGCCGCTGGGCGTGTTCCATGTGTTGGGCGGGCTGGCGTCGGCCGGGTAGTATTCGACGCGCGTGGCTGGCGCAGAGAACCAAACGGGGCCGGGTTGGGCCGGCCAGCCGGAGGAAGACTGGCTGATGAACGGGCCGGTGAGCTGGAAGAGGGCCAGCGAGCATTGCGGCGGCGGGGCGGTGAAGGTGCCGTCGCTGCCGAACGTACCGCTGGGCGGGCTGTCGTCGCGGTTGGCCGTGGCGGCAAGATGCGACAGGAGCGGGGATAGGCCGACGAGCGGCGAACCGGGCGGCGGGATGTTGATCGGTCGGGTCACGAGAACATCCCCGAAAAGGCGGTGGTGTCGTACGGTGGATCGCCGCTGGTGAGGGTTAGCTCTTCCCACTGTTGAGTGGCGGGGTTGAACCAGTCGTTCCAGCCATAGGTACCACTGGAGTCAGTTATCGATTTCTGCTTTAGCGTGACGACGACTGTCCAGGCGCAGGGGCTGCCCGGCGTGAGGACGAACGATGGGGTGTATGAAGCTCCCGCGCAGAGCAATTGGCCGGCGGGCACGCCCATGAACTCGTCGCTGTTGACACAGCCCAGCAAATCGTTGAAGTCCATGTCGTCCAAGTCCGCCACACGGCCCCATTCAACGTGGAACTCGTTGAGGACGACGTACGCGCTGATTTGCGTGTTGGGGCCGGCCGCGGGTCCGCTGGCGTGCCTCATTGCGCGGGGCGCTATGGGCTGCAACTGGCCACCGTAGGTGGCGTGCAGTTTCAGGGTCGTGCCTGTGGCATAGCCCGGCTGGGTGATATGGCTAGGCCAGGGCACGTCGAGGTAAACGACAGCGAAGCGGACGGTCACGCGGCGGCTTTCGGAGAGGCCGGTGACGGGGTCGAGTACGTCGCCGTCCATCCACGGTTCGTCGATGATCTCGACCACGGCCATTTGCGTCGACGCGGCGTACTCGTCGAGGTAGTTGCCGGCGATGAAGGCGGCCACTTCCGAAGAGGCCATGCAATAGACCATTTCGGCGTGCCAGCCATTGTAGCCGTACGTGGCTTTGTTCTTCGCAATTCCGTAGGGCGTGGTCATTGGCTCATTCGATCGGCTGAATGGTGATTTCGCCGTTGGCGATGGTCACGGCGCAGGGCGGCGGGACGGGCACGGCGGCCTTGCCCAGCCCTTGGCCGCAAAAGACGACGGTCACGGTGCCGTCAGGGTTGGGCGTCTGCGAAAGGATCTCGATTTTCTTGCCGCGCAAGTGGGCCTGGCCGGTGACGAGCTGGCTGTGAATGGCGGCGGTGACGGTGGTTTTCGCTTGGAAGCGGCGTGAGATGGCCATGTCAGTAGGTGGGGGCTGGTGTAACGGGTCGGTTTTCCAGGAGTGTGGCGATGCGCTCGAGGATCTCGGTTTGGCGGTCGAGTGCGGCCAGGAGTGGCGCGAGGTCGATGGGTGTTGACGTGGCGGTGTTCGTGTCGCCGGCGACACTAAGGGGCGCGTTCGCGGCCGCTGAGCCCTGCTCAGACGATGCGGCCGCGTTGACTTGCTCGACTTGGACGCCCAGGGCGTCGAGCGTCTGCTGGACGGCTTCTGCGCCGACGGTATCGAGTTGGAGTTCGAAGGTTTCGTCTGCCATCATGTACCGCTGCTGCTGGTGGATTCGTCGTTGAACGCGCCCAAGACGGCGAACGCGCCGATGGCGTTGTAGGGGCCGTTGGCCTTGAAGCGGAAGGTGAGCTTGATGCCTTCCGCGGAACTGAGGTCGATCTTGACCGAGTTCTTTTCCACGGCGATGGGGATGTTGGTGTAGCCGTGCAGCCTGGCGGCGTCGGCGTAGAGGTTCAGGATAGGAGTCGTGCCGAACTGCGGCGGCGTCTGGTAGCCCGTCTTCGGGATGAGGAGCGTGACGCTGCCGCTGCCGCCGATGCCGCCCATGACCTGGCCTTCGAAGCCGCCGGTGACATTGGTGACGACGCTGCCGCATTTTTGTGTGGGTTCGAATTCCCACTCTTTGACTTCCAGCATTTGCGTGCTGCCGAGGTGGCAGTCGCCGCCCTGCTGGCCTTGGGCTTGGGTTGGTCCGGACATTTTAATCTTGCCTTTGCTGCCAGGTACTGGCGGTAAAAGTTATGGTGGTTTGCCATGCTTTCAATTCCGGGTCGGTAACTTGCCGGCTGATGGGCGGCCCGTCCCACTTCATGTCGAGGACGGCGCCGGTCCCCCAGTTGAAGGCCATGCTGGCGAAAGCAGCGCGGATCAGCGGGGCGATTTGTCGGCCTACGTCGAATGTGTCCGACCAGACGTGGAAGAGGACTCGCTCCGTCTGGTACAGGCTTTTATTGCTCCTGGTCGTATTGCTGCCGCCCTCCGGCTCCAAACGGACATAGGGCATCTGCTCGCTGGGCGGCACGCGGCCAGTGATCAGGCGGTCGGTCGGCACAAGGGCGGTCAAGGCCGTGTTGACGGCCCAAATGGAGTTGATCGCAGATTCGAGGCCGGTCGCGCCGGCGATAGTGCCAAGGTCGCTCATTTCAACTTCCGCTAGTGCTGGATGAACTGCTGAGCCGATCCACCGCCCCGCCTTCTCTGCCCTCGATAATTAGTACGCAAACCGCGAGAGGCAACGTGTCGATTCGCGCGGCCCGCTGATACTGCATGATGCGGTAGTGCCGGCCGGCGGAATCGACTAGGCGGTAATCGGCGGAGGCCGGCTCGACGGGGATTTCGGGGGCGAAAATGTCCGTGCCCAGGAAGACGTGGTACGTTGTCTTGGGCCACTCAGCATCCTCCAGGATCCGCGCCACTTGCTCGACCGGCTGAAACCTGGCCGGGATGCCGCTGAAAATCTGCGACCATGTCGGCAGGGCCTCGCCGCCGGGCGATTTCGTGTAGCTGGCCTGTAGCACCGCGGCCACGTTGTTCAGTCCATAGACGACCGACAGGTTGCGGCAGCGGACCTCCCACACGTTCAATGGGGCTTTTTTCTGGGTCACAGCCAGGATCGTCCAAGCCGTACCGTCGGTATCGATCAAGAGAGATCCCAGGGGCGGCCCAAGGGGCACTCCAGGCGTGGCCAAGCTCGGCCAGATCCACAATGTATCGCCTTCCAAGACGTTGCCGCCAGCCTTGTCCGGGTCTTTCCATTCGACCGGCTCGTCGATGGCCTGGGGAATCACGACATCCGACTGCCCCGCAATGCGCAGCGTCAGTGGCTGGAGATTGTCCAGTGTAAAAAAATCGGCGGTGAAGTCAAAGTTCATGGTTCAGTTTTATGACAGAAAGATGATTGACAGAAATATGACCGATGACGCTACTGAATCGAAAGCAAAACGGACTATATTTCTTTCAGCCATATTTTGCCATTCCCTTTCCTGTTTCAGTATCCTCTGCTGATGATTTCAAAGGGATGCGCTTGCGAGTTCAGTTTCATGAACTGCTCGATCTGCCGGCCCAGGATCGCCAGGTACTCGGCCTTCTGGTAGTTGTGTCCGTGGACCATGTAGGTCGGGTTGGGATTGAGCGTGATGAGTGCGGCCAGCGACATAAGCTGATTCAGGATCGTGCGGAAGCCGTCGGGCCAGCGGACTTCGGCTGGTGTGACGTTTGGGACTGCCACGATCGCGAACGTGTAGGTTTCGTTGTTGTAGAGCACCGTGATCGTGGCCGTGTAGGTCGTGCCGCCGTCCACCCGCGCGAGCGTGTATTCGTAGACGCCGGTACTGATGGGGTTCATGGCCGTGCCGGCGGCAACGATCGTCGCGCCACTATTGTCCTGGACGACGCCCAGCGTGATGGAGGTCGGCGCGGTGGGTACGCCGTTGACGTTCCAGGTTTTACGGATGGTGAGTTGAGCCATCAGGAGTTGCTCCGGATTACGACGTCCTGGGTGGTGATGTTGACGCTACTGCCGGTCGCGCTGGCGGCTAGGGCCTGGGCGGTAAATTGCATAGCGGGTTCGGTTTGGCCACTGCTCGACGATGTGCCGGGAACGGTTTGCAGGAGTCCGGCGGATTCGAGGGCGGTAATGATTGCGGCGACGATCTGGGCGGCGGTAGGCAGGGCTTGGGCGGCCTCTGCGGCGGTGGCCGCTTCGCTGGCGGCGAGGGCGGCCTGGGCAGGGGCTTGGGACAGGTTGTTTTGTTCGGACAGACTGAGAAAATCGCTGTTGTTGGCGGTGACGTTGCCGCTGCTGTCGGTATTCAGCAGATTGGCAGGCGTCTTGAGCAGGGCCGCTGCGATCTGCACCGTGGTGGGCGGCGTGCCCGTGTAGGGATTGGTGGGGATCGCGGAAACGGCCGCGTCGGTCACGATGTAGACCGTGACGGGCACGGCGCTTGTGGCAAAAAATGTAAAAGCCAGGTCCGCGCCGTTGGTCTCGGACTGCAACGGCACATAACGGTACTGGCCGTTGTTCATCTCGGTAAACGTGCCGCCGCAGGTTTGTCCCTGCTTGTAGCCCGAGGGGTTGCTTGTGGCGTTGTCGATCGAGTAAACGCCAAACACTGTCGCGCCGGTCAGGGCCGCGCCGGTGCTGGCGTTGACCAGGCCGAAGAAAATCGTTTGATTGGCCGTATTCTTGAGGAACATGTTTCTCTAAACGACTCCTATCTGACGATTGACGGCGGCCCAGGAGGGATTGAAACCCGCCTTTGCCGGAAACGATTGCCGCCGCGGCGGTAGGATCAGGCAGTTACCGCCGCCCGTGTCGAGCATGTAATTGCCGGGGTCGGCGAGGCGCGGGATAATCGAGGCCGGCAGACAGGTGGCGGGCCAGAACAATTGGTCGGCCTGCGAGCCGCTGTACATCGTGGCCCCGCCGCTGGGATTGCCACCGATCTGGTTGATCGCGGGTAACGCGCAGCCGGAACCGATTGCGCCGGTACTCGAGCCGGCCAGTATGCCGTTGACGTAGAGTCGCACGGTGGTTCCGTCCGCAGTCAGGCAAACGTGCTGCCAGACGTTAGCGACGATGGATGGGCTGATAGAAATTTGGGCGCCTGCGGTATTGCCGACGCCGGCGTAAATGTACGATCCGCTGTTAGGGAAGAACGATATATTTCGCTGGCCGCCCGTATAGAAAAAATCCACGTACGCGACGTAGTTTGCTATCGATGTTGGCTTATACCAACCGGCCCAGGTCAGGGTCTTTGAGCCGGCGGTCACGGCCGCCGATGGCACCGAGACTTCATTGATGCCGCCGCTGAAGGCGAGACATCCCCTGCCCAGCGCGCCGCTCCAGGCCTGCGGTGGATAATTGCCGCTGGTGTTGTAGCCCGCAAGCGTTCCGTCGTTGCGCCGCAAAGAGGAATCGGCGTAGCACAGTGACCCGCGGCAGTTGCGACCGCCCAAGCCGGCGAACGACAGCCTGACGGCCCACGGATTTCCGGGGTTCAGCGTGAAGCTGGCAGGGCGCTGCGATAGGTAGCGGCGACGGCTCATACTGCCTGCTCGTGGTGGGTGGAACCGTAAAGGATATTTCCGGAAGAGGCGAAGGCCTGGCCGGTGTTGTTCGTGACGACCAGGAAGAACTTGCCCGGCGGGATCGGGATGTTTGTGAGCGTGACGTAGCGCGCGGTGGTTGCCGCGTCAAAATTGAACTGGGCCAGCGGCGTCGGGCAAGGCGAGGTCGGGTCGCAATAATCGCTGCCGTCCACCATCGCGCAGATCGCCACCGAGACATAGGCCCCGGAAGACCGTGCGGACCCCTGTGCGGCGAGATAGAGTGACAGATTGAGGTACAAGTCGCCGCTCGCGTTGACCTGGCCACTTGCGCCGCCGCTGTTGTCGATAAGTGTGGTTGAGCTACTGCCGTACTGGGCGGCGCTGGCCAGGCTGTTCAGGCCGGTGGTGGCGATGTTTGCGCCGTTGCCGGGTTGGGTATAGGTGATATTCATGGTTTGTTTTCAGTAGAGGCGGTTGCCGCTGTTCAGGGTATTACCGCGGCACGAAAGAAAATCGCAGAGCCTGTAGGACGGATTGACAATCCGTCTTACAATTCGCTGGCCGCACTTGAGTATCTTTCGAGCCGGCGTAATAAAGGTGGTGGGACGGGTCATAGGATGCCCTTTCCTGTCATGCGCTCTGGCTTGCCTGCGCTGCTTTCCCACGCGTGTCGCCAGGCCTCGATCTCGCTCAAGCGGGCGGTGTTCAAGCGAATCTGCGCTTGCAACTCGGCGACGGCCTGCAACTGCTGGCACTGGTGGGGCACGGCTTTGCTGAGATCATCCAGCTTGTCGAAGATCTGCCGGATGGTCTGCCCCAATTTCTCCTGCGCGTCGGCCAGGCCGTCCAGCTTGGCCGTGTTGCGGCCGAGGAAGTAGCTCAGTCCCAACAGCCAGGTGAGCACGGCGAAACCGCCCATGATGATTCCAATGATCGCGTTGTCAGACATAGTAGTGGGGGTTAGGGGAGATTTGGAAAAGGCATGAGGGAATACGAAGGGAAATTCGAAATCCGAAGTACGAAATCCGAAACAAATTCAAAATGGCAAACTCGAATGACACAAACGCAAACACTCTTACAGCGAAGGTGGGCAATCACGAAATCCCGAAAGTACGAAAGCGTGAAAAAGGCCGGATTCGGGGAGGCCGGTAACTCGCCATCCTTTCGTATTTTCATTCTTTCGAGTTTTCGTGATCCCTTTCCGCCCCTAGCCGCGAGAAAACCCCATTCTGCTACAGGAGTCTCCTCAGGGTTTTGGATCTCCTTCTTTTGCATTTTTGATTTGTTTCAGATTTCGACATTCGGATTTCGGATTTTTGGTTTCTCACGCTCCGCTGGAGCTGCTGGTGCTCACGGCCCGGTTGCGCTGGATGCGCCGCGGTTCCATGACGGCCGGTGTGCCGCGCTCGCTGGCCTTGAAGCGGACCACGATGTCCTGCGTGAACTCGGCCTCGCTGTTGGTCGGGGCCTGCACCACCGTGATCGGCCAGTTCTCCATGTAGGCGAAGGCGGCCGGGTCGCCGTACCACCAGTAGCCGGCGGCATCGCTGGGGCTGGGATCCAGGTTGAGTTGGATCTGCTTGTAGAGCTGCCGGCTGGTGGCGAACGTGATGTCCAGGTTCTGCAGCGGGTTGGGGCCCAGCGTGTTCACGCCCGTCTGGCCGGTCGACGGGTTCAATCCGCCTTGGGTCAGTTTCCAGACGTTGTTGGCCAACATCAACTGGTTCAGGGCCAGGAACTGGATCTGCGGCGCGATCAGCACGCGCCGCCCGGGCAGGATGATCGGTTCACCCGTGTTCGGATCGGTGATCTGGCTGAACTGCTGTTCGGCGGCGTTGATATTCGTCCAGTCGGCGAGCGGGTTGCCGTCGATGTGGTTGATCCAGCGGCCGTTGTCGTCGGCGGCGTAGTAGGTCTTGAGGGAGACGGCGGCCGAGTCGCCCGTCCGCTTCTCCTGGAAGGTGTTGGTTGCCCCGATCAGTACGAGAATCAGGTTCTTCTCTTTCCGCAAGCCCAGCAGCGTGCCCACGTAGGAAGCCCGATCGAGCACCAAGCCCGTGCGATCGAAAAAGATCGCCTCCTTGGTGATGCCGATGCCGAGCTGCCGCTTGGTGGTGGCCGGCGTCTGCACGTATTCCTCGCTGAAGCCCACGTAATGCAGTTCGTCCATTTCCGCGGCCTCGACAACATCCTCGCCCGGGTCGCGGGGCAAGGCCACGCCGGGGATCCGCTCGCCGTTGAGGCTGGTGGGCACGGTGGGGATGAGCCGGCTAACCACGAATTCCTCCGCGGTGAAAGCGGCCAGCACGCGATTGATGAGCAGTTGGCCCGTGATCCCGGCAAAGGCCGAGGCATCGACCGCGCCCATGGCTTCCTGCAGCAGCCGGCCGCCGGCCGGATCGAAGTATTCCTGCACGAATCCGTGCCCCACCGGATCGCCGTTACGGCTGAAGATCGTGTGCGCGGCTAGGTCGCGGAGGGAGAAGTTCTGCGGCAGGATGCCGCCGGGTGCGCCGCGGCTGCCGCAGTCCAGAGCCTCGCGGAGGTCGGTCCAGGTGCGCGAGGCCAACACGGCCTCACGGCCGCGGTTCTGCACGCCTTCCAGGCGAAGGCCGCGGGCGATTTCTCTTGCGTTGATTCTCATTTTCTGCTTTCTTTCTGTTGTGGTTGATTGGTTGGTACTGGGTTTACACGGCGCCGCTGGAGCTGCCGGCGACCGCGTTTTGCGTGCCGCCGCCCATGATCGTCGATTCGATCTGCACGATGACCTGGGTCAGGCTGACGCCGATTTCGTCGGCTGCCGGGGCCGCGCGGCCGATCGACAGCGCCGTACTGGCGACCGAGCCGACGAACTGGTTCTGCAATGCGGTGTTCCCCGTATTGTTGACCGGTCCCACCAGGTTGCCGGGATTCCAGGCCGTCGCGGCGCAGGGGAAGAGGAAGCGGCCCGCCGTGGCGCACTCGATCACGTTGGCGGGACTGTGGTTGATCAGGCTGTTCAGCGGCACCGTCTCGTTGGGTTGCAGGCCGTTCTTTTGCAGGGCCACGCCCAGGAACACGTCGTGAAAGGCCCCCTGATTTAGGGCCAGACTGCCCTGGTTGAGCATCGCGTCGGCCGGACGGGCCAGGTTGTTGCTGGGTTCGAGGAACAGCAAGTCTCCGATTTCGATGGGGTAATTCGGATCGCACTTGACGGCGGTCGGCTTGCAATCGCCGGAAACGTGACGAGCATTGGAAGACATGGAAACTTCTCCTTAGGGTTCTTGGTTGGTGAGGCGGGAAAATCCGAAATCCGAATGTCGAAATCCGAAAGAGTTTCAAAGCAGACAATTCAAAACAGTTTGGCCACGGATGAAACACGGATGAAACACGGATACAAATTTATGACTTAAAAGTTGAATTCTGCGCTTTGCATTAAAATCCGTGTTCAATCTGTGTTCCATCCGTGGTGAGTGTTCTGCTTTTGACTTTATTTCGAATTTCATGGTTTCGTTATCTTGTGAATCGTGCCAAACGTTGCGCGAGCGGCGCGGTCGCCGGCGGAATGGAGACGCTATCCCCTGCCTCCTGAATGGGAAGCGCGCCGGTACTGGGCACGGACGAAACCGGCCTGGCGGCGCCGACGAGCTGCTTGCGATCGTCGATCTTGGCCTTCCGCAAGGCCGCGTCGGCGGTCATCTTGAGGTCCTCCAAAAAGACCGCGGAAACATGGACCGCGTTGGCCGGATCGAGACCCGCGGCCTTCAACTCGCCGGCAATCGATTCCTGCAAGTCGCGCGCAGCCTTCTCCTGCCGCAGGGTCTCGAGTTCCTCTTGCAGCGCCTTCCATTCGTCGTCCTTCCTTGCGGACGATGCGTCGGCGGACGACGTGTCCGCCGACTCCTGCAAGGCGGTGAGCAGTTCCGGACGGTTCTTCTTCAGTCCGTCCAAGTCGATGTCTTTCCAATCCATATCAGTTGACTCCCTGGTATTGGCGTCGCCCGCCGGCAGCGACAGGGCATTGATGGAATCCTGCCAGCCGGCGAGCGCCTGCAATACACGGGTGCGCTTCTGGGCAGGGGTGGTTCGTTTTTCGTCGCTCTCGTGCATGTGGCCGTGGATTTCCTGCATGGCCCGCGCGTTGATCTCGTGCATGGCAGCCACGGAAGGAGGAGAAAGGGAGAAAGGGGGCGGGGGAGAAAGGGAGATTGCGTTCATCTCCCTTTCCCCCTTTCTCCTCCGATCCAGTTCCTGGGTGCCCCGCCTTTCTTCCCCGCCGGCATCGTCCTCGAACAGTCCCGCGGTCGTGGCGGGGTTGGCGACCAGGTCGACCGAGAGCACCTTGTCGATCGATTCGACCACGACACGGCCGCCGCTGGTGCGGCTGGTCCCACGAGTGTCGTGCGAGAAGCCGAGGTTCTGCGGGGCGTTCTCCGCGTCCCAGGCGATCTGCTCGGCCAGGGCGTGCTTGGGATTGAAATGGAAATCGCCGTACAGGCCGTCTTCCCGGAGGGTCACGTTGCGGACCAGCCCGATACGGTCCCGCAGGCTGCGGCGCTGGCCCGGCTCAACGTGATCGACGTTCACGCGCATGCCCTCGTACAGGGGCAGCGCCCGGGCCATGACCTCCTTGGGATACTCGCGGCCCTTGCGGCTCAGCGTACCCAGCAGCTTGACGCCGGGGATGACGCCCTTTTCGCGGTCCACGCGGAGCCGCACGCCGCGGTTGTCGGCATACTCCTGCAAGACGGCCAGTTCGGTGGAATCGATGGAAGATGACATGCGTTGCTCCAGTGATCGTTGTTGTTTCTTAGCGCTTTCTACCCACACAATACGTCTCGTGTTCCAGAACTATTTGTCGCCTCGGCTGAATTTCGCGCCGGCGGGTTCCGCCTCGCCGGCCTCGACCTCCATCTTGTCGCGCTCGTCGGCGTAGACCAGGCCGTGCCGGGCGGCCATGGTCTCCTTCGACATGACCTGGGCCTGCCGCAGGATCTGGTCCGCCTGGGCCTCCTGCAGCCGGTTCTCGCTCTTGATGATCGGTGGTTCGGCCTCGACTTTGGCCTTTTCCAAGATGTCTTCCTCGCTGGCCCCGCGGATCAGGCCGGCCTTGGCCGCGATCGCCAGTTGCCGCTCCATGATCTCCACGTCGGCCTCGATCAGGTCGGCCTGCATCTCCTCGAAGGTCTTTACGGCCGGCCCCTCGGCGACCATCGTGCTGGAGAAGTTCGCGTTGGACGCGTCGCCCGAGAGCATGTACTCCGGCATGGCCAGGGCCGCCGCGCAGGCCCGCAACTCCGCCTGGATGGCGGCGATGTTCTTGTCCACCGGCACCGTCGCCGTGGGAAACTGGTACCTGGTGGCGTCGCTGGAAGTGATACTGAGAGGACCTCCATGCCCGCCGTCGACCCGCTCGCCGGCCCGCTCGCGGCCGCATGCGTCGCCTCCGCCAAGGCCCTTATTGAGGACCGACTGCACGGACTCCTTGGTGCCGTTGACGTGCTGGCGGATCATGCCGATCCGCGCGCGGAATTCCACCGTCTCGCGGGTGGCCTTGAGCGTGCTCACGGCGTCCAGCAGATGGCTTTGCAGGGCGTACCACGTGGGCAGGCCGCGGGGCCAGGTGAGATCGACATTGGCCTTCAGGTGCTGCATCTCGGCGGCCGACACGCGCTCGCGGAGCGAGGTCACTTCGCCCAGCGCGCCGATATTCACGAGGAAGTAGTTTACGGGCGTCTCGATGTCGTAGACGGGCAAAGGGCCGCCGCTGCCGGTACGTTTGAACTCGATGCCGAAATAGACGCCGTCGGCGGCCGAGCGGTTGGGCGGGTTCTGCACCTCCAGCGGCTCGACGAAGCGGACGTTCAACTCGCCCGCCTCCTCGTCGACGAACAGCCGCAGGAACCGCTCGCCGTCGCGGTCCAACCGGCGGACCGTCTCCTTCTGCCGCCGGCTCCACTTGTTCCGCTTGCGGAAATCGTCGAGCACGCGGCGACAATCGTCCAGCAACTCGGCATCGGCGCGGTCGGGATCGCGGGGCAGAACCTTGTAGGTATGCCCGCTGCCGACCGTGTAGGCCACGCGGTTGCGGGCCGCGCCGATGGCATAAGGATTCGTCTGGCCGAAGACCCGCGAACGAGCGCGGATCTGCCGCAGCTCGATTTCGTTGATGTAGGCAAAGGCCGTCGCCCCCGGATAGATCAGTGCCCGGCTGTAGCCCGTGGCCATGTCCGGCGTGCCGGGCAGCGGCGTCATGCCGGGGATCTCGTCGCCGAAGGTCGCCGCCTCCGACATGTCGACCACGCGGTTGAACATGTCGCAACAATCTTCCGCCAGCTTTAGCCGGTTCAAGGCGCTATGCATGGCGAGTTTGATTTCAGGGTCCGATTCGTTCATGGTTTTCCTCTCGTACAGTGGCGCGGCACACTTGCCAAGGCAGGAGTGGCGCGTCTTATTACAGAACAATACGCCTCCCGGGAAAAATCCATTTGTCGGGAGGCGCGCAGAAATGCGGTTCAATGCCACCGGTTCTTACACACGAGTCGCGCAACGACCCCATCCACCTTGCGTGGATGGTGAAGGAGGTTGCAAAGCTAAGAACAACAGCGATGAAATTCAGACCCCATCCGGCTTGTCTGGATGGTGAATGAGGTTGCCTAGCTACCGCAGTCTCGCGAAGTAGCCGCTCGACCTTCTTCACCCCCGCGGTAAGCGCGGGGGGGTCGGGTTCGTTTGTGTTATCCGTCTTAGCCATTCAACCTTCTTCACCATCCGGGCAAGCCGGATGGGGTCCGAGATGTATGCAACAACGAGGGCTGACGCCCCGGGCTATTTCATTTCGCGGCTGGTAAATCGACTAGTGGTGGCATTCACCGTCTGCGCCTCGTGTCGTGGCGCCGCAGAATTGCCAAAGCAAGAGTGGCGCGTCTTATTACAAAACAATACGCCTCCCGCGAAAAATCCATTTGTCGGGAGGCGCGCAGAAATGCAGCAACGGACGCCGAAGTGTTGACTGCGGCAATCGGGCCGTGATAGAATTTTGGCTGCGGAAGAGTTGCCCCACGACTGTCGGAGCATGTCATGTCGGTCCAAGCGGAATGCCCGAGTTGTAAACACGTGTTTGTCCGTCCGGACAGCTTGGCGGGCAAGCTCGAAAAATGTCCCTGCTGCCGTTCCGTGCTGCGACTGCCGCTTCGTAGTCAGCCGTCACCCGGCGACGTAGGGTTGGAAGCTCCCGATGGCGATCGCGAAGCGACGAAATCGGGCACTGTCGGCAGCGATCCTGGAACGCCTTGCCCTTCTATAACGCCGACGTTCGAAGGGGATGTCTCGCCGCGATCGGCCGACGCAGACCACGACACTCAGCGGCCAGATCAGCCGGCGAGAGCCAGCGGGCATGCTACGTCCTTGAGGACCGCAAGCCGAAGCGAGAATATTCAGGACAACAACCTGCTATTCCCCCAGGCGAGGCCGCGCCGGCCCCGGCAAATCGGTCTCCGCAGGTTCAACCTTGTTGATGCCCGACGAACCGTGATGATGTTCATCCTAATGGGCGTGTTCTATGCGGCCTCGTACTACGTCTTGCCATGGATCCAAGCGCTGATTCTCCCTAGGGCCCCGGGGGGAGCCATGGGCCCTTGGGTAGTTCGCCCCGCTTGGGTGCTGCGTATTTTTGCTGCCGTGATTCTCTCTGTCGCGCCCTTGCCGTTGCTGATAATGCGATTTCGCAGGCGCTGGGACGCCGAAGACGCTGCGGCAGGCACGCAGTATGATCCGTTTGCTGGGCGGCCCGGCTGGAAAGTGCGTATTTTCGTTAGGAGCGGACTTCTTGCGTTGATCTACGGCATCGGGCTGCCGTTTTACCTATTTTCCTGGACCGTCGTCGGGCCGGCCGGAATTGACCAGCGATTGCCCTGGGGTCACAGGAATCGTTCCTTCGATCAAATCAAGTCGCTTGAACTGATTCCGTGGCACAAGGTTGTTTTCGTGGACGGCCCCAGCTTCACGTTCGGCGAGAACAATGAAGGCTGCTCGCAAGCCGACGTGTCCGCAATGGAATCGTTAATCGCCGAGCGATCCGGGCAAAAATGGCGCGTGTTGCCGGATGCCAAGCCGCGATGAAACAAGCGAACATCGCTAGCCTGAGGGCCGACAAGCGCAGCTTGCGCCTGTGCGGGTCTAAGAGTCGGCCAGTCGTCGCGTCTACGTTTTCCGCGCCTTCTTGACTTTGGCGGTCTTGTGCATAGCCGGCGGGGCGGCCTCGGCCCGGAAGTAGCCGATCTCCTTCAGTTTGCCGGTCAAGGCGTCTTCGCAGGCCTTTCCCCAGCGGCAGAGATCGCCCAAGGCGCAGTCGAACGAGGGCTGGTTGCCGATCGAGATCGGGCCGGTTTTCAGACGCTCCATCTCGGTGGCCACGCGGCGGGCCGCCACCAGCAATTGCTCGATCCGCGAGACGGAATTCTCAAGCGATTGCGGGCTATGGAGTTGCGACGAATCTTCCTTTGATCTTCTTACCATAGTTTTGCTCCGTTGACGGTGATTGCGGTTATTTTTCACGTTTTTCCGCTTTTTGTCAAGTGCCCGAAATCGTTTCCTGGAAATCACTTAGGTTGCCGCCCCCCGGCGGCAGCGGAACAAACTCCAAGAAAATCCCTTTCCGGTACTGGACACACGTTCACATTTATGGATAATTACGGATAAATAAGACAAACCAAGGCAACCACCGACCGCTTTCCGCGAAAGGAGAACCCATGACCGCCACTGTGTCCGACCCGCCCGTTTCCCCCGACTGCTACGCCCCGCCGGGCCAGCCGCCGCAGAGTCGCCGCCGCGCGCGGCGGCGTTCCACCCGCGACCGCCAGTCCCTCAGCGTGGAGCAACTCCACGAGACCTGGGCGGCTTACTGTGCCGACCGCGGCGACGTCCGGCTACGCAATCGCCTCGTCGAGCACTACCGGCCCTGGATCCGCCACATGGCCGTGTCGATCGCCCAGCGCATGGGACTCTGCGACAAAGACAACGCCGTCGGCGAGGCCCTGGCCGCGCTGGTGAGCACCATCGTGCCGGCCTACGACGGCAAGCACGACTTCGACCGCTGGGCGCGGATTTGCATCCGCAGCACGCTGATCGACCAGTGGCGCAAGGAACGCCGCACCGTCTTCATGGCCCATGTGCCGCCCGGCGCCAGCACGGTCGCCAGCTTCGAGATCGTCCCCGACCGCGACCAGCCCGGCTGCGACGTGAAGTTCCTGGAACTCGCCGCCGAGTTGACGGACCAACAGGCCGCGGTCCTCTGGCTGAGACACTATCGCGGCATGTCGATCAAGCGGATTGCCGCACTATTGAAACTCTCGCCCAGTAGCGTGGCGGGAGTGAGCCACGCGGCCATCGAGGAGTTGAGAAAGACCTGGTCCGGAAAAATGAAAGACGAACTGCCGGCGTATTAGTTCTTGTTCGCGTTTGACGACGCACCATTGTACTTTTTTCCTGTTTCCTTAAAGGAGGTTTCCCATGTCCGAGTTGTTTTCCATTCCCGAGGATCTCGCCCATCAGTCGATCGCCGCGGCCGTGGCCGCGGGTGTCAACGCCTCGCCCGAGGTCGCCGCCGCCAAGGTGATCGACCGGCTGTCGCTCTCCTTCGGTCCCACCGTGCAGAACATCATCAACCTGATCAGCGCGGGCGCAACCAGCTTGCCCGCGATTCTGCAATCCCTGCAGGCGGCGGGCGTCACGCTGCCGTCCTGGGTGTCGACCGTTGTCGCCATCCTGCTGGCCATCGTCAAGCCGGCGGCATGAGCGAGATAGACAAGCTGTAGGGAACGCCCTCCGTGGCGTTCCATGCAGGAGACGAATGCACGTCATCCGGAACGCCACGGAGGGCGTTCCCTACGGCGCTTTCCTCCCACTTCCATCCACCAACCCCAAGGTATCACCATGACTACAAAACAGTTCCTGACCGTGAGCAGCCTCAGCGCGGTGATTTGTCTCGCCGTCGCCGGGGCCATCGTGAGACTATCTGTCTCGCCCGCGCCGGCCCCAGCCCCTGTGCCAAGTCCCGCACCAAATCCCGCTCCCGCGCCGCCCGCCCCGGTGGTCCCGCCGGCAGCGATTGCCCAACAAAAAGCCAAGCTCAAGTTGAGCGACGGCCGTACGGCTACCTTCTGGTTCGCCGCCTCCGGCAGCTCGCTGCAATGCACGGCGGCCATCGGCTTGGATCAGGTGCTCTCTTACGAACTCGTACCGGCCGAAGATCCAGCGCCCGTTCCCGCTCCAGCGCCGGATCCCATCCCCACTCCGATTCCGACTCCGATTCCGAACCCAACGCCGACACCTGCGCCCACACCCCAGGCAACAAGCAACCTGCGGGTCTTGTTCCTCTACGATCCCTTGACGCTGATCGATATGTCGCCGGACAGACAGGCGATCCTCGGGTCGCCCGCGCTGCGCTCGTATCTCGACAAGCACTGCCCGGCGGAACGCGGCTGCACGGCCGAAATATGCCCCTTGACGAAGACTCCTTCGTATCGATTCCTGCCCACAAATACAGATGTGTCGAGGCTTCCGCCCGTGTGGCAGCAGACCTATCGTGCGGCGGCGGGAAAACCGTCGCCCTGGATCCTAGCGACTAACGAGGCCGGGCAGACCATAATCGATCGCACCTGGCCGACAACCGTGAACGAAACTCTGAAACTCTTGCAGAAATATGGAGGCGACTGATCATGCTGAATGCCGAGAATTATCCCTATCTGGTGATTGACGATTTCAAATCCCACCTCTTCGCCGCGGGCGGCAGCCTGGCCGGCAGCACGGGCTACAAGGGCTGGCAACGGCCCGGCGCGGCGCACGTTTTCCAGGGCAAGCGGCCGGTCGGCGCGACAGTCCCCCGGAGCGAGTGGCACGACCGCATCCAGGCCGGCCAGGGCACGTTTCTTTCCGACCTGCTCAAGCAGAAGCGCATCAAGGCCAAGGACCAGAACGGCCGCAGCCTCTGCTGGTGCTACGGCAGCGTCAGGTCGGTCGAGACGGCCCGGGCGCTGGCCGGCTTGCCGACCCTCGATCTTTCGCCCGAGAGCGTCGCCGGCCCCTGCACGGATTGGAAGGATGAGGGCGGCTACGCGGGCGAGGCCTTCGAGCAATTGCAGAACGCCGGCGCGTGCGAATCGTCGTTCATGGACCGGCCCTACAGCTTGAACCCCACGCGCTGGAAGAGCGGCTGGCAGGCGAATGCCCGGCTGCACGAGGCGGTCGTCTGGGCCGACATCGACACGAGCTTCGACGAGGTGATAACCTGCCTGCTGGAGCGTGTGCCCGTGGCCGCCGGCCTGGACTGGTGGGGGCACCTCGTCTGTTTCCTCGATCCGGTGATCCTGCCGGACGGCAGTGTGGGCGTACTCTTCCAGAACTCCTGGGGCGTCGATTGGCCGAAGCCCGGCGCCAACGGCTTCGCCACACTTACCGAGCGGAAGGCCACGCCCAACGGCGCCGCCGCCCCGATGATCGTCACGGCCAGCGATGCCTGATAGTCGCTTATAGCCGATCTTCGGACAGAAATATGGGGGAAGAAAGATGGGGAAAGAAGAGTTTGGAGAATTCAATAAGATGACTCTTCCTCACCTTTACTTCCCCTTTTCCATCTTCCTTTCCCCCATTTTCCTTTCTTCCATTTTTCTGCAAAAAACTTTCCAACGCATTTTCTTCTTAAGGAGCCACTCATGTACCACGGAATCCCAACTGTCGGCCACGGAATGTATCTGGAAGGCCTCACGGTCTGCGTGAACTACGCCGATTTTCTCGAGGAAACGCTCTGCCGGAACCTCGACCATTTCGACGAGTTCGCCGTCGTCACGGCCTGCGACGACAAGGCCACGCAAGCGGTCTGCGAGCGGCACGGCGTGATCTGCGTGAAGAGCGACATGCATCGCGAGGACCCCTTGGACCGTTTCAACAAGGGCCTCATGATCAACCTGGGGCTGGCCCACCTACGAAATCGCGGCTGGCTGCTGCACCTCGACGCCGACATCGTGCTGCCCGACCGCCTGCGCTTCGTTCTCAACAAGAGCCGGCTGGACGAGGAGTGCCTGTACGGGGCCGACCGCATGAACGTCGTCGGCCGGGCAAACTGGGAAAGGCTCAAGCAGTCACCCGCCTACCAGCGGCAGTATCACCATCGCTATCTGGTCTGCCCGGCGGCGGCGCGGCTCGGTTCGCGGCTGCTGCACAACGAGTACGGCTATTGTCCCATCGGCTACTTCCAGTTGTGGCACTCGCGGCAGCGCAAGCGCTATCACTTCTCACAAGGATCGGCGGAGCATTCGGACGTCTTGTTTGCCTTGCAGTGGCCGGCTGTCCGGCGGATTCTGTTGCCCGGCGTGTTCGTCTATCATCTCGAATCCGAGCCGGCCCGCATCGGCGCGAACTGGGGCGGCCGGGTAACGCGGCCCTTCGCAAAGTAGCCGCGCTTGACTTCCCCGCGCCGTCCATGCAAAATGATGCTAGCCCCGTTACCCTGCAACTCATTCGCGAGGAACTCCCATGACCAACCAGGCCCGTTGTTCGCGTCGCCACTTCCTGGGCGGCGCGCTGGCTGCCGGCACGTCGGCAACGCTCTTGAACGCCTCGTTCGCCGGCGCAGCCGAGACCTCCGCCGGCGGACCCAAGCCGCAATTCGCGCGCAAGATCAAGCTGGGCCTTATCGGGTGCGGGGGCCGCGGGCCGTGGCTGGCCGATCTCTTCCAGAAGCACGGCGGCTACGAACTCTACGGCGTTGCGGATTATTTCGAGGCCTCGGCGCAGCAGACCGGCGAGCGCCTGGGTGTCGATAAGAAGCGCCGCTTCTCGGGTCTGGCGGGGCACAAACGCCTGATCGACAGCGGCGTCGAGGCCGTGGCCGTGGTCAACGTGCCCCGCTTCCACGGCCAGCACGCCCGCGCGGCAATCGAGGCCGGCTGCCACGTCTACGCGGCCAAGCCGGTGGCGGTTGACGTGCCGCGAGCGCTGTCCGTTCTTGAGACAGGCAAACTGGCGACCCAGAAGAAGCTTTGCTACCTGGTCGACTACCAGATGGCCACGGACCCCGTGAATATCGAGGTCGTGCAGCGGGTCCACGAGGGTGGGCTGGGCCGCCTGATGCATATCGAGAGCACCGGCATCTCGCCACCCTGGGGCGAACCGCCGGTGGCCAACAACGAGGACCGCCTGCGCTCCGGCCGCTGGCTGAGCACCATAGCCCTATCGGGCGACGTGATCGTGGAGAACAACATCCACATCATCAACGCCGTGCTCTGGCTGGTCGCACGGCGGCCCGTGCGGGCCATCGGCTGCGCGCGGCTTTGCCGCCAGAAGCCCCGCGACGACTACCGCGAGGTCTATCATCTGACCTACGAGTTCGACGACGGCCTGGTCTGGACGCACATCGGCCAGTCGCTGAGCAACCAGGAGGATTGGGCGTTGGGCTTGCGGGCCTATGGCGAGTTGGCCACGGCCACGGTCAATTACCGCGGCAAGTCCTATTTGCACGGCGGTCCCAAGCACTACGGCGCCCACAATGTCGAGAGCCTGTACGACCAGGGCGCCATCCGAAACATCGCCACGTTCTACGAGAACATCGTTCGCGGGCGATGCGACAATCCTACCGTAGTCAACGCCGTCGATGACGTGTTGACCTGTGTGCTCGGCCGCGAGGCGGCCCTCCGCCGCAGTACGCTGACCATGGACGAACTTCTCAAGGAGAACAAGGAATCCCAGTTCGACCTGAGCGGACTGAAAGTGTGATCACGCGAAGCCCGTAGGGTGGGACCAGCGAGCTTGCGAGCGCCGGCCCACCATATTTTGGTGTCCACTCGCTCTTGGTGGGCCTGCGCCCGCTACGCGGTCTGGTCCCACCCTACGGCTCGACGATCACGCGCACACGATCTGCCGCATGAAGTCCAGGCTCTGGCGGGTGTTCTCGTCGGAGCCGTGGCACTCGATCGAGACCGCGCCGTCCCAACCGGTTGCGTTCAGGTAGCGGATCACGGCCTTGATGTTCTCGGCATTCACCCCGCCGCCCACGGGCACTTCCGACGAGCCGATGCCGGTCTCCTCGCCGCGGGCGGCGGCAGCCAGCGCGGGCGAGACGTCCTTGATGTGGCAGTGCGAGAGGTACTTGCGCAGGGCCTTGCAGAATTCCAGCGGGTCCTTGCCTGCGATAAACGTGTTGCCCGTATCGAAATTGAAGCGGAGGTAGGGCGAGTTGAAATGCTCGAAGAGCCGCGTCATGAATTCCAGGTTGCTCGTATAAGGGCCGTGGGTCTCGACATTGATGATCACGCCGTAGTCCTCGGCCCAGGAGAGGCACTGCCGATAGTTGTCGCAGGTGACGCGGAAGACCTCCTCGAACGAGAGGCCTGGCGTCTCGAAGGCCCCGTCGACCGTGTCGACCATGGGGCAGTCCAGTTCGGCGGCGAAGCGGATCGACTGCTGCACGTACTGCACGCCGAAGGCCGAGCCGTTGGGACCCATCATCGGGTAGGAGCCGTCGATCTGTGAGACCGCCAGGCCGAGCTTTTCCAGGTACTTCCGCAGTGCCCGGGGATTGGCCTGCAGCGAAATGCCCGGATCGTAGCCCAGGGCCTGGAGGAAGTTCTGGCCGTGGATCACGGCGAACTCGATGTGCCGCACGCCCAAGGCGGCGATTTTTTCGCAGGCGGTCTCAAAACTCCGGCTCAACGGCCGCCAGTTGTCGGTATGGATTCCAATCTGGATCATGGCAAGGCTCCTGAAGATGAATGTGGGGATTTGCGCAAGGTTCCGGTCAGTATAACCGAATCCGCGCGGAGGAGCGAGACGGCACAACACTACTTCCGCTCATGCAACTTCTGCTCCAACTCGCCAATCTTCCCGCGGATGTTCAGCGGGCCGTTTTCAAATCGCGCCGGCCAGGTCTTCTGCTTGAGTTGTGTCACCACTTCGCCCGCCTCCGCAAGGCGCCGCTCGTGGATCAAGGCCGCGGCCAGACCCAACAGGCCGGTCGGCTCCAGCGCGCGGATCCGCGCCACTTGACGCCATTGCTCGACAGCCTCGGCCCAACGATCCTGCCGCTGGCGAATCTCCGCCAAAAGCTGGTGGCTTTCCGACTCGGCGGGCAGGACTTCGACGATCGACGTATAGGCCCGCTCGGCCTCCGCGGGCTGGCGCAGTTTGTCCAGCCGCTTGCCCAGATCCTCATACAGCTTGATGTCGCGGGGCGCTAATTGCCGCCAGGCAAGGAGTTGCTCGACGGCCCCCGACAAATCGTTCTGCCGATCGTGACAGGCAATCAGAGCCTGGTAAGTCTCCGCATCGTTGGGCTGCACCTCGGCGGCAATGAGTAGTTGCGCGATGGCCTTGGCAAACTGCCCTTTGTCGCGATAGACCTGGCCAATCGTCTTTCGTAACACAGGGTTCTCCTCGTGCGTTTCGGCCGCCTGTTTGTCGAGCTGCGCGACGTAGGCATCCAGGTCGGGCGCAGCCCGCAAGACGGCCCGTAGAGACTCCAGGGCGCTGTTGCGGTTATTGACATCGTGTCCCCAGGCGACCACTGCAGCCGCGGCCGCGTCGACGGCTTCGGGTGTCTTCTTTAAGCCGGCAAAGGCCCGGGCCTGGTCGCCGTAATAGCCCGAGAGCACGCCGTCGCCGATCCCCCGCCGCGGCGAGGTGCGCTGATGCTGGGCAATCGCCTCTTGCAGATAATCGGCCGCTTTGCCGTAAGTTTCGTTCTCCAGGCAGCTTCGGCCCAGCATGGCCATGGCGTTCTCGTCCCAGCGGTCGTCTTTATGAAAATAGGCGTGAGTGGCTTGCAGGAACTCGGCAAGCTGTTGGGGTTTGCCAGTCTTAAAATAGGCGTTCATGAGCCAGACGCGATACTGCAAGTTGTCCGGCCAGCGTTTGACCAGCGGCTCGAGAATGGGGATTGTTTCGGCGAAGCGGCTTCGCAATCGCAGAAATCCGACCAGCTTCGATTGCCCGCCTTCGTCGAGCACCCCGCGGCGATGGGCATCCAAGAGGAGCTCGATCGCTCGCTGGTAATGGTCCAGCCCTGCGAACAAATAATCGGCAATGTACTGGCATGCCGCGCCGGACTGTTTTCGTTCTGTCCAGACCTCGTCGGCGGTACGGGCGAAATCGGCCTCCTTCTCGCTCCAGTAGTAGTCGTTGTGGTTGTTGTTGTTGTGTTTATCATACGTGACCCGATTGCGCTGTTCCCCGGATTGCAGATCGCGGCGGAGTTCCTTAAGCACGATCGCCAGCAGCGGTTTCTCCAGCTCCCACAGGTCTTTGACCTCGGTCCGCAACTGCCCAAGCTTATCGGCGTATTGGCTCCAGCCGTCCTGGTTGTTCAGCCGGAACCAGGTGGGCTCGGTTTCGATACGGCGAATGAGGAATGCCAGGCTGTCGCGCGCGCCGACGATCGCGTGCAGCGCGTCGGCCGTTCGCCCGACCATCGCCGTATAGCTGTTGCTCTGATGTTTGAGCACTTCGGGCAGGCGGCTGAAGGCGAAGCGGCGAACGTCTTCAGCTACATCCGCCCCTCTTCCGGAGGGCGAGGGGAACTTATCGTGGGCCATTTGATAGAGGCCGATCAACCGATCGACCAGGTTGTAGCGGTAGTTCTGATCGGACGTGTCGAGGTCCGCTTGCAACTTCTTTTCGACGGCCCGATAAAGCTCCGCGCCGTGTCCCAGCGACACCTCACCGTCGCGCTGGATGGCGTTATGGTAGAGCCAGTAGAGTTGCAGGACGAGCCCGCGCTCGATCTGCCGATTGGCCGGGTGCTTGATCTGCGATTGAAGGATCTTCTCGGCGCGGACGAATTGCCCGCGGCCTTGCAGGTAGTTGATCAAGGTACAGACGTCACCGTTGACCGACGCCGGCAGCACGCCGCCGCAGGCCGCCTGGTATTCATCCAGCGATTCGCTCAACAGATCGATCGCCCGATCGAAGCGGGAATAGGCCCAATAGGTCTGCGCCAGGGCCGCGCCGATCTTCAGCCGGTCGATCGTGCCGGGATGGGCGTCACGGTGGATGCTTTCCAATTCGGCCAGTTGTTCATCGGCCAGCGGCTGCCGGGCGATATGGCCCAGCGAGGCCAGCAGCTCGGCCATGAGCCGCGGTTCGCCGGCCGACCATTGCCGCTTCCGTGCCCGCCGCAGGGCGGCGAGTGCCTTTTCACCGTGCGGCCCGGGCTGATTCTGAAGTTCCGCCGCGCGGCGCTCGACGAGCATTTCCAGGAGATCGAGGGCACGGCGGTCCACCTCGGTCTTGGCCCGCGGTCGGGCGGCGGCGATGCATTCGAGGATCGAATCGGCCGTGGCCTCGTCGCGAACCTCAGCCAACACACCCGACAAATCTTGCAGGAAGGGATAAACCTGGCCCGCCGTGTGGCCGAGGACCGCGTCGTCCAGCCCGGCCAGCAGGCGGAAATCGTGCGTGGCAGCATAGAACTGCCGGAGTTGGTAGACATAGCCCTGCGGCTGGCTCGATTTCTCAAACAAGGCGGTAAAGCCGAACAGGACTTCCACGTCCAATTCGCGGGGCGGCGGTTGCTCGGCGTTGCTATTCTGCCAGGGCTGTAATTTCCCGTAGAGCCATTGGCTGATCTGCCCCTCGCCAGCCACCTTGAAGGCCTCGATGCGTGCCCGCTCGTAGGCCTCACGACGACCGACCGCCATGTACCAATCGGCCAGCGTGCGGTAGTCGGCGGCGCGCAGCTCGTCGGCGGCACGGACCGCCTCGAACAGGCGGATGGCCGCGGGCACCTGGCCCGCTTCGGCTTCCAAATAGCCCAGGATCAGGCGCCAGCCATTATCGGCATCGCCGGCGGCGATCCAGGCCTGCAGCCGCTTGATCAGGTCCTTGGGGCGATCGAGCGCGACAAGCAATTCATATTGAAGGGCCTTCCAACGCGTGTCTTCCGCGTCGGCTGCCTTGTCGCGAGCTTCCAAGTAGGCCAACAGCCGCTCGGCGAGTGCTGGCTTGGCGTCCTTGCGGGCGGCCAGGTTCATGAGCGTGGTCAGGCAACGGTGCTGCAGGAGGTTGTCGAGGCGTTCGAACTGCTCGTGTAGGTCCCTCTTGCCGAGAGGGACTGATGTGCTTGGAACCGTGTGAGAAATTCCGGGTTGCTCGGCAGGTTCGCGCACATTGGTCCTTTCCGGCAGAAAGGACCTACTGCGGAGAGGAACCAATGTTTGGAAACATTCTTCGGCCGCCTTGTCCAGATCGCGGCCGGTTTGCACGTGCAGATAGAGCCGCTCGATGTTGATCCACTGCGCAAGCCGGCCATTACGGGCAGCCATTTCCTTGCGCAAGCGGTCGGCGTAGTCCTCCCGCGCCAGGCGGAGGTTCTCCACCTGCTTGGCACGAAGCTCGGTGCGCGTGAGTTTCTCAGGATGCGCGACCGCCTGCATGCGGGATTGGAAACGGGCACGAACCATTGAATCGGTCATTTGGTAAACCGCGGCGACCTCGATCGCCAGCCGCTGCGCCGCCTCTTGATCGGCAGGGGCCAGTTGCCCGAGCAACCCAAAGCACTCGTCTTCATAGGCCTGTTTCCAGGGCTGGCCCAGCAAGGCATTGAAAAGCTGCCGAACATGGCCGGGGCGATCATCCTCCGACGAGTTTTTGAGCTGCGTACGGAGGAATGTTAGCCAGGTCTCCACGTCGATATGGCCCTGCAGAACGCCGGCCAGCATGCCGCCAAGCTGGTTCTTGACCTGCCAATCAGGCTCGGCATCCCAGCGGCTGCGGAGGCCGGTGGCAAGCTTCCGCCATGCCTCTTTTTCCACGGCCGGATCGTTTACCGAAATCCAGTTCAAGAGCCGCTGCGCCTGGTCGACCGGCAGTTTTGACATCTCGTCCAGCAGCATGCGCAAGGCCACCTTGCGGACGCGGCGGCACTCGTCCGATTGATGGAAGTTTTCTTGGTTCATGATCTCGTCGGCCACGGTACCTGCCGCAGGATGGCGGGCCAGCGCAATGGCCGCGTCAGCCAGCGGCTTGACCCATTGCGGATCAATGCGATTGGTGTTCAAGTTGTAGCCCTCTCCCAGGGCCTGCGACACGGCCGCCTTCAGCCGGGCATCGACGTCGTCCGGGATCTCGCCGTCCGGCGCTGCCGCGGCGGCCTGCAAGGCGTCGCGAATCCATTGGGCCACTAGTTCATCGGCCTGCTTCAGATGGTCGCTGTAGACTAGCGCGCTGAGGTATTCGGAGTAAACGCCTTGCAACGCCGCGTTGCGTTTGACCCACGTGCCCAGGTACTCGACCAGGTCTTCATAGCGGCCCTCTTGCCGCAGCATTTCGGCGTAGCAGTCGATACACAGATACACTTCGTCGTAGGGCGGCCGCTTCTCCACCGCGAGCACGCGGTCCAGCCAGGCATAGGCGGCCGGGTAATCACCCCCGTCGGCCAGGGCCCGGGCGTATTGCTGCTGCAGGTTGTAGTCGTGCGGATAGTCGGCGGCAAGCTGCTTGCGCAGGGCGAGCACGGCTTGGCTCTGGCCGCTTTGCTGCAAGCGGGTGCAGCGCGACTCGCTCCAGCGCTTCATGGCCAGGACATAAGCCGGCTGGCGCTCATAGACCGGCCGCAAGACATCCAGCAGATGCAGTTGCTCGTTGGCCTCCAAGCCCAGGTTGTTAGGACCGAGCAGGTAATTATTAGCCAGGTAGAGTTCGTCGCCGCCGGCCGGTGGTTTTGGCTGCTTGGCTAACGATTCGGCCTCTTCAAGAAACCGCTTCTTGGCCTCTTCCGCCTTGCGGGCCAGCGGCAGCACGACCATCCGTACCCAGCGCATACCGGGCTTGTCCGACAGTTTCTCGGCCTCCACTAAGTGCCCGAGCACGCGGTCCCACTGCTGCGTGGCCTGAAAATGCAGGAGCATGACCATCTGGTCCTCGAAAGCCGCTTTTCCGGCGGCCAGGGCCTGCTTGGCATCGATCAGCCGGGGCAGCGGCTCGCGGAGCAATTGTACCCGATCGCGGACAGCCATGTCCTGCTGCCACAATCGATCGAACTGGCCGGCTGCCAGCACCGCGAACTTCTGCGTGGTGATCGAATCGCGGCGGCCGTCGGCGCCAACCGTCTCCATGCGCCCGGCATACCATGCGCCGCCGACCTCGATGAAGTCACTGTACGTGATTGCCGAATTAATCTTGCCCGCGGTGACGTTCTCGGTCTTCAGGATCACGTGCCGCGCCGTATCGACGAGGACACGGACCTCGTACCGCGGCAAACTGGGCTCCTTGAGCACTAACAGCGTACGATTGGGGCCGTCGGACTTCTGTTGCACCGAGTAGCCGGCGTAGGCCGCGTCCAACGGCTGGATCGTGCCCTCGCCAAGATCGAGCGGCGACTGCTGAAGGTCGGCGGGCTTGGAAGCCCGCACGCGCCCCAGGAGCACGGCTTCGCTCAGGCGTCCGCGCTCGTGGCGATCGGCCCAGGCGAGGATCGTCTCCGCGCTATCGTTCGTGGCCACCGTCAGCCAGCCGTTGGGCGCGACGATGGCCCTGGTCTGCGATCGATCGGTGAGCTCATTCCAGCGGGGATCAAAGACCTCGGTCCGGCTTTCGATCCGCAGGCCCGTTTTCACGCCCGTCAGTTGCTCGTTCCGCAGCAGGCTGCGGGCGATCGCCCGGGCCTCGGCCGGCCAAGGCTGTCTGGGCTCTCGCGGCTTTGTTGGTGCGGGTGGCAGGGAACCGAACAGATTGTTGAACCAGGAATAGTCAACCCCACGCCGGGCATACGGGTCGCGAAAGTAATTATCGGCTGGCATGGCGGGGGACTCGACGGGTATCACGGATATGACAAAGGGGCTATGCAAGTTGTCGGCGTCTCCCCTGGGAAAGCCGGCAGCGAAGTCGTACGCCGGCTGGTTCGAATACGGAGGTTCACCGGCGAGTGGCGATTGAAAGCCGAGGCTCGCCTCGATTTCCCGGCTCTTCTCGCTTAGGCCTCGATTGCCGTCGTCAGGAACGTCAACTGTCTTGGTGAGTGCTTCACCAGAACTCCCCTGAGTTTCTAGATCCGTTACTTGATCGGCGTCCCACTGTCCCTCTTGTTGCAAAGTCGCAGGGGCGAGCACCGATTGATCTTCGGACGAGGCAGCCGCATCCGGCAAAGGTGACGGAGGCACGCAGCAAGCCGGCTTCGGCACCCCCGAGCTTGGCGGACAGAAATTTGGCGTACTGGCCGGGTCATAAACCACTGCGTCCGCGCCACGTTCGCGCATTCCCGCAAGGGTATTTACGCCAAGGCCCATGTCTCCATCGACACTGCTGCGCGACAAGTCGCCCAGTACATAACTGTCGCTGGCTACGCCATTAACGCCAAACCTGGTGACATCGCTGTAGAGTGGTGTGGAACTGGACGGGTAGCCGCCGAATCCGCCCATGGCGCCGCTAACGTAGAGCACTGAGGAACTGGACGGGTAACCGCCTCCGCCGCCCATGCCGCCACCAAATCCGCCCATCATGCCGTGGGCCAGGCCGTACGCCGGCGCAGGCTGGGGCACCGGCACATCGCGTCCCAGACGGCTGAGCTGCCGCAAGATCTGCGTCCGCAGTCCCAGCCGCCAAGCGCCGGCACGCTTCATCTGTTGCTGGATCAACTCCCAGTTGGCGTTCTCGCGGCCTTTGGCGAAGAATTTTTCGCCGTCGCGCATTTGGAAACGGCGTTTCACGCCGAACCGCTCGCGGTCGGCGTCGGTTTCCAGGACCAGCAACGACGTGTAGGGCGTGATGATGTGGTACTCTTCGCTGAGGGCGATGATCTCGTCCTTGATGGCCTTCGAACCGCCTTGTTCCAGTAGGCAATCCAGGTACATGCGTGCCCAGAGCCGCGGAATGAACGAGTTGCCCTCGCCCTCACCCCCTGCCCCTCTCCCGGAGGGAGAGGGGAGGGAGACCTTGGCGGAATACTTCACGGGCTTGCCGTCCAACGTGCCGCTGACAATCACCTCGCAAGACTGCTCCTTGGCAGGCGAGACGCCTGCACCACAAGGCTGATAGCGGCCTAGCACGATCTGCTGCATGCCCCGCGGCAGGTTGGGCAGCGGATCGGGATAGACCCGCGCGGTTTGCAGGCCGCGGAATTCGATCTTCATGTCGCGCAGGGCCGGCTGTGTGATCTCGCCCAGCAGTTCCTTGGCCACGGTGGCCAGCCCATGCGATCCACTCACTTGCCGGAACGAGCCACCGCCGATGGCCGCGATGGCCTTCAATACGCTCGGCTCGTAGCTACTGCTGACGGCCACCGCATGGAACGTGCCGGGCCTGCCCTCGGTAATCCGCCGCAAACGCTTGACGAATGCCGCCGGGTCGGCGTCGCCCGTGGTGACGATGCCATCGCCGACATAAACGACCTGCGTCTTCGGCCCGCATTGGACCAGGGCGGACTGCACGGCCTTGTCGAGATCGGTCCAGCCCAACGACCGCCGCACGGCCAGTTTCTGCCGAGCCAGCTCGATGTTCTTAGTGTCGGCCACCGCCGGCCGGGCGAAGACCCATTGGCAATCGACATCGCAGGTGGCCAGGTTGAAGCGGTCCTTGGGTGTCAGCGCGGTCAGTAAAGCGGCAATCAGTTCGGCCTGCCGCTGGCGGCTGGGGGCGTCCATCGAGGCCGACGTATCGGCCAGCAACAACAAGTCGATCGGCTCACCGTTGGGCAGCAGGTCGCTCTGCATCTGGTCCACGCCGCCGGCCGTAGCTGGCGGCGTCACCTGCAGCATAAAGTAGCCGTCGTCGCCGCGGCGGTGCGGGATCAGCACCACCTCCGACTGCTGTCCCTGGAGCTCGACCAGCGTCTCGAAATCCTGCGTGGGCGTGTACTCCTTGGCGCTGAACTCGACGTGGGCCGCATGCGCGGTCAGGGCGTTGCGCGTGGTATGCGTGGGCGAGCTGACCGCCTGCAGCGGCCGGGCCGAATCGATCTTCACGTCGATCTCAAGCTGCCGCAACGGATGTTGTTTGAGCAGCTCGCTTTGCAAGGCATATTGGTAGCGGTAGGTGTTGTCGCGCACGGGTAGCACCTGCGTGTAGGTGATGGTGATCCGCTTTTCCGCCTGGGCTGGGATAGGAAAGACGCGGGCCTTGAAGATGTTGCCGCCCGACCATTCCAGCAAGCCCGGATCGCGCCGCTCGCGGAGGATCGTCTCGTAGATCTCGCGGGCCTTCTGTTTCTCCACGATGTCGGCTTCGACCAGCTTGTCACCGATCCACATGCCGAAACCGGCGATCGAGGCGTCCTGCGGCAACGGGAAGAAAAACGTGCCCTCCAACTGCGCGGGGGTGTGGTTGACGAACGATTCCTCGATCGTGGTCCGCGCGATCTGGTCGCGGATATCGACCGTGACCTTGTGATAGCCGACCGTCAGCGGCACGTCGCGGCCGTCGATCTTCGCCAGGAGCGAACCGATCGAATCGCCGCTCAGCTTGCCCTCGTAGCTGAGCAGCCAGCGCGAGGGCTTGTCCAGCTTGACGAGCGCCTGCCGGTCGGCCCGGTAGATTTGCGTACCGGCGACCGTGATCTTCTTGCCGTCCGGCCCCACGAGTTCAAGCGGCGACTTGCCCTCGCCCTTGATCTTGATCTCGCCCGCGGCGATACGAATTTCCTTGGGCGAAACCAGTTCCACCGTGCTGCCCGGCCCGATCACGACTTCGGCCTGGGAAACCAGGCGGACGCTGGCGGCGTTGGCCCCGCGCGGATCGGTCAGCAGTAAGTCGCCCGGGCGGACCGGCATCCGCTCGGTTACGGGGCTGAAGCGATCGTACATCACCGGCCGAATGGCCACCAGCCCTTGCGCGTCGGTCAGCTTGCCGATACGGCCGTCTTCGGTGAGCGTATCGCCCACCACGAACAAGTCATCGTCGACCCGTTTGTCGCGGGCGATGACCGCCAGCTTGCAGATCGGCTCCGTTCGCTCGCCGCGCACGCGCAGGCTCTCGATCGACTGGAGCAACTGCGTCTTGGCATCGACCACCGCGTCGATCCGTAGCGTGCCGTCCGGCCCGGCGGTTTCCCAGCGATAGATGGCCACCTCGTGGCCGTCGCGGGTCGTATGCTCGACCGGCCGGGTGGTTAAGAGTTGCTTCCGCTTGTCGTCCGATGAATCCAAGGGCGGATTGAGCAAGGCCAGCAGGTCCACCGCGCCGGCCTCGCCGCGGAACAGCGACGAGGGTTGCGAGCTGGCCCGGTTCGCCTTCTCGTCGACGAGCCAGGATTTGCCGTCGCGGGCGATCCGGTAGGCGCCGTCGGGCAGATTTTGGCGGAGCTTTCGGCCGTGAACCCAGACCTCGCCGCTCTTGCCATCGCGAGTAAGCTTGAGTTCCAGGCTTTCGGCGGCCGAAGTCTTGGTCAGCACCACGCCCAGGTCGGCGGCTGTCGCCCCCGATGCGGTTGTCGATATCTGATTGAAGAGCCAAGCGCCGATCAAGGCGGTTGCCGCGGTGGCGGCGGCCAGCGCACGGAACGCGAAGGTGAACATACGGTGTCTCCTCGGAGAGGGAAGGTCACGGTCGAGCGATAATGTCGCAGGGCTGTCTTGCGGCATGGCCGCAATTTGCCCTGCCCGTTGCAGCACTCGCACGAGCATGGCGGCGGACGGCGTTTGGCGGCGGATTTGCTCCAGCGCTTCGCGCAGGGAACCGGACAGTTCCGCCTGGTCCGGCAGGTCGTCGGCACGGGGTTCATTGTCCATGGTTAGTCCTCTTTCGCGCTTACGGCGAGCATCGATTTCAGTTTTCCCCGCGCCTTGTGCAGCGCGGAGGCCACGGCCCCCAAGGCCACGCCCAGGTTCTCGGCGATTTGTTCGTAGGGTTGGTCGTCGAAGTAACGCATGCAGAAAGCGGCCGCCTGTTGTTGCGGCAGGCGGCCGACAGCCTGTCGCAAGCGGTCGGCCAACTCCCGGGCAGAGGCGGCCTCCTGTGGATCGTCTTCGCGGCTGAGCGGGTCATCGATCAGCGGTCCGCTGCCGCGACGGCGCCGCAACTGATCCAGCGAGCGGTGCAGGACCGCGCGGTGCAGCAGGCCGCCGCGACTGGTCACTTCTTCCTTAAGACAGATGCGGTGTACTTGCAAGAAGGCATCCTGGACTACATCCTCGGCGTCCGGGCCGGTGCCCAGGATCCGGCATGCGAGGCGCAGGCTCGGCGGGCCGTGCTCGGCCACGAAGCGGTCCCAGTCGAACACGGTGCTATGCACGGCTTGAAGTGGTCCTTGAGCAAGGGGCTTATCGCGGCCTGGCCGTTGGTGGAATCCGATAAGTTAGACGCACGACGCGCGGAGAAATTACCCCGGATTCTGAGAATAGTCCCTTTCTGTTTGCCAGTCAAGGAGTTACGACGTGAACACTGTTGCTTGCCGCCCCCAGGAGCTATGCTAACGAGAATGACCGACCCCAAGCCCAATCTCCGATGGTTTCAATTCAGCCTGCGAACACTGCTGGTCGTCGTCACGCTCTGTGCGTTGCTGTGCAGTTGGTTCGCTGTGAAAATGCAGCAGGCGAAGCGGCAACGAGAAGCGGTAGAGGCGATTACGAAGGTGGGCGGGCGGGCAATGTATGATTGGCAGGTTGATGCGAACGGCAACTATGTGCGAAACGCACAACCACCAGCAACAAAATGGTTGCGAAATCTCCTGGGAGATGATTTCTTTGGGCGTGTTGTAGAGGTGGAGTTTGACGATACCAAAGTCACCGACGAAGTCTTGATAAAGGTCCGGCAGGAATTACCGAACTGCAAAATACGATATAAAGCAAAGTTGTGGACTGGATAATTCGCTGATTTGACAACCCGCAAAGGGCTTTTTTGGCCATCCGCTTCCAACCTGATAGGGCAGAAGAGCTCTGGAAGACCGAAACGAAGGTCATCAACACTTTTATCAACAGCCCCACCAATGGTGACAAGAAACAGAAAAGGAGCCGGGTGACGAATCATCTGGAACTCCTTTATCTCATTAGACTTACGACAGCGGAGGGCATGGGAATCATCGAATGGGCAATAATTCCCTTGGGCATCCGTGAACGTAAGTTCTTTCTAAATCTTGTTTTGCGGCGAATCCTCTGCCCCGTTCAGGATTATAAATCAGGCGAAAATCCGGCCCTTATCCGCCAAATTTTGCTCAGTTATCCGACTGGGTTTTTGGCGATTTATAATCGTCCTCGCCGGAACCAAGCCTGACCATTATGCCAGCCCCAGAACCGGCAAGAAGGCTGGCCCCCGGACGCCGGGGTGGGAAGACTCGAAAACGCCAGGACTAGCCCGCCAAAATTCAAGAAGTCTAAAAGTCTAACGGTTTTTTGGCTGCGTGTGGGGCATGGCGGCTTTGCCTGCTGGGAGGGTGCCAGAATTAGCCCTGCTATGGTGGCGGCATCGAAAAAGCTAAAATGACGGGAATTGAAATCCCCTTCAGCTTCGGCTACCGCAATCTCGGAAAGGTCTTTGCGATGAAACTGTCGATTCCATGCCGCCGTAAACTGCTCGTAGCAGGGTTGGCGGCGATGACGCTCTTGAGTTCTCTGGCGACAACTGGGACTGCCCAGATACTTCGCCGCCAAAGGCGGGTTCTGGTCGCCCCTGCGGTTCCCTCTGGCCCCGTCACAGGGAAGGAAGCCCTGGAAACTGGCGTGGAAGCCTACATCTATGGCTACTCGCTGGTGACGATGGAGATGACTCGGCGGGTGATGACCAACGTGGAGAAGTCGGAAGGCACACGCGCACCGATGGGCAACTTGATTCGGGCGCGAAGTTATCCCGATGCCAAGTATCGTGATGTAACGGCTCCCAACGCCGACACCCTCTACACAACCGTATGGATGGATGTTGGCAAGGAGCCGTGGGTGCTGACGCTTCCCGACGCTCAGGGCCGCTACTATCTGATGCCGATGCTCGATGGCTGGACGGATGTTTTCCAGGTTCCCGGCAAGCGCACTACCGGCACGGGGCCGCAGAAATATGCCATCACTGGCCCTGGCTGGAAGGGAACGCTTCCGGCAGGCGTGACCGAATACAAGTCGCCCACCGCCATCGTCTGGCTGTTGGGACGGATTTACTGCGCGGGCACGGCGGAAGATTATGCCGCAGTCCACAAGATGCAGGATGAGGTTTCCATTGTTCCCTTGAGTTCCTGTGGCAAGCCCTACACGCCGCCCGAAGGCAAAGTCGATCCGAGCATCGACATGAAGAAGCCACTGCGGGAACAAGTCAACTCGCTCGACTCGACGGCCTACTTCAAGCTCCTGGCATCACTGATGAAGGACAATCCACCAGCAAGAGCCGATGCACCGATCCTGGCAAGAATGGCCCGATTGGGAATCGTTCCAGGCAAGGAATTTGACCCCGGCAAGCTCAATCCCGCCGTAGCCAAGGCATTGAACGACGTGCCGAAGCTGGGGTTCGAGAAGATCATGGCCCACTTCAAGAAGGCCGGGACGTTTGAGAACGGATGGATTTTCACCACCAAGACGGGAATTTACGGCACGGACTATATCCAACGAGCGTTGGTGACTGCCATCGGCTTGGGTGCTAACCGGCCCCAGGACGCCGTTTACCCGACATCCGAGGAGGATGCCACGGGCAAGCCTTACGACGGGAGCAAGAAGTACGTCATGCACTTCGACAAGGGCCAAACGCCGCCGGCCGATGGCTTTTGGTCATTGACCATGTACGACGACAAGTATTTCTTCGTGGACAATCCGCTGAATCGGTACACGCTGAGTTCCCGGTTCAACTTCAAATACAATGCCGATGGTTCTCTCGACCTGTACTTGCAGAACGAGAATCCTGGCCCTGAGAAGGAATCGAACTGGCTCCCGGCCCCCAAGGGTCGCTTTATCCTTATGCTGCGGCTCTATTGGCCCAAGGAGCAGTCTCCATCCATCATCAATGGCACTTGGAAGATTCCGCCAGTGAAGAATGTGGACTAGATGTTTGACACGGCAGGCCCCAGTGTGCTGGGTTTGCTGGCAAACGCCGGGACTAGCCTGCCGGAAGTTTGAGGCGGTCCTACGAACACAAATGCCTTACCGCCAACTACAAGAGAAGGAAACTCAAATGATGAACTCAATCGCTCTGCACCGGCTTTCGGGCTGGCTACTCAGCTTTGGGCTGAGTCTGATCTTTGTTTCAACGGCAGTAGCACAGCAGGCCAAGCCGCCAAAGCCTGCGAATGCCTTCAAGGGCGTCATCAAGCTCGATGTCCGTGATTCCGTCCCAGACTAAGGACCGTATACGCCCAAGAAAGCACCAAAGGGTGCCCCGAACATCTTGATCGTCCTATACGACGATACGGGACTGGCTGCGTGGTCGGCCTATGGCGGCAGGATCAATATGCCGACGCTGGACAAGTTAGCTGCCAACGGCCTGACGTTTTCTCAGTTCCATACTTGTGCGCTCTGCTCACCGACACGCTCTTGTATCTTGACCGGACGCAATCACCATCTCAACGGCATGGCCTCGATCACGGAAGGGGCCAATGGATTTCCCGGCCAGCATGGTCGCATTCCCAACCAGTGCGCTACCATCGGGCAGATTCTTCAAGACAACGGTTGGAGTACGTTCTGGCTGGGCAAGAATCACAACGTCCCTGAACAGGATGTCGCTTCGGGAGCAAGCCGCAAGCGGTGGCCGCTCCAAATGGGCTTTGACCGTTATTACGGTTTTATCGGCGGCGAAACGAACCAATGGTATCCCGCCCTCGTTGAAGACAACCGTTTCATTGAGCCACCCTATGGCCCAGATGAAGGCTATCATCTCTCAAAGGATTTGGCGGATAAGGCCACTCTGGCCATCGGCATGGCGCTACACGACGGCGATATTCGGCCGAAGGGCCGCCGTTAAAACGTGTCCCGTCCTCGCGCACTCCGGCCCCGATCCGGCCCGCCGTGATCGGGCCGGGGCGGACGCGGGAGGACGGTATTCGCCTTCGTTAGAATAATCCGCCAAATTGACCGTCCCTTTCAGCACGGACGATTTTTCATTTTTACTCTTGGAGATGCAGATTTATGCGTGAAACAATTGCCGGTTCTACCGGAATTGCAGTGATTATCGCCGCCACACTCGTTTCGTGTTTGGCGATGAGCGTTACTACTGGCGCCTGGTTCCAATGGGTCCTATGCGGTCTAGGTATTTTTGTCGGCCTTCGGGCCGCGAAGATCATCAATCGCATGTGACGGTATCGCGTCACATTTTTTGCCCACCCCGGCCCCGGTTTGGCCGCGGAGGCCGGACGCTACGGAAGGGAATCGGTGCCGAGGATGCCAATGGAGCCCTGTTTGGCTATGATGGCGAGCCGAGTGTACCGAGATTTGCCTGTCGTTCCCAAGTATGCCGGCAAGCCGGCCGTTGCCGTTGAAGAACTGCTTGTTTGCCAATAACTTCCGTCTGCCCTGCCGCTGGGGCAGACGGAAGGTAAACGAGGCAGACGAAGCACCACTGTGAAAAGACAGAGGACGTTGACCACCAAAAGTTTCGCGCGCGAAACTTTTGCCCGCATGACCTGTTCGGTACGACGGCGCAGACCGGACTCATTGAGTCCGATTTCCTTCGGCCGGTCTCAAGGTGCCCAGCATCTTGGCAGGCAAAATCCGTACTTGACGGCTTGCGCCCGATAGGTAAAGTAAAAGTAGCGATTGCACTTCCCCATTCCGTCCCGACTCCGCCTGTCCCTTCCGGCGCGAGCCGGAGGGGACAGGCGGGGTCGAGGGCGGACGTGCCGAATATGCCGTAGTTCGGCACGGAGGCCGCCTATTGGCCGCGATTTGCCTATCTTTACGCCGGAGGTCACTGGGTACTATCCAGATTCGCTCACTCCGGAACTCCGAAGTACTGGAATCTGGATAGTCCCCACGGCGCGAGGAAGTTCGGTGGGCTGGCCACCCCCTATGTAGGGTGAACGCATTGTGCTTTATAAAACGGAGCCGGATTTCTCCAGTCGCGCGGGTGCTTTACTCGTCTCGGCCGTTTCCCGTCACTACCAAACGATTTGCCGGCCCGATCGCCCTGAATTCACCCGGCCCACTGTAACCGCCATGAGCACCGAGGTCGTGAGCACCTTCGTGCCGTGGCCCCGAATCAACTCCTACTGGCCAGGTGCCGTACAGCCGACGAAGAACGGGAAGTTGTTCGGCAGATGAGGGCGGTTGTGGCCTGGAATAACGGCGGAGGACCGGGGTGGCGGAGGAGAGTCAAGAAAGACCGGGACACGCCGCCGCAGCCAAGGAAATGCTCTGCCATCCCCGAGCGGTCATCGAAACAGTCCGGCGTCAAGAAAAACAAGATTTTCGCGGCATGAACTCTCGATTGTGGCGTTTCGACGCGGGGATTTGGGTGACCGACGTGGGCTGGTCGGGGGGGCCAGCGTTCCGGCAATTGGGCCTTATGTCTCGGAATATGGACTAGTTGATGAGACACCGGCACGACGAGGGAGCGCTTAGCCAATGAGTCGGTTCAACAGCGAATCGAGCGAGACCATCGCGATGCGGGTGATCATGTCGGAAGTGGCGAAGGGCAGGTAGAGATGCCCGCCGTGGATCATGGCCCCGCACGAATAGGCCACGTTCGGCACGTAGCCGTCGCGCTCTCGTTCGGTGGGGGTGATGAGCGGCTCGTCAAGGCAGCCGATGACCTTCAACGGGTCGTTCAGGTCCAGGAGCATGGCGCCGATGCAGTAGGTGCGCATGGGGCCGACGCCGTGGGTCAGCAGCAACCAGCCTTCCGGCGTTTCCAACGGCGAGCCGCAGTTGCCGATCTGCACGAATTCCCAGGGCTGGCGGGGCGTCTTCAGCAGTTTCGCGGTTTCCCAGAAATGAACGATGTCGGAGAACATGATGAAGAGATTCTCGCCATCGATGCGGCTACACATCACGTAGTGCCCGCCGATCTTCCGCGGAAAGATCGCCATGCCTTTGTTTTGCGCGCAGGCGCCGTTGATCGTATGCACGCCAATTTTCAGGAAATCGCGGGTTTCGATCAGTTGCGGCAGAATGCGGAGGCCGTCATAGGCCGTACAAGTGCCAAAATAGGTTACCGTGCCGTCATCATCCACGAAGCGAACCATGCGCAGGTCTTCGATCCCGTGGCTCTCGTTGCTCGTCTGCGGAAAAATGACCACTTCGGACGTATCGGCTTCGCGCGGAAGTTCCAATTGGTAGTTCGAGTGGGCCAGCCAGCGAATGTCCTGAAGCGACTTCTCGATCAACAGTTTGTCGGGCACCGCATCTCGGGCCTCGGTAACGGCATGTTCGAGTTGCGCCGAAGTGAAATAGTCGGCCAGGCCGCCGAGCACGAGATCGATCACCCGGTCGGGAACTCCGATGTCGCTGAGCTTGCGGCGAAACAGTGTCTTTTCGTATTGCTTGTCGAGAACAACTCGCACCGGCTTGGCGAGGCGTGCGCAGGGATCGATTTGGATCTGATGTTCCGAGGTGATGACGCCGCTGCGGAACACGATTGAGGAGACGTGCCCCTCGCCGGTCGCTCGAAGACTCATGATGAATCGGACGGCGCCTTCCGGCAAATTGCCCTGATGATGATGCGGGACGATCGAGGGGTTGAAAAGCGCCGCCGACTCGATCGAGTACTCGGCGGTCAAGTAGGCCCCGATCAGCAGGCGACGATTTTTGGAATTATCGTCGGAAATGCCGAGCATGGCCATCGCCCTGCGATAATTCTCATCGAGGACGGCAGAGATGTTGCCATGGCGGGTACGGAACTTCAGGAATACCCCGTCCAACAGTCGATCGACCTGGCCGCCGCTCAGCCCCAAGATGCGCTCCACGATGCTGCCGATCCGCGCCTCGCCGCCGGGATCGAAGAAGCGGGTGATGACGCGGCGAATATCGCTGGCCAGCGTAACCGGCAGACGCCGGACCTTCAAAGGTCTGCGGCTGCCCTTGCAGTGGGTGGGCCGAGATAAGGCGTCGGGGGTGTCGCTCAAGATGGTCTCCATTCATGTCGATGTTGTGCTGGAACTGCCCATCCGGCGCAGCCAGCGGTAATGCGATGCGATGCCCGTCCGGAAGGTGTCGTGCGCCGCGTATATCAGGCCGAAGTCTTCGCAGGTCGTCTCCACGAGCGGCGCAATCGCCGCGTAATGGACGTGGCAAATGCGGGGGAAGAGGTGGTGCTCGATCTGGAAGTTCAGGCCGCCGATGAACCACGCGAGCAGGCGGTTTCCGCGGGCGAAGTCGACGGTCGATTCGACCTGGTGTTCGGCCCATCCGGCCGCCATCCGGCCCGTGTCCGGCCGGGGCAGGGGGAAAGCGGCCCCCTCCACGCAATGCGCCAACTGGAAGACGACACTGAGCGTCACTCCCTGAACGAAGGATGCCGCGAGGTAGAAAAGCAATACCGCCCACAACGAATGCATGCGCAGCGGGACCGCGATGGCCAGCGAAAAGAAGATCGCCTTGCCGCCGAGGAGCACCGCCAGGTCCCATCCCTTCGGTCGCTCGAATCGTCGATTGCCGATCCGGCCGACGGCCCAGTCATGGAAATCGTCGTAGAACTGCCATTTGATCGGCAATAGGCCGTACAACGCCCACAGGTAGACGTGCTGGAACCGGTGGAACTTCAGCCGATCCTGGTGCGGTGACAGCCGGCCGAAAAAGCCGAGTTCGATGTCGTCGTCACGGCCGGTGATGTTTGTGTGACTGTGATGCATCACGTTATGTTTCCTGGCCCAGAAGTACGAACTGCCTCCCAGCAGGTCGAGGGAGCGCGCCATGAGGCGGTTGATCCAATCGCGCTCCGAATATGCCTGGTGTCCGCCATCGTGCTGAATATTGAAGCCGACCGCGGCCATCGCGAGGCCCAGCGAGAGCGCCAGCGGCAGCGCCAGCCACCACGACGCCGCGAAGAACACCAGCAGCACGTACGACAATACGAGCCAGCCGAGAATGATCGCGGTCTTCATATACATCCGTGGGCAGTCGCGCCGGCTCCGCCCGGTGCTCGTGAAGTACAAATCGATACGGCGTCGAAGTTCACGGTTGAACTCGTCACTCGCGCTGAATCTCAAGGTGTTGGATGTCTCGGTAAGGACGGGCCTATCCAATGCGGCAGTTCCATCTTTCTGTTGTGTTGCCATGATCGTTGGAAGAGTTGTTATTCAATTGAAGCCGTGCGTTCGTGCCGGCACGTTTACGGTGCGGGACAGGCGCCAAGGTAACCCAGCACGTCGGGAAGTTGGGCGGTGGCCAACGCCATGCAGGTGTCGGCCCCTCCGTAATAAAGGCGGATCTGGCCGCTGGGCTTGTCCAGGATCCAGCCACAGGGAAACACGACGCCGTTAACGTCGCCCTGGCGTTCGCAGGGCATTTCTGGCGCCAAGACCCATTCTTCGCTTCGGCGGAGGACCCGGCAAGGGTCGTCCAAGTCCAATAACGCCAGGCCGAGCCGATACAGACACCCGCCGGCCGTGGTGCGCACGCCATGATAAAGAATTAACCAGCCCTCGGGCGTCTCCAGCGGAGGCGACGAAAGGCCGATCTTGTTGGCATCCCACCAGGCGCCATGCCGCGCGTGGAAGAGGACGCGGTGGCTGCCCCAATGAATCAGGTCGGGCGAGAAGGAGAGCCAGATGTGGGCGCCCGAACTTCCGGCAGAGACCGGGCGATGGATCATCGCGTAGCGGTTACCGAAGCGGCGGGGAAAGACGGCGGCATCCTTGTCCTCGGGGGGCATGACCGGACCGAGCCGGTTGAATGCGATGAAGTCTTTTGTTTCCGCCAGCGATACCAGCGGACCGCTGGGCGAGTAGGCCGTGTAGGCGATGACCCACAAGCCACGGTCCTCGATCCAGGTCACGCGCGGATCTTCCACGCCCGATGCCTCTTCCGGATAGTTGGCCGGATCGGGAGCGAAACTGGGCTGGGGATCAATGCGCCAGTTCGACACCCCGTCGCGGCTGCGGGCTGTGGTCAGATGCGAATGGCCACGGCGATCCTCGACGCGAACAAGCAGGATCGTCTCGTCGCCGACCTGGCACGCACCGGCGTTGAATACCGTATGTGCCACATACGGCCAATCGCCGGCCGTCAGAATGGGGTTATCGGCGTGGCGATGGAACAACTCCGGGTACCGGTGTGACGTTCTCGTTTCCCAACGTGCTTTTGCTTCCATGAGTCTCTGCCTCTTTGGTAATTGCCGTTTGATATCACTCGCCGGCAACGACAGCCATGGCGCTGTCGCCATATATCCTCACGACTTCACTGTTGCATAATTCCGTCCAGAGATAGGCGAGCGTCGATTCGGCCCCCTGATTGGCATTCACGCCCGACACTTGAAGCCCGTCGCAACAGGCGCCGGAGCCACTATCGACCAGCGGCTGCGCGAGGCTATTGCAACCATGGAACCAAGCGTGGGCTCGGCGGAATGCGGCCAGATGGTCCTCGCCGCCAAACAGATCAAAGGCAGCCTGCGCGGCTTCAGCCATCGCGACCGCTTCCACGGGCTGTTGATCGTAAAGTGCCTTGTCTTCGTCACGTGGATACCAGCCTTCATTCCCAACGGGCCAGAAGACGGGGCACCCAGTACTCTGGGTCGCGGTGGTTGTCTGCTGATCCAGGAAGGTGAACGATTCTTGCGCGACATCGAGGAAGTACTCGTTGGGCCAGCGCTTGGCAGCGACGAACATGGCATGGGACAAGATTGCATTCGCATAGGTCATCCGCGATTCAAACCACCGCCAATCGGGCCGCATTACACGGCCATAGCATTCGGCCAGCCGCCGAGCCGCCGACCAGGCCACGCTCTCCAGCGGCTCGATGCCACCAACCGCTGATTGCCAGAGATGCCCATAAGCCAGAATCACATACGATTGGGCTCGCAAGCTGCGCAGATCGGCGAGCGTCGTAATGACCCCGTCGATCAACTCGCGGGCCACCGCTCGATAGCCGTCGGGCAGGTTGCTGCCCAGGACTTCTGCGAGCGCGCGGACCGCCTGGCCTTGGCTATCGCCGCAGCCCTCGATATCGAGCCAATTGCGGTCGTAACCGAGAAAATTGTGGAACCCCCGGCCAATGCCCCGTGCAAATTCCAGGAAGCTCAGGTAATTGGTCACCCGCTTCAACATCCGCTCTTCGGGATCCTGATTCCAGAGACGGACGCAGAGGCGCAAGGCCCGGGCGTTGTCGTCGGTGGTGTAGCCGCTATCCCGCCGGGGAATGCTGTAGATCGCATGCTGGATGAGACCTGTGGAATCGGTCATGCGATCCAGGTGATTCAAAGCGATGGGGAAATTCATGGTTGTCAAAAGCCTTCCATTGCCAGTTCAGCGGATTGGAGTTCGTCGCCAGGCCGGGGGAATGCCCTGCGATACAGCCGTTCCATTCCTAGATTGATCGATACGCTCTGCGTGAGAAGATCCAAGTACTGCTGCCCCACGCTCGACCAGAACATGGGCATGGCATAGCGATAGGCTTTCTGCCGCGTCTCGCGCTGGAACTCGACATCGGTCAGAAATCGCAGCGTCGCGTCGGCCATGGCGCCGCTATCGCCAAAGGGCACGAGCAGGCCGCGCCCGTCGGCCAGGACCTCTGAGGCGTACAGGTAAGGAGTGCTGACCACGGCCCCGCCGGCGGCCAGGGCGTAGGCCAACGTGCCGCTGGCAATCTGGTCTTTTCCCGGATATGGGGTGACATAGACATCGCACGATTGCAGGTAGGCCAGCAGATCGTCCAAGGCAAGATACTCGTTGACAAAAGCGACGTTCGCGGCGACACCGAGGTCCTCCGCCATCTTGGCCAGGCTCTCTCGATAGACTTCGCCCTCGTGGCGTTTGACTTGCGGGTGGGTAACGCCCACAATCAGGTACAACACGTCTGGGCACTCGGCAACGATCCGCGGCATGGCTTGGATCATAAGCTCCAGCCCCTTGCCGCGATTGATGAGCCCGAACGTGCAAATGATCTTCCGCCCCGCGAGCCCCAACCGGGCTTTGTGCTCGCCGTTGCGATGAAAAGGAACCATGGGCACGCCGTGGGGAATCACGTGAACGTTCTCGCTCGATACGCCGTACACGCTGGTCAAGAGTTCGGCGGCGATTTTGGTCATGACGACGATCCCCTGGCTATGCGCGGCCAGCTTGCGGATCAGCCGCCGCGGCAGCGGGTCGGGCTGGGTCAAAAGCGTATGAAAGGTCGTCACGATCGGCTTGCGGCAATGGCGCACGAAGTCCAAGATGTCTTTGCCCCAATCGCCCGGATAGAGTCCGAACTCGTGCTGCAGGCTTACCACATCGCAGGGGCCGTCATTGACGGCATCCGCGGCACGTCGGTATACATGCGGCAGGCTGTTGTCGATGACGTGGACCACGCGCGGATCATCGTAACGAAGCGAAGCGGTCTTCTGAATCGCCGCAATCAACGACACCGACTCGCCCGCCGCCATGTCGACGGCGTCGGCCGAATCGCGAGTGAAGGTCGCCAGTCCGCATTCTTCCGGCGGGTAGGTCGATAGGAAAAGGGGCCGTATATCGTTCACTGGTCACCTCCTGTGGTTTTCCAAGCAGAAAACAAAAAAACCGACGTGGACGAACGCCATAAGGTATTCGTCCACGTCGGTTTACTCTTCAACGCGCCCCCCGGCGATCACGCCGCCGAGTTGCTCTTTATCTAGTCATCCGACGAATTCAAATCCATTGCTTCAAGGAGCCGCGAAGAACTCTCCGGCGACTCATCGCACTACCCAATTATAGTGCGCGACTCGGAAAACGCAAGGGGTCCCCGCCACATGGGGTAATTGACCCCCGAGTCGCTGCGAAGAATCTTCCTCCGTAACCTCGTTCGTCCACACCGTGAAGCGTTCGAGGGTGTTCCTGCCAAACGAGGTCGTCATGGCCACGTCGGCCGCATCGCGGCCCCGCGCCATCAAAATGCGGCCGATCCGGGGAACGTTATGCCGGGCGTCGAACGTATACCACCGACCGCCGAGGTAGACTTCAAACCAACCGCTGAGGTCCATAGGGCACGCGATGGGCGGGACGCCGATATCGCCCAGGTAGCCCGTGGCATACCGCGCCGGAATACAGAGGCAGCGGCAAAAGGTCAAGGCCAGGTGTGCGAAGTCGCGACAGACGCCGGCCCGCTCCACGAAGACGTCGTAGGCCGTCTTAGTCGATCGGGCGGACTGATAGTCGAAGCGGACGTTGGCATGCACCCAATCGCAGACGGCCTGGACCCGTCCCCAGCCTTCCGGTGCCCCATTGAATAGTGCCCAGGCCACTTCCATAAGCCGATCCACCTCGCAATACCGGCTGCTGAGCAGGAAGAGCAGGGTTTCGGCAGGCAACTCCTGTGCAGGATGCTGGCTCGCCCAAGGCGCGAACGCGTCGGGCAGCCCTGAATCTTCAACGACCATGTCGTCCCACAGGCGGAGACGCCCGGGGGAGGCGACGATCCGTCGGCAGCGGTTGCCGTAGATGTCGCTGAACTCTTCAATTGGGGTGTAGGGCTCGACGATCATGCCGCTGTGCCGGCGGACCGTCTGTTCCCGATCGGGATGGATCGCTGCCATCAGCAGCATCAGCGAGGGCGTTTCCACCTGGAAAATGAATTCATATCCGGTCTTGATCAACATCGATGTAGTGTTCCAGGATTGCTAGTTCGTCGACGGGGCAGGTGGGACCGGCTGTAGCCGCTCCAGGGCGCTCGTCATGGTCGAGGCCAATGAATCGGTCACGAGACGAATTTCAGCAGCCGCCTGATCAAATCGATTTCCCATATCGCGCCGGCACCGAAGCGTCCTCGGCCCTGCGCCTGTCTGCCCTAAATTGCCGATCGCCTGTGCCAGGTCTCGATAGCGCTCGATTCCGGGTTTCAAGAGGCCATCGGTCGTCGAGAGATGTTCGAGATAGGAGGTCATGGCGACGAGGTTCCAATGGGCCGTTGGGACGCAACCTCCGGTAAAGACGAACACGCTATACCCATTCGTCATTTCGTCGAGGACAGCGCGATTGCTCTGCAATTCCAAGGCCATCGCCGCCAACTCTTCTCGGTGGTTCGGTATCAAGATCAACATGCTGTTCTCCTTTCACCCGGCAACAAGGCGTCGGGCGATCACGCAGGGTCGGGCATCAAGTCCACTTCGGAAATGTCACGCAGCAGTTTCCAGAACATGGAATCGCTCATTTGCGATCCGTAGGGCACAGCGAAAACGCAAGCGGGGAAGAACTCGTCCTCGTTCATCGCCTCGCTGCTCTTGAAAATGAAAGATTGGCTGAGGCGATTGAGGAGCCACTTGGCGTTCTTGATGCCATCGACCTTGACCTTGCAACCGTGGTTCAATGGACGCAGCCAAACACGAAACCGGTTCATGATACTTCTCCCGTCTGAGATGTCGTAATCGGCAATTACATTTCGCCTTTGGGTCCGGTTTTCGCGGGCGGCTTCTTGGGGGTCACCTTCATTTGGTCCACGATGCGCCGCACGCCCATGACCGACTTGACCGCGCGCATGGCGGCGTCCCGCTGGTGCTCGTATTGAAGGGACCCCGCGAGCGCGATATTGCCTTTGCTGCTCGCGACGGTGACGCGGCATGGCGCCCGAATTCCGGAACTGGACAGTTTTTCCGTGACCTTGCGAGAAATGGCCGAATCGTCGATTTTTCCTTGTGGCATCATCATTGCTTCTCCTAAAAAATCTCTTGGACACGAACCGGCGAATTACTGGTTCGTGCCGAGATGAACACATCGTTTGCGGAAGACCGCGTCAGGGTCGGCTCGCCGAATCTTTGGGCTTGCCGGTCAAATCGTTGATCTTCTCCTTGGCCGCTTGCCCGAACCCTTGCATCTTGTCCTTGGCGCTTTGTTCATCGGCGTGGATCTTGACTTTGTCCATCGTCAGCGTGGCGCTCGGCGTTTGGTCGCCATTGCTGCTCGACAGATTGAACCAACCTCGGTAAAATCCCACGCCCGCGATGCAAGCCAGGACCAGAACGACCACAACGAGTAGATTTCTCATGCTATTTCCTTCCGCGATTCTTGATAAACGTCGCGCCTCAATGCGAGGTTGGCGAACCTACTTGTCCTTGCCTTTTTCCTTGGGATTGTCATGGCTCGGTCCCGCCGGCACCGGATGGGGCTGGGGTTGCGGAGCCGGCCGATCGACTTTGGGCTGCGGCTGTGGGGCCGGACGATCGACATGCACCGGCGCTGCCGGCCGTTCGGCCTTGGGCTGCGGTTGGGGTTGTGGCTGCGGAGCCGGTCGATCGACGCGAGCCGGCTTAGCCGGCACGTTGGCGGGCGCTGGCTTCGTATCAAGAGGAATCTTGTTGACCGTGCGCTGCTGCGGCTGTTCCGGCACTCGGTTAGGTCTTGGCTTAGCCTCGACCGTGAGATCCGGTTTGGGGGCCACGTGCAACTGCGGCGGAATATGGTCCTTGCCGAGTTCAGCATTGGGCCGCGCTGCGATCGGAGACATGGGAAGCTTGGCGCTGGACGGTGCGAAGCGATTTGCCGCTTGTCCGGCAGACTGAGTTGCCGCGCGGGCCTCCAGCTTTTGCCGCTCCTCGCGGAATCGCTGCACATCCTGTCCGTGCTGCACCAGCTTCTGTCTCTCCAGCCGATCGACCGGCTCGAACCGGAGCGGACTTTCGCGGGTTTTGAGCAGCGTGCTGAGCGGCGCGGCCATCACGATCCCGTGCTCGCCTGGCTGCGCGGCGCCGACGCCGAGCGCATTCTGTGCCGTCCAGGTGCGCGCCGGTCGGGCATCCACATGAGCGCGGCGGTTCTGGAAGTCGGCGACGACGCGATGTTCCCACTGGGCATCCTGCCGATGCTGCCAGCGCTCGTGCGCGAAAATCGGATCATAGCCCTGACGGCCGGAGTTGTACGAATATGACGGGTAGAAGCCCTCGGTTTGGTAGTTGGCGGCATAGTAGTCGCCGAAGTAGTAGTGCTGGTATTGCGGCCGCAAGAAGAGATTGTCGGCAAACACGGCCGGATTGATCACGGTCGATGGCGAGTAGGAAAAGCCGGGCTGCGTGTACATGCCGCCATTGAAAAAGACCGGTGCAAACAACACGCCGCGGCGGCCGATCGAGTAATCCCAATAGCCGTCGACATAGACGTAGCCGCGCGGAGCCCAGATGTAATGCGAGGGAACCCAATCCCAGTTCGGCTGCGCGCCGGCCCAGAAGCCAGGACGCCAGGCATAGCGGTCCTGGTTCCACATCCAACTGCCCGGTAGCCAGATGTTGTCCGGCGAAGGGGCGGCGATGTTGGGGCCGTTCTCGGCGGTGGCGGGCGGCTCGGGCAAATACTCGACGTTGGCTGCCTGGCCATTGGCCCAATACCCGGATGTCCATTGATAGGCCGAGCCCGACTGGCCCCAGTACCCCGGCACCCACTGGCGACCTGGTGGAAGATCGCGCCAGATACCGCTGACCCAGAGGAAATTGCTTCGCTCGTCGTCCCAGGCCCAATAGCCCGGCACCCACGCGACGTTGGCGCCTGCCAGTCGCTGTTCGGGCGGGAGCTCTTCAATGGCGGCCGGCGGCGCTTTTGCGACTTTGATGCCCGGCTGGGGATCGAATGTCACCGTTTCCGCGAAGGCTTCGTGGACCGGGCCACGCGTGAGGATTTCAACGCCTTGCTGGGCGGCAGGCGCAGCCGGTTCATCGGCATACGCGCAATTGAGCCCCAGCGGTACGCCCAGGGCCAGCAGAGCGGCCGCGATGCGCCAATGGGCGATAGGAGATGTCTTCATGGTATTTGTCATTACAGAAATTCTTTCCTTGCGAGATGCTCGGACCTGCCGACGGAGACAACAAGTGTCCGCCTTCCACCAACCCTTCTGGATCGGCGGCTTAATCGGGTCCGCACTGACGTGCTGCTGAAAGCGTTTCCGCAATTCAGCGTCAATCCGTTCGGCACGCCTCGAACTTCATTGTTTCACTTCCGGAGCGACATCGTCATTTGGCTTGTCCCGATTGCCGGCGAGGTAGCCCATGACTTCGGGCACGGCACGCGAGGCCACGCCCTGCACGACGGCGATGAGCGCGCCGATGGCGACGCTCCGCAACTGGTCCCACGACGATCGCTTCAAGCCGGATTCATAGGCCGACGCAAGGTCGGTTGCCGTCGCGGCCGATGTGGCCGCCTGCTTAACGTTTGCAGGAACCGCCGCGTTGCCATGCATCGATTTGTCGGTCACAAGCCCGGTTGGAAACGCTGTTCCAAGCGGCTGGTTCGACTTCTTCGCCGATCCCGTAAGGAACTTGACCGCCAGGTAGCCCAGAACGACCGAACCGCCGACGCATAGCCAGGGATGCCGGTCGATTTGCCGGCGAAGATCGAAGGCGTTACTGACGGACTGCGCTGCGTCATTCACGGCCCCCTTCACCGAATCGACGGTCTCCTGGACCGCGCCCACCGTGGCGTTCACCGCCGTGCCGGTGGATTGGACCGTTCTCGAAACCTGATGCTCCAAAGACTCCAATTTCTCGGAGAGTTGCAAGCGGGTGTTATTCATCTGTTGCCGGATCATTACGCTGGTGTCGTCCATTGGACATGCTCCTCCAAGATTTCGCTGGCCGGATTCCGATAAACATCGATCGCCTTGAATTTGGCTCGGCCTCGCTGCACGAGGATCCCGCCGATGACGGCGAGCGCCGCCGCCACCGTGGCGTGGCAGGCCCACAGGGGCAGCCAGGCCGGATCGGTCCCCCGCGGCAGTGCTGCCCAGTGCAGCAGGTTCGCCGCGGTCAGGCAGAGCACGATGGCCGCGACCAGGAAGGCTCCCATTCCGAGGGCAAATACCATGGCCGCAGCGGCCCACAAGCGGAGTTCCTCTTCGATCTCCTGCCGCGTCAATTGGAATTGCTGTTCGACGAGCAGTTGGAGATCGCCGAGGATGCCGCTCACGAGCGACGCGGCGGATTGGTCGATGGGGTCTTTCAGGGCGGTGGACATGGCTTACTTCCTCAGTTTGCTGGCGGCGAACCAGCCCAAGCCGATCCCGATGAGGACGGCGGGGATTGGATTTTGTCGAATCACCTGGGCGATGCGCTCGGCGATTCCACTGAGTTTGGCGCGTTCCAGGTAGGCGCCGCTCTCGGTGACGGTGTTGGCGACCGCTTGCGACGCGATCCCCAGCACGCCTTCGTGCGGCGTGTTCTTGCTGAGCTGGTCGCCCAATCCCTGGATGCGGACGCCCGCGTTGGCCGCCAGTTCGTCGGCCTTCTTGCTGGCATCGCAGGCTGCCTGGCTGGCCATCGCGCCAACCGCGGAGGCGGCGTGACCGGCCATCTCGCCCACGGCGGCGGCAGCGTCCTTGGCCTTATCGGCGGCACGCACCCAGTCTTGCTTGTCGACGCCTGGCATGAGTGTTGAATTGGACACGGTTTCATTCCTTGGGGTTGGTGGTTTAGCGAACTTCAATTTCCATTTCGATCCTGTCGGACTGCGTTTCCGAGGCTTCGAATGCCTCCTGCACGGCAGCTAAGGCAAGCTGCCGGACATGGTGCGAATCGGAGCGGCCCCGCACGATCACTCGCCCGCCGATGTTTTCGACGTGCAGATCATGCACACGGCCACCAGTTCGCCGGGCGATCGAACATTCCAACCGACCGGTTTGTTCGGCAAGGGTGAAATGCATTCGCGTGTGATCGAACAGAGCGCGAAGCCGCACGGCCAATCGATCGGGCGAAAGGGGTTTGAGGTGGTAGTCGCTGATCGGAAAGCGCGCCACGCCGCCCAGGACTTGTGGGTCGTGGAATGAGGTCAGCACCATCATGGGAACATGGGACAGGGCTGGGACCTCGCCGATCATGGCGAGAACTCCGTCCGCTCCGCCCCACGGCAGCCGCGGCTCGAGCACAATCACGTCCGGCACGTTCACGCGTAATCGGGCGATACACTCCAGGCCGCTGAATGCCGCGGTGACTTCAAAGCCCTCGAACGTCAGGGTCTCGTGATAGACGGACTGCAGCGACTCGTCGGGATCGGCGATCAGGACTCGAATGTGTTTCGAGCCATTCGCCCCCGATTGCGGCAAAGCTCCCTTGCTCAACATGACTGACTTCCTTGCAACTGAGTTGTTCATCATTGGAATACGTCGATTCTTGGGAGCCTTTCGCGCACCGCTCGACGCGGAACCCGAAGCGACTCGCAAAACGCGGCCATGGACATTTGGTTCCCGACTAGGCCCAGTAGCGCCCACGCCGGAATCCGCCTCCCACGAACGAAATCACCGCGAAGACGAGGAAGACGACAAAGAGGATCTTTGCCACTCCGACGAAGGAACCTGCGATCCCTCCGAAACCTAGAAGTGCCGCGATCAAAGCGATAACGAGGCAAGTGATGGCTAACTGTAACATGGTCGAACTCTCCTTGAAAAAATGTTGTGGGCTCAGTTGGTGAATCATCAACAGGGTCCGCGATTGACATCTCGAAAAACGTTGCGTGGCTCACTCCACGCATAGTGGCTCATTGCCGTGAATGCTATCCCAAACCTCGGCGCGATGGACGGGCACATCTTCGTCGACCTCAAAGCCCAGTTTCACGGATGTGCCGTGAATCGCCAGCACTTTGACTTTGAACACGCGATGAAAACCATCGGACCCGCCAATGACGACCGATTCCTGGTTCTTCCTTGACAGAACTAACATGGCAAAACATCCTTTTCTTGGGTTTGAATTCCCGACCCATTCCCGCTCCAACTGCCCGCGGGCACGCCCTGGGCGAGCAGAAAAACTTGTACCATCGTGCCGTTCGTGAAGACCTGCATGACCGTGCCGGTTGTCGTTTCGATTTCCGCGACCGTTTCGCGCACCTCGACGCCGGTGATCCGCTTGATCTCCTGCCGCAGTTCGTCGGCGGAACTGTTGAACAACTGCTGGTGAAACTCCTGCACCTTGGCCGCGCCCTCGGCGCTCTGGGCGAGGGCCTTCTCGGCCGGCGACAGGACCCCGTGCAGCGTGATCAGGAGCGTACCGCCGCTGAGCACCACGGCCACGGATTGCGGTTCGTGGCCCGTTCGCTCCTTCTGGAAAGCGACGGCCGCCTGGGCGATTTGCTGCGCCAAGCTCGGATCGAGCTTCTCCATCGCACTCTCCCCCGCAGTGACTGTGATCATTTATTCAACCGAGAACGAAAAAAGCCGACGTGGCAGAACACCCGGAGGTATCCCACCACGTCGGCTTACTCACTATCGAGCCTCTCGGAAGGTCCGAGTTGCTCTCTATCTAGTCATCCGACAACTTTACTGAGGAGTCGCGATCCACGCGGCCGTGTCTCCTCCAACACTATTATTGTACGCCGCTCGGCATTAAAGGCAATGGACCTTTAGAACAATTCGCGGTTATTTCTTCTTGGCCTCGCGGAGAATCGGCGATTTGGCAAGCGTGAAGAGAACCACCTCCTCGCCGGTTTTGGTGCTGATATCATGGTGCAGGGTCACTACGTTGACGCCGGTGACCTCGTTGACCATCGCTTCCAGGATCGGACGGGCCGCTTCGATAAACTGGATTCGCACTTGTTTCAGCAGGTCCCGCCCCTTCTCGGCATGGAGCGTCTTGACCAGATGTTGTTCCGCCGCGGTCAGAACGCCCTGGAGACGGATCACGAGCAAATCGCCGATCAGGCGCGTATTGATGTCCTTGGGACCGCGTCCGATGCACTCCTGCATGAAACGGCTCATGCCCTGACAGATCGCGGCCTCGATTTCGCCTGATGTCTTCATTGGCTTACAGTGCGATTGCTGATCATGGCCAGTATCCTGACGGCGCCGCCGGCATCATCCCGCAGTACGGCGCCATGAACACTTACGGATATGATGCTGCCGTCTTTGCGGACGCAAAGTTTCTCGATGGCCCAAGAGTCGGCCTGGCCGTCGAGCACCCGCGCAAGTTCGCTCATGTCTCGCTGGCGATCGTCAGGATGAGTCAGGCCGATGTACGTCTGGGCCAGCAATTCTTCCGCTGGATACCCGGCGATGTCACAGAACTTCTGGTTGACTCGCGTGAAGCGGAAACCGGGCGCATCGGCTTGGAACATGCCGACGCCGGGAAGTTCGAACATGGCGCGAAATCCGGCGTCGCTGAGCCGCAGGGCGTTCTCGACTTCCGAGAGCACCAGGAAGGCGACCTTTTCCTCGCCCACGACGGCATCCACTTCGTGGTTCCGCAGGGCCTTGAGGATGGGTTCCGCCACAGCCAGCCGCTTTTCGAGTTCCTCATAGGTCGGCTTGCTCATGATTCATCCCCCGACAAGCGGAGGGCCGCAAGAACGGTTGGCAAGTCGCTCAGGTTCCCCAGGACCGTCACCTTGGGGAGCGGAGCGACCAGAATCAAGGCCGGCGTGACCAGGATGTTGTCGTTGATCGCCGCTTGAAAGTCCTCAATCACGTCGACGGTTTCAATCGCATAGCGGCCCTCCAGGTGCTCATCACAAAGGCGATGTAGGTTGGCCAGGGCCTTTTGGGAATTCTGCCCGTTGCCGGCCATGTAAAGCCGGAATGAGTAATGGCTGCCATGTCCGTTGGTCGCGTGCGGCTTGGTCTTGGCGGTTTCGCTCATCGTCCGCCGTCCTTTCCGCTGGTTTGCCCAACTCGAACCGGTGCCCGGTGTGGCGTATTGGGAAACTCGATGCCTCGGTCGGTAATGAGGTAGAACTGGCGGCGATTGGAATGCGACGACCCCCGCGACTTGACGACCAGCAACTGTCGGTTCATTTCCTCATCGGTCTCGACAAATCGCAGTTGCACGACTGCGTCCACCACGGAGGAGAAGCCGATGCCGCTGAGCTCCTCGTCGCTGTCGTGAATCCCGCTACTGATTTGATTTGTCAAGATGCTGGTAATGCCCTGTTCCTTGACCGCGCTGACCAGCCGCATCATGAAATCGAAAGCCGCCTGTTTCGACCCCATGCGAACGCATGCGGAAACTGCGTCGAGAATGAGATGGTCCGGCTTGAAGATTTCGATCGTTTCGATGACCCGATTCAGGTGATTATCGGAACCCGTGCTCTCCGGCATGGCGGTTTGAATCAGCAGTTTTCCGGCGAAAATGGGCGGGCGAAGATCGATCCCCGGGCTGAGCATCCCGCTGATCATCGCCTCCTTGGATTCCTCGAAATTCAGGTATAGTACTCGTTCGCCCCGATGGCAGGCGGCCTGCGCGAACGTGCTCGCCAGCGTGGTCTTGCCCGTGCCGCTGTTGCCCGAAATTAGAACGCACGATGCCCGCCGGAAGCCTCCATCCAACATCAGGTCCAGCCCCTTCAACCCCGTGGAGACCTTGGCTCCCAGCGGTTGATGGGTCAGTTCTGCCGTGGTGAGCGGAAAGAGGACGATTCCGTGCTCGCCGAAGACGTAGGGATACTCGTTGGTCCCGAATCCGGAACCGCGATACTTGATCACCCGCAGCCGGCGAGTCGCCACCTGTCCCACCACGCGATGATCGAGGCGGATCACGCAGTCCGCCATGAAGTCGAGGAACTCATATTGCGACCCCGGATTGTCATCGCGGGTCGTCTTCACCGTGAGGACGCTTGTCAGCCCTCGATCGATCAACCAGTCGTGGAGCCGGGACAATTCGCTGCGCTCGCGATACAAGTTGTCGTAGATCCGCAGCAGCACGTCCAAGGCATCCATCACGATCCGCTTGGCGCCGATCCGCTTGATGTGCCCGCCGACGATCGCCAGCATGCCCTGAATGTCGAAATCGCCGGCGACGATTTCTTGGCCGGGCAAACGGGCCTCGATGATGGCCATCGTGCCGGCCTTCTCCATTGCCGCCAGGTCCCATCCCATCGCCGAGGCATTCAGGCGGATGGCCTCGGCTCGCTCTTCGAAGGTGATGAACACGCTGGGTTCACCCGCCATGGCGCCCCGGCACAGGAATTCCAGGCCGAGCACCGTCTTTCCGGAACCTGGCCCGCCGCTGACCACCGTGGTCCGGCCTTGGGGAAGGCCGCCCTCCAGGATTTGATCGAGACCGGCGATCTTGGTCGCCACTTTCGGGATGGGCTGGCGTTGTCCTCGCATAGTCTGCTTTCTTAATGAATTCATTTTCGCGTTATAAGCTGCAAACTCGCTACGGTGGGTGGCATGCTTTCACGCTGTACTCATCGGGTACGCATGTCGCAACTGCGGCACCACATGCTTACCCACTAGCGCGTGAGAGCATGCCACCCAACTACGGACGCTGTTTCTCGGTGGATCCTAAACTCGCTGCGATTCCCGGCACAAATGTCACATTCCACGAAAAAAGCCGACGTGGTTGAGCGCAATCAAGCATTCAACCACGTCGGCTTACTATACGTCTGACCCGCCGCCATTGCGACCTGCCCTACGTCTCATCATCCGACCAATTCGTAACCACTTCGCGACCCAGTGCGTCGCAACCAAGCGGATTCAACATCTGAATTCTAGGCCGCTTGGGATGCAAATGCAATGGCCCTTTTGCGTTTCTTGCCGATTTGCTACAATATATATGTGGGGCTGATAGGCCAGACTTAATGATGCCACCGTTGGGGCGGCAATCGTAGGGCTCTGCCCGAAGAAATCGACTATGAAAACCGTCGGAGAGATCGAAGCCGCCGTCTGTGCGGGGGTCACGCGTTTCGAGCAGGACTACATGGGCCGGGGGCCCAAGGACATTCGCACCCACCTGCTCGGCGACCTCCTCGTGGTCCGCCTGCAAGGCGTTTTGACGGCTGCCGAGCAGCATCTGGTGAAGTCGCTTTCGGCCGACAAGGGACGCGATTTGCTCAAGCAGGTGCGGACGCACTTGATCGAAACGGCCCGTCCGGTCATGGAGGCGCTGATCGAAGAAATCACCGGCATCAAGGTGCTGAGCATGCACCACGACATCAGCACCACCACGGGCGAGGAAGTGATCCTCTTCACCCTCACCGATTCGCCCGTTTCGCGGGACGCGAAGCGAAAATAGTCTCTTCAAGCGGAACGTTGCCGCTCGCGATCGTTCACGCGGCCGGACCGGGCGCCTTGAACGCAAAGGCGAAGAACGCGGCAACGGCCAGAAAGCCGAACGCCACGAGATAATTCCACACGACCTTCGGCTTAAGGAACAGGATCGCGAACCCGATTAAGACTACCAGCGTGATGACCTCTTGAATGATCTTGAGTTGGAACCCGGAATACGCCCCGTAACCGAGGCGATTCGCGGGCACGGCCAGGCAGTATTCGATCAGCGCGATCGACCAGGAGACGAGGATCGCTTTCCAGAGAAGCCATTGATGGCCATATTTCAAATGCCCGTACCAGGCGAAGGTCATGAAAACATTCGACATGATCAACAGCAGAACGGTGTTCATGGGGCGGCAGTTCCTTGGATTGGAATTGGAAACCGTCCATTTTGCGTCTCGGGCATGAAAAAGTAAAGGTCGTTATCTCAGCGCGAGACTGGCAACTCACTACGATAGAGTTCCCAACCGTGGTCCGTACTGGTAAATGAATAAAGGCCCGACTGGAGCCCGTAGCGAGCCTGATCCAAGTTCGTACCGCGGCTGAACTGAACCACCCAAGCCCGATCTGCGCTGAACTCCTGGCTCAAGCCCGGCGCGATCGAGTAGGCGTTGCCGTCGAGCGTATAGCCGAGGGTCGCGCTGTTCGTGGCCGGATTGGTGATCTTGATGGGGCTACCGGAGTAGTTCTCCACAATCGGACGCTGAACCACATAGGCGTTGCCGTAATCCTGCCATTGGCCGTTATCGCCATACCACATCCACCGGTTGTCGGCTCCCCAGAACAGCCAGCGGCCGTTGTCCCAGCGATAGCGACAATCGTCGCGGCCTTCGCCGCCGTGACCTGAGAATTCGGGCCTGTGTTGTGCGTCGTAACCGTGATGGGACATCGCGGCCTGGCCCGCGACGTTGCCCGGATTCGAGCGCAGCGCAGGATTGCTGGCAGAGCCGCCAGCGGCGCCGGCCTGACCGACGGCGCCGGCCTGATGGTTGCCGCCCTGTGCGCCACCGTTTCCATGCACGGCGGCCGCGTGATTGCCGCCACCGCCGCCATGCGTGCTGCCACCGCCGCCACCATGATTGCCGCCACCACCGCCTGACTCCTCAGCGATCGATTGAATGGGACTGAGAGCGATCATGGCAAGCAAGATCGCAAATGACATCATACACCCTCTCATGGCAAATATCCGTCCACCTGCATTCGCAGGTTGTTAGGCCGGCGCACGTTGTTTTCAAGACATCGTCGCGCCGGCGACACCAACATATAAAAGCCGACGTGGCAGCACACTATTTGGTCGTTTCCGTGGTCTTTTCGGTCGTCTTTTCGACGGCCGTGCCGCCAGCGGGCGGAGTCGTGGTCTTCGTCTTCGTGTCGTCCGTGGTCGTTTGGCTGGTTGTCTTGCCATCCTTGGTCTGCGTGGTCGTCGTCACGGTCTTGTTCTCGGTCGTGCCCTTGTCGCTTCCGCAGCCGACGGTCAACACGCCCAACGAGGCAATCAGAAAACATGCTACTAAACGCTTCATCTCAATACCCTTTGCTGAAAAACTGGGGCGTGCCTTTTTACCAGCAGAAACCATTCCTGCCAGCGGCCCATCCCCTTTGGTTGCGAACGTATCTCCTAAAATCTGACTCTGACTCCACGGCCAAAGCCCACTCCGATAGTAACCGCCCGAGCCATAGTAATAGCCGCCTTTCAAGCTTGTGGTGTAACTTTGCCTGAGTCCGGTTGTTCAGGGACCGTTTGTAGCAGCGGCATCGGCTGGACTTGCTCCAAAATGGCCCCGGCGAGCTGCAGTAGCCGCAATTCGATCGCAGTTCCCCCGGCCCCCTCTCCGAAATTGGAATCCATCTCTTGCGGTTGGACTCCCAGAACGCCGAGGATCTCTACAACTACGTCATGCACGGCTGCCCTGACAGCCTTGTTTGCCTCGTTCATGTGGTTTCTCCTCTTTGTGTGCAGCCCATGATCCCGACGCGGTTCTCATCGCCTTTGGACAGCCGGACCGCGGCCTACGGCTCTACCGACCGAACATCTTCGCGATAAAGAAGATCACGACCGCGCCGAAGATGCCGCCTCCACCCAGCAAGTACATGAGCGAATAACCGGCCGCCGCAAATAACGGCGGGCAAAGCATAAGCGTTTCCATTCTCTCACTCCTTCATAAGAGTAAATCAGGGCACTCTTTTTCCTGCGCTGCCAGTGTCCTGTTGATGCCTCGGAAGTCTTCTCTTGCCTCACTCCTGAATATCGTTGTCGTGCGGGCTTACCCGGCGACTTTCTTTACGGCGGCTTTGACCGCATCGGCGGCCTTTTGGGCGGCCTGCTTGGTCTTTCCGACGACCTGGTCGGCCTTTCCTTCCTCGCGAAGCTTTTCGTTGCCGGTCAGTGCCCCGGCGGCTTCCTTGATTCGACCTTTCACTTCATCGATCTTGTCACCCATGATGATGACTCCTTTTCTCAGAGGTTGTTGAGTAACTGGTTTTCCATGAATCAATCAATGCGACATTCCTCGGCGGCTATTCGCAGTTTGTCCATCGCCCGGGACTGAAGTTGTCGGACCCGCTCCTTCGTGACGCCCAACGCGGCTCCGACTTGATTCAAGCTCAGCGGTTCCTGACCGCGAATCAAGCCAAAGCGGCTCGTGACGATCTGCCGTTCCCGCCCATCGAGCCGCTTAAGGATTTCTTCCAGTTTGGATTTCCACCACCACGTCCCGCGTTGCCTCTCGGACTGTTTTGTTCGTCTCGTTCATAATTGAATTCCTCAGGGTGATGCAAGCGGGTCTTGGGAGAATATCAATACGCTGTACGGTCCGATCGAAATTGTTCCCGTGGTGGGAAAGCCGTCCTGAGCGACGACCGCCGCGTCGTGCGTTGCGTCGATGGTTTGCGTTCCGGCAACCACATCGCTGCAAGTCTGGTTTCCGAAGGCGCGGCTATAGCCGTTGAAGTCGCTGTTTAGCCGCAGTCGCCACGTTCCCGGCGAGGGAAACCCCAGCTTGTAGTTCTCGTGGGCAAGATGGGAGAGATTGACGACCACCACCACGTCATCGCCGGGCCCGCCCTGGTGCCAGCGATGGTAAGCAATGACGTTGTCGGCCTGGTTCTGATGGAATGTGTTCAGCCCGGACCCCGAGAGGCCGCGCGTCGCGCCGCTTCGGTTGAGGCGAAGATGGATCAGGTCGCGATACATCCGCACTAAGCCGCGGAACTCCTCTGACTTGTGCCAATCCAAGGGGACCGAATCCTGGAACCAGCCGTCTTCGAGGAACTCCTGCCCCTGAAAGAGCATTGGGATTCCCGGCGATGTGAGCACCAAGGCCGCCGCCAAGGTCGTCCGCTTCTGCGCGGCCCAACTATCGGGATTCGTCGGATCGATCTCCGTAGCAACGCGGGCCTTGCCGTTCGCCACCTCGTCATGCGACTCGCTGTAGATGACGCGTTGGAACGGATCGCCGTTGAAACGCGCCTCGATCGCCCCGCGAATGGCGTCGAGTGACCGATACTCGTCGTTGGGCGTGATGACGGTCGCCCGCACCGGATGCACGAAGTGGGCGCCCCATTGGGCCGTGAAACCGGCTCCGCCCTGGTCCTCCGACTTCGTCATCCGGTCGTCGTTCTGCAGGTCCTCGGCAATCGTGATGCGTCCCGGATAACGCTGCCGCACTTCGCGATTGATCCATTGCACGAGACTCAAGCCATCGGGCAGATCGGCGCCCGGATCGCCGTCTCCGCGCACGTTCCGCATGAACAGCGTCATGTCGAGTCGCAGGCCATCGACGTGATACTCCTCCAGCCACATGAGGGCATTGTCGCGGATGAATTGGCGGACTTCCTTGCGGCCGTAGTCGGGACGTGTCTTCCCCCAGGGCGTCTCCGCATGCCAGTCGCCGTAGAAGTAGATCCCGCCCTGCCCGTTCTCGCTCCAGCCGTCAAATTGCCAGAGATCCAGATCGCTGGGGCCGAAGTGGTTGTAGACCACGTCGAGGATCACCGCCATGCCGGCCTTGTGCGCCGCCTTGACGAACCGCTTGAAACCGGACGGCCCGCCGTAGTTGGTTTCCACGGCGAAGATGCACGACAGGTTATAGCCCCACGATAGTTCGCCAGCGAACTGGGCCAGGGGCATCAGCTCGATGACGTTCACGCCCAATCGCTGCAAATGGTCGATCTTTTGCAGGGCTTCTTCGAACTTGTTTGACTTCCCATCCTCATGGTCGTGAAAAGTCCCCAAATGCATTTCATAAATCACCAGTTCGTTGATCGGGGGAAGGTGGAAATCGTCGCCTGCCCAATCGAAATGCGGATCGTAGACGACTGAATTCCCGACGGAACTGGTGACCTGGCGGGCATAGGGGTCAATGCGGAGCAGTTCCTTGTCATCGTTCATGATGAAATAGCGATACTCATCGCCGATGGCGGCCGCGGCGATGTCCGCATACCAGTAACCCTCGCCCTCCTTCACCATGGGATGCGTATTGTGCGACCACTCGTTGAACGAACCGGCCACCGACACCGCACCGGCGTGGGGAGCCCAGACACGAAACGCAACTCCCGCCGCGTGCGGGAGCGATCCCATGCCGGCGTGAGTTTCTTCGACTGTCGGTGTTAACATGGACATACCCCTAATGTTCAGGTCGATTCCAATCGCTTCGCGGGAAAGCAACGGTCTTCGATGTTCAGAAGCCTCGCACGAGCAGCAGGACGACAACGATCACCGCGATCAATCCCATCCCGCCGCTCGGGCCGTAGCCCCAGCTTCGGCTATGAGACCAGGTGGGCAACGTGCCCACGGACCCCAGAAGCATAAGAATCAACAACACGATTAAGATAGTACCAAGCATTTCAGTTCTCCTTTCAAGAGATAACTGTACGAACGGAACACACGAATCAGTAGTTTCATGGATGCGATCCCGCCATGATCGTTGGATCGTCACAGGATTGCGTTTGTTTTTCGGGCGATCGCAGGAGTGGCTGAACCAGCAGGCGAACTTGTTCCTGCGCCTCGGCCAAGGTCGTAACGACATGCGTGGCGGCACCGCTGCCGATCCGCGTCTTGGCCTTGCTCAGATCGCCCGGCGCGTCCCACAATCCCACGACCACGGGAACTTGCGGAAATCGGCCGCGAACGATTTTGCAGAGGTGGCGAGCATGCATCACGGCGGCGGGCGGCGTGGCGGAAATGCACACCGCGTCCGGTTTACGCCTCGCGACAAGATCAATCACCGCA
>Ga0181520_10000851_pt1 | contig 65873 bp, 66 predicted proteins | sample PEATcosm2014_Bin_29_FD_132451 | JGI IMG/M metagenome (GOLD analysis project Ga0181520, IMG submission 132451) | Peatland microbial communities from MTU Mesocosm Facility, Houghton, MI, USA - PEATcosm2014_Bin02_30_metaG | ecosystem: Environmental > Terrestrial > Soil > Wetlands > Peat | place...
ACAGGGGCTCAACTCGACAATCGGTTCTGTGTGCCGTGTCCGCCAGTCCGGAATGCCTAATGAACCGCGGAGAGCTCCGCCGTCTATGGACGGGTTCACCAGCGCATCTACCCCACGGCCCCGTGGGCCGGATTCTACATATGATTCCATTTCCGGCAATCTACGCAAATGATTCTATAAATTCGACATCTTGCTACTTTCAGAACGCAAAACTGTTCTAATTCTGGGGATTGTTGCCGGGCTGGCCCGCGTTTTGCCCTCGCTGATGCGCCAACTGACGCGCTTGCATCATTTCCTCAGGTGTGCGCGGCTGTCCGCCGGGTCCGTAGGCGGGCCGGGCGCCGGGCTGGTTGGGCTGCGGCTCTTCCGTGTCGGTGTCCTCGTCGCTGGCAGTTGCCGGGGTGGAGTTGGAGGCTACCTGCGCGCCCCCGGCGTGGGGGAAGCTGAGTACGATCTGGCGCGGAGTTCCCTGGCCCTGGTCGCCGACCATGATGACGTTGTAACCGGAGCCGACCAGGAGCTGGCTGAGCACATCGCGCGCCGGGCCGGGTCCGAAGACGCCAAAGACTCGCTGGTCGGCCTCCAATCCTTCCACGGTTGCACCGGTGGCGGTGGCCACGTCATTCATAATCTGCAGCAGGCTGGAGTTTTCGGCGTCAATGTGCAGGCCGTGGCTGTCCCATACTACGGTGGCAGGGACGGGTTTTTCGTTGACCGGCCAGGCGGGGAGTTCAGGGACTGCTGGCGTTGCTGGTACGACCGTTGCCACTAACGGAGCCGCCGGGGATTGCGCCTTGGCGGCGATGGGGTGCTTGCGCGGATGGACTGGCTTGTGCGCGGTGATGTGCGGGGCAGTAGAGGCCGGCGCTGGCGTCTGGGCGAAGAGCATCGGTGTTCCGCTGAAGACCGCAGTAAGCAGTGCCAGCGATGCGAAGATGCGCAGAGGAAGCCTCCCGAGCGAAGCCGGCGAGTTGAGCGGGATGAGGTTGCGCATGAGAATCGTTCCTTGGCTCCGGCGGTTGAACTCCGAAGTTGTTTTCAGGCAAAACGTGAAATCGGCGCGGCACTTCCGCTACCGCTCTACTGTACTAGACTATCAGTGGCGCGCGGACGCTCATAAAGAGCTTCAACGCGGCGGAGAGGTTGGGGAGATGCACTTCTGTTGGAAGGATTTCACTACGCCTGCGGTTCTGATGGTGTTGCTGGCAGCGACCGCGCCGATGAGCGCCACAACCTGCACTACGCAGGCCGAGTTGCTGCCGCAGGATCGCAGTGAGCTGGCGGCGGCCGGGGGACGGCTGGCCATGGCCGTGGCCGAACAGGACCTGGCCACTCTGAAGTCCGCGCTGCTGCCCGCCGTGGCTCAGGATTGGGAGGGCATCAGCGGAGTGGAGCAGTCTTCCGCGTCGCTGATGAAGGGCGGACAGATTCGTCTGCGGAACATTTACCTTCTGGATGCGACCAGTTTATCCGCAACTGCCGACACGCAGTTCTTCTGCTCGAATGCCGATGGCTCACTGACCGTAACACTGACGATGCGGCCGTTGCCGCCGGGCCGCTACGCCGTGGTGCTGGCCGATGCGGCTGGAGCGCCTTATGCCGGCCAGTTGGGCTTCATTCTGGCGTGGGACGGCCCCGCCAACGGTTGGCGGCTGGGCGGCTTGACGGTGCGGCCGGGGGCGCTCGACGGGCAAGACGGCCTTTGGTGGTGGACGCGTGCTCGCGAGCTGGCCAGAGCTGATCAGCCCTGGGCTGCGTGGTATGCCTACGACACGGCGCGAATGCTGCTGCTGCCGGTGGATTTTCTCTCCTCGCCGAACCTGGAAAAGCTGGGAACGGAGCAGGCGGCGATCAAGCAATCTCCGCCAGCGGCCTTTCCGTTGACGCTGACTGAAGGAGCGCGCGTGTGGAAGATCGACGCCGTGCGCGTGGACGCGACGCTGCTGCACGCCGACCTGGCTGTGGCCTACGAATCGACGGGAGTGACCGATCCGGCGGCGCAACGCACCGAGGCAATTTCCGTACTAAGCGCGTTGCTGAAGGCGCAGCCGGGATTGCGGGAGAACTTTCACGGGCTGTGGGCGTATGCGGAGAAGGACGGCAAGCGGACGCCGGTGCTGGAAGTGCCTATGGCGCAGATACCGTAAGTACGTGGGACAGGGATCAGTTGGGTGCCCCACTTTGCGCCTGACTCCAAGCCGTTTTCAGGACTCAAGACGGGAGACAAGTTCAAGATGCAGCCTGCACGGCGCGATGGTCTGTATTTACTGCTGTTGGGGTGCTTGACGTTCGTCATGCTCGGCGCTGCGTTTGAAAATGATTCTTCAGACCAGATGGTCGATTTCAAAGGGCTTTACTACTCCGCACGCTGCCTGATTCAACATGGCGACCCGTACAACAAGAGTGAGGTACTGCGAATTTATCAGGCGGAAGGAGGAAGCCGTCCATCGGACAACGCGAAGCAGCGCCAAGTTACCACGCAAGATCCGTACCCGCCCAGCGTTTTTATCGTTTCGCTTCCGATTTCCCTGCTGCCATGGGGGCCGGCGCATATTCTCTGGATGGCGCTCACCGCTGGCTGCATTCTCGTTGCCGCGTTTCTGGTTTGGACACTCGGAGCGAATGATGCCCCGATCATCTCCGGAGGATTGGTGGGCCTGTTGCTGGCCAACAGCGAACCACTCCTGATTACAGGCAATGCGGCCGGAATTGTAATCAGCCTTTGCGTGATAGCCGTCTGGTGCTTTCTTCGCGAGCGGTTTGTCCTGCTGGGCATTCTGTGTTTGGCCATCAGCCTCGCCGTCAAGCCGCACGATACCGGCCTGGTATGGCTCTTTTTCTTGTTGGCAGGCGGCGTCTACCGCAAACGCGCTCTGCAAACTCTTCTTGCGACGGTCAGCCTGTCTCTGCCGGCACTCCTGTGGGTCTGGCACGTCTCGCCGCACTGGATGCGGGAGATGCAATCCAATATTCTGGCCTTCTCCGTACACGGCGGCATCAACGACCCCGGTCCCGCTTCAATTGGCGGCCACGGTCTGGACATGATTGTTGACTTGCAAGTGGCTATCAGTTTCTTCCGGGACGACCCACGCTTCTACAATGCGGTCAGCTATCTTGTCTGTGCGTTACTCCTGCTGGTTTGGATGTTTGTGACTCTGCGATCCCGCCCCACGCCGGCGCGAGCCGGCCTGGCGCTTGCGGTGATCGCACCCCTCACCTTGCTGCCTTTCTATCATCGGCAAGTTGACGTCCTGCTCTTGCTGCTCACGGTTCCCGCCTGCGCCATGCTCTGGGCCGAAGGGGGCCGAATCGGTCGGCTCGCGATGCTGTTGAATGCCGCGGGCTTGGTGTTGACCGGATTTTTCATGTGGTTTTTCTTCAACGGCTTGATCGGCAATTTGCACCTGCCTGCAACGCCGTTGTGGGGTAAGATCGTGATCGGCCTTCAAGCACTTCCAACTCCGCTCGTCCTGCTGGCCTTGAGCGTTTTCTTTCTCTGGGTTTATGCGCGGCGCCCTTCCAGTTCAGCCGTTTCTGCGCCGCCCAGGAGCCTTGCGGAGAGCTAGATCCCGCGTCGCGCCCTTGAGACGGAGAATAGGACGCCAGCCATGATTGACTTGCGTTCCGACACAGCCACCAAACCCTCACGGCGATGGCTGCGGCCGAGTTGACCGAGGAGATTGAGGCGGCTTGAAGATTGTGCGGAAACTTCGTGGAACGTCTCAGTTTTCTTGGACAACCTCGCCGCTGAGCAGGAAATCGGCGAAGAAAAAGCCATCTCGTTCGACGATTTCGCCGGGCTCCAGCGGCACCGGCGCGGCAAACATCGGGCCGTCATAGGCGCAGGTGTGAAACTCGCCGCGCTCCGCGCAGGGGTCGATCTCGGGCGGCAGGTCATCGAGCAGCGCGGCATCAAAGTCGCGGCCCGCAAAGGAGCCGGGCAGCTTCCGAGGATCGACGCAAACCACTTTGGCGCGGAGGCCGCCGGCGATCATCTCGCGGGCCAGGGCGGCAGTGGGAATCTCCCAGAGCGGAAAGAGCGGCTCGAGGCCGGTAGGCTTCAACTGCTCTTCGCGATAAGCGCGAATGTCGGGGAGGAACAAATCGCCAAAGGCGATGGCATCGATATGCTCTCGGATGGCGCGAAGGCAGACCTCGGCCATCAACTGCTCGTAGACTTCGTTGGAGCAAGGCCAGGGCAGAGGCACAACCCATAGCGGCAGCCCCGCGGCCCGGGCCTGCGCCTCGAGTATGGAGCGGCGGGTGCCGTGCATGGCCACACGCTCGAATTTGCTGTTTAGTGTGCTCAGCAAGCCTACGACTTCGATGCCGGGCTGCTGGCGCAGGATGTGGAGCGCCCAGGCGCTGTCCTTGCCGCTGCTCCAGGATAATAAGACACGCTTCATCCTTCGATCATAAATGGTCAATGGAAGCGCGCGTTCCAGCGGATCGTGCCAGAGTTTGAGCGCATCCGGCGATGTGCACGCGATTATTTTCGCTGGACGGCGTTATTATGTGATCCTTCTCGATCAAGAGTCAGAAAATCACGGCTCACAATCGTTTCGGCCATTCACAGAAGGATTGAGTGAAACTTCAGCACGTTGGCCACCGCTTCGCGGTGATTGCGAGTCAGCAAGTTAGCGAGTTCATTGCCAACTTGCTGACTCGAAGCGGGTGCTTTCTTAGCTGATTTCGATCACGTCGGTGGCGGCAGCCGCGGCGGCTTCGGCGCGCTCCATCAGTTTTTCCGCCACTGCATAGAACTCGGCTGCCTGTGGACTCTTGGCTCCGGCCAGCGCAACGGGCAAGCCGCGGTCGCCGCCTTCGCGAATGGCGGGGACCAGCTCGATGGAGCCGAGGAAGGGCACGTTGAACTGCTTTGCTGTGCGCTCAGCGCCGCCTCGGGAGAAGATGTCAATCTCCTGGTGGCAATGCGGACAGGTGAAGTGACTCATGTTCTCGACGATGCCGAGGAGCTCGACGTTGACCTGGGCGAACATCTCGAGAGCCTTGCGCGCATCTTGCAAGGCCACGTCGCTGGGCGTACTGACGACCACAGCGCCGGTGAGCGGCACGGTCTGGACCAATGAAATTACGACATCGCCGGTGCCGGGCGGCAGATCGACGATGAGGTAGTCCAGCTCGCCCCATTCAACTTGTTGAAGGAACTGACGAATGATCTGGTGGAGCATCGGCCCGCGCATCACCAGCGGCTTGTCGCCGGGGGAGATGTAGCCGATGGAGATGGTCTTGATGCCATGAGTTTCATTGGGGACGATGCGGTTGCTTTCGCCGACGCGCGGCTGCTGGCTGGAACCCATCATCAGCGGCACGTTGGGCCCGTAGATGTCGGCGTCGATCAGGCCCACGCGCTGGCCCAGCTTGCTGAGCGCGATGGCCAGGTTGACGGCGACGGTGGTTTTGCCGACGCCGCCTTTACCTGAACCTATAGCGACGATTTTAGAGATGCCGGGCAAAGCTACGGGCGAAGGCATGGCAGGCGAATGAGCCATTGGAATTTGTTGCTCCTTTATAAACTGTGTCGTATTTCAGATGCGTTTCAGTTGGCTAACGGTTCTCAGGATTGCGCGCTATACGACGCCTCGTGGGCTTGCTTTTCCAGTTTGCGCCGGGCGGCTTCGGCTTCGCGATGCTCGCGTCGCAACAGAGCATCGGCATAACGGCGCTTCTCGTCGGGCGTCTCGGGCAGCAGGTCAGGAACCTTCAACCGGCGGCCTTCTTTGTCGATGGCCACAAAGACCAGATAGGCGCTGGCCACGTGTGCCAGCTTGCCGGTCTGTGTGTCTTCCGCCCAGGCCTTTACGCCGACTTCCATTGAGGTGGAAAAGGCACGATTGACGCTGGACTTGAGGGTGAGCAAGTGGCCCAAGCGCACCGGGCGGATGAAATCGATGTGGTCCATGGCCGCGGTCACGATATAGGTGCGTGCGTGCCGATAGCCGGCCATGGCGCCGGTCAGATCGATGAAGTGCATCAGACGCCCGCCGAGCAGGTTGCCAAGGACGTTGGTGTCGTTGGGCAGGATGATCTCGGTCATCTCCGATTGCGTGCTCGCGACGGTGCGAGCCGTGGGGTTGGCAGCGGGGATTGCTTGAGGGGAATTCATCGTAGCTCAGCTCCATTCCTTGGCGCGCCGTCGCCGGATAGAATGAATCTGGCGGGCGAGGCGACGCTTCACTTCCAGTTTCGGCAATCGCCGCCAATTAAGCAAATCCCGACAGCAAGATTCGAGTAAAAATGGACAAGATCGTCGGCCTCAAAGAGATTCTGGAGCAGGACCCAAAGAACAGCTTTGCCCGCTACGGGCTGGCGATGGAGTTGGCTGGACGCGGCGAGACAGAGGCGGCGCTGGCCGAGTTTGACACGCTTCTGGCCAATGATCCGGGCTACACAGCGGGCTACTTCATGGCTGCGCAGACGCTGGCCTCGGCGGGACGAAAAGCGGAAGCAATCGAGCAGCTGAAGAGCGGCGTCGAGTGCGCCGAACAGAGAGGCAACCGCCATGCTGTCAACGAGATGCAGGCTATGCTCGACGAACTGGAGCGGTAGCTACCTGCGCCACCTGCGGTGGGGCCAGCCGCTCGCTATCCGCTCGCACTAGCTTTTGTAGCTCCCATCCCCGCGCCAGAACCAAGGCGCGGGGTGTTATTTCTGGATCGACCAACTGCCGGGTGCCCCAACTCCCGACTTTGGGAGCTGTGAAACCACGAACCTGATGGCGCGCAAGCGCCCACTGGCCCCACCGCAGGTGGTTTTGCTCCGCTTTTACCGCAATCGCGTCTATACTAATACCATGCCTAAGTATTCAATCGTCGTTCCTTTTCACAATGAAGAGGAAAACGTAACCGTCTTATACGCGCGCCTGAAGCAGGTGATGGAGCAGGTGGGCGACAGTTTTGAGTTGGTGCTGGTGGACGATGGCTCCAACGACCGGACCTACAAGCTGATGGAAGAGATTGCCGCGGTGGATAGCCGCGTGCTTGTGATCAAGCTGCGCCGCAACTTTGGCCAGACCTCGGCCTTGGCCGCCGGCTTTGACCATGCGTCGGGCGAGTATATTCTGGCCATGGACGGCGACTTGCAGCACGATCCGGCGGAGATTCCCAACTTCCTCGCCAAGCTGGCCGAGGGCTACGACGTGGTCTCGGGTTGGCGCAAGGAGCGCATTGACAACTTCATCATGCGCCGCATTCCCTCGCGCTGCGCCAATTGGCTGATGGCCAAGCTCTCCGGCGTGGACATCCACGACTTCGGCACCACCTTCAAGGCCTATCGCCATGAGGTGATCCAGAACATTCCGCTCTACGGCGAGATGCATCGTTTCATTCCCGCGCTGGCCGCCTGGTATGGTGCGTCGATCTGCGAAATCCCTATCAAGAACGTGCATCGCGAGCGGGGCAAGAGCCACTACGGCATCGGGCGCACCTTCCGCGTCTTCTTCGATCTTCTGACGATCCGCTTCCTGCTGAAGTACATGAGCAGGCCGCTGCACTTTTTCGGCGGCTTTGGCGCGCTGGGCATTCTGGCGGGCAGCTTCATTTCAGCGGTGCTGCTGGGCATGAAGATCCTTCATCCGCAGCAGAACGTGATGGACGCGCATGGGCCGCTGTTTGTGATTGCCGGAGTTTTGATTCTAGCGGGCATCCAGTTACTAGCCATCGGCCTGTTGGGCGAGTTGTCGGTGCGCCACTTCCATACCAGCCAGCATCGCGCGCCCTACACCATCGAACGCATGGTGCGCCTGCTGGCGCCGGAAGAGCCGAGCATTTTGTCTGAGGGGTGAGGGCAGGGAATAGAAATTAGAAAATACCGTGCGTGGGGAAGTGTCTGCCTACGCTCTAGGCGCAACCTGTTAGAAGACCGCTAGGGTAGACGCGAGTAGCGAATCACCTCGACGGTGGACGCGGCGATCAGACCCTCCTCGACCATCTCGTCGAGCCATGGCGTCAGCCGGGCGATCTGTTCTTCAGTGTCGATGATGCTCATCTGGATGGGAGCGTCCTTTTTGCGCGGCCAAGCTCTGGCATGGCGAATCCTGCTGGCCGAACCGTAGCCCTCGATGCCGCGGAAGACGACAGCCTCTTCAATTCCCAATTCAACGCACTTGGCCAGGATGGCCTCATGCAGCGGCTTGCCTTGCCAGCGGTCGTCCTCGCCGAAGTGGACGCGCAGCATTCGAGCGGTGAACTGTTCTTTCACGGGGCTTGCCTCCCTGACTCCGGTGCGGGCGCGGCGGGCGTCTCCGTTTCAAGCGCGCGATACGCATACTTGATGATGTCCACGTCGGAGAAGACGACCAGGCCCTCCTCGACCATTTGATCGACCAGGGGCAGAAAGGCGCGCAGCTTTTCTGCGGTGTCGATGGCCGAAAGCATTACCGAGCCGTGGTGCGGATGAAGCAGCGGCTTGTCCTTGTGCATACGGCGATGCGCGCCGTAGCCAAGGATGCCGCGATAGACCGTGACGCCGGCCAGGTCGTTGGCGCGCATCGCCTCCACCAGCGCTTCATAGAGCGGCTTCGACTTCCAGCGGTCCTCTTCGTTGAGGTAGATGCGCATCATCTGCGCCTTGCCTTCGATCTTGAGGTGCGCGGGCGAGGGTGGATTTTTTGTTTTGGTAAGCTGGGCCGGCTTGGCTACCGTCGTCTCTTGCATCTCGATCAGCCCGCTGCCGGCCAGCTCTTCCAGCTTGCCCATGAGCGAGTCCACCTTCTCGCGGGCTTCTATGAACTCGATCTTGATGGGCAGCCGGTCGGAGATTTCGACGACGTGCGCCGAGTGCATATGGTGATCGGCGCCGAAGCCGGCCATGCCTTTGGTGACGGTGGCTCCGGCCACGCCGCGATAAAAGAGAAAATCCAGAATGCTGGAGTAGAGCGGGAGGCCGTGATGGGTGGCTCCATCGCTCAGGTAGATCGTGACTTTGACGGCTTTTCCCGGTTGCAGCATTCAGCCTCCGAAGATATTCGAGGATTCTACGCTCAAGAGATCGCCTCGGCCAGCACCGCGCCGCACCATACAGCTGCGAGGCCCAGAATGAGGCTGCCCAGCGCGTAGAGCGAGGCCATCGCAAAGGCTCCCGCGCGCAGAGTGGAAAGCGTCTCCCACTCATAGGTGGAAAAGGTGCTGTACGCGCCGATGAAACCCACTGGAATGAAAAATCTCCACGCCGGGTTCATTCCCGCCCTCTTGCCCAGGTAGGTGAGCGAGAAGCCGATGATGATGCAGGCCGTGATGTTGATGACGAATGTGCCAAACGGAAAGCGCGTTCCCACGCGCCCGGCAATCGTCGAGCCAACCCAATAACGGGCAATCGAGCCAAGCGCGCCCCCGGCGGCAATCAGAAGGTACTTCTGCAAGCGAATCTCTCCTTGTTCAGATTAACGCGTCTCTCTGCCCATATTCGAGAGCATCGTCCACATTCCTCCGTAGTGTGATGAGTCAGATGTTCGCGGCAGTAAACATCTGTCATCCTGAGCGAACGGGGCCCCAGGTGTTCTCTTCAGCCTGGGGGTGGTGAGTCGTGGGATCTGCGGTTCGTAGAAGAATGCCGAAAAGCAGCCGCAGGTCCTTCGACTCCCTTCGCTACCCACCCCTGCGACGAAGACCTCTCGCTGAGGACCCCGGTGCGCTACGGTCGCTCAGAATGACAGTTTTTTGTTGAATTAACTTTTGACTGAGGACACTAGGCTCCTTCTTCCATCGCCGCGGGCAAGGTGGATCTCTCGCTCTCATGCTTGTGAGGCAGCAGATGCTTGGGCAGGAAAAACGTGTTCGCGATCAGGGTGGGTATCACGGCGCTGGAGATGACCGCGGCAACCAGAAAAGAGTACTGCGCCTGGGTGATGATTTGGTGATTGAGGCCGAAGAGCGCGGAGATGGTTCCAAAGGTGAGTCCGGTGGACATCATCAGCGTGTAGTAGGTTCCGGCGTCTCCACGATGATTGTGCGCCCGCACGGTGGGAAAGACGAAGGCGGTCTTGGTGGCCATTTTGGCTAGAAAGAGAATCAGAAGCGTGGCCGGAGCGGCGACCAGCGCGGGCACGGAGACAAACGAGCCGGCGCGAATGAAGTAAAAGGGCGTCAGCAATCCGAAGGTGAGCGTGCGCAAGCGGCGAACAAGCGCGTGATCCTTGCCCACCGTTCCCGCCAGCACCGAGCCGATCATATAAGCCGGTAGCACGGCTTCGCTGCCCGCCCAGACCGCCAGCCCACCCAGTCCGAAGAGAAGAAAGAGAATGTATTTGGTCTCCAGTTCGGAGACCCGCCCGCCATATTTCTTGAAGAACCAGCGGGTGAGAGCAGGCAGAATGACGAAGGAAACGGCGCAAACGCCGACAAAGAGCAGAGTCTTCCAGGAGAAAGGCGAAAAAATCAACCCCAGCGCTATCACCGTGCCCAGATCGTTGATGAAGCAGGCGGCGAGGATCGATTTTCCGTAGTCGGTGACGTTGAAGCCCAGCTCCAGCATGACCGCGTAGACCACCGCCACCGAGGTCGTTGACAGCGCCACGCCGCACAGCCAACTGGAGCGCATTGTCCAGCCGAGAACGTAATGGCCCACCAGAGTGCAGCCCAGAAAAGGGCCGAAGAAACCCGCCATGCCGACCATCAGCGCTTCGCGCCATTTGGTTTTGAAGATTGTGGGTTCCAGCTCCGCGCCGGCCAGAAAGGTGAGCACGATTGCTCCGGTTCCGGCCAGGTAGGTGATCCATGGCGTACTGGAGAGCAGCCCGCCAGAGCCGAGAAAGGCGCCGATAGCCAGTTGCGCAACCGTCCCGACGATGATCTCGGAGAGCGCCGTGGCGACGCGAAACCAGATGGCGAGCAAGGTTGCAATCAGTGCGAGACCGACCCAAAGGGCCGACAGAACCCAGGCGTTTGCCATGGACTCATGCTCCTAGAAAAATGAACTCGGGGATCGCGCCGCGAGACGGCTCCGCAACAGGATTCCCTGTCAGGAGTCATCATCTGTCCGGCAAAAGGAAGGGGACAGCGGTTAAGGGTGAACTCCTTCACCTCAACTTACACTTTCATTACAAGGCGAAATAGGGTTGGATGTCAAGGCTGCGAGGGCCCTGCCAGGAGTGTAGTTCCCGGTTTTGAGACACTCCAACAACTACTCTATTGATCCAGCGTGATGAAGGTTTATCATCTGCCTAACCGGAAACAGCATAGGTTTCCCATCCTAGCCGCAAAAAAATGACGCGGCAAAGATGGGGCACCCGGCCAAGCGGCATTCTGATGCTTTCGTACACCGTAACGTCGGAAGATTAGGGATCACGCGCCGTTTGACACCTATCCAGAAGGCTCCTATTCTCAGAATATGGAAGTTCTACTCAGCGTCGAGCAGGAAGCGCAACTCTCGCGGATGGCCGCGCAAGCTGGTCGTAGAGCGGACGAGTTGGCCAGTGAGGCTGTGGAGCGTTACATCGCGGAAGAAGCTCGTTTTCATGCCGCAGTCAAAGCAGGCCAGGATGCCGCCGCTCGTGGCGACTTTGTCCCCACTGCCGAAGTCTGGGCAAGAGTGGAGCGCGCGTTACAAGCCTGAGACTGTTTGAGGCCTGAGCCGATGCAAGTACGATGGACGATGCCCGCCGCACAGGACCTTGAGGAAATTACACTTTTCATACAGAAAGACAGTCCATCTGCGGCCAGAGCTGTCGCCAAGACTCTCTTCGACACCGCCAACTCCCTTGATAAATTGCCATCGAGAGGCCGTGCTGGAAGAATCATGGGAACACGTGAGCTTGTGGTTCAGGGTTTGCCTTACATCATTGTGTATGGGGTGATGGATACAGCGGTTCAAATCCTCCACATTTATCATGCAGCACGAAATGATCCGGAAGAGTAATCCCGCCCTCACCGCATTTCAAATTCATGCAGCAAGGGCGGGGGGGCTCTACCGGTCGGTGCAGGAGTAGCAGGGATCGATGGAGGCCTGAATCAGCGGCGTGTCGGCGAGGCGCGCGCCTTTGATCATCCAGCGAATGGCCGGCATGGTGGCGTAGGTGGGCGTGCGCACGTGGACGCGAGCGGGATTGCGCGAGCCCTCCTTCCACGAGACCGAGTACATCACTTCGCCGCGCGGTGCTTCGACGCGGGCGGTGGCCGTTCCAGTGGTGAAGGCGAACTTCTCGCCCTCGGTGTGAATCTCGCCGGGAGGCAGTTTACTGAGCGCCTGCCTTAGAATCTTGCAGCTCTCCATGATTTCGAGAGCGCGCACCAGCAGGCGAGCCGTCACGTCGCCCGCGGGCTGCACCGGCACATCGAAGTCCATTTCTGCGTAGGCCGCGTAGGGAGCTGCGCGGCGAATATCCTGCGGTACGCCGGAAGCGCGCGCCACCGGGCCGACAATGCCCATCGAGATGGCCTTCTCATTCGTCAGCACGCCGACGCCCGCGCAACGCGAGCGCGCTGTTCTGCTGGTGGTGAAGATGGGGATAACCGTGCGTCCCATCTCCAGTTCCAGAGCCTCGACCATTTTGAGAATCGCCTGCGGATCAGTGATGTCTCGATTGACGCCGCCAATGCGGTTCATCGAATAGTTGACGCGGTTGCCGCTGATGGCCTGAAGCACATCCATCACCTTCTCGCGCAGCTCGAAGCAGGTCATGAACATCGTCTTGAAGCCCATCAGCTTGGCGGCGATGCCGGCCCACAGCACGTGCGAGTGCAGCCGCTCCAACTCCGCCATGATGACGCGAATATACTGCGCGCGCGGCGGCGGCGTGAGGCCTGTGATGCCCTCCATCGCCGAGCAGAGCGTGAGCGTGTGAATGTTCGAGCAGATGCCGCAGACCCGCTCCATCAGCGCGATTACCTGAATGTGGTTGCGCGTCTCGGCCAGATGCTCGATGCCGCGAAAGTTGAAGCCGATCCGCAACTCGGCGTCAATCACGGTCTCGCCTTCGCAGATCATGTCCAGCTTGTAGGGTTCTTCGAGAGCCGGGTGATAGGGGCCCATGGGGATTTTGTAGCTCATTTTGTCTCCTTGCTCGCAGCCACGGCGTCACTTGCAGCCACGGCGTCGCGCTGATTCACGCCGTCCCGAAGGTTTACTCCCAAGTTATCGCCCTGGCGCAGCAGTAGGGGTTCGTAGACGCGGCCTGTAAAGTCGAGCCCATACTCCTCATGAATCTCACGCTCGATCCAGTCCACGGCCTCGCACAGATCAAAGATGCTCTCGATGGATTTAGCGGCAAGTTGAAAGGAAAAGCCCAGCAACTGCCCATCGAGGTCCCAGTGGTACTCCAGGCGGAAGCCCTCTTCTTTTGGCAACTGATATGCGGTGATGGTGATGAAGCGCGCATGCAGCTCGTTCATCGCCTGGGCCAGCTCGCGGACGGACTTGCCGTTCAGCGCGAGCCAATGCACGCCGCCCTTTTCGACAAAAACTTCACCGATGCCGAGCTTCTCCGGAATCGTCTCAAGCGGAGTTATGGTTTGCGTCATTTTGTTTCTCCAGTGGCGGGAATTGCCGCTTGTGCGGGCGGGGTTGCCGCGACCGGCTTGGGCGCGGGCGGCTTGCGGGCCACGGTGTAGGCGACTTTCAACTCGCCGGGGGTCGTGTAAATCGGCGGGCACTCGGAGTCCTGGCTGAGCGCGTGTTCCTTGCAACCTTCGACGCAGCGGCCGCAGAAGGTGCATTGGCCGGGTTCGTAGCTCCAGGTAAATTCGCCCTTGCCTGCCTTGAACTCGATGGCCTTGGCGGTGCAGCGCATCTTGCAGATGGCGCAGCCCGAGCAAAGCGCGGGATCGAAGCGGACCAGGCCGCGATAGTTCGCGGTGACATCGGGACGCAGGGGAAAGAGCATCGTCCGCGAGCCGCCCCACAGGTTCTTCCACAGCATGGTCAAAATGTTCATGCTTTAAGCCTCATGAAAAGCGCGGCTGCAACGGCCAAAACCGCGAAGATTAGCGTGCATTGCCAGTAAAAGCGCACCGTGGTATCAATCTGCAAGCGCGCCGTGGCTGAGGCCACAACCGACAGCAGCAAGACGATGGCAAACGACAGCGCGACAAAGACCAGCGCGGCAACCCACCAAAGAGTGAAGGCCGGAGCGATCAAAGTTGCGACAAGCCCGGTGGCCGCAACCCACTCCAGTCCATGCGAAAGCTCCCACATGGCCAGCTCGGGTCCGGCGTACTCGGTCATCGGGCCGGAGTAAATCTCTTGCTCGGCGTTGGGCAGCGAGAAGGGATTCAAGTGCAGCTTGGCGGGCAGGCAAACCAGCAGCGCCACAATGCCCAGCAGGCGCAAGGGCGAGGCCGGCAGCAAAGCCATCGCCGAGAGGCTGAAGGTGTGCTGCGATGCGGCGATCGACAGAATCGCAAGCAGGAAGACGATGTTATAGCTGACGCTGAGAACAGCCTCGCGCGCCGAGCCGATTTCGCCAAAGATGGAGCGCGAAGAAAATCCCGCCGCGATGATGCACATCGAGGGAAGTTCCAGCAGCGCCAGCAGCAAAATCAAATCGCCCTGAAAGCCGCCCGAAGCCGGCAGCACCGGCAACAGGCCCACCGCGCCCGCGGCCGAAGAGACGGCGATCAACGGCCAGGCCCTCATCAGCAGGCCGCTCACGCCAGAGCGCTGAGGCGAGTCTTTGCCCAGCAGCTTGATGAAATCGAAAAACGGCTGCATGAACGGAGGCCCGATGCGGCCCTGCATCCGCGCCACCGCCTTGCGCTCCACCCAAAGGAAGAACCACGCGGCGGGAATGGCGAAGATCAGCCCGGGAAAGATCAGCAGGCGCGCTAGAGCAGTGGTCAGACTACTTAAAATCTCTGGCGGTATCATGCCTGCACCTCTTTCGTTTCTGCTTCGCGTTTCTTTTCTGCTTCACTGCAAGCGCAGCCAGCGCCCGATGCGCAATTGGCTTCACACGCGCCTACGATGACCGGCGCGGCATCGCCTGCCGGCAGCTTCTTCGCGGCGCGCTCGGAGAGAATCTCGGCGGCCTTGGCCACGCCCAGAATGATGGCGTCAGGGCGGGGTGGGCAGCCAGGAACAAAGACATCCACGGGAATGTGCTTGTGGAGCGGGCCGGCAAGCGTGCGGCTTTCAATAAATACATTCGTCGTTGCAGGGCACGATCCGATGGCCACCACAGCCTTGGGTCCGTAGACCTGGCCGTAGACCGTCTTGATCGCCTCCACGGCGTTGTGCGTGATCGGTCCAGTGACGCAGAGAATGTCAGCGTGGCGCGGGCTACCTTCCAGGCGCACGCCAAGCTGCTCGGCGTCGTAGCGCGGCGAGAGCGATGCCACCAACTCAATATCGCAGCCGTTGCAACTGCCTCCATTCATGTGGAAGAGCCATGGGCTGTGGCGGCGGGAGTAGCACATCAACTTATTCCAGAGCTTCATGGTCTCCCTCCCAGCAGCATTTGCAATGCGTCCGGCCAGATGCCGGCAGCCAAAATCACTACTGTCAACGCGACAATCACAAATTGCAACAGGAACGGCTCCTTCTTGATCGGCGGTTCATTGGTTAGATGCGGCGAAGTTGAAGACGGATCAGGCTCAGGCGGCGGACCCCACCAGAAGCGGGTCAGAGCCAGCACGTAGGCGATCAGAGCGAAGATCGACGAGAGAATGAAGATGGTCAGCGGGCAGGGGCCGATCTGCACCGCCGTTTCGTAGAGTCTCCAGCGGCCGATAAAGCCCATCGTCGGCGGAATGCCCAGCATGGCCAACATTCCGAAGAGGAAGCCGAAGGTGCTGACCGGGTAGCGTGCGGCTAGGGCTTTCGGTTCGCCGTCGAGTGCGCCGTCGGCTTCGGGACCGCTGAGACAGATAAAGAGCAGTGCCTTGGCGAGTGAGTGCGTTGCGGCTGCGAAGAGAGCGCCATCGAACCCGATGATGTTGTAGGAGAAAACTCCCAACAACAGAAAACCAACATCCTCGATCGTCGAAAGAACTAGCAGGCGCTTCAGACTGCGTTGTGTGAGCATCAACAGCGCGGCGAAGAACGATGTGGCGGCGGCTGCGACCAAAAGGAATCCATGAGGAGCGAACAAGCCAGGAACAGACTGCGCTGTATAGCAGAATTCGCCGAAGGCGGCCATATCGACGACCGCAATGATGAGTCCCAGAACCAGTGCAGGAAGTTCGTCAGCTAGCGAGAGAAGCCAGAAAAGCATAGGCACCGCAGCCAGTTTTACTACGATACCGGTGAGTAACAAAGCGCGTGCCCAGTGCTGGTTTTGACCACCGTCATTCAGAAGCTCGCTTCCGACCACACAGAGAACGGAAACAAGCACTACAGTGAGATAAGTGAACTTAGCTGTTTTCGAGCGCGCTGTTAGCCAAACTATGACCACGGTAAAAAGCGCAGCAAGCTCAAGAAGGCCGAGGCGCAGCCATGGATTGCTAGTTAAAAGTCCACCCACGGCGAGCCCACCTACGATCAAAATATATGGCCAAAGATGGATTTTTCCCTTTGCGACTCTGATCAGCGATGCGAAGAGCAGTGAGGCTGCGGCTACGGCTATGGCAGCGATGAGCAGAGGAGAGATAGGGTGAAAGCCGTTCTCATAGATTTCCAAAGAATCGGGCATCCCCCAACGAACAAAGGCCAGCACCGCCGCCGCCAGCAAAATAACCAGCGGCAGAGCGTAACGCTCCATCCAGGAAACCACCACGCCCAATCCGCGCGAGACCGCCTGCAAGCCGCTCCAGACGCTCAAATAAACCGCGTCCACATTCGACCAGCGGAAGAACTCATGCCAGTTTTGCAGAAAGATGCTGGAGAAATCTCCCGCCGTCAGTCGGCCGTCGGAAGACAACGGCTCGCCGCCAGTGAAAATTCCACCGCCAGCCAGTGCCGCGCCCTCAATCTTGGGTTGCCGCGAGACGTAAGCAATCGCGTAGATCAGTCCGCCCACGATTAGCGAAAAGACTGCCAGCACCAATCCGCCCACGCTGGAGAAGCTGCCCGCATCGGTCGAGAGGCCCAGCCACGTCACATTCACCGCGCTCATCTGCAGCGCGTTCAAAATCGGATTGAGCAGGTAGTTCACCGCCAGTTGCGGCGCGATACCTAGAACAATGCTGCCTGCGGCGATGAAGCCCATCCCCCAGAGCATCGTCGGCGGGGATTCGTGTGCGTCCTTGGTGGCCTCGGTCGTTTGGCCCAGGAAGACGGCGCTGGTAGCTTTGGCGCAGAGGAAGACCGTGCCCAAACTGACCGCCCAGGCGACCATCGCGGGAACCGCCCATCCTGCCTGCAAGGCCGCCGCGTAGAGCATCCACTTGCTGGCGAAGCCGCTCATTAGGGGAATGCCTGCCATGCTGCCCGCGCCGATCAGCCAAGACAATGTCGTCTTCGGCATCTTCTGCGCCAGGCCGCCCAGCAGGTTCATGTCGCGCGTGCCCGCTCCATGCTGCACCGAGCCGGCAGTCAAAAACAATCCGCCCTTGAAGAAGCCGTGATTCAGGCAATGCAGGAGAGCCGCGGCAATCGCCAGCGGCGTGCCGATGCCGATGCCCATCATCATGTAGCCGATCTGGCTGACCGTCGAGAAGGCCAGCATCCGCTTCAAATCGGTCTGCACCATCGCGTACATCACGCCGATGGCCATTGTGGCCGTGCCCACCCAAACCAGCGTCGCGCTGCCCCAGGCAAAGCCGCCATTCACGGGCCACGCGCCAAAGCTGTGCATACGACAGGCCAGATAAACACCAGCCTTCACGTAGCAAGCCGCGTGCAGCAAGGCGCTGACTGGCGTCGGCGCGGCCATCGCTTCGGGAATCCATGTGTGCAGCGGAAACTGCACGGATTTGGCCACCAGCGCCACCAGCATCAGCACAAAGACGCCGCCGGTGAAGGCGTGCGCCACGTGCGGGTCGGTCCACAGAGCGCTTCCGGTGCGGTGATAGACCACCAGAATCGCGGCCAGCAGCCCGTAGCCCGCGATGTGCGTCATCAGCAGCACCTTGCGCGCGCCCGCGACCGCTTCGCGATTGGTGTACCAGAAGCCCACCAAACTGAAGGAGCACAACCCCACCAGCTCCCAGCAGAGATAGAAGAAGAAGAGGTTGGCGCTGTAGACCAGTCCGACAAAGCCGGCGATGAAGACCAGCATCGAGGCATAGAAGCGGGTGGCCGATTTGTCGTGCGCCATGTATCCGATGGAGTAGAGCAGAACGAAGGCGCCCAGCCCCGTCCCCATCAATGCAAAAAGGACGCTCAGAGCGTCTACATGGAAGACCAGGGCGAGCGGGCCGTCCCAGGCGCCTGCGTTCAGCTCGACTGCCCGTCCTGCCTTGACCCATCCCACCAGCCCGATGACGGAAACGACGGCCGGCAGCGTGGTGAGAAAAGCCAGAATCCCTTTTGTCCGGGCATTAAAAAGCCGCGCTACCAGAATTTGCAGCGCGGCGCCCAGCAGCAGTGAGCATGGCGCAATCAGAATAAGGTTCTCTGCGTTCATGCCTGCAATGCTAGTGCGCAAATGGGCTTCAAGATGTGATGGACCTCACATTCAGGTCTATCGTATTGCAATGCGGGATTTCGTATGGACTGTGTTGCAAATATATTGAAGTTGTACAAATTTCGGACAGTTTCTGACAGATCGGTCTCGCATTTAGCTGAAGTCCGCCCCCTCTTCGCGGTGCGTGAACCGGCGAGCCGTTGACTGAACGTGCCCCTGGCCATTTAGGATGGTTGCCATGAAAGCCAGACTCGTTCTACTATTTCTCTGCGCGTCGCTGCTCGCGTCGATGCAAGCCCGCGCCACGACCATCCTGCCGGATGCCTGCGGCGACGATGATATTAATTTTGATGTCAAAACTCTGAAGGATCAGCCTCCGCCGGCCCCGCCGCCGGATGGTAAGGCGCAGATCGTCTTTGTGGAAGAGCAGAACCAGAGAGCGGGGACATTCACTTTTGCCACAGTTCGCTACGGAGTGGACGGAGCTTGGGTTGGCGCCAACCATGGCGACTCCTACTTTGTTCTGAATATTGCACCCGGTGTACATCATCTGTGTGCGAGTGGGCAGAGATATGGAAAAGAAGCAGTAGGTCTGACTACCTTCACCGCCGAGTCGGGCAAGGTTTACTACTTCGATGCCAACATGATGGTGACAAGAAGCGGCGGTGGTTTCGTTTCTGTGTCCGGGGCACTCGGAACGAGCACAGGTATGGCGCCAGGTTCTGTAAACACCGCCTTCAGATTTACCCAATTATCCGACGATGATGGGCAGTACCGAGTCAAGGCTTGGAAGCTTGCCACCTGGAAGTTCGAGCAGTAGGCTACGCGCGGAGGGCGTCCATCGTGCATAATCACGAGGGATGCCCTTCAACCGCCCCATTCCGGAGTCGAAGCCGCGCGGCAAATCCGCCAGCGCGCTGGCCAGCCTGATTGAAGCCGAAAAGATGATGCAGATTGCCATTCTGCTGCCAGCGGCGGCCTTTGTGGGCTGGGTGGCAGGGGCTGGATTGGACTATCTCCTGCATCAGACGTGGATCACAGTCGTCGGGATCATCTTCGGTGGCGTCTCCGGGCTGGTTTACGTGGTTCGGATGGTGATGGCCACGGGGGTAAAATCCGCCGGGGCCGGAAACGGGAAGAGCGCCGAAACAGGGAAGGGAAGTTCCGAAATCAAGCCATGACAGAAGAGACGCATCCCATTATGGGCATCACCGAGGAGGCTCTGGAGGCACTGCTCAAGCGGGCGATCCGCAACACGTTGATTCTGGGCCTGGCACCGGCTCTGGTGCTGCTGCTTGCCGCAGGCTGGCGTGATGCCGCAATGCTCACGACGGGCGCGCTGATCTCGGCGGCAAGCATCTTCGAGTGGCTGCGGCTGGTGCGGCTGATGAATGCCCGCATGAGGAAGCAGAAGGCCCAGCGCGGAGCCATTTTGGTCATTGCGTTCTTTCTACTGCGCCTGATCTTCTTCGCGGCAGTGATCTATGGTAGCCTGAAATGTTTCCAGGGTTCTCCCATTGCGCTTCTCTGCGGCCTGAGCTTGGCGGTCGCAACGCTGATGTGGGAGGGGCTTCGGATGTTGCGGGAGTAAGGAATTTGCCGCGGGAGTCAGCAAGGCTTCCGCTTCGGATTCCAACTCAGACTCGGAAACAGAAAGAACTTTGCCTTCATGCCGGAAACTTCTTTACTCGTTCGTCTGTTGAACAGCCTCTTCTTGGGAATTGAATCCCAGGCTTTTCAATGGATCGACCCTGATGCGGCCAATGCCACCCACTCTGCCCTCAAGGTCAATCAGGCGTTTGCGCTGGAGTTGTTGGTGGTTCTGGCCTTCATCGCCTTCTTCATTCTGGTGCGCGTCAGCCTTTCGGCGGAGAAGCCGGGAGCGGCGCAGCAGTTTGCCGAGATCATTCATGAACAGATTGGCGGGCTGGCGGAGGGATGCATCGGGCACGGATATCAACGCTTTCAGGCCTTCGTGACCTGCATCTTCCTTTTTGTGCTGACTTGCAATCTGGCTGGCCTGATTCCCGGCCTGGAAGCGCCCACCATGTCACCCTTTGTACCGCTGGGCCTGGCAGTGACCGTCTTTATTTACTACAACTTCCACGGCGTCCGGGAGCAGGGGCCGATCGGTTACCTCAAGCATTTTTGCGGACCGATGTGGCAGATTGCGCCGCTGCTTTTTCTCATCGAAATCATCTCCCATGTTGCGCGCCTGCTCTCGCTCACCGTCCGTCTTTGGGCGAATATGTATGCCGGCGATCTGGTAACGCTGGTTTTCTTTTCACTCTTCCCGCTCGGTGTAACCTTGCCCTTCCTGGGTCTGCACATTCTTGTTTCAGTGGTTCAGGCACTCGTCTTCTGCTTGCTGGCCATGATCTATCTGGGTCAAGCCGTGGCGCACGAGCACTAAGAACAGCTATTAGCTTCTAGCTCCTAGCTTGTCTGATGGTGAATCGGCGGTTTTGGCGCTAGCAGGAAAATGGCTAGGAGCTAGAAGCTAGAAGCTGTATCAAAAAGATTCCGCCGGAGAGCGCTTCCGCTCCGGGCAAACGGAAGGCCGCAAGCGTGAGGGGGTCAGCACGGTGAACCTCAACCACCCACTGGCGGTCAATCTCAGGGAAGCTGGAGAAATATGCGTAGATTGCAATTTGTTCTGATGGTTCTGGCAGTTCTTTGCTGTGCCGTTCCGGCCTTTGCCGATGGCGGTTCCACTCCGGTCAACCTCGCTCCCATCGGCATCGGCATCGGCATCGCTTTGGCCGCCGGCCTTTGCGGACTGGGTCAGGGCAGGGCTGTCGGCTCGGCAGTCGAGTCTGTCGCCCGCAATCCCGGAGCCACGGCCAGCATTCAACTGCTGATGATTCTCGGCTTGGCCTTCATCGAGTCCCTCACCCTGTTCACCTTTGCCACGATCTTTATCAAGATCAAGTAAGAGTGGCGTTCCAGCCAACGCAAAACGGCCTCACCCGAGCGGGTGAGGCCGCTTTGCGTTGGCTGGATTTCTAGTGTCCGTCCTGTGCCGCCCCAACTGGCGCTCCGCGCAGCATCTGGATGGCTTGCCGGTAGCTCAGGCCGGCGGCGAGCGGGGCAAACTGAGTGAACTCCTGCACCGAGTCGGAGGGTTTGACCTTGAAGAGAACGCGCATATCCATCTTCAAGCGCAGACGCACGATTCGCCACTGGTGGCCGCCCACATCGGCCTGATCAATCTCGACCCATCCGCCCTTGTCCATCTGAACAATGCCCAGAGCAATGGCCTTGTCCTGTTGCAGGCTACCTGCCAGATGTACGACGCGCTCCTGGACGGGATCGACCCAGATCTCGCCGGTCATCGCGGTCAGTACACCAGTTTCCAGGTCGGGCGGGTCAAATTGCGGGTTGGGTTTGAAGGTGAACTTCACCACTGCTCCGCTGGCCGCTGTGCCGATTCCGGCAAATTGATAGAGGAAGGCGGTGGGCAGCACACGCAGAACTTTCATGGCGCGGGCCGTATCGTTGTTTTCGCTCTGTTTGCGATGCTGCTGGAGGCTGGGATCGCTGACGAGCGCATCGAGCCGGGCCTGCTCCCGCTCTTCGTCGGCGGGAGTGAGCGGCTGGTCGCCAATGGCGATCAGCCGGGCCACGTCACCGTCACGGGTTTCGACGATCTCCTTGGTGGTGGTGATGCGCGGGCTGGATTTGCGCAGCCGGTAGCGCATCGGATGGCTCTGGGAGGTCATCTCCTGGGCGGCGTGCGATTCGGTGGCCAGCGCCCGCTCGACCAGCGCCTGAGCTTGGGTGGGCGTGAGGGCGGCGGCTACGACAGGCTGGCCCCAAACGGCGCCGGCCAGGGAAAAGAGCAGCAAAAATGGCAATAGACTGCGCATAATCTCCAGTTTAGCGGCTGCGGGTAGCCCGTGGATTGGGGGCTGATTCATCTTCCCTATTGGACGCGCGGATACCTTTTTTGACGCTTGCATTGAAGCAATGCGGTCAAGTTGCGTATAGTTCGTGCAGGGCCAATTGCAATGGGAGAATATCCCGTAGCCAGAAGCGGGCAGTCTTGAGCCAAAGCACCCGAGTGAGCGGCGGCCGGAGCTGATCGGGGATGGGTTGCGCTTACCCTGTGTACGATTGTAGAAAGGCCTCGGAAGGAATTTGACCATGGCAGTAGAAAGTGTTCCCGCACGCATCGGTAAAACCGTCGTAATTTGCGGCGAAGTAAAGGGCAGTGAAGACTTGATTGTGGATGGGCGGGTGGAGGGGACAGTGAGCCTCTCGGAGAGCCGGTTGACCATCGGCCCCAATGCAAATATCGCCGCCGACCTTTCCGCCAAAGACATTCTTATCCAGGGGCAGGTTCATGGCAACCTGGTGGCCACTGGGCGCGTCGAGTTGCGCGCCGGCTGCCTGGTGGAAGGCGATATCCGCGCCCTGCGCCTGGCGGTCGAGGACAATGCCGTCTTCCGCGGCAAAGTGGACCTGACGCAGTCTGTTGGCAAGGGCGCTGACGGCGGAAGCGGGCCGACTGATAACGTCTTTTAACAAGAAGCTGCGCGAAGAGGATTCGACGGTGCTGAGCCGCTGGTTTGACAAGAAACAGGAGAGCGAACCTTCCGCTTCTCTGCCGGGCTTTAGTGGGCCCAAGGTACCGCGCCACTCGGGCGGATGGGCGGCGTTGCGATGCCGGCTTCAGGCGGAGTCTGGCCTTCAGGTCATCGACGTCGGCTATACCTCCGCGGCGAACCTCAATTACCTGACCAGCCTGGGCCACAACGTCTTCTTGACCGATGTGGTTCGCGATGCCTGCGCGGGAAACTGGCAGATCGGCACGGATGAAGACGGCAACCCGCTATGGAACATCGAAGGCTTTCTGGAGCACTCCCTCAACTTCGCTGGCCGCAAGTTCGATGTTGTCCTGTTGTGGACTACCCTCGATTATCTGCCTGAAGGGTTGGTCGCGCCGGTGGTCGAGCGCCTCTTCGAGGCCACGAATCCGGACGGGCAGTTGCTGGCCTTTTTTCACACCCGGATTCAGGGCGAGGAGACGGTGCACTGCCGCTTCCACGTCACCGACGGCGAGGAGGTCGAGATACAACTGACCCAGCCGTTTCCCATTCAGCGCGCCTTTACCAACCGCAGCATCGAACGGCTCTTTGCCGCCTGGTCCGGTTACCGCCAGTTTCTTGCCAAGGACTCCGTCTCGGAAGTCATCATCACGCGCTAGGGTGAAGCCGAATGTGAGTGCGTCACCGCTTGGTCAGCCGCGCCGACAAAAGCCCGAAGACGGGAAACGTCAAGTACACCAGGCCTATCTCCGAGTAATAGCTCAGTGCGGTCATCTTCATCGGACCGTAAGCAAACATCGGATAATCGAAAACCAGGTTCATCACGAACCAGAACGCTCCCACCAGCAAGGCCTCGCGAACCGCCACGGGCCGGTCTCGAAAGTATCGGGCGAGCAGAAATCCTGCAGTCAGCAGGACGATCAGAAACATCAGCGTGGCGAAGAGCGGCGCGTTGGATTTCTTCAAGGAAAACACAAAGAATGAGATGGCGAATGGGATCAGCCAACTGAGGAGTCCGAGCTGTACAGCGCGTTTCCAAAGAAACATAGTTACCTCCACGCCTGGAATCGTAAACATTGAAGCGCGGTGAAGACAAGGGGATTGTCTCCATGGTAGATTGGAAATCCACGGAGGAACAGGTGCAGTGACAGAGAGAATTCAGCATTCCGGAGATGGTGGGATCAACTTGCGGGGAACACGCATTATCTGGCTGGGACACGCGACCGTGCTGGTACAAACCGCCAAGGGAACCAATATTCTGATTGACCCGTACATTGCGCAAAATCCCAGTTATCCCAAGGGCTTTGTTCTGCCGGCGAAGATACACTACATTCTTGCCACCCACGGCCATGGAGACCATATCTCCGATATTGTGCCGGTAGCGGCCAAGCATAACTCAACCGTAGTGGCGATCTATGAATTAGCTGGCTATCTCGAGGGCAAAGGGGTGGCCCGGACGATTGGGATGAACCTGGGCGGAACCGTGCAACTGGACGATGTGGCGGCCACCATGGTCGAGGCCAAGCACTCCTCCAGCGCGCAGGATGAACAGGGAACCCATTACATGGGAGTCGCGACAGGGTTTGTCTTGACGATAGCGGATGGACCTGTGCTTTACCACGCCGGCGACACCGCTGTCTTCGGTGATATGAAGCTGATTCATGAGTTATACCGGCCCGAGGCGGTCATGCTTCCTATCGGAGGACATTACACGATGGGTCCAAGAGAGGCGGCGCTGGCGGTCAGTTTGCTGAAGCCGAAGCTCGTCATGCCGCTGCACTTTGGAACCTTCCCGCCGCTGAAGGGCAAACCGGAAGAATTGGCTGCATTGATTGATGCCGGCATTCAAGTGGCGCGCTGGACGCCGGGGGAATCTGTTTAGAGATAGCGCATGGGCCGTCGCGGCGGCAGATCATGGCCGAGTGCGTCAGGCGCCGGGGGAAGTCCTGCGGAGATGTGCTGGCCTCCAACGAGTGCGCTCGATGAACTCTCAGAAGAGCGATAATTGCGCAGGTCGCGCAGAATCTCCTGCTTCTCGCGGGCGTACTGGCCGGCTAGATGGGTCAGAGCGTATGTGATGATGTCGCTGTGATGCAGATCCTGCATTGAGGGGTCGCGGCGCATATTCACCCACAAGCGATGCACCAGTTGCACGTCGTCGGGGCTGAGCTTGGGCGCGTGCGGCCCGATGTAAAAGACATTCGTTTCGCCGTTGGGGCTGATCACGTAAAAATTGAATTGGCGCTTCGGCTGAGGCAGCGCCTCCCAGGCCTGACCCATATGGAATGCCTGGTCTTCGGCGGTCATGGTGCTGGAAAGCCCGGAGACTACAGTGTCCATCTCCAGCGAGTTTGCGCCCTGCGCCAGCGCGGCAAAGACATCGCCGGCGGGAACCAGCAGCAGGGAAACCTTCTTGCCAAAGCTTTCAGCAACCGAGATAGCCTTGGTAAAGACCATCTGCTCGTGTTCGCTGAAGCTCTGATCGACGGCGCTCAGATACTCGGGTCCGCCCATGCCCATCATGCGCACGCTCAGCACCACCACATCCTGGTCTTCGGTGCTGGTGTGTGCCAGCGTCCACTTCAGCGCGAAGGGATTGGCCGCGTCGTGCATGGTCACCATTACTCCGCCAGGGCGAATGGCCGCCGACTCCCGGCTGATCGTGTCCTGCTGCTCCAGTTGGAACTGATCCTTCATCTGCCTGGCGGTCTGGGCATGCTTGCGCAGGTTGGCGCGCTCGGAGACGGTGAAGATGACAAAGAAGGCGGCGGCAAAGATGACGCCGCTGACAGTAGCCACGGACTTGGTAAACAGGTTGACGATGGCGGTCGACAGCAGCACCAGAAAGACCGAGAGCAATCCAATGGGAATCTCGAAGCGGCCAAAGCGCAGATTGGGAGGAACCTTCCAGCCGCGTTCGCCATGATACTTCCAGCGCAGCACCAGCATCGCCAGGCTGTTGAAGGTGAACGACCAGATCACGCCGAATGCGTAGGCCTCGCCCAGGGTGATCACGTTGCCCCGGCTGGCGATGATGGTGATCATCTGGAGGATGAAGACCATGTTCACGATGCGATGGCTGGTGCCGTACTTGGGATGCGGCTTGCGGAACCAGTCGGCCAGCACGCCGTCCTCGGCCACGCGCATCAGCACGCCGGTCGAACCGATCATCGAGGTGTTGATGGCGCCGGAAAGAATCAGAAAGCCGACCAGAACCACGAAGATGCGGAAGGCGATGCGCCAGAAGATCGGGCCAACCATGTACATGGCCAGGCCGGCGATCAGGTTGTCCTGGTAGACGTGGGTGATCTGCCATGCGGGAATCAGCATCGAGGCCAGCAGCGTGGCGCCGCCGGTAAAGATCAGGCTGTAAATCGCGATGACAATCGCCGCCCGCTTCAGGTTCTTGAGTTTGGGGTGCTCAATCTCGCGATTAACCTGGGCCAGGCTTTCTTCGCCGCTCATCGCCAGAATGGAATGGCCAAAAGCCATCAAAATGCCGAACAGGCCCATCAGCGGCAGCAGTTGCGGCGACCCTTTCAAAAATCCCAGAGCGTCGCTGCTGAACTTGAGATGAGAAGGAATCGGCGATGGAGGCAGTTGCGCGCCCCTCACAAAGACAGAGTAACTGCCCCACAGCAGAAGAATCACTACCATGACAGTCGTAATCTGCATGACGCGCAGAGCCTTGCCGCTGGATTCCTCAATGCCCTTGGTGTTCTGCCACCAGTAATAGATGGTCACGACCGCCGCAAAGATGGCCGCGGTGTGATTCATGTCGAACTGAAAGGGATGATGGTGGGCGTCCATCAGAGCCGGAGGGAGCCAATTGCTTTGGGCCGCTACCGTCATCAGTTCGTTCATCAAGCCGGTAATATATTGCCCGGCTGAGACGCCGGAGATCGGTCCCGTAAGGATGTAATCGAACATCAGCGCCGAGACGCTCAATTTGGCAAAAGTGCCGCCCAGGGCCTCCTTCACCACACGATAAACGCCGCCTCGCGTGAACATTGAACAGCTTTCGACGTAGACCGCGCGAACCGCGAAGCTGAACAGCATGATGCCGAGGATGAACCAGGGCGCGGCCTCGCCCACCATCTGCTCCGCAATGCCGCCGGCATAGAAAGCCGATGAACCAAGATCGTTGAGAACAATGGCTGCCGCGCGCCAAAAAGAGATGAACGTGAGCATCACCGAGGATGCCACGATGAGCCGGACGCGGTCGGAAGAGGGGGCTACGGTCGTTCGGTTAGATGCCATCGTGAATGTGCCAGCGCGACGACCGGCTATATCGTTTTGCGGAAGAAGAAATCACACCGCACTGCGAGAAGTTTATTCTCGAATTGAAAGAGAGTCAATGGAAATATCGGGTGAACAAGGAGCAGGCCATTATTCCCGAGGAGTCATCGGCTCGTCCTTGCCAAATAGCTCCTTGCCATCCTCGAAAAAGCTGATGAGGACAACCACGGTTGACCCGGCCAGACCAACAAAAAACATCACTTCCAGAAGCCGCATTGCGAAGACAGCTATTGCCATATGCAAATTGTAGCCTGTTTTCGCTCCGGTCACGGCACTATCTATCGGTACCCGCCTGATGCGATAAACTCTGCCTTGTATGCAGCCTTTGTCCTGGAAGTTGGGAAGCTGGAAGTTGTGGGCCGCGGCTGGCCTTTCTGCCGCCCTGCTTGAGTTGCCGTTTCCGCTGGCAGGGCCGCTGCCCGCCTGGCGCGCGGTCTTCGCGTGGTTCGCGCTGGTTCCGCTGCTCTGGGCGCTGCTTGCGCCCGGTTCGACCGCAGCGCCTCGTCCGCTGCTCCGCGGCTTCCTGCTCGGCTATCTCTGCGGCGTGCTGTGGTTTGGCGGCAACTGCTACTGGGTTCGCGACACCATGGCGCATTACGGCGATATGCCGCCGGGAGCGCCGACGCTGCTGCTGGTGGGATTCAGCCTCTATCTGGGACTGTACTTTGGGTTGTTTGGCTTTTGTCTCGCACTGATGCGCAAGGCCACGGGTAGCACGCGCCTGGCGCTGGCCGCCGCGCCTTTTCTATGGGTGGCAATGGAATTGGCCGCCGCGCGCATCACCAGCTTTCCCTGGGATCAGCTCGGCTACTCGCAGGTGGACAACGCGCTGCTGACCCAACTCGCGCCGTGGGCCGGCGTTTATGGGATCAGCTTTCTGTTGATGGTGGCGAATGCGCTGTACGCATACGGTTTTTTGTCCCCAAAGAAACACGTTTTGACAGGACCTAAGAAGTTGTATTGGAAGCAACCCTATTGGAGGTTGAAAGCTCTCTTTGGCAGTCAGATATGGATTACATTCGTAGGTTGTTTTCTTTGGTTCCTGTTTGCAAGTGGTACCTTCTGGACTACGCCCGCACCCGCGCCCACAGCCACCGCCGTTCTGATCCAGCCCAATCTCGATGTCTCCGCCGACAATCGCTGGGCCGGGCCGGAGTGGGACGCTCATATTGCCGAATTCAAGCGGCTGGCCGCCGGGCAGTGCAAGACGTATCTCGCCGGAATCCCGCAGACCGGCGCGTCGGCGGGTGAGATCGTCTGCCCTCCCTACGCCACTCATCCCGATCTGGTGGTTTGGCCGGAGTCGCCCGCGCCCTTCGCCGAGGATGACGCCCGCTTTCAGTTGGCTCTCGGCACCATCGCCCGCCAGCAGCAAGCGCCGCTCATCGTCGGCAACACCGGCTTGGATTTCTCGGCGGAGAATCGCTCCTGGAGCATCTATAACTCCGCGCTGGTTGTGGGCGCGGGCGGCGAGCGCGTGGGCCGATACGACAAGATTCATCTCGTCCCCTTTGGCGAGTACGTGCCCTTCAAGCGGTTGTTGAACTTTGCCCACTCGCTCACTGGCAATGTTGGGGATATGGCGCGCGGACAGGAGCGCAAGGTCTTCCGCCTGAACGGCCATCACTACGGGATTTTTATCTGCTATGAGGCGGTCTTTGCCGACGAGGTGCGGCAGTTCGCGCAACTGGGCGCAGATGTGCTGGTGACCATCAGCGACGATGGCTGGTACGGCGATACCAGCGCTCCCTGGCAGCACTTGAACATGGCGCGGATGCGGGCCATCGAGAATCGCCGCTGGCTGCTGAGGGACACCAACAACGGTGTGACGGCAGTGATTGATCCATACGGCCGCGTGCGCCAGAGCATTCCCCGCCACGCAGTGGACGCCCTGCCCGCAGCTTACGGCTTTCGCAGCGAGGTGACCTTCTACACCGCTCACGGCGACCTCTTCGCTTATCTCTGCGCCGTAGTTGCTTTGGGGCTGATTGCCTGGTCGGCGAGAAAGCTGCTGCGCGCGTGGAAGATGCATTGAAGATGAAATCTCCGGTTTGCGCAGCGGGGGAGTTGATCGCGGATACTCGTGACTTGCCTTCTATCGACAGCGGCAATAGGACAGGACGTCTATCCAATCGTAAATAGAGCTTGGAAGCCTGCGTTATGTGACGCACCACATAACGCAGGCTTCCATCATCTCTATGAAGGCGGCGCTATTTATGAAGTGGCGTGCTGGGCCCATGCCCGGCGCAAGTTTCACGACATTCATGTGGTTCACGCTTCGCCTATGCAGCCAAGTCGCGAGGTGAATATCGCGCGGGATCTGGACTGCATCTTGAGAACCGTCGTTCCGGTATCCTGAAATACTTGCCAGGTGAGGCCGACAGGAGGGAGGAAGACACTGCGAGATGGAAGCAGAAGCCAACCGTCGCGCTCTTCGTGAGCGCGCCTACGCTATGAAAAAGCATCATGCAACCCGCCTCCATTACGACCTCAGACTGGAGTGGAACGGAGTGCTGTTGAGCTGGGCCCTTCCGGAGGAGCCTAGCTGCCATGCCGGAGCGATTTGTAAAGCCATCGAGATGGAGGATCACAACAGGGCGAACCTACTGTTCGAAGGCGTGCATGAGACGGGTACCATTATGCTCTGGGATCGCGGAACGTGGGAACCACATCTGGAATCGGACGATATCGAGAGCAGCCTGCGCAGGGGCATCCTGCGATTTACGCTACATGGAGAGAAGTTGAAAGGCGGCTGGACGCTCGCCAGAATGAACAGCGCAAGAAATGCGCCACGGCCTATCTGGACACTCTGCAAGCAAGCCGATTCGTTTGCCGGAAGTTACGCCGACAAGTGCGTCTTGGAGCAATGGCAGACCAGCGTCAGCACAAGAAAAACTATGGAAGAGATCGTTAGAGATTGGACAAAACGCAACAATCAACACGAGCGGCAAACGAGACTCTTCGACGAGATATAGTCATAAGAACTATTTCTACACGGAATTGAACACTGGTGGCTGCCAAGCTGGCTCGCCGGCAACGAGCGACGGCCTTGCGACACATCTGGACACACCAATACCGAGAGCGGTCTAGCCCACATTTCCCCAGTATTCACTTTGAGTGGACACTTCCGAAAGCACTCTTCAACCATTCAGCAAATCTGCCCATCACAAGTCAATATGGACAGACCGCACTCTTACGCTATTTCATGACCGGACGGTAATCGTATTCGCGCCTTCTCTGAGGGGCTAATCAGGCTGCGGAATAAGGCTGGATTCCAAGCCCAAATTCCGAAAACCATCCATCAGGGGCTATAACCCATTTTTTTGTTTCGTTTACGGCAGTTGTGGCTAAAGCCATGACCTACCAGTCGTGCCCTGAGCTTCTTGGCGCTCAACTGAGTATTTCCGCGGCCGGTAAAGTACTGACCTATCAATCGCGCAGTGGTACAAAGCCGACTTCATCAGAGCTTCTTTAATCCTGGTCTTCCGGGATAATCAGCAGCACTTCCACCTTGACTTCACGCTCGTCCTGCGTCGCCGGACGGAACTTCCATTGGGTAAGCGCATCCATCACAAACTGCGCCTGCGCGAACTGCGGGGGGAAGACGATGGCTAGACCTTCGAAGCGACCGGCCTGGTTCACATAGCCATGAACCATGAGGGCATCGGCGTTGATGAAGTCCGGCGGCATATTGGGCCGGACGATGTTATAGGGCCAAGGCGCCTCGATGTGGAGGATGCTACCCGACGCGGCAGCCTCATCTTCGCGTGAAAGCGAGTATTGCAGAATCCAGCTCTTCGCCAGCCCCATATGCAGATATACGGTGTACGCCATTCTGCCGCTCCACACTTGAGCCGTCTCTGGATACTTCTCTTCCAGCGATGAGCCCACCACGACGGCTCCGAATTGGCCGTCAATGGGCAATTGAATATGAGTGGTTGTTGGCTGGTTGCCCTGCCCGGTGCCTGTTAGAGAACCCTGGGCGGCTCCAGAGGCACTGGAATCTTCTCCGGCACCGACCCCGCCTGGACCGGACCCTCTTCCCACTCCGCCAGACGTGCTGGCTGAGTTGCCGCTGCCCAGCAGAGATGGATTCTTGGAGAGTCCCGCCGCCAGCGCTCCAGGCGAATTCGAGGCGGCCGACTGGTTGACGGGCGCCAGAGTGAGATCTCCTTCCCTCATCTGAAGAGGGGAGATCGAGGCCACCGCGCCGTGAGTTGGCTGTGCGGAACTAACTGTAGTCGTTGTCGAAGCAGGGGGCGTAGCGACTGGTCCGGGGAGCACCAGAGGCGAGGTCGTGCTGGGCAGTATCGGCTGCTTCGATTCCAGATCAGTGGATGCAAGCGCGATGTCATCCAGGCGCTGTTCCTGAGTCGGCTGCTGCAGGGAAGGCAGCGCCATGGCGACTGCTGGTTTCTCGGGCACGGGTGCTACCAGAGTTTTGGCCGTAGTCTTCGCCCCGTCCCAGATCACCACTGCGGGCATCGGAATTTCTGGAAGAGTCAGAGGCTTTGGAATATCCGGCTGCACCAGCGTCTGGGCGGCCAAGGGCGCTTCGGCCTTCAATTGCAAAGTCTGTGGCTGCGCTGAAGGATTCCCGCCAGGGGTCTGCTTGTGTGCTTCAGTATGCGGGTGGGGAGCCTGGATACCTCTTTTGGCAGCCTGCTGCTTTGACGGCTCCGGGGTATGCAGATCAATATGCCGCACCGCGTAGCGCTGGATAGGCAGCGTAGTCTTAACCTTGGGCGCGGCGGCGATCCCGACCAGCACCAGCCCAATTACCAAGCCATGCACCACAGCGGAAACCGCGAAGGAATATGGTTGCTGAGGCAGCTCCGGCCGCTCCGAGAAGATAGATACCATAGGGGAAGAGCTCATGACCGGATGAATTAACTCCCAACCACCGCCTGGTTGATCTTGCCAATGGTGGGCCACATTCGGCCATCCTCAGTGCGGTGAGAGCTGAGAGAGGCTCAGTCGTTTCCCCTTGGTGCTCAATTATATGCTCTTCCTGAATCGGTTAAGGGGGTGTCAAGCTATGACTCTCTTGATACCTCTCGTCCGTCCACCCATTGCCATTCGTTCTTTAAGGAATACACTAAACACGCGTTCAATCTTGTTTGGTGGTTTGCGCACCCCGCGCTTTTTCAGAGTAGAATCGAAGCGGGTTTCACAGGGTGCGGCAAATTTCCATCGGAGACAGAAAGGCGAAGCTGGCTGGGTAGCCACTTCAAACAGGCTTTCAAATGAACCGAAGACTACTTATGATTCTTGTCGTCGCATTTGTTTTTGCCGCGGCGGCCCTCTACCTGGTCAAGCGAGTGCTTCAAAATCAGGCGGTTGCAGTGCGGCCGTCTGCCACCATGCGCGTGGTGGCTGCGAATGCGGACATCAAGCTCGGAACTGTTCTCACCTTGCCCCTCCTGAAGACCATTGAGGTCGGAACGGTTCCCAAGGGCGCAATCCTTGCCAATGACGAGAGCAAAGCCGTTGGCCGGGGCGTCATTTCAGACATATATGAAGGCGAGCCGATTATGGAGAGTCGACTGGCCGCTGTCGGCGCCGGCGGTGGTTTAGCGCCTGCCATTCCCATGGGCATGAGAGCGAGCGCGGTCAGGGTCGATGAAGTAGTGGGAGTCTCCGGCTTCGTTACACCGGGTATGCGCGTGGATGTTATTGTCTCCGGCATACCTCCAGGAATCAATCGGGACAACTCGCAGGGCACTGTGGCGAAAACGCTTCTTCAAAACATCCAGGTCTTGTCCGCCGGCACCGAGTATCAAAAGGACAATGAAGGGAAAGCCAAGCCGGTGCAGGTGGTCAACCTGCTGGTTACGCCGGAACAGGCCGAGACACTGACGCTGGCCAGCAATCTGAAAATCCAACTTGTGCTGCGCAACCCGCTGGACACCAAGACCGATCCTGTTCTGGGCACCTCCACGGGTACCATCTTTACTGGTCTAAATAGCGTTCCGGCAGGGCCGAAGCATACGGTTGCAAAGCGCGTCAGGCCTCATGCATTTTCGATCGAAGTGCTCAACGGTTCAACACAATCTGATGAAAAATTCGCATCTCCCGAGGGACACCAGTGAGAGCCAAGACAGGCATTACCATCGCATGTTTCTGCGCATTGCCGTTATTCATCTGCGCCGGGGCGGGCTTGGAGGCTCAAACCTCGCCGTCTCCTTCTCAACCCGTACAAGCTCAACCCGCAGCAGCCCAACCTGAAGTGCTCACTCCATCCGTCGGTGCCTCTCTGATGGACTCTGCGAATGATCTCTCGGTCGGAGTGGGCAAGACCGTGCTGGTCGATTGCAAATGGCCGGTGGCGCGGGCCGCTATCAACCTGAAAGAGATCGCGGAAATTCATGCGACCAGTCCAACCGAGATCATGGTGCAGGGCAAGGCTGCTGGAGAAACCAGTCTGATCATCTGGGACACCCATGGTGGCCGGCAGTTCTACAACGTTACGGTGCGTCCCAGCACGGTTGCGTTGAACGACAGCCTGGACGCAGTCCGCCGTGAGCTGCGCACCGAGCTTCCGGGCGAACCGTTGAGGGTCAGCTACGAAAATGGCTCTATCTTGCTGCGCGGCACAGTCAAGAATCTGGAGAGTTCGGCGCGCGCGGAGCGGATCGCTTCCGCGGGTATATCCAAAGACGGAAAAGTCGTCAATCTGCTCGACGTCAATGTGCCTGCCTCTGAGCCGCAGATACTCCTCAAGGTGCGTTTTGCCAGCATCAACCTGAGTAAGGAATCTCAGATGGGCATCAACATCTTCAGTAATGGCTTTGGAAACACTATAGGCGGGATATCAACCGGAACCTTATCGCCTACTCTTCCCAGCGGCACCACTGGCGCCTCGGTGAGTGGAGGAACAGGTCCGACCAATCTCTTCGCCTTCGTGCCCGGACTGAATCTGGGAGTAACCATCCAGGCTCTGCAACAGAACAACATCATTGATGTTCTGGCGGAGCCGAACATCATGGCTTTGAACGGCAAACCGGCCAGCTTTTTAGCTGGAGGAGAATATCCCTATCCAGTCCCTCAGGCCTCCGCGTCCGGGACCACCATAACGATCATGTTCAAGGAGTATGGTGTACGTCTGAACTTCATCGCCACTGTGACTCCTCGCGGTACGATCCGGCTTCAAGTTGCGCCTGAGGTCAGCTCGCTGGACTTTGCCGGAGGAATCGAGATCGATGGATTTGATGTTCCTGCCATTGACACCCAAAAGATGAATACCGAGGTTGAGTTGGCAGACGGTCAGAGCTTTGCGATCAGCGGACTGCTGGACAACCGCGACAATGAAGCCTTCTCGAAGATTCCGTTCCTGGGCGACATCCCAATTCTGGGCAAATTCTTCCAGTCGCAGACCAAGACCAAAACGAAAACCGAGTTGCTCGTCTTTGTGACTCCAGAGATTGTGGCGCCCATTCCGGTCGGCGATCCCTTGCAGGATCTGAAGTATCCCGGCAAATTCCTGCCGGCCAACACGCTCGCTCCATTGCATAATCCAGATACCAAAACCGCTGCCAATACGCTACCGCCCGCGCCGCCAACCATTTCTGTCGATAAGCTGAAAGACAGCCTGAGGCCGGAGACGCCTCTGGTGATAGAAGGCGCATCAGGAGGCTTTGGCGTCGGTTCATCTACAATGTCTACTAACAGCACATCATCGACTCCTGCATCTCAATGACTTTACCGGCTGCTCCGCAGGCAGGCGGTAAAGTCATCCTGTATCGAGATGAGTAGCTGAGAGGCGAAAGGATATACAACCGGATGAACCTGTTTAGCAGGATCGTATCGGAAGTGGGGAATCGTTTCTCAGCGCACTTTCAGTCCCCTCGATATTATCGTTTACGCCTCTCCAATCTCACCCGCAATACAGTACTTGCGACCTGCATGGAAGTGGCCGATAGCTCCGCAAAGAGATCGAAAGGATTGCTCGGACGCAAATCACTCTCTCCTGGAGAGGGTCTGTGGATACTCCCTTGCGAGTCGGTGCATACATTCTGGATGCGATTTTCCATCGACCTGATCTACCTAGATCGCCAGAAGCGAATCCGCAGGCTGGTCAGCGCGGTGCCACCGTGGCGGATATCAGCCTGTTTCTCGGCTCATTCCGTCATCGAGCTTCCCGCCGGCGTGATCACCGACACTCTGACTCAGCCTGGAGATATGCTGGAATTTTCAGATACATTATAATTTTGTGCGCAGTCAAATATGCCGGTCTCACTCATCAGCCAGCTTATCGACGGCCTTGCTTGCTGACCATCTCTTGGTCCAGCTGGAGGAGGGCAGGTATGCAATCAGATACCAAATCAGCCATGCGGGCGCAGTCCAATACGTCCAAAGATACAGAGCCTGTGGGTGCGAAATGCTGCGGAAGAGCGCGACCTCTACCAGGGCGCTCAGAAATGCAAGAGCGATCAATAGATTCCGGGATCGGGTAAGAAATGCGCCCTGCAAGAGCGCTGGAATTGCCAAGCACTGATCATAAACCCAGGAATATGGCGCTGCCAGCAGGGAAACCAGCATCAGCGGGCCACCGTGAATCGTCCACTCCCAGGCACAGCGGCGAGGCCAGAAATAACATAGTGCCCAGACCGTGCCCAATACGACAAGCAAGAATTGCAGACTCATCGAGTCTGGACTGATCCAATGGCGCAAAAGAGAACTCACGCACGGTATATTCTCCTGCGCGATTCCTGACGTGCGTGCCATCTGGAGGTACTGAGTCCACACCGACGGGTCAATTAGATATGCGATTGCGCTGCCCGCAGCCAGACCGGTCGCCGCGCCAGCCACCAGCTTGTAGCACCTGGAAACCAGCACCCAGGCAACGAGTACTGCGCCGAAAGGAAGAAAGAGATGAGGCTTCAGTGTGCAAAGCCAGAGTGCGATTCCGGCCAGAAAAGGGTGAGTGCGATGCAGGCGAAGAAACAGGACGAGCCCGGGTAGCGCTAAGATCGAGGTCTGACCGTAGATCAGACAAAGCAGCGCCGGTCCGAAAGAAAGCCCGAGCAAATATCGGCTGTTCCTGGGCCGGCCGTACAGGATCCAGATCATAAAAACTGAGCCCGCCAGGCAGGCGAACAAGAGCAAGACCCACAATATCCAACCATCGCGCGGGCTGAGAAACCCCAGCGGATATACCAGCGGAAGTGCCCATGGCGGGTTCCGCATATATCCGATTTTATAAGCTGCAGGAAACCCCGCGGCGCGCTCGATTCGCGTCATGGCATTCTGATCATAGGGGTTGGCGTGGTGAGTAAGCTGCTGGGCGGTAGCCCAATAGAAGATGTAATCGCGTGTGCCTGGAGCGTTGGGTGATAGCAATGCGACACAGAGTACTCCTACGGTAAAGCCAGATGCCAGACCGCAGAAGATTGCAACGGGCACTGTTATGACCGCGCGGAGAATTGTGGGTCTCGCGCCCTGCTCTTGGTTCGTCGTCATTTCCGGCGCCTGCTCGTTTGGATTCCGTTGTAGAAGTGGATGCGTATGTGGCGGCCTGTGACGCGCGTTTCACGGCCGGTACTTGGGGTTGGAGGATGAATCCGGTTCACAGTGAAGATATTCTACTCCCCTTCGAACTGAGCGATTGCATGGCTCAAGGCCCAACATTAAACCTTCGGCTCTGCACTCAATTGTCTTTTGGCAAAGGCTCTTGCAAAAAGATACCAGGCAAGCCACGAGGGTGCGGTCCAAAGATAGTAAGACGTGTATATTTTGACGCCGCTGAGGAGTTCGACATTAAGCAGGAAACTGGCAAAGGCCAGAAGTGCCAATAGAGTCCGGGAGCGCGTAAGATATGCGGCGTGTAACAGGGAGGGAATAGCCAAAGTATCATCGTAAACCCAGGAATATGGTGTCGTGACGAGCGAAATGAGCATCAGCAGGCTGCCGTGCTTCATCCAATTCCATGAATGGCGGCGAGTCCAAAAATAGCCCAGAGCCCAAACACAACCCAATGTGGCTGGCAGGTAGGTAACCCATATCGTCTGCGGACGGAGCCAAAAGCGCATTGCTACGCTCAAGCAGGGGATATGACCGCTTTCGATTCCCGCCATCCGCATCATCCGCGCGTAATCTCCCCATGCCGTCGAGTCAATGGAATAAAGAGCCGCGCAACTGGCGGCCATGGCAGCCGCGGCGCCGGCCAGAATCCGATAGCTCTTGGAAGCCAGGATCCATGCCAACAATACAATACCGAAGAGCAGAAAAAGATGAGGCTTGAGCGCGCAGAGCCAGAGGGAGGCACCAGCCAGGAAGGGGCGTTTTTGATGTAAATACAGAAATAGAACGTACCCCAGCAGAGCGAACAGAGAAGTCTGCCCCATCAATAGGCAGAGCAAGGCGGGCGCAAAAGAGACCCCGAGCCAGTGCAGATAATTGCCCGGGGAGCCGTGTATCAGCCAAAGTATGCGGACTGAGGCCACCAGGCATATGAGCAGAACCAACGACCATAGAAATGCCGCCGTCCGTACACCGACGAATCCGAGGGGAAAAGCAAGGGGTAGAGCCCAAGGCGGATTCCGCATCAATAGAACTCCATTCTTGGCGGAAAACCCAGCGGACTGCTCAATTCGCATCATCGCGGCCTGATCGTAAGGATTGGCTAGGTGGACAAGCTGTTGACCCGTAGCCCAATAAGCGACGAAATCGCGCATTCCTGCGATATTGATTAGCGGCAAAACACAGATGAAGAGAGCGGCGAGCGCAAGCGTAACTCCGGCGATGCCTGCAATCGACAAATCCGCGAAGTCGTGTCTTACGGATTCGGCGGGCATATCTGAATTGTTTGCCATAAGGTCTATTCTACTTGTGTTGTTGTCGGTGAATTGTTTTCTATTGCTGGCAAAAGATATTCCCTGCTTGTGATCGATGGGTTTTACTCCACAGATTTTCTCGTGGCTGCGCAGAAAATGCCCTGCAAAAGTCGCGTTCTTCGCCGTCTATTCTAAAATCTTGTACCGTTCATTCCCCGATCTGAGTCCTGTAGCACTCTTGGGTGAAGCGGGTTCGATTTTTGTATACAAGTTTTAGTGATCCAGCCCACACTGTATACAATTGTTTACACATTTATGCTTCAACCTATCGAACTTGATTCTAGTATCTTATTCATTTATAATGACATCCGCACTGAAACAACAATGGTGCGTAGCTTGCTACTACCAATGCGCCCCGGCCTCAGGCTGGGAGAATCGACTTACGGGGAGAACACAAATGAATACCATGCTTCTCAAGCTGTATGTGAAGTTGCAGGACCTGATGAGCCGCGAGGAAGGCCAGGATCTGATTGAATACGCCTTGCTAGCTGCGATACTCTCACTTGGTTGCGTTACGATTCTAAAGACTTTGGCAACCGCCATCAGCACCGAATTCGCGTCCATCAGCTCATCGTTGGCCGGCGCCGTAGCGTAAACCCTGTCAAAGCACCGCCAGGACTGCCGAGTAGAGTGCCATTACGCCTTCGCCGGAGAGATATGTACGCCAAAGATGACATGAAGGCGTAATCGATCCGGCAAAGGTCGTAATCAGTTTCGTATGCAACGAGGCAGCCCAATGAGGCGCGGATTCCTTCATATCGTCTTCAGACTACAACGCTTGATTGCGCGGGAGGACGGTCAGGATCTGGTTGAATATGCTTTGATCATAGCTCTGCTCGTAATGACTACGACTGCTGCTACGAAGCCGTTGGCTGTAGTCATCGGTAATGCATTCAACGGTATCTTTTCAGCTTTCAACAATGCCATCGGCTAGACATTGCCCACAGGTTGTTTTGGCGTCACAGTTGATCGTTTTCATTGCTTTGCGGGGGAGATTGCCTTGGCTCAATCAGTTGCCAAAGGGTCTCTCCTTATATCTTCATCCAGTGTTTTAGTTTTGCAGTCATTCCCCTCTCGGCAATGCCTCCGGTTCCGAGTGGCCGGAAGTGTCGAGAGCGAAGCTGAATATGAATAGAATGCGGAGGGTTGGTCTGTTTTGGCTGGTGCTATGCTGCGGAATCTCACTTTTATGGGGATATTTTCTGGAGCGCTCCTCGCAGGGCGGGATGACAGACTTCAAAGCGATTTACTATGGCTCCCGCTGCCTGATTCAGCATCACGATCCCTATAATCCAAGCGAATTCCTGGATGTATACCGGGCGGACGGCGGGAAGCTTCCATCGGACCCTGACATATTACGGTTATTCCTCCGCGCCGTACCTGTATATATCAATATGCCGACCACATTGTTTCTCTTTGCTCCCTTGGCGATGATACCGTGGGGCGCGGCGCACGTGCTGTGGATGCTCCTTCTAGCTGGATGTTTTACACTTGCCGCATTGCTGATGTGGAAGTGCGCGCGCGGCCACGCTCCCGGAGCTTCGCTCTTCCTGATTTGCATCCTACTTGCCAATTGCGAATTGGTCTTTTCTACCGGTCGTTCGGCTGCCTTCGCCATCAGTCTTTGCGTGGTGGCCGTCTGGTGTTTCCTCCAAGATCGGTTTGTGTATGCCGGCATCCTGTGCCTTGCGGTCAGCCTCATAATCAAGCCCCATGACGCGGGACTGGTCTGGCTTTATTTCCTGATGGCCGGCGGAGTCTGCCGGAAGCGCGCGCTGCAGACTCTGGTGGTAACTGCCGCTCTGGCCTTGCCGGCCATCCTGTGGGTCTCAAACGTCTCACCGCATTGGATGGCGGAGCAGCGATCCAATCTGTCACTAACCTCGGCGCACGGAGGTCTCGGCGACCCCGGACCGGATGCCATCAGCATGAGCAAGCCGGATCGAGTCATTGACTTGCAAACGGTCATCAGCGTCTTCCGGGACGACCCGCGCATCTACAATCCGGTCAGTTACCTGATATGCGGAGTGCTTCTGCTCACATGGTCGGTTCGCACTCTCAAGCTGCGCTTCTCTCCGGCGAATGCATGGCTTGCCCTCGCAGCCATCGCGGCTCTTTCCATGCTACCAATCTATCACCGGCAATATGATGCCAAGCTCATCCTGCTCACCGTTCCCGCTTGTGCCATGCTGTGGGCCGAAGGCGGCTTGATTGGATGGATGGCACTGGTGGTGAATACTGCGGGAGTTGTACTGGTTGGAGATATTCCGTCGGTGATGCTCACACTCTTTTTGGGTAACCTGCATTATGGCGCTTCCGGTATTATCGGGCAGATGCTGACAGTTATACTGATGAGGCCCGTCCCGCTCATCTTGCTGGTGATGGCCGTTTTCTATCTGTGGGTATATCTGCGGCGAAGTGTTCATGACCCTGAAGTGGGCATGGCCCAATAAGGTTTGCCAAATGAATGTTACTGTTGCACCCGAGTCAATTCAAGCTCCTGCGCGCCAGCGGTCTGCTCTGTGGTCGAGCTATCTTGTCTTCACGCTCTGCGCCAGCCTCTACCTGCTGCCATTCATGCGGCTGATCCAGCAAAGAACTGATGAGGGGATCTTTCTTTCCGGGGCGATGAGGATTGTTCACGGCCAGGTCTTTGCGCGCGATTTCTTTGAAATGATGGGTCCGGGATCGTTTTATTGGTTGGCGTGGTTTTATAAGTTATTCGGAGTTACTTTTCTTGCGACGCGAATCAGTCTGTTTATCACGTCTCTGGGGACCTGTCTGACTATCTACATTCTGTCTCGCCGCATCGGCTGTAGGCACCCATTCATTCCCTGCGTTTGTGTCTTAGCTACATATTACGGTAGTATCTGGCCGGGAATCAGTCACCATGTAGACAGCAACTTCATCGTGCTTCTTTCAGTTGTAAGCATAGTCCAGTGGCATGAAAGGGGCAGTAAATTATATTTGCTTGTGGCGGGCGTCCTTGCTGGAGCGGCAACATGCACGTTTCTGCATAAGGGAGTGTTGCTGTTTTGCGCACTTTTGGTTTGGCTCTGGATTCAGCAACGATGGAGTCGTGCCTTTCGATCTTCATTTGTCCTGTTAGGCGCAGGATACTTTAGCGCAGTCGGAGTTATGCTGGCATATTTCTGGAGTCAAGGAGCTCTGGATAGACTGGTTTACGTGAATCTGGTTTGGCCGCTTCAGCATTATGAATCCGTGAACATTGTTCCATATGCGCATGGCATTGTTCATACCTGGGTTCAATTGGCCTGGTCGGGCGGGAGTCTTAGCTGGTTGGTGGTGCTGGGGACAATTTTGATTGTTCCATATCTATTTGTGGCTGCGCTTCCTTTTCTGCTGACTGGATTGGCTATCGTATTTCGCGCGCGGACGGTCACGCCCTTGACACTCCTCTTCTGGCTTTGTGGAGGAGCTCTTCTACTTTCCGAGATGCAGCGCAAGGATATTACGCATCTTGCGTTCGGGTCTCCGCTGCTGGTTATTCTAACCATCTATTTTCTCGGCGAGGCGCGGAACAGGATTGCGAGTAGCACGCTCCAGATCGTTGCCATCACTTCTGTTGTTCTGGCCGGCATGAACTTCATGTTCGCTCTCACGGCGCGACCCGTCGCAACGCGGGTTGGAGAAGTAGCCATGTTCAGGCAAGACCCGGTTCTCACGGCACTGGATGCGAATGTAGCCGCGGGCGAGGAACTCTTTGTGTATCCATATTGCCCGTCCTATTACTTCCTGTCGAATACGATAAATCCAACGCGCTATAGTGTTTTGTATAATGGCAATACTTTATCGCAGTTCGCGGAAGTCATTTCTTTGCTGGATCGACAGAAGGTCAAGCACGTGCTATGGTATACGAGATTTGAAACAGAGACGATTCCTGAGAACTTTCCCGGAGCGCCGCGCATGACTCCAGGACGGTTACTGATAGAGTCGTACCTAGAATCGCACTATAAGACTGCTACAGAAGCGGATGGATTTCGAGTCATGGAGAGAAAGGGCGACGACCTTGCAAAATAGAGATAAGAAGCCCTCCGAGTTTGACCGGTTTGCGCCCTCCTATGCCGAGCTTCTCGATGATCCGCTTAGAAATCGTTTCACGCGTGATCCTATCCATTTCCACCGCAGAAAGTGGCTTGTGATTGAGAGGCTTCTGCGGCGCTTTGGTGTGACTCCCGCAACACTGAGCTGGTTGGACGTTGGCTGTGGCCAGGGTGAAGTGCTCGAGCTGGCCGGCAGAAACTTTGCAGAGGCTGCGGGCTGCGACCCGTCTGCCGGTATGCTGTCGTCGGTAGCTTCGTTCAAGACTTATCAGCAGCAATCGCTTCTCGAGTTACCGTTTGACAATGGCTCTTTCGATTTTGTGACTGCCGTTTGTGTCTTGCATCATGTGCATGGACAGGACAGAACACTGCTGGCCAATGAGATGAAAAGGGTGCTGAGGCCCGGAGGTTTGTGTTGCATCATTGAACATAATCCATGGAATCCAGTTACCAAGGCGATCGTCAAGAGATGTCCTGTTGATGTTGATGCCGAACTGCTGAGCGCAAGAACAACGGGCAGACTACTTACTGAGTCCGGTTTCATGCCGATCAGTCGTGAATACTTCCTCTATCTCCCTGAAAGTCTGTTTTACCCATTCAGCGCTATCGAGAGGGTATTATCTCTATTGCCGCTTGGTGGTCAATACGCCTTGCTCGCCCAAGCGTCTTGATAGCATGGGGCAGGCCGTCCTAATTTTGCCGAGCACCGCTCGGGTTATAGACTCTTCTCGACAATAAACCGGGGCCTGGCCTTCGCCTCGGAGTATATCTTCGCAAGGTACTGTCCTATAACTCCAAGGCAAAGCAGTTGTATCCCGCCGAGCAGATAGAGAGGGATTACGATAGAAGCCCAGCCGGGGACGGAGGCAGAGTGGATCAACTTGGCGATCAACGCCCATGCTGCCAAGCCGAAGCTGAAAAATGAAACGAGCAGGCCAAGGACTGTAATAGCCTTCAATGGAATTTCGGTAAAGGAAGTAATGCCGTTAAGAGCCAGGGAAACCATTTTCGAGATGGGATATTGGGATTCTCCGGCGAAGCGCGTGCGCCGGTCATAGTAAACCAGTGCGGAAGGAAAGCCTAACTGCGGAATCAATCCTCTCAGCAGCAGATTACTTTCTTTACAGTTGCGAAGCTCCTCGACCACGCGCCGGCTCAACAGCCGAAAATCGGCGTGATTGAAGATCAGCTCTACACCCATTGTCTGGAGAAGCCAGTAGTAGCCTTCAGCCGACGTGCGTTTGAAAAAGCCATCCGTCTTCCGGTTGCGCCGGATGCCGTATACCACCTCGGAGCCATGGATATAAGCTTTGACCATATCTTCTATCGCCGCCACGTCATCCTGGAGATCGGCGTCTATGCTGATCAATGCATCACCGGGAGCGGTGAGCAAGCCCGCGAGAATTGCGCTCTGCTGACCAAAATTCCGTGATAGCTTCAGGCCGTGGATGCAGGAGCATTCGGATGCCAGCCGCTCGATGGCGCTCCATGTGCCGTCCGTCGATCCATCATCGGTAAAAAAGATAGAAGGCGTGGCGATCAAGGCCTCTTGGGTCAGTTGATCGAGCAATGCAACAAGGCGCTTGGCGGTTTCAGGCAGCACCAGCTCTTCATTATGGCAAGGGATCACAAGGGTAAGCCTTGGGCAGGAAGCGTGTTCATTCGATTGAGTCATAGGTCCTTCTTCATTCGTGGATGAAACTCGTGCTGCGCATTCTGCATAGTCTGCGTTGTGAAAGGTATTCAACTCAATCAAAATAATTCATTGCGATGAAGGTAATCAAATGATAAAGCAGCCGAATTCGGATCGAATACGCTAATCGCTTAGAAAAACCGCTTGAGTTTGAGGATTTGCGACTCGAAGCCGTACCACAACACGGTGGCGACTGCTGTTGTGGCAATCAGCCGGAAGGCCACGACAGCCATGTCGCCGGCAGTGCCGTAGTGGTTCATGCGCGCGTCGAACCAGCCAAAGTAGATGAAGACCATGATGTGGGTCATGTATAGGCCGTAGCTGATGCGGCCATAGAAGGCCAGCGGCCCGCGGCGCAGTGCGGCGCTGATGGGATTGCGTGCGCCGGTCGAGGCCATCGCGGCCAGCACCGCTCCGGCAAAGCCCGTGGCCAGCGCGGTATCCAGAAGAGATGTTCCGCCGGCAACGGTGGCGGCTGCCGCAATGCCGAGGCCAAACGCGCCCATCCCGATCCAGAACCACGTTCGGCGACTGAGTGATAGCGTGTAAAGCCCCAGCGAGAGCAAGCTACCCAGCGCGATTCCATCCAGCTTGATCAGCGTGTGGGTGCGAAGCTCCTTCATCCAGGCCGGGTCCAGATGGCGCATCAGCGGCGAGCAGAGCAGCGCGGCAGTTAGAACAACGGCCAGCATCCATGGACGGCGCAGAAAGCGGACGAGCGGGGCCCAGACAAAGTAGTACTGCTCTTCGAGAGCCAGCGCCCAGGTGGGGCCGAGGGACGGGGGCAGCTTGAGAGGAAAAAGATTCTGTACGCAGAAAAGGTAAGCCAGCCAGGGAGCGGTCTTCACCGCGTCCAGCACGCTGGGGCCGACGAACCATGGCGCATTCAGGTAGACCACCGCCAGCACCAGCAGGTAGACCGGCCATATGCGCAGCAATCGGCGCGCATGGAAGTTATGGAAGTAATGCGGCTTGTCGCGCGACGCCAGCAGGTTCGAGGTAATCAGGAAGCCGGAGAGCACGAAGAAGAGATTGACCCCCACCCATCCCCACTCTGAGACGGCGTGCATCCGGGTGCCTTGGAAGCGCGGATCGCAGTGATAGATCACCACTCCCAGAATCGCCAGACCGCGCAGGCCGTCGAGTTCCGGGAGATAAGCAGGGAGCCAAGTTGGACGTTGGATGGGCAAAGGATCGGGCCAGTGTGTGATCAGGTTTGCGACTCACTAAATATTATTGGGTGCCTCAGGTCTCGATTTTGAGACATGGGAAATGAAAAGGCAATATCACCCGGCCGCCAACTCCTTCGCCCTCTGCGTGGCCCGCATCACGGCTTTGATCAGCGTGACGCGCAGTCCGCCTTCTTCCAGTTCGAGAATGCCGTCGATGGTGCAGCCGGCGGGAGTGGTCACGGCGTCCTTCAGCAGGGCGGGATGGTAGCCGGTTTCGAGCACCATCTTGGCTGCGCCGAGGGTGGTTTGCGCGGCTAGTTGCGTGGCCACGTCGCGGGAGAGGCCGACCTTCACGCCCGCCTCGGCCAGCGCCTCGATGATGATGTAGATGTAAGCCGGGCCGGAGGCCGAGAGGCCGGTCACGGCGTCCATATGCTTCTCATCCACCACCACGGCGCGGCCCACGGTCTCGAAGATGCGCTGGGCCAACTCCATCTGCTCGGCCTTGACGAAGCGTCCGCGGCACAATCCGGCCGCGCCCGCGCCCAGCGCCGAGGGCGTGTTGGGCATGGCGCGAATTACCGCGATTTCCATCCCTGCCGCCTCTTCAATAGCCCGTGTCTTCACCGAGGCCGCAAAGGAGACGATCGTCTTGGCAGGGGTCAGCGCGGGGCGAATCTCCGCGATCAAATCCGGCACCTGGAAGGGCTTTACGCCCACCAGAATCAGATCCGACTGCTGTACGGCCTTGAGGTTGTTCGTACTCACGTCCACGCCCCACTGCGTGCTCAGAGCCAACGCACGTTCGGCGTGGCCAACGGTGGCATGAATCTGCTCGGGAGCAAACAGGTTTTGCTTCAGAAAGGCCTGCAACAAAATGCCGCCCATCTTGCCCGCGCCTAGAACGGCTACGCGAACCTTCGGCAACTGCGCAGGTACTTCGGTGGCCTCAACGGCTATCTCCGCCATTTTTTTCCTTTTCTTTGAAAACACTCGTGCTGCTTTTAAGAATACTCGCATCCATCGCGCGCGGGAGAGACAACGCGCGGGCGTCTAGCGGCGCACCAGCTCCTCGATTGTCAGGAAGCCATCAATCGCATCGTCCACATTCTTGTTCATATCGGCTGGCGGCCAAGCCGAGTTGACGATCAGATAGCCGCCCGGCAGCGTCAGCGTCTTCTGGTGGCTAGCGAAGGCGTCCAGAACGGTTGTCACCCAGGCGCGCATCTCCAGATCATAGAGTTCTGCATTCGCGGCTCCCGGCAGAGGGTTGCGCAGGTTGGCGACATTTTCGCCGGCAAAGACAAGCGCCCGCGCCTTGGATTCACCATATGTACGGCTGGAATTGAATGTGCATATGAACAACAGACCGTCCAGAGAATCCGCCGTCCCTTTCATTTCGTCCTTCGCCGCTGCAGTATTCGCGTTTCCGTCCAAAATCACAACTCCAGAGTTGTGGTCGCCGTCTTTGCCGAAGGCGTCAATCGCCCGCTTGAACTGTTGCCCAGCGGAGTTGCCTGCAGGAGTGGACGCCGCGGCCTTGCGCACGGAATCCAGCGGATCAGTTCCGCTCGAATCGGGCACCGTGTCATTCTTGGTGACGGACAGGGTTTTTGAGTAGTCGATCTCCTTCGAACTCACATCGCTTACCGATTGCAGAACCAGCCGCGCGCTATAGGCATTCATGTGGCCAAAGCCGCCGAAACCGGTGATCTTGCCTGCGTCGTTGCGTCGCAGAGTCGCGCTCTCGACGCCATCCAGCCGGCCTACAAGCGTCGCCGTCACCTCGTAGCGATTACATCCCAGGCACATTCCACCGCTCTTGTTGTAATTCGCGGCCAGCAGGGAATCGAACTGCTTGAAGTCCTTGTTGTTTTTGTCCAGTTCGACCGGCGTCCGCTGAATGGCCGCAATCTCACCGGCAAAGTTGCGCGCCGGTTGCACGCGCACCATCATCGCCGGACCAGCCTTGGCCTTGATGCCTTCTGGATAAGAGAGCCAAAGATCGTTGACCTTGACGCCGCAGTCGCCGCCCTTGACGACAAACTGATCGAAAGCGGCAACCGCGGAGGCTTTTACTCGGACAATCTTGCCATTGAACGATTGCGGATTCTTCAGAATCTCGCAGACGGTTGTATCGACAACCTGCGCGCGCAGGCAGCAGGAGATCGCAAAGACGAAAACGATGGTTGCAAAACGCTTCATGTGAATCTCTCCCAGAGGATGCAATCGCCCGCATGAGCCGCAAAGTTGAGCCGGAATGCTGCTGAATAGGGACAGATCAGATTATCATGCTGGACAATCTCCTCTCCCATGCTTCGATCACTCGTCCTGCAGAGCGGGTTGCGCAGCGACGCCACGCACAGTGAGAACCTTGAGATTTTGGCTCGAGCGGAGGCTTTGCCGGTAAAAAAACGAGGGATTTTGGCCGATTCAGGGTCCATTTTGCCCAAAAAGTGCCCTGAAATGGGCGGCTTTTCGCCTGTTTGGTTTACTTATTGGTTAATAGGATTGATTTTCATGTAATTGATTATATGAATGTTAACAGCATCGCGAGACGTGAAAACGAGATTTCCACAGGGGGAGGGGGGGTACAGACCGGTGGTACAGACCGGGGACATACCTGACAGATTGAACCGGGGGCATAGTTGACACTGCAACAGAGGCTGCGGTTGTGGTTCATGCTTCCATTGTGCGCCGAGTGAGGGTAATTATCTGCAAGCTCCTGCGGTGCGGCGAAATCTGTCGTATGAATTCCGCGATGACATTGGATTGCGTCATCACGCATTGATCGCCCGTCGCTCAAAAAACCTAGACTGGATACGTGAGCAGAAGGAAACCTGGATGAACTACTCACCTTGGGATCGGCGCGCTGTAATTTTTGCCGGCTCTGTGCTACCGCCAAAGGAGAGGCGGATTTGGCTCGAAATGGTTGCTGAGGCAACCGACGATCTCTTGGATAAGGCCGTCGCGAATGCCGTAAAGCAATCCTAGTGGGTTGGAGGCAAACCGGATTAGTTCCATTTGCTTGGTAGATACCACTACGCTTCGAGCGCATCGGCCATCTCTTTGAGGATGGCTTCGGCTGCTTCGGCGGGGTCGGGGGCTTGGGTGATGGGGCGGCCTACAACTAAAAAGCTGGCTCCGGCTCGGAGGGCTTCGGCGGGGGTGGCGATGCGCTTCTGGTCGCCGATCTCCGCTCCGGCGGGGCGAATGCCGGGAACGACCAGAACGCCATCGGGGCCGGTGAGCGCGCGCAGGGTTGCGACCTCTTGCGGCGAGCAGACGAAGCCGCGAATGCCGGCTGAGAGACCGATGCGGGCGAGCAACTCGACCTGCTCGGCGGGCGAGCGGTCGATGCCGACGGCGTTGACCTGGGCCTGATCCATGCTGGTGAGGACGGTGACGGCGAGCAGTTGGGGCGGGCCGGCGATTCCGTCGAGCGCGGCCTGGGCGGCGGCCAGCATTCGCGGGCCTCCGGCGGCGTGGAGGGTGATCATCTTTACGCCCAGCGCCGAGGCCGAGCGGACGGCGGCGACGACGGTGTTGGGAATGTCGTGGAGCTTGAGGTCGAGGAAGACGGAGTGGCCGCGCGCCACCAGCGGCTCGATGACGGCTGGACCGGCGGCGGTGAATAGCTCCAAGCCGACCTTGAACCATTGGCAGTTCTTTTCCAGTTGGCCGACCAGGGCGAGGGCCGAGGCGGCATCGGGCAGGTCAAGGGCGACGATCAGGCGCTTGCAGGCCTCGTCAACAAAGTCAACGACGGGAGGATAGGCGGAACCGAAGGTCGGGTTCATGCGCTCAGGGATGGGCATACTCTTATTCTATGGGATGGCCGCTGGCAGGATTGATGCAGCAGAATGCGCATCCGTTACCATGAACTGAGAGCGGGCAGGGAGGGGAATTGGGATTGCAGGCCGTTTCACGCTGGATGCGCTGGTGCGGATGGGCGGTTGCGCTGCTGTTGGCGACCGGCACGGGCTGGGCCTCGGAGCCGCATACCAATCCTATGAACCGCGACCCGCTGGTGCGCGAGGCCTTTGAGCACTTTTACAATCTGGATTATCCGGGCGCTGTGGAGCGCTTCGAGCGCTTTCATCACGCGCATCCCGGCGACCCACAGCCGACGGCGCTGTTGCTGGAAGCGATGGTCTTTCAGGAACTCTATCGGCAGGATCTGCTGGACACCACCTTCTACGCCAACGACGGTTTTTTGACCGGCCGCCACGCTACTGAAGAAGATCCCAAGACGCGCGACCGCATATTGGGTCTGGCCGACGAGGCTGTTCACGAGGCTGACTGGCGGCTCGGCAAGAATCCCAACGACATCGACGTCCTCTATGCACGGGCTTGGGCGCGTGCCTTGAAATGCACCTACATCGCGATGGTGGAGCGGTCTTATGGCGCCGGCTTCCGGCTGGCTCTGAAGGCCAAAGACGACGACGAGCGCGTCCTCGAACTCGATCCGGATTATGTGGACGCAAAGCTGGTGGTGGGAGTCTACGAGTATGTGGTGGGCGCGCTGCCGCTGCCCTTCAAGCTGCTGATCGGCTTTGCCGGGATTACCGGATCGAAGACGCGCGGCCTCGAGATGCTGAATGACGCTGGCAAACGCGGCGTAATTACCAGCGTCGAGGCGCGCACTGTGATTGCCCTGTTTTTGCGCCGCGAGTCGCGCTATCGGGAGGCAATCGACGTGGTGCGAGGGCTGAAGAATTTGTATCCCCACGATTATCTCTTCTGCCTGGAAGAGGCCAACCTGCGCCGGGATGCGGGTGAGGGGATGGTCGCGGTGGCTGCTTACCGCGAGATTATCGATAACAGCAATCACCCCGGCTACTTTGCCGAGGCGCGACTCGAGTTGACTTACTTTGGCCTGGGCGATGCGCTGCGTGGACAGCGCCACTTCAGCGAGGCGGCGCAGGCTTACGAGCAAGCCGCATCGACCAAGAATGTTGGCCCGGAGCTGAAGATTCGCTCGCTGCTGGCTGCCGGCGAGTGCCGCGATTTGAACGGCGAGCGGCAACTGGCAGTGAAGGATTACCAGATGGCCATCGACGCCGGGCCCAACACTTCGCGAGCCGACACCGCGCGGAAGCATCTGAGCAATCCCTTCAAGGGCGGGTAAGTGTGGGATGGAACCGCCGCTACTCGGCCTCCGTATCTTGAATACAGTCAAGGAGGAAATCGACGATGGCTATCTTTTGTCAACGCTGTGGAGTGGAGTTGCCGCCGAGCGCGCGCTTTTGTTCAGGCTGCGGAGCGGCGGCCCCAATAGCCACATACATTCCTGTCAGGCCGCTGGTTCGCCCGATTGTTGGCCGCCAGATTGGCGGAGTCTGTATCGCCCTGTCGCAGGCTTATGGCTGGGATGTAGGGCTGGTGCGCATCTTGACGGCGATCGGACTTTTCTTTTCCGGCGGGCTGGTGGCCGTGGCCTACTTGGCTGGCTGGATTGGCATTCCAGAGGAGCAGATCGCACGGCCCTGAGCGTATTCTTTTTGCTATTATGAACAGTGCATATACTTCGGATGGAGCGACACTCGCCTTTCGCGAGAGCGGAACGGGTTTGCCCGTGGTCTTTCTTCATCCCACTCCGCTTGATGGCGAATACTGGCGGCCGCTCGTCGAGCAGTTGGACGGAGTGCGCGCCATCGTCCCCGACCTGCGAGGCCACGGCGGCTCCGAGCTGGGAATCCTGCCTGTGGGCGGCTTTGCGGCGGTTCCTGAAGCCCCGGTGCTGACGATGAGTCGGCTGGCCGCGGATGTGCTGGCGCTGCTCGATCATCTTAAAATATTTAAGGCAGTCTTTGCGGGCTGCTCGATTGGCGGCTACGCGCTGCTGGAGATTTGGCGGCAGGCTCCCGAGCGGGTGAGCGGGCTGGTCTTTGTCTGCTCCAAGCCGCAACCGGATGCGTCTGAAAATCTTAAGAAACGCGCTGCCACCATTGCCCAAGCGCGTGCCGGAGGCAGCGCGGCGCTCTTTGACGGAATGGCCGAGACGCTGACCGGAGCGACGGCTCGCAATCTGCGCCCGGAGATTCTCACCGAGTTGTGCGCCCGCATGACGATCTCCGCCGAGGCTTTGGTCGCCGTGCAGGCAGGTCTGGCCACGCGCCCGGACTCCGTGCCCACCGTTTCGACAATTACGGTTCCGGTGCTGGCCATTGCCGGGGGCGAAGACCCTGCCGTCTCTCCGGTTGACATGGAGGCACTTCGCGCCACGCCCGGCGGCTGCGAGTTTCACCTGCTGCCCGACGCCGGCCACTTTGCCGCATACGAGCAGCCGCAGAAGGTTGCCGCGCTCATGACCGAGTGGCTGCGGAAGCTGGGGAAGCTGTGAGCACTAGAATGATGCGTGGAGGCTTGTATGTTCACGCCACAGCCGATTGGATTTGTTCGCAGCCCCTTCAAGGATGTTTCCGCGATTCCCAAGGGGCTCGGGGCACAGCACCCGGAAGAAGGCGTACTCGAAATTCTGCCCTCCTTTGCCGCGGGCCTCACCGACATCGAAGGCTATTCGCACCTGATCGTGCTATGGGCCTTTGACCGCTCGGACGGCTTCGATCTGCTAGTCACGCCGCCCTCGGACGACCGTCCGCACGGCGTCTTTACGACGCGCTCCCCACGCCGTCCCAACCCCATCGCGCTGACCATCGTCGAGCTGCTCGGCCGCGAGGAGGCTCGCCTCCATGTGCGTGGCGTGGATATGCTCGATGGAACGCCGATTCTCGACATCAAGCCATACCTCTCCAACATTCCCGCAGAGAAGCTGCGCCGCGGATGGCTGGCCGAGGCCGAAGCGCGAAAGGAATGATAGGCTCAAAAGAGAATCCTTTCTCAGGAAGATCTCTTGACTTCAGCTTCGCACTCATCATCACGTCCGTTTCAATCTCCACGGCAGGGAAGCGCCTTGCATTGCGGCAAGGTATCGCTCGAATCGCTGGCCAAGCGCCACGGAACGCCTCTTTATGTCTACTCCGCCGACCAGATCGTCGAGCGGCTGGGGCTTTTCCAGCAGGCGCTGGCTGGCCGGGAGCATTTGGTCTGTTATGCCGTGAAGGCCAACTCGGCGCTGGCGATACTGAAGCTGTTGGCCGAGCATGGCGCGGGCTTTGATATTGTCAGCGGCGGCGAGCTGGAGCGAGTGTTGGCTGCCGCGCCCGAGGCCGTCGGGCGGGTGGTCTTTTCCGGCACGGGCAAGACTGCGGCAGAGATCGACCTGGCGCTGAGGGCGGGGATTCTCGAATTTCACGTCGAGAGCTTGGCCGAGCTGGAACTGCTAGCCGCGCGCGCAGCCAAATTGAAGAAGAAGGCGCGCTTCGCCCTGCGCGTCAATCCTGATGTCTTCGCCGAGACTCACCCGTATATCTCGACCGGCCTACGCGAGCACAAATTCGGCATCGACATTCGCCTGGCTCTGGCTATTTACAAAAGCGCAGCCGCAAACCGCTGGCTCGAGCCGCACGGCGTCAGCTCTCACATAGGCTCGCAGATCCGCTCTGCGGCACCCTTTGGTGCGGCGATGGCACGGATGAGCAAGCTGGTGCGCCAACTGGAACGCGAGGGTATTGCTCTCAAGACCGTGGACGCGGGCGGTGGCCTGGGCATCGATTATCACGATGGCAACTTCAACGCTACCGCCAAGGTCCGCGAGTACGCAGCCGCCATCGAGAAGGCCCTGGACGGCTACCAGGTACGTCTGCTGATCGAACCGGGCCGGTTTATCGTCGCGCAGGCCGGAGTTCTTGTCACCCGCGTGGTCGAAGTCAAGCGCAACGGCAAAAAGACCTTCGTGATTACCGACGCCGGGATGAACGACCTGATCCGGCCGACGCTTTATCAGGCCTATCACGAGATTGTGCCGGTGACTTCTCGAAGAGGGAAGCCACGCATCGTCGATGTGGTGGGGCCAATCTGTGAGACAGGTGACTTTTTTGCCCGCGATCGCAAGCTGCCACCAGTCGAGCCGGGAGACTTGATCGCGATTCTCGACGCCGGTGCCTACGGAATGTCAGAGAGCTCGAACTACAACACGCGTCTACGTCCCGCCGAGGTGCTGGTAGAAGGCGCGAGGTCCAGGCTGATTCGCAGGCGGGAGACGATGGCTGATCTGCTGGCGCCGGAGGTTTTTTGAACAGGAGCGTATGCACAGGGTCCGATTACCGTGAATGTCTGATAACGTATATTCCGTACACTGCAACTCGGGGTTGGAGAATGTGCAAGTGATTGATTCTATATGCCATTCTTCCCTGCTATTGTGCCAACGTTGAGTTGCTTACCACCTGCTGGCTCACATCTTGTAATGTCCCAGGTCCTCATCATTCAGGCCTTCGAGCCAGCCGCGCAACTGCTCGGCCGTAGGACCTTCGGCTGGTCCGGTGGTGTTCAACTTGGCGGCCAGCAACACCTCTTCGGTGACGTAGATTGGACAATCAGCGCGCAACGCCAATGCGATTGCATCCGAAGGACGGGCGTCGATCACCAGTGGATCCTCGCCCATTCGCAGCCACAGTGCCGCAAAGAAAGTGTCATCTTTAAGCTCTGATATGACAACATATTCAAGGCGAGCATTCAAGTGACGGATGATATTTCGCGTCAGATCGTGAGTCATCGGGCGTGGCGCTGCCACCTTCTCAATCTCCAATGCGATGGCGTTGGCCTCGAAGATCCCAACCCATATCGGCATTACCGTGTCAGAGGCAATGTCCTTGAGCACCACGATGGGCATACTGGTGGCCGGGTCCATCATCAGCCCACGTATCCGAACTTCGATATCCATGGCTTCCCTTTCCGCAGCACGTTCAAATCTTAGACCGCTTCTCCGACCAAACTATTGGGATGAGTCGCGATAATTTTCACTCGAAGATAACTTCCGGGCGCCGGAGTGATCGGCTGCACACAGGTGAAGTTGACCGGAGTGTTTTGGCTGCTACGTCCGATAACCTGTCCACGTGCGGAATTCTCACCTTCAACCATTACTTCGATAATCTCTCTCAAATGCTTGGCATAATTGACTCTTTGAATCTCGCGCTGCCGGTCAAGCACTGCTTGAAGGCGGCGCGCTTTCTCGCCCTCGGAAATCGAATCGATCATCGCCAAGGCCGGTGTGTTGGGCCGGCCCGAGTACTTGAAGCCAAAGACGCAATCGTACTCGACTTCAGCCAGAAGGTCCATAGTCTGGATCAAATCGTCCTCGGTCTCCCCAGGAAAACCGACGATTATGTCAGTTGAAATCGAGATGGATCGTCGCGCGGCTTTGATCCAGCCGATCCGCTCCAGGTAATCCTCTCGGCGGTACTCGCGATTCATCGCCTTGAGAATCCGGGAGGAGCCGGATTGAACTGGCAGATGCACGTGGTCGCAGAGCGTAGGTACGGCGTCGATGGCATCGACGATATCACGGGTGAAGTCGCGCGGATGGCTGGTGGTAAAGCGCACACGGCGAATGCCTCCGAGCTGGCCCACGGCTGCCAGTAATTCGGCAAAACTCCGCCTCCCTTCCGGATCGCGGTAGCTGTTCACATTCTGGCCGAGAAGCTGAATCTCGGTGTAGCCCTGATCCACGATGCGCCGCGCTTCGGCCAGCACCGAGTCTGAACTCATGCTGCGTTCCTTGCCGCGCGTGTAAGGAACCACACAGTATGCGCAGAACTTGTCGCACCCCTCGATAATCGTAATGTACCCGCGATAGGGATTTTGACGGGCTGTGAATTCGGTCTCGAAGGTCTCATCCGTCTGGCGGTCGTCGAGTCCGGTGACGCGCGATTCGCCGGCCTCGAGGCGCGCGAGCATCTCAGGCAGCTTGCGATAAGAGGCCGAGCCGGAGACCAGCGAGACATAAGGCGCTCGCTCGAAGATCTTTTCGCCCTCCTGCTGCGCTACGCAACCCAGTACGGCGAAGCGCTTTCCTTCGCGGTGCTGGCGCTTGTATTCGTCGAGGCGGTGGAAGACCTTCTGCTCGGCCTTGTCGCGGATGGAGCAGGTGTTGTAGAGGATCAGGCCGGCTTCTTCTTCCCGCTCGACCTGGCGATAGCCTTCGTGCTGCAATGTGCCGATGATCTTCTCTGAGTCATGGGCATTCATTTGGCAGCCGAAGGTTTCTAAATAGAAGGTTTTTTCGGTTGCCATCACAATCTTGAGTATACCGCGATTGACGAATTCAATTTTGTTGCAATCCGCCAAAGGTGGCTTTATCCGGCTTCACTTCTTCTTCAACCAAATCTCCACGCGCCGGTTCATCGCCCGGCCTTCGCTGCTGTCGTTCGAGGCCACAGGCAGCACGGAGCCGTACCCTCGCACCACCGTGGGCTTGATCCCACGCTGGATTAACTGGCTCTCGACAGCCTTGGCCTGGCTCAATGACAACGCCAGGCTCTCGTCAGAAGTGCCTGCGTTGTCCGCGAAACCAAAGAGCAGAATCCGGCTTCCAGCGCCTTCCTGGTCCGCTATCATTGAAGCGATCCGGTCCAGATCCGTTTGAGTCTTGCTGTCCTGCTCAGATTTTCCAACTGAAAAACGAAGATCCAGTGAGAGTCGTTCCGCGCCCTCCGTCAGCAGTCTGTACTCTTCTGGAGCTGCTTCGGATACGACTTGGGCTGTTGGCTGAATATTCTGAGAAATATATCCGTTGTCGGCAACCAGCTCCTGGCCTTGTCTGGAGAGAGCAAACTCAACAAACATTTGCATATATTTGTTCCGGGCAGTCGCGGGCGTATAGAGATAGAGCCGCCTGGAAAGCGGATAATCTTCCGTAGCAACTGTCAGATGGGTTGGCTTGAGCGCTGCAGTTCCCCTCTCCGATACGGCAATGGATTTTGTGTTATGGACATAAGGAAGACTGACGAAGCCGATGCCGTTTGGATCGCTGGAGACTTCATCGGAGAGCGCATTGCTATCTTCGAATCGCCGGGATGATGATGCCAAGGGTTTTCCATTCAGGAGCACACTATTGAACTCGTCGAAGACTCCAGAAAGATCGTCTCTCGCGTATATCTTGATCGCCCCATGGGAGGATCCTACCTGCGACCAATCCGTAATGTCTCCGGTGAAGATGCGTCTGATCTCTTCCTTGCGAAGCTCGTTGATCCGATTGGAGGGGTTCACGATTACCGCGATGCCATCTAGAGCAAGAATATGTTCACTGCTGGCAGAAGACATATTCCCTACCGTTGCCAATTCTGATGCTTCTTCCGGTTTGATTTTCCGCGAAACGATCCCGACGTCGCACGTTTCGTCGGCCATAGCAGCAAACGCCGCAGTAGAGCCATTTGCGGTGATCTCGATCGACGAGGGTATTGAATCACCGGGCAAAACGCCCATAATGATCTTCTCTTCTGGGGTTGATCCAGGAATAATCTGAAGATTAGTCGCACCCTGAGATTGAAGAAAGGCCTTGGCCATTGCGGGTCCAAGACGATCCCCGACAATGTCAGAACCAGCCAGACGAAGGATCGCATTCTGATGGATCATTCTCATCTCCGCAGCATCGGCTTTTTGCGGGACTTTGATCCAGTCTCTTCCAATTGCGATGACAATAAAAACAATAAGAACTGAAGAAAATACCAGGTCGGAGAGAATCGAGTTCACTTTTTTAGACGGTGCCGGACTTACGTTATCAAGAGCTTCAACTCTGATTTCGCGGGGAGCCACGTAGGTGTCTTCCTTGGGTGCAACATATCGATCCTCCCTGGCAGCTATATATCGGTCTTCACTCGGAGGCACAGGTATGTCTACGGCCGGAGCTACATATAAGTTATCGACCGGCGCCACATATAAGTTATCGGCCGGAGCCACATATAAGTTATTGACCGGAGCCACATATACGTTATTGACAGGCGCCACATATAGCTCTTCGACCGATGGCATATTGCCAACCTCGCTGAGTTTTTTGTCGCACAATGGGCAGCAGGAGATGTCTTTATTCTCGAGGGCAAAGTTCTCATGATTGTCGGCGAGTACGCATTTTCCGAAGTTTGTACAGATCTTTTGAAATCCCATTCTCACCCCCCTGGGTCAAGATACTGCTTGAAGACGATCAGCATCTTGCAGCTCGCGCAAAGTGTAGAAACAGATGTCAAGTTGCAATACTGGAAATGTAATCGATTTTATTACAGAAGTGCATTAAATTCAGACAGCCATCCGGTACTATGGTAATGGATTGCAGGCAAAACGTGACACATATCACAAAGTTGCAGCAATATAGAATTGATCCAATTGAGCGGATAACTTGTTGAGCTAGTTGTGTGGATACTGTTCTCCTCCTAAGTGGAGTTGGGCGCGCCCTCTGCGCCCAACTGAGTCGAAGGACCTGCTTATCAATGGCGGATATCTACTAAGAACTTCTGATTCACAACAAATGGTTCATAGCGCAGACTGCCGTCCAGCTCTGTTACTTCTTGACCCAGATCTCCACCCGCCGATTCCTTGCCTGTCCTTCGTCGCTTACGTCGGATGCCACGGCGAGGCCCGAACCGTATCCGCGGACTATCGCCGGATCCATCCCTCTCTGAACGAACTGTCCTTGAACCGCTTTGGCCCGGTTGAGCGAGAGCGCTTGATTTGCCGAGGGCGAGCCAATGCTGTCGGAGAATCCGAAGAGCATGATTCTCTCTGCCGGAATCTTCAGGTCGGCTATCAGCGATACAACCCGATCCAGATCGACCTTGGCCTTGTTGTCCAGATCCGTTTGTCCAGACTGGAAGCGGAAATCGAGCGAAAGGCGATTTGCATCTTTCGTCAGAGACCTATACTCCGGCGGGGCTTCCGAAGAGACTGTCTGCGCGACTTGTGCGACATTCTGGGCTACGAAGCCACTGGAGCCGACCACGTCTTGACCTTGCCTGGAGAGAGCAAAATCGATGAACTGGCGCGTGTATTTGTTGGCCGGAGTTGCGGAGGTGTAGAGATAGAGCCTTCTCGACAGCAGATAGTCTTCTGTACCCACGGTGAGCCGGGTGGGGAGCAGCGCTTGTGTTCCCTTCTCCGATACAGCGATGGGTTTGGCGCTTTGAATGTAGGGCAGGCCGATGAAGCCAATCGCGTGTGGATCCGCGGCCACTGCATCGGAGAGCGCCTTGCTGTCCTCGATCCGTTGCGCTCCCGCAGCCAATGGCTTGCCGGCGAGCACCAGGTTTTTGAAGGTGTCGTAAGTGCCAGATTTGTCATCACGCGCGTAGATGTTGATTGCGCCGCTGAAGGCGCCAACTTGCGACCAGTCGGTAATCTCTCCGGTGAAGATGCGCATGATCTTGTCTTTATCCAACAGATCGGCAGGATTCGCGGCATTCACAATGACAGCGATACCGTCCAGCCCCAGCACGTGCTCGTTTGCCGCCGAAGCCATCTCTCCTAACGAGGATAACTTGGCCGCCTCCTCGGGCTTGATCTTTCGCGAAGCCATGCCTATATCACAATTGTCCCCGGCCAGAGCGGTAAACGCGGTCGCTGAACCATGTGCCGCAATCGTAATCGTAGAAGCCGTGTGTTCACCGGGCAGAAAGCCTTCGACAATCTTCTCCTGCGGATTGGCTCCGGGAAGAATGCGAATTTCCGTTGCGCCCTGATCCTTGAGGAATGCCTCGGCCAAAGCCGGTCCCAGCGTATCTCCGATGGTGTTTGAGCCAGCCAGGCGAAGAATCGGCTTGGGTGCGCTCTTAGCTACTGCGGCGTCAGCACTGTGTTGCCTGTCCCAGATCGTCACTCCTCCGACCACTGCAAGCAGAAGCACTGCGGTCAGCGCAACCAGCAGATATCTCTTGCTGCGTGGCTCCGGGGTTTTGCCGAAAGTGTCGGCCTTGACGGCTATTCCGGCATATAGATCGCGGTTCTGTTCATCCATCAGCGCTGCCTTGCACTCCGGGCATACGAATGGAGCCCCTTGTGGAATGGGGATGTGCTGCTTTTCTTTGGCGTCTCTGCACTTGTCGATATTGATGCATCTACCCCATCGGACAGTCATGTAAATTCACCTTTTCCTTTTTAGAGTCAGTTTCTGAGGAATTGCAGCAAGGTCAAGCAGGCAATGCGCTTTGAGCTACCGGCAGTCAAACGTCAAGCAAACGGTCGCAGTACACCTGCGATTCGCTGACGCAGAACCGTAGCTCTCTCTGTTGAGTTGAGAGTGTTGAACGGAGCAAGAGCATCTCGGATTGTCTTAGGCAAAGTTACCCGCAACAGGTAACGAGAGTCATTAATGCGGAATGAATTATTCTTACACAATAGTAATCAACGTAATCTTGTGTGCAGGTGGTGGCAGCGGTAAATCCGACGACCTATCACGCATACCAGCACCCAGCCGCTCCCCTCCTCCCTGGTCAGTTCTTGGCCGGAATTTGCCCTAAAATAAGACATAATTGTCCGTATATTCATTTACTAGTCGTAAAGCTGCTCAGTATCTGCCATCTTGCTCATTGCCAACTTGACTTCTATCACCTATACTTCGCCCATCAGGAATTCCCGTTAAGGAGGGTCCCCTATGTCAAAACATTTTTCCCTGCGCCCCTGCCGGCTGGTTTTGACCAGCCTACTGGCGCTCGCCGTCTGCCTCAACCCCGCATTTGCGCAAGAAACCAGCCACGGCAAGATTCTGGGCGGGTACTTCGAAGAGTGGAGTATCTACTACGCCGGCTATAACATCGCCAACCTGCAGCAGAATGGCGTTGCCGACAAGTTGTCGCACCTGATCTACGCCTTTGCCGATGTCACCACGACCCCCGCGCCAGCTTGCGCGATAGCCGATTCCTGGGCTGATTATCAGAGCCCCTACCTGCCCAGTGTCAGCGGCGTGGCCTACCCCGGACCGCTGTATGGTAATTTCGCCGCCATTCAACAACTCAAGCAGTTGCATCCGCAGCTGAAGGTGCTGATGTCGATTGGTGGCGCATCCGCGACCAATCTTGCCGGCTTTGTGAGCGCCTCCAGCACCGAGGCAGGCCGCCAGGCGTTGGCATCCTCCTGCATCAGTATGTTTGTCGAGGGAAACATTGCCCCCGGCATTACCGCTCCGGGCCTCTTCGACGGATTCAATATCGATTGGGAGTTCCCGACGGCCACCGACACGACGAATTTCACCGCCCTGCTCGCCGAGTTCCGCAAGCAATTGAACACATTGTCGAAGACGACCGGCAAGCAGTATGTCATGACGTTTGATGGCCCCGCCGGCTCACAGAACTACGTGAACATCAACCTGAAACAAGCCGCTGAACAGGTGGATTTCATCACCATTGACGGCTACAACTATGCTGGGTCGTGGGATACGCAAACCAACGACGCATCCCCGCTCTTCGATGATCGCCAGGATCCATTGAACGGGCAGGGGCTGTATATCGATTCAACCGTAGACGCTTATCTCAAAGCCGGTGTTCCACCCTACAAATACACCATGGGCGTGCCGCTTTATGGCGCGGGGTGGACCGGCGTTCCCAACGTGAACCACGGCTTGTATCAGAATTCGACTGGGCCGTCTCCGGTACCGCTGGCCGATGGGAAAGGCTTGTGCCCCGACCTGAGCGGCAACACCATTGGATGCGATCCGCTGCTGACACCAGGACTCGCAACCTATGGAACGCTTGTCAATCTGGCCGCCAACGGCTACAGCAATTACTTTGATCCGTTGAGGATTGCAGTATCTCTTTACGATCCGGCCTTGGAGACCTTCTACAGCTACGATAATCCCAGCTCAGCCTTTCTGAAGATGGTCTATGTGGACTTGAAAGCTCCGGGCGGCCTGGGCGGCGCGTATGTGTGGGCTCTGAAGGACGACGATGCGAATGGAACCGTGGTGAAGACCATGGCCACTGCGCTGGGGCGTTAACAACCTTCCGTTGAAGCACCAACAAACCCCGCTGCCCTACTCTGACCGTATGCTTGTACTTGCGGGCAGGGTGGGGCAGTTTCATTTACCGTGAGCCAGCGAAACTAAAGCAAAACGGATTCAGCGCAGCCCGGTGTGCAGGTAGGCGATGAGTGCGGCCATCTGCTCGTCGTTGAAGCGGCCGTTGAAGCTGGGCATCATTCCCTTCCCTGTCAGCACATTTTGCCGCACGGCCGCGTCCGTGGCGGGAGCGCCGCTGGGCAAGGTTTTGCGATCAAAGACCCCGTGAAGATCGGGCGGAATCTTCTTGAGAGCCAAGTCGTTGTCCTCATGGCAGTGGGCGCAGCGGATCTGGTAAAGGTGCTTGCCCTCGGACTCCTGCTCCGTCAGCGATGGGATCGAGCGGCAGCCGGACAACATGACTGCACACCCGATGCAAACAAATATATGTGGTCTGACTCGCCAAATCCTCTCGAACATCTTTCCCTTATGCCTTCTGAACAAACTGCCCGCTCACATAATCCCAATTGACCACCTGGAAGAAGGCCTTCACGTACTCGGCGCGGCGGTTCTGGTACTTGAGGTAGTAGGCGTGCTCCCATACGTCTACGGTCAGCACCGGCTTGTGGCCTAGGGTGAGCGGACTGTCTTGGTTGGGCGTGGACTCGATGGCCAGTGTACCGTCGGGCATCTTGACCAGCCATGCCCATCCGCTGCCAAAGACTCCGAGGGCCGCAGCGGTCAGCTTCTCTTGAAAGCCAGAAAGCGAACCGAATTTCAGATCAATGGCTTTGGCCAGCTCGCCTGTGGGTTTCGCGCCACCCTTGCCAAGCGTCGGCCAAAAGAAGGAGTGGTTGGCATGACCTCCGCCCTGGTTGCGCACCGCGGTGCGGGCAGATTCCGGCCAGGCGTTCAAGTTGGCGACCAGTTCGTCCACCGTCTTGCCTGCCAGTTCGGGATGGGCGGCGACGGCAGTGTTGAGGTTGTTGACGTATGCCTGGTGGTGCTTGTCGTGGTGCAGGTGCATGGTTTCGGCGTCGATGGAAGGCTCAAGCGCGTCGTAAGCGTAGGGCAGAGGCGGCAGAGTGAAGGGGCCAGCGGGCGGCGGGGGCGCGGTCCCGGCTAGGCCGATGGGGAGTGCCTGGCCAACCAGGGCTTCAGAGAGAAGCAGGGCGCTTGCCGCGCCGCCAAAGTGCTTGATTGCAGTTCTACGGTCCATGATGGAGAAACCTCCATCCGGTTCGATGCGCAGAGATGGGGAAAGTCTGCGGAATTATCGAATGCGGCGCACATCAGTATGGGCAAAGTCCTTGCCTTTGAAGAGGAGTGTTTCGTCTCTCTCCATGGCCAGAGCGTAGGCAAAGCAGTCACCAAAGTTGAGGTGGGCAGGGTGCCCGCTGCCTCTTCCGAATGCTCGGTAGGCCTCGCGGGCCAACTCTGCGTGTAGCGCCGTAACCGGCTCAATTACAACGGTCGCCTCGCGCAGAAACTCATCAAAACGACGGCTGAGCGCAGGGCTGCGATTGCCGTCCACCACCACGGCTGCTTCCAGCCAGTTTGCCGCCGAAAGCCTTACGGGGCGATTTTGTTCGACAGCCTGAGCAAACGTCCCTGCCTCTGGTTCATCCTGCAGAATGGCAACAATGGCCGAGGTATCGAGGATCATTTGGGCAGCCCATCCTCGCCGTAGAGCAAATCACCATGCTCTGTGGAGCGGAACGGCTCCCGCCAAAGCGGCGCCGCCGATTTGCCGATGGCCAGAAGCCGGTCAGCAAGACCGATCTGCCTTTCGATTCCGACGCGCTCTATTCGCTCCTTTACGGAGACGCGGATCGCCGTGGTCATGCTTTCGCCGGTAAGGGATGCCAGCTCCCGGACCAGTCTGTGCGTCTCCTCGTTTTTGATATTCAGACTCATAGAAACCTCATTTCTACCATTGCTTAAAACAAATTCTACCATCTTTTCGAGTTGATTGAAGGATTATTGGCACTCTTCGATATGCTGGAAGTATGGATGTGTCTACTCAGAACCTTACGCCGATGGCGCACAAGGCGCAGAGCCGCTGCTTCGGCTGCGGCGCGGCCAATGCCACCGGCCTACAACTGAAATTCCTGCTCGCCGAAGATTTGAGCGTGGTTTGCCTGCCGACGATCGCGACGAGCTTCGAGGGTCCAGCGGGATACGTGCATGGAGGCGTGATTGCCACGCTTCTGGACGAGACGATGAGCAAGTCCGTGCGAGCGCGTGGGCTGACGGCGATGACCCGCCAGATGGAGATCGAGTACCTGCGGCCTGTCCACAGCGGCTTGCCAATACGCCTGGAGGGGCGGCTGACCCGTAGCGAGGGCCGCAAGCATTGGAGCGAAGCCCGGATTCTGGATGCGAGAGGCCACGTTCTGGCCGAGGCAAAGGGATTGTTTATTGAAGTGCGTAGCGGACACGGCTTCTGAGTGTTGCGCCGCGTCAAGAGTGTCACCGTCGGAGGCAGCAGGGATTGTGCGCCTCCGGCGGCGTATTTGAAATGCTGTGCACAAATATAACTGTTTTTAATTGAATCGCTTATATTTCTCCAGCCGAGCGCTGTTATTTGCTGGATCGTTTTGCCAAACTGTTCCGAATGCGAAGCGGTCCCGTCTCATCTACGCATGAAAACTAGGCGGGCTCACCTCTATCTACCTTGCACATTGTTGCCGATATGGTTTCTTGATGCTCTTCCAGTGGCCGGGAGTGCCGACGAGATGTGTGTGCTTTGTATGCGCGATGCCGGAGGCAGTAAGTGCAGCGATCCCTCTCTGATTACCTTGGTCACGGTTGAGACTCAGGCGGGGAAGATGAAGGATCAGCTTGCCGTCCTTTGCAGCCGGTTGAAAGCGCAGACAATCCAGGGAGGTTGACCATTATGCAAGTTCATCACGTCAAGTGCGTTGTCGCCCGGCAGCTACCCAGCTTGTCGAGTCTGAGCGCGGGCACTTTGCGCACTGCTCGTAGGGCGCGGGTCTTGGCCGGGGCCGTTCTTCTTGCCTGCCTCGGGATTGCTGATTTGGCTGCGCAAGCTCCAGACCTTACCCAGAAGAGCCTGGAAGACCTGATGAACATCGACGTGACTTCGGTCTCGAAGAAGGCGCAAAAGACCTCCCAGGCAGCAGCGGCGATCTTCGTCATTACGCCGGAAGACATTCGCCGCTCCGGCGCGTTGAATATCCCCGACTTGCTGCGCATGGTTCCCGGCCTGGACGTGGCGCAGATTGACGGAAGTCAATGGGCGATCAGCGCGCGCGGTTTCAACGGCCAGTACTCGAACAAGCTGTTGGTGTTGATTGACGGCAGGACAGTGTACAACCCCGCATTTGTCAATGTCTTCTGGGATTCTCAAAATGTTCCGCTGGAGAGCATCGAGCGGATTGAAGTGATTCGCGGACCGGGCGCGGCGGTGTGGGGATCGAATGCCGTCAACGGCGTGATCAACATCATCACCAATAGTGCCGAGAAAACGCAGGGAGGTACTGTCTCCGGCGGTGGCGGAAACGCTGCCACCGGACCAGAGACAATTCGTTACGGCGGCAAGGCGCGCAAGATTGGAGCGTATCGCGTCTATGCGGAGGGCTTCCACAACAACAGCTTGTTCACACCAGCCGGCCTCGACGGCCAGGACGACTGGCGTCTGGTCCACGGAGGCTTCCGCACCGATAGCACGCCCAACGCGAGAGATTCCGTCACCACCGAAGGAGACATCGCCGAGGGCGATGCGGGCGAGTTGACAACGGTGCCGATCTCGATTGAGCCGCCGGAGAACGCAACTCTCGCGCTGCGCAACCGCTACTCGGAATGGAATCTGCTGGGGCGGTGGAATCGAAGGATTTCGCCTGGTTCGGAGACCTCGCTTCAGGTTTACTTCGACCGCATCGTTCGCGGCGATTCCACGTACAACCTCGGCCTGAACTCCCTCGACATAGACTTTCAGCATCATGTGGGCTGGGGGGCGCGGCAGGACATCGTCTGGGGGCTTGGTTATCGGGTCAGCTCAGATGGCACAAACCCAACTTTGCGTATTGTTTTCACACCTAAGAAAAAGCTTACCCAACTATTCAGTTTGTTTGCGCAGGATGAGATCACCATTTGCCCAGAGCGCCTTCGCTTGAGCTTTGGGGCGCGCTTCGAACATAACGGTTACACGGGATTCGACATCGAGCCTTCAGTGCGGCTTGCCTGGACCCCGAACAGCAAGAATATGCTCTGGAGCGCGATTTCCGGCGCCGTTCGGATACCTGGTCGCTATAACACCGATCTCCGCGCGAATTTCTCCACTCTTCCCGGTCCGGGCGGTATGCCGATGCTGATCAGTATGTTCGGGAATCCGCAAGAAAAAGATGAGCGGTTGACGGGCTTCGATGCAGGCTACCGGAACACATGGACCAGCAACTTGTCGCTGGATTCGACGGTCTTTTACAACCGCTATCGTGATCTGGAATCGGTGGGACTTGGAACTGCGGTTGTAGAGATGAATCCCTCGCCGCCTCACCTGCTCATTCCCAACACCTTCGGTAACGGGCTGTACGGAGAGACGCACGGCATGGAAGTGTTCGCAAACTGGAAGGCCTCAAGATTCTGGACGCTGAGTCCCGGTTATGCATTTATGACCATGCATCTGCACGCATTTCCCGGTAGCCATGACGCCACGACCATCCCTGGCACGGAAGGAAGTTCACCCGACCATCAGGCACAGTTGCGATCCAGCATCAGCTTGCCTATGAAGCTGCAATGGAATGCGTCGGGGGCATTTGTAGATCGCCTTCCGGCTCTTTCCATATCGGCCTATACGCGGGTTGACACTGGGTTGACCTGGCAACCGGGAGGAAGTTTCTCCCTTAGAGCCTGTTTACGATCTTCTGAGCAGCAGCCTGAGAAACGCCAAGTGGATCATTTGCAGGCTGGTATTCAGTTTGCGTTCGCAGTTCTTCCATAGCCGGCGGCACTTTTCCAGCCAAC
>Ga0181520_10000852_pt1 | contig 65855 bp, 53 predicted proteins | sample PEATcosm2014_Bin_29_FD_132451 | JGI IMG/M metagenome (GOLD analysis project Ga0181520, IMG submission 132451) | Peatland microbial communities from MTU Mesocosm Facility, Houghton, MI, USA - PEATcosm2014_Bin02_30_metaG | ecosystem: Environmental > Terrestrial > Soil > Wetlands > Peat | place...
CTTGTCGCCGTATTGCAGTGCCTCCTCGATCATCGCTTCGTTGGGCTTGAGAACCGGGATGGGCACGATCTGTTTGCAGGCGTCAATCGCAGGTCCGAATGAAGAACAGGTGAAGACAATCCCACGAGCGCCCGAGCGATACGCGTACTCCACAAGGGCCTGGATACGCTCGAAGATCGACGGCGTTATCGAGCCTTCTTCCTGAAGATCTGTAGATAGCGAGTCGTCCAGAAGATTGGAAATCCTCGCCTCCGGCCACAACCTGTCAAAGCTGGCCTTGATGGCCGGCATTGCCAATGGCGTCGCATGGATCAGAAATATCTTCGGGTTGTGATCAATGCTCAATTCTCGTTGCCTCATCTCTTATGCGCGCTTATTCATGTTTTGCCGGTTCTCTCTACAAATCTAAACCCGAGTTTGCAGCAGCAATTGTGCGATAGCAGAGGTGTTCGCCGGGTTACAAAGCAGCCATCAAATCGTATGAACGGAGACCGTCCGTCACGGGATATTGACGATCTCGACCCAATTGGCACCCTTGCCAACGGGAAAGCGGCCGACCAGGGACAGGCGCCCGTCGGCCTGAGCGATCCGGTAGACCGACAGCCGGTCAGATTTCTCGCCCGACGCCACCAAGTATTTTCCTGTTGGATCGACCCTGATCGCGCGTGGCTGCTTTTCGGTCTCGAAATTGGTCACGTAGGTCGTCTTGCCGGTGTCCGGCGCCACGGACAGCAGGATGATCCTGTTACTCCGCCGCTCGGTGGCGTAAAGGAACCGACCGTTGGGCGTGATCTGGATGTCGGCGGCCCAGATCCGGGGCACGCCATCGTCGTCGGCTTTAGAGTTCGCCTCCGCCGCCCCCTCTTTCATGATTCCCGGCTGAAGGCCCAGCTCGGGGGGCACCGACGCCGTGTCCCCGACCTTGGCGAGTGTTCCGTTGGCGCCGTCGATGGCAAATTGCGTGATGTGCCCCGACACCTGGGAGATCAGGTAGAGGGACTTGTTGTCTGGGGACAGCGCCATCAGGCGGGGGCCGGCGTCGGCGCCCAGGTCTATAGCGGCAGGATCGTTTGGCGTCAGTCGGCCGCTGTTGGCATCGAAGCGGAACTGGCGGATCTGGCCGCCGCTGAAATTGACTACGTAGACGAATCTGTTGGAACGATCCGCCAGGATGCAGTGCGCTATGTCGCCGATCGAAATGATCTGGAATGGCTCGGCTTCGGCCAGCCCCGCTGAGCCCAGCCTGAAGACGCCGATGTTGTGGCCGCCGAAAGAGGCGCTGAACAGGTAGCGGCCGGTGGCGTCGGTCGAAAGGTAGACTTTATTGTCGGGAAGCGGCGGCGTCTTTGCTGCCAGCTTCAGGGCGCCGTTGGCTGGGTCGATGGCGTAGGTGTTCACGGTATAAGGCTTGGAGCGCACCGAAGCATAAAGGAACTGCTTGTCCGGACTCACGGTCATCGGCATCACCATCCGGCCCGCAGCGGTCTTGCCCAGCGGGGTGAGGCGTCCGCTCCCCTCATCCATCAGATAGCCGTCGATGTCGCCGTCCTCGGCGTTGGAAACGTAGACGAAGGTCTTCGTCTTCGCCTGGGTCGGAGTTGCGGTGAGAGCCATTGCTATCGATACAACGTTGCAGAATGTCGCTATATTAGCGAATAGTGTCCGCATGTGTTCCTCCAGCTTGTCTGGGTCCAATTCACAGTTGTGTTCTTCCCTAACTCACGTGGTACGCGATCAGCGGCGTCAGACACTCTCATCAGCGTCCTGCCACGGTAGCCTGAGCGGGGGGTGTCTTTTCGACCTTGACGGTGAGCACGGTCAATACGCCGGTGACCAGTCCCAGGCAGGAAAGAGCGAGCAAACCCATAGGGAAGCTCCCGGTGTGCTGCTTGAACCAGCCAAGAATGTAAGGACAGACGCCGCCAGCAATGTTGCCGATGCCGTTGATTAGGCCGATTCCGCCAGCAGCCACTCCTGCCGGCAGCCATTCCGTACACATCGCAAAGAATGGTCCCTTGATCGAATAGGTTCCGAGGATGGCAAAAGACAGTCCTATGACGGTCAGAAGCAGAGAATGAGAAAGCACAGTAATGGCCAAACCGGCCGAGATAGTGAGCAGCGGGATAGCCGTGTGCCACACGCGTTCACCTGCGCGGTCCGACCGTCGAGCCCAAAGCACCATGCCAATGCAGCCCACGCCAAAAGGAATGGCTGTGATCAGCCCGGTCTGAAGATTGGTAAGACCAAAACCTTTCACGATCTGCGGCTGCCAGATATACAAGGCAGCGCTGGCGCCCGCGCTGCCGCTGTAAACAAAGGAGAGCAGAAACACACGCGGGTGCAGTAAGGACCGCAATGAGGTCATCTCGGATTTAGAAGAGTACTTGACGCGACGATCTGCCGCGGCATCACGCTCCTGTTTGAGGCGGTTCAAAAGCCAGTCTCGCTCCTCGGGTTTCAGCCACTTGGCTTGCGATGCCCCATCGGAAAGATAAAAGAGCGATGCCACTCCCAACAGCAGCGCCGGGAGTGCCTCCAACAAGAACAGCCACTGCCAGCCCCTAAGCCCGAGAATTCCATGCATTCCCAGAAGTAATCCGGAGATCGGCGACCCGATAAAGCCGGAGAAAGGCATTGCCATGGTGAAGATGCTTATCATCTTTGCACGGTAGGCGGATGGGAACCAGTAGCTGAAGTAGAGAATCGAGCCAGGCAGGAAGCCGGCTTCGGTGATGCCCAACAGAAAACGATTGACGTAATACGACTTGGTGCCGACGATGAAGGCCGTCGCCATCGAGACTATGCCCCAGCCCACCATAATTATCGCTATCCAGCGCCGCGCACCCACACGTTCCAGCGCCAGGTTGCTGGGAACCCCGAAGGTCACATAGGCGACAAAAAACAGCGACACGCCAAAGGCCAGTTCTGTAGGCAACAGGCCGATGTCGCGATTCATCGTCAATGCCGCCATTCCGATGTTGATGCGATCGATAAAATTGATCAGAAAGCAGAGCATGAGGAACGGCACAATGCGTAGCGCGACGCGCCTCATCGTTGTGCGTTCAATTTTACTCACTGTGCTTGCGGAACCTTGGACGGCCTCGACTGTCATGCTCTCCTCCTGCTTGGCACTTTGTATCGTTCGATGTAGGGCGTCGGAATCTCTACGGTTTGCCGGCCGCTGCCGTCCCGCTCGCGCAGGTCCCGAAGGTCGCGTCCTGAAGGCGCCTGAGGCGCCAGAGGGTTGAACCCTGGGGCTCCGCCACCATGTCGTAGGTGATCACGGTTCCCCGGGGGATATCGACCTTGGCGCGGTTGCCGGTCAGCAGATGGGCGCAGGCGGCGTTGCCGGGGGCCACCGGGGTTGCTGGCCGGATGCGGGCCCGCGTCTGCAGGCTGTGATCGTTGCCGAAGGTGTCACCGGCGGCGATGTCCTCGGCCGCGAGCTTCACCAAGTCCCATCGGGGAAGATAGTTGTCGGAGCCCGTGTCGAGTCCCAGCAGCCCCGCCGTCAGCAGGCTGATCGACGTCTCCACCCCACACAGATGATAGGGCCGGTAGATCACGCAGGCAGATTCGTCATAGTTGGCGATTTGCCCCTTGGTGGTCAGCACATGGTTGGAATAGGCGTTATCGCACCGCACCACCAGGAAGACACCGCCACCCAAGCCCGATTCAATCGGCGCGCGCAGGCAGGTCGCAAGGTCAATCGCGCCGGCCTTATCGAAGACGCCACCATTGCCCTTGGTGCAGTAAGCAACGGGGATCTCCGTAATTCGCAGCGGAGCATGCCACAGCGTGTCGATCGCCGGTGCCAGCCCAGTGTAATTGGCTGCCACCGTCATCTCGCACAGGTCGTAGGATCCCGGCTGGGGCAGTCCGGACAGGATTTCGTGTCTTTTCGCAATGTATTCCTCGGCACCGCCCTCGGGAATCATCTCCAGATACTTGCGGTCCTTCGGGTCGACAGCCACACTCTCGCGGTAAGGGGGGCGGACACGCTTGTCCGTCTTGATGGTGACGACACCCTGCCGCTCGTCGTAGACAAACTCCCCGTCTGTGGCCTTGCCGCCACTCAGGACGGTCAGGCCAATGGTACGGGCCCATTCATAGAACTGGACAAACAGCCCGTGCTGGTCGCCATCCACCGGCGTGTAGACCAGCCCCTTTTCACGGGCAAGGCGCTTGAGGATCGGGCCGATGGCGACGTCGCAATCCTTAGTGCACATGGCGACGTGCTTGCCGTTGTCGATCGCCGACATGGTGTAGACCGCTGCGGCTTCGGGATTGCCGGTGCTCTCGCACACGACATCGATGGCGGCGAGCTGTGGAATCAGCTCACATCGGTCGGTGTAGATGAAATTTCCCTTCTCGATTTCCGCCTGGGCCCGGGATAGGGTCTCGCAATAGACCACCCGGGAGGGATCGACGCCCGCCTTCTCGTAGGTGGCCTTAGCCGATTCGGCGGAAAGGTCGGCGACTGCGGAAACGGTCAGATATTCTGTGTAGGGAGCCTGGGTGACGACTGCCGTACCGTAGTTTCCGGCGCCAATGATGCCGACCCGTACATTGGATTTCTTGGAGAATTTTCTAAAGAGATGATGGTAGATCACAAGCTACTCCCCTTTTGTTTGTTCTTTTGCCGGGCGACACAAAACATGCAGCGACGAAATGTCTCTCAAACACGGCGCACCATTCGCTGTAATGCTAGCCTCGATTTGCTCAATTGTTTAACGGTGTTATTTCATGGGTAGCCATTCCTGTTTGGAATGGCTATAATCCCATACTCATGCTGTTACGCATGGATGCTCCTCGATGAACAACCTCGATTGGAAGATCGTCGCCGAACTCCACGCGACCCCCAACATCACCCGCACCGCCGAACGCCTCAACATGACCCAGTCGGCGCTCTCGAAGCGACTGCAGCAGATCGAGGACGAGCTGGGCGCTCAGATCGTCGTGCGCTTTTGCAAGGGGGTCATATTGACCCCTGAAGGCGAGTATTTAGCGGGCAAGGCCAGGGAATTCTTGACTGGCTACGAGGAGATCAGGCGGACCATCCTCCAGGTCGGTAACGGACAGTCCGGCCTGATTCGGATCGGGGCGACCAACGGCTTCGCCAGGTCGATTTTGCCGCCGTACTTCAAGGAATACCGGCGGAGATTTCCCAACGTGGAAATCGATATCACCACAGACATCAGTGTGAACCTGATCAACAGGCTGAAGGAATACAGCGTCCACGTCGGCTTCATCTGCGGCGAGACGGATGGCGATTTCGAGCGGGTTCTGATCAGCACCGACCAGGCGCGGGCGGTCAGCAGCACTCCGATTACCCTCGCTGATCTACCCATGCTGCCGCAGATCGTCTATCTGCGGGACCCGTTCTCGAAGAAGCTGGTGGATGCCTGGTGGCACGACCGTTTCACCGAGCCGCCGCAGATCGGCATGCACGCTAATCACGGGGACACCTGCCGGGAAATGGCTCTGGCCGGCCTCGGCTACGCTATCTTCCTGTCGAACGCCTTCCTCTCCGAGAGCAGCGGCCTATTCGAACTTCCCCTCACTTACGCCGATGGAGCGCCGCTCGTCCGGAACTCCTGGATGGTATGGCAGAAGGACATCTCATGGATTCCGCTGGTACGCAACTTCGTGGACTTCATGCGGTCTCATCCACCCGCGTCGGCCCCGTCCTAGCGCGGCCTCGCAACACGAGTCAGCCTACCAGTCTCTAGTGGAACAGCAAGCCTCCGTTGACGTTGTAGGCTTGGCCAGTAATGAAACTTGCTTCGTCGGAGGCCAGGAATAGGACCAAGTTCGCGACGTCGTCAGGTTCTGCAACTCTCCCCAAGGGCGTGTGAGACCCTTGTTCCTTGACGACGTTGGCGCGGAAGTTCTCAAACGGAATTCCTTGAGTTTCTGCCTGAGCACGCTCCCAGTAACTGATGCGGTCGGTGTTAATGTTTCCTGGACACGGACAGTTTACAGTGATGCCATAGGGCGCTAGATCCAGTGCCGCCGCCTGAGTTAGGCCTACGAGCGCGTGTTTAGACGAAGCGTAGGCAGCACTCATCGGATTTGCTTGTTTTGAAGTATTCGAGCCGATGTTGATGATGCGACCACCCTTACCTTGACGGATCAATTCTTTGGCCACCAGCTTTGTAAGAATGAACGGCGCTGTGACATTGATCGTCAAGAAATGCTGCCAGACCTCATCGGAAAGCTCTGTGATTGGGACTTTATCCTTGCCGATAATGGCGCGAGCATTGTTTACCAAAATATCGATATGGCCAAAGTGCTCAACGGTCTGCTGAACCAGATCTGCAATTTGCTTACTGTCACTTAAGTCGCAATAAACCGGCAGACACCTCACCCCAAGGGCGCGCACCTCTTCGGCTACGCTTTCAATGCCCTGCCATCCAGTACGCAGCTGGTTCGGGTGCTTGTCTGCCGACTGTAACTTCACATCGCTCAGCACAAGATCCACGCCGTGCCGCGCAAACTTGAGCGCAATTGCTCTCCCAACGCCTTTCATTCCGCCTGCGCCGGTGATTAATGCAACCTTCCCTCTTAGGCCAGACACAATTTCACTGTTGTCCATTTGGATTGCTCCTAGCTGAGATGACCCACCGTTTCAACTTTACTTTTTCATACTTTCCTCATGATAATTGCTCAACATCGCATTATGGGGTTCCTAGCCCAGGGGTGGCCGTCGGATAAAGAATCGGCGCTGTCCGGCGTTGTGAGGATCATGAACATCAATCCGCAAAAATGCGTTGCTTGCGGTAACTGCACGTATGTGTGCCCTATGGGCGCGATTTACGTTGATCCGGTGACCAACCGCGCCACCGTCGATCGCGACGAATGCGTTGAGTGCTACGCCTGTTTCAACGGCATGAGTAAAGAGGAACTTAACCCCACGCTTGTCCGGGCGCTTCGCGGCCTATTCAAGTTGATGCGCCTGCGCTTTGAACCCGAACCCGATGTGTGTCCCACTTCGGCTTTGGAACCTGAAGAATTGACATGGCCGCGCGTGGTACGCCGCGCTTTCTCTGATCCGCGGGTTCCGCACGAATCGACCGGAGTGAGCGGTCGTGGCACCGAAGAAGTGAAGACCAACGACGTCAGTGGGCGCGTGCTACGCGGAGAGGTCGGCTTCACCATCGAGTTCGGCCGCCCAGGTGTAGGGGTCCGCCTATACCAAATCCAAATCATGACAATGGCCTTGGCCGCCGCCGGCGTGACATTTGAAAAAAAGAACCCCGTGACCTCGCTGATGACGGACGTCTCCAAAGGCGCATTGCCGCAGGAAATTCTCAACGAGAAGATCCTCTCGGCGATTGTAGAAATCAAAGTTCCCATCGAGATGATCGATAAAGTTATTGCCGTTGTGCGCGAGGTGAAGCCGCAGATCAGAACCGTGATCGTTTTGGGCGTGCAGACACGTTGCGACGATGAGGGAGAAGAAACTTTAGTGCTACCCGTTCTCCGGCGACTTGGTTACACCCCGGTGCGGGCTAAGACGAACGTGGGCTTGGGACGAGTGACCAACGCAGCACAGGAGCGCGCATGACGAACACCCTGCATCGTTACGGCAATGCCGAAAGTTTTCATGACGACTACATCGTCTTTGCCGTACCCTCCCGCGGCAAGAATGACCAGAACTGCATCCCAAAGCTCAAGCGCTTTCTCGAGATGGCGCTGGAGTTCAAGCCCGTGGGTCTCGGCGACGCCCGCCATGGCGGGCTGTATCGTTCCTCTTCCAAGCTCACGCCACGGGCTCATTGGAAGAGAGATTTTTCGCCCGACTTCCGCGCTGTCATCGATTCGGTGGACCAGGTGAACCCTGTTTCGGCGACCTTCGATAACCTTGAGGCGGCGACGAACTTTCTGAAGGCAGTGAAAGCCGCTGACTTCGGGCTAAGCGTGAATATCTCGACGTCCATCGAGGGAGCTAAGCAGTGCTGCTGTGCGGCCAACCAGCCACGCCATAGCCTCGGCTACTCGCTGGGTTTCGAAGGCGATTTGGAAAAGCTTCCTAACTCGCAGGTGTTGATGCTCACCACCATGTGCGGTCACGGTATGGTAAGCGCCAGCATGGCCAAGAAGATGATCGACTGGGTGAAGGAAGGCCGTCGCACACCGGAGCAGGCCGTAACTTACATGGCACGTTTCTGCTCCTGCGGCGTCTTCAATACAGTGCGCGCCAAACGCATCCTGGAAGATGCGTGCCACCACATGGAGTAGCTCGGAACCCGAAGATCATCCGAGCAATGCAATCATCCACCTGCACTGCCTGGCTCCAAAGAGCTTAGCGGCCTTGCGAACCTTACGTCGTGTATAGTTCCGTAAGTGCACATTTATTTTGTTTATAATTCCAAGTTTATTGAGGCCATCGAAAGCTCTGATCCTTGCCGGGGCGTGCATCCGGAGAGGCGCAGCTCCGAGACCGATTGAGGAAAATAATAAAGCCATGAGACGAATCATAGACCTTTCGCACGTACTCGATCCCGGGAACGCCGGGCGGAAGTTTGCTCTTGAGATGATCGGAGCCGAGACTGTGAACCCCAACGTCGTGCGGCTGGAGAACCAGTGGTACATCATGCACAACGTGAGCATGGTGAGTCATATCGGCACGCATATCGAGGCGCCGTATCACGTGCTCAAGGATCGCGACGATCTTGCGGCGATGCCCCTCGACCTCTTGATTGGTGACGCCGTAATCCTCGATCTTCGCGAAGCACCCCGTAGCTCAGCGATCGATTGCGTGCAGGTACGTAAGGCTGCCGAGAAGTCCGGGGGAATCCGCAAAGGCGATATCGTGTTTTGCAATCTTGGCGGGGCGCCGTTCTACGGAACAGAGCAGTACCGGCTAACGCCGTCGTTTACCCCGGAGGCGATTGCGTGGCTGGTTGATCAGGGGATGAAGATGATGGGCGTGGACGCGACCGGCGTCGAAGTTCCCGGCAGTGAAGAGCACGTAAACCATCGTGCACTGTTCGAACGGAATGTACCGCTGATCGAGAACCTAGCCAACCTGAACAGTTTGACGCAATCCCGTGTGGAAGTTTTTGCTCTTCCGATCGCAGTGCGCGGCCTGGAGGCGTTTCCGCTGCGCGTGGTCGCCCTCGAAAAGGGCGCGTGACTTTTTGCGAGAAAAACCCACTGTGGGGCACCCATAAGAATCTAAAGGGCGACCAGAAAGAATAGAAAGTAGAAATGCTCGCCGCGAGCGATCAAATCAAGAGCAGAATCCACTATGGATGTTGTCCGACCGGGCAGGAATTGGCCGGTCGGCGAGGACCGATTCTCCCTTTCTAATTTGTACACGTTTTGTACATTCACCCGTCGAAAATACCGTTTTAGACGTTTCTGCCGTTCTTTAGAATCAGTGAATTAATGATTCCATTGGCGGCTTGATTGTTCGACTCCCTCCCTGGCCACCATTAAAGACCCTTTGAAATCAGTTACAAGCCGGAACCCAACGGCTCAACGCCAGAGGTTCGGTATCTGTCTATAGCTTTGCGGATGAACTAAGAGCAGTTCAACCGCAAAGCCGGGCAGATTATTTCCGTTGCAGTAGCGGACGAAGTTCGCGGATGTCCTTCAGGCTCTCGACGTCGAACACTTTATCGATGAGGCTGGTGCAGGCGGCTGGACCGAGGACAGGTGTGATGAGATCGCGAGCCTTGGCGACAACTTCTTCGCGGGGCATCGGATTCTTCGTGGTGCCGCGCACAGCCGTGACACGCTCGCTGAGCTTGGTTCCATCGTTGAGAGTGATTTCGACGATGGCTTCGCGGTTGGGAAATGCTCGCTCCAATTCCTCGTCGAAGACAAGCTGTACTTTGGCGCGCTCGTGGAGGACGGCTGGGTCGGTGACGCGAGCCAGATCGTGCGCCGCTCGGAAGGTAACAGTTTTGTCGATGAGCATGACGGCAACCAGGTGCTGGACGTTGATATCCGGTATCTCGCGATTGTTGACGGTTTTTGCCGCACTGGTGCCGAGGCGCACGACCACCGTGCGGACCTGGCTCGCCTCGAATGGATGCTTCTTGCGGAGGATTTCCACGGCATCGAGCACGGCTTGGATGGGCGATCCCACGGTCCACTTCTTGATGTTGGTGCGGGTGACCTCATAGCGTTCGCCGAGCTGGTCAATAAGGCCCTCGGGGCCACCCATGGAGTTCTGTGCAAGCAGGTAGTTGTCGGCACCGGTAAAGATGTCGTCAACGCCAGTGGCGCCCATCTGGATGATCCAGGCGGCGCTGACGCCATTGCGCGCGGGGAAACCGGCGAAGACGAGAGACTTCTCAATGTGTCCGCTATCGCGCTGCCATGCCAGGATTCCCGACGCCTGCTGCGCGGCGTAATCGAGCAGCCAGCGCATCTGCTGCGGGTTCAGCCCCGCGGCACAGCCCGCGGCCGCCGAAGCGCCAAAGGTGTTGGCAATGCTATGGGTGCTGCGGTGAGTCTGTTTTTCCCAGGGAACGCTGCCGAGGGTCATTGTGACTCGCGTTCCGACGTCCCAGCCGAGGGTGACAGCACGAAGGAAGTGCGCGCCGCTGATGCCAAACTGTTCGCCTGATGCCAGGGCGGCAGGCACGATGGCACAGCCGGGATGGCAATGGGAGAATGCGTGCGAGTCATCGGTTTCGTCGGAGTGGGCGAGCATTCCGTTGGCCATTGCCGCTTCCAGCGGTCCGCAGACGACGTTCGAGGCGACGACAGTAGCAACCGGCCCACCGGCTTGCTGGCGGGCAAACTTGAGAGCCACTAGTCCGGGCGGCAACTCCGTGCCGGAGATCATTGCAGCAAAGGTATCGAGAACATGCTGCTTTGCTTTTTCGGCGACCTCGGCGGGCAGAGCATGCGCGCGGGCCTCGCTCATGTAGGTACTGAGCTTGTCCATCGCGAAGCTTCCCGCAGCGGCGGACTTGCCGCTTGCCGGGACGGCTTGCTCCGTGGCACTGCCCAGGGCAGGAGCAATTGCTGTTGCCGCAATTACGCAACCGGCCTGCTGTAGCAGGCGGCGCCGGGTTACGATTGACCCGCCTAGCCCTTCAGAATTCTTTGTTTCCTGATTCTCCGCTTCCTTACTCACGCTACCCTCCTGGCAGATGACTCGCTTGCTGCGGGTCCTTAAGCATCTTTCATATACGTCAGGTATCGCAGACAACTGCAAATTTGTCGAGTGTGCATCCTGTTCGAGATCAGCACAGCAGGAACGGGGCGCCGCAGCGCTCGCAGATGCTGTGAATCTTTTCGACGAGCGTGGCAGAAAGCGGAATGCCACTCTTGGAGCGCTGCTCCCGCGATTGCACTTCAGGATCTCCGGGGACGAGTACCGGCTCCTCGGGATTGATCGCCGGCTGCGCGTGCAGGAAGTCGATCATCGTGTCCAAGTCGCTCTCGAACTCACCTGCGGGCCGGAAGCATTTTGGATCGATGGCAAGAAAGAAATTCCCGATGTTGTCTCCTTTAGCCAAACGGCCGCTCGGCCCATCTATGGCCGCGAACGAACCTCCGACGAGTGTGCTGGCGAGGATTTGCGCCATCATACTCAAGCCGTATCCCTTGTGGCTCCGCATCTCTGCCGTCCCGCCCAGCGGGCTGAGGCCGCCTTTATCCCCTTGCCAGACAACTTCGGTTGCCAGCTTGGAATCGCAGACCGGCTCGCCGTGTTCATCCAAAACCCATCCAGCCGGAAGCGGCTTCCCCTGGTATCCATAGACCTTGACTTTGTTGGCGGCTACCGTGGAGGTCGCCATATCGAGGAGGAATGGAGGATTCCTGCGCGCGGGAGCCGCAAAGGCGATGGGGTTGGTGCCGAAGACGCGAGCCGAGGAACGTGTAGGCGGCACGCAGACGGCTCGACCCTGGCAGGTCGCAAGGCCGATCAAACCACGGTCGCTTATCAGCTTCGCGTAGTATCCGGCGGGGCCGAAGTGATGCGAGTTAGTCACGCCGACGGCACCAACTCCGTTTGCCGCTGCCTTGTCAGCCGCCAGACGCGCGCCCATTGCCGCCGCCGGATGGCCTAATCCGCCGCCTGCATCGATGAGGGCGGTCACGGCATTCTCGCGAATCACTCGCGGCTCTACCTGGAGGTGCAATTTTCCGGCCAGCATCTTCTCCTCATACAAAGTGAGTAACGAGATGCCGTGCGAGTCGATACCGGCAAGGTCGGTGTCTGCCATGATCTCGGCCGTGACCTCGATCAACTCCGGCTTCATCTTCCAAGCCGTGAGAATCGTTACGATTTGTTTATGGATGACGTTTGCAGCGAAATTCATTATGTCCTGTCTCTCCAAAATAAAACTGGGTATGAGAAATTCATTGTCCAGAAGAAAATTTGATGGATATTTCGCACGCCTGACATACTCCGGCAGCACGGCACACGAGGTCAAGTCCGCAAAGCAGCGAAGGCACCCATGGAAGGTAAATCTGACTCAGCCTGGATTCGGTGTTACTTCGACTTGAACAATAGCAGGCGAGGTGTATAACAAGGTGATCCAAAAAATAGGACGTTCCAGCAAGGTTGGGCAATCTCAAGCACAGGTGAGCTATGGATTCAGGGAATTCAAAGGGCTACAGGGTTGGGGTGGTTGCGCTGCTCACGGCGGGTACGTTCATTAATGCTCTTGACCGCGCGAGTCTGTCGGTAGCCGCACCGTTCATCATGAAAGAGTTTCACATCAGCACAGCGACCATGGGTGTGGCTCTCTCGGCTTTCTTTTGGACCTACGTCATAGGCAATCTTCCGGCGGGATACTTATCCGACCGCTATGGTCCGAAGAAGGTACTTGGCTGGTCCGCCGCCATGTGGTCAGTGTTTTCGGCGGTCACTGGATTTGCTCACAGCGCCTTTCACATTGTGCTGGCCAGACTTGGGGTTGGGCTGGGTGAAGCTGCCGCTCTGCCGAGTACCTCGAAGATCGTTGCCAGCAATTTTCCCAGCGACGAGCGGGGTACGGCTACCTCAGTTTCTTTGACCGGGATACGGCTGGGAACGGCGGTAACTCCGTTTGCGATGGCATTCCTGATCAAGATGTGGGGATGGCGCATCGCCTTCTTTGGAACAGGCCTGGGCAGTTTGATCTGGTGCGTGGTCTGGTACTTCTTCTTCACCGACCGTTCGCAGATCAGAGCCAAGGATGAGGGCCCACGTCAGGTAACCAAGGTTCCCTGGGGCGAAGTCGTCCGCAGTAGAGCGATACTTGCGCTCATCTACGTGAAGTTCACCCAGGACTTTCTGCAATGGCTCTTCCTGACCTGGGTGCCAGCGTACCTGGTCATGGAGCGCCACTTCTCCATCATCAAGATGGGAATCTATGGCTCATTGCCTTATGCCACGGCCTTTGTAACCCAACCATTGGTCGGCATTTTCTCCGACTGGTTGATCAAGAGCGGATGGAGCGTCAATCGCGCACGGAAGACCGTTCAAGTTGTGCTTCAGGTGCTTTCAGCCACAATCATTATTGTGGGATATGTCAACGATCCGATGATTGCGGTGTGCTTTCTCACCGTGTCGATTGCGGCGGAATCCAATGCCGCAAGCCATATTTGGGTGATCGTTCAGGAAGTGGTCCCACCGAAACTTGTTGGCTCGGTTGGTGGATTGATCAATACGATCGGATCAGTGGCGGGAATCGTCTCCCCGATTCTGACTGGACTTGTGGTGAAGTTGACCGGCAGCTTCCGGCTGGCTTTAACGGTTGGAGGAAGTTCCATGCTGGTTGCAATGTTCATTACTTTGTTTGTGGTGCCTAAGCTCGCATTGCTGGATCTGGGAGACAAAGAACGGCACATCCCCGATGGCGCCGCGCAGGTGGCGAAAGGTTAGGGCGTTCAGCTAGTAAGAAGGCATCCCAACAGACAGATTGCGCTGTCTGTTGGGACTCGCAAGATAGTTACCGCATTACTTCTTTCGATAGATGGACAGTGCCGACCAGCTCTGGCACACGGGCATCACTTCAATGGCATTGATGTTGACGTGCGAGGGCCTTGTGGCAGCCCAATGCACGGCATCGGCAATGTCATCGGCATTGAGCGGAGCCGCGCCCTCGTAACCTTTTAACGCGCGGTTCTCGTCTCCGTGGAAGCGAACCTGGGAGAACTCCGTGCCGGCCACCATGCCGGGTGCAATGTCTGTGACGCGCACGGGCGTGCCAAGCAGGTCGGCGCGCAGATTGCGCGAGAACTGCTGCACAAAAGCCTTGGAGGCACCGTAGACGTTTCCTCCGGGATACGGCCATGCTGCGGCAATCGAGCTGATGTTGACGACGTGTCCGCGACCGCGCGCCACCATGCCGGGCAGCACGTTTCTGGTCAGGTAGATCAGCCCCTTTATGTTGGTATCCACCATGCAGTCCCAGTCATCGAGATCGGTACGCTGCGCGGGTTCAAGGCCGAGTGCAAGTCCGGCGTTGTTGACCAGCACATCGATCTCCGCGAAGTCCGCAGGCAGTCCGCTTATCGCGCGCTCGACAGCGGCACGGTCGCGAACGTCTAAAACGAGCGGATGAACTTTCTCCGCGCCCAACTCTTGTGCAAGCTTGTTGAGCCGCTCGCTGCGCCGTCCGGCTGCGATTATCTTTGCGCCATCTTTCGCAAACCGCCGGGCAATGGCCTCTCCAAATCCAGCAGTCGCGCCTGTCACCAGTACAATCATTTCTTCCACCTTCCTACCCACGCAATCCGTCACATCATTGCCGGGGCTGCAAATGTCCGGCCCTGCGAGTTTCGCACGCGGCTAGCGTTCAGGAAATCTCAACAGACCGGTACTCCATATTTCTACTAGAGTCGGCCGGAACGCGCACCTGTCCGATCAAAATTAAAAACTCGCGCGGGCTTGTGATATGTTTTATCTCCTCTGAATCAATCGAGACTATTCCGAAGCCATTGAGGGGGACGAGATGAGAGACGATCATGGAGACATGCATACGGAAATGGAGCGCCCCGTTCTGACGCGGCGCCGGCTTTTGCAGGGCGCGGGTGGACTGATTGCGGCATCGGCGCTGCCGGCGAATGCTGCGATGTTTGCAGCGTCTAACCTGGGCCAGACGTCTCCGGCTTCTTCCGCAGCGGCGGCCGATCTTACCGGCCGGTTTGCACGCTACATCCTGACCGTTCGAGAGCAAAGCCTTCCTCCCAAGGTGTTGCTGGATGCCAAGCATCACATCCTGGATACGATTGCGACCATGGTTTCAGGATCGCGTTTGAAGCCAGGCGAAATGGCTATTCGATTCATACGAACTCAAGGCGGCGTGCCGGAAGCCACAGTGCTGGCCACCAACGTCAAGACCTCCGCCATTAATGCTGCGTTGGTCAATGGAATGTTCGGGCACGCGGACGAAACCGATGGTGTTGAGCAGATCACGAAAACACATCCGGGTTGCTCTATCGTTCCTACGGCGTTGGCCATGGCGGAGCGGGAAAGCCGCTCGGGAATGGAATTTATCCGGGCGGTGACACTGGGCTACGATACCTGCTGCCGTTTCGTCATCGCCCTTGGAGCCGATCTGGTGCGCATTTCTCATCGTGGCGTGGAAGGGCCCGGCGCTACCATGGGCAGCGCGGCGACTGCAGCCTCCCTGGCTCGTCTGGATGAAGCGCAGGTACGCTATGCGCTTTCCTACGCGGCTCAGCAGGTTTCCGGCGTATGGAGCTGGATACAGGATAACGAGCACGTAGAGAAAGCTTTCGACATTGGCGGAATGGGGGCGCGCAATGGCGTCACCTCGGCGATTATGGCCCAGATGGGATTCACTGGCGCCGGCGACGTCCTGAGCGGTTTGCACAACGTGATCGAAGCGTTCTCCTCGCAGCCGCATCCCGAGGAGTTGATGGCCGGGCTTGGCAGCCGGTATTTTATTTCGGAGACGGCGATCAAGACATTTTCCGTGGGCTACCCTATACAGGCCGCCCTGGATGCGTTTCTTACCCTTCGCCGTGAGAACGGCCTGAGGGTGGACAATGTCGAACGCATCGTGGTCAAGATGCCGACGGATGCAGTGCCGATTGTCAATAACAGCTCCATGCCAAACGTCAACTGCCAGTACAACATTGCAGTGGCTCTGATGGAGGGCAGCGTTTCCTTTGAGAATAGCCACTCCTCCGGACACATGGCCGACCCACAAGTACGCGCCATAATGCAGCGCGTGCAGTTGGTGGCCGACCAGAAACTGATGGACCCCGCCGCTCCACGCAGCGGGCTGGTCGAGGTCACTCTGCGCGACGGACGCACGGTGAGCCACTTCACGCGCTTTGCTCCGGGCACCAAAGAAAACCCATTGGATACGGCAGGAGTGAACAGGAAAGCACAGGAGTTGATGGAGCCGGCATTGGGTGCGAAACGGACAGAGGCGATCATTCGACGCGTCAATACGTTGGAGGAAGTAAGCAATATGCGCGAGTTCACTCGCTCATTGCTGAGCGTGTAGGAATCCTCGGCCATGGTGGCTTAAGTCATCGGAGAAAAAAGCACGGCGCGGCGCGGAGTTTCTTTGGACAGAACGGCGTGGGCACCTTATACTTGCGCGGCAGATAAGGTTCCACGCCTTTTTTCAGCACCCGGCGGCGTTCGGCTGCAGAGCCTTGTCTATATACGGCGTCTTGACAAGGAGCAGAGATGACATCGCCCGGTGTTGAGAAGGTTCCGATTCCTAATAAGCTCGACGGCGTTCGCCAGACATCTTCGTTTGAAGCCTGGGGCAAGAAGTACGGTCTTATATTGGGTCTCGCCCTGGGCGTCCTGATATGGCTGCTTCCCACGCCGGCCGGGATGACTCTGACTCAGCACAAGTTGCTCACGCTCTTCGCGGTGGCCGTGGTCTTGTGGATCACCATCGCCGTGAATTTCGCGGTCTCAGCTTTCTTTGTCGTCTCCGTCCTCTACTTCTGGGTTGGCAACGCTACGGGCAGCGTGAAGGGAGGATGGCTCGTCCGCGATGCCAACTTTGCGGTGAGCGGGTACGGATCGCCCGCCCTCTTCCTGCTGGTTACAGGTTTTGTTATATCTATCGCAATGACGCACACGGGCGTCGCGCGGCGCATTGCTCTGCTGATGATGAAGGCTCTTGGACGTACGCCACGCGGTGCGATCGGCGCCTCGATGTTTGCCAACCTGGTAATTGCTCCGCTGACGCCTTCGAACACGGCGCGCACGGCTGCGATGCTTCCGATCATCCAGGGTATTGGGCAGGCCTACAAGGTCGAGCCAGGGAAGAGCAACTTCGGGCGCGCGTTGGGCCTGTCGCAGACCTTCGCTGGAAACATCACCGGCTCCGCCTTCCTCACCGGCACCATCCCCAACCCGATTGCGATTGGCATGATGCTCACGGCGGTTGGCGCTTCGGCCAAGCTTACCTGGGGCTACTGGGCACTGGCGGCCCTCCCCACTAATGTGATCATTCTGCTGTTCACCGGCTGGCTCTGCCTGAGAATGTTTCCGCCGGAAATGAAGGAGATTCCCGGAGGCATGGACTACGTCAATGCGGAGCTTGCAGCGATGGGCAAGATGTCAGCGCAGGAGAAGAAGGCAATCTTCTGGTTCCTCGCCGCTCTCGCTTTCTGGTCGACCGACTTCTACCACGGCTTCAATTCGACGATGGTGGCATTCGCCACATCAACGATGATCTTTGCTCCGAAGATTGGAGTGCTCGATTGGAAGACGACCGAGAAATTGATCCCTTGGGAGCTCTTCATTTATTTCGGCGGCGTGATCACCCTATCGGACGTGTTGACCAAGACGAAAGCGTTCGAGTGGATCATCAGAACCGCGCTGAGCGGACTCGGCATTCAGAGCCTTCCACTGATTCCACTGGTAATCGTGTTGATGGGCTTTACCATCTTCTCCCACGCGATCTGGTCCACCACAACGGCGATGGCCGGAGTGATGATTCCGATCTACATCGGCATTGCCCAGACGCTCCATCTCGACATCATTGGCTTCACGCTCCCGATGGCAATCCTGATGGCCTACGCTCTCTTTTTTCCGTTCAACACGATGGGCAACATCATCCTTTTCGGCAGCGGCTACTACTCGGTTGAGAACCAGGTCAAGTCCTCGGTGCTTGTTGGAATTGGCTCATGGATTCTTTGGACGATCACCGCGCTGACGTGGTGGCGCTTCATCGGGCTCTTTTAACCCGGCACTCGTTATCAAAGACTATGGCGATGCTGATTGTCGCAGTGTTCATCGTGAGAGACTGGCGCTTCGTGTAGGTGCGGCTTAATTTCGCATCGCGTGGAGACCATTTTCGAGGTCTGCAATCAGGTCTGCTGTGCTCTCCAGCCCGATGTTCAGGCGCACGATGCGCTCGCCGTAACCCTTGCGATTGCGCGTTCTGCGCGTGTCGTAGGCTACGGCCAGACTGGCTATGCCGCCCCAGCTATAGCCGATCTTGAACAACTCAAGCGCGTCCACGAAGATTCTGACCTGCGCGCCCGAGAACTCCGGTTTCATGACCAACGAAAACAGTCCCGAAGAGCCGGTAAAATCACGCTTCCAAAGCTCATGTCCCGAGCAGGACTCCAATGCCGGATGCAGCACGGTCTGCACCTCGACGCGGTTGGCAAGCCAACGCGCAATCTCCAGCGCAGACTGCTCCACATGCTTCAGACGCACGGCCAGCGTCGTCATCCCGCGTAGCGCCAAGCTACAGTCATCGGGCGAGACCGAAAGCCCAAGCTGCGCCCGCACATCGCCGAGCTTTTTCAAGTGAGCAGCGTCACGCACGGTCACCGAGCCCATCATCAGGTCGCTATGCCCGCCCATGTACTTGGTCGCTGCCTGCAGGGAAACATCCACGCCGTGATCGAAGGCCCGGAAGAGCACTCCCGCGGACCAGGTATTGTCGAGCGCCACGGGGATGCCGCGCTGGTGCGCGGCCGCGCAAATGGCAGGGACATCCTGCACTTCCATGGTGATGGAGCCGGGACTTTCGGTCCACACCAGATGGGTGTTGGGGCGAAAGTGCTCCGCGATGCCGCTGCCGATTTCGGGCGGATAGAACGAAGATTCGATGCCGAAGCGGTGCAGGAGCTTGGCGGCGAGCACGCGATTCGGGCTATAGACATTCTCCGGAATCAACACATGGCTTCCAGCGGAAAGAAAGGCCAAGTCCACAACGCCGATTGCCGCCAGTCCGCTCGGAGTCAGCAGGGTGCGCGTGCCGCCTTCCAGCTCCGCGATGCGCGCCGCCAACTCCAGCGTGGTAGGCGTGCCATGCTGGCCGTATGCGTAGCCCAGTTCTTCCTGATTCCAATCCGTGTGGGTCGAAGAGGTGTTCGCAAAGACAACGGTCGAGCCTCGAAAGACGGGCGACGCCAGCGACTCAAAGCCCTCGGGAACCTTTACATCGGTATGGATCAGCCGGGTTTTCCAGTCTTTCGCCATAACAAGCTGTTGCGACAACAAACTCACACCAATGTTCTCGCATCAGGCGGATACGTGTTCCGCAGCTACCTTCTCCTCGTGGTGAGCTTTGGCGAGCATTGCGGCCACCAAGCCGCACGCAGCCGCGAACGACAACCAGAGTCCTGGTATTGCCCGGTTACTCGTCAGGTGGATCAGATAAGTACTGACTGCCGGTGTGAATCCACCAAAGATGGCGGTCGCAAGGCTATAGGCAAGAGAGAATCCTACGGTGCGTACGTCAACCGGCATGATCTCCGTCAGGTAGACGACCATAGCCCCGTTATAGCTACCGTAGAGGCAGGAGAGCCAGAGTTCCAATATCAGCAATCTTGAAAACGATGGAGCTGTGATCAGCCACGACAGCGCTGGATAGGCGGTGAAAAGGGTTAGCAGCGTGCATGCAATCAGCAGTGGCCGACGCCCAATGCGATCAGAAAGCGCACCCATCACTGGCAGCCAGAAAAGGTTGGATGCACCCACGCACAGCGTGACGACCAAGCTGTTCATCTGCTTCAGATGAAGAATGGCAGTGCCGAAGGTCGGCGTGTATGCCGTGATGAAGTAGAAGCTGACGGTTGTCATCGTCACCATCGCTACTCCGATCAGTACGATGCGCCAGTTGGAGACCAGCGAGTGGAGGATCTCCTTGATCGCCGGATGATGTTTGCGTGCAATAAATTCATCCGACTCCTTGAGAGAACTTCTAAGTATGAAGAGCAGAGGAACGATGGCGCAGCCGACGAACAGTGGGATACGCCAACCCCAAGCCGTCATCTGTGCCGGAGAGAGCATGGAACTGAGCACCACGCCCAGCAACGCTGCGAACATCACCGCAACCTGCTGGCTTCCAGACTGCCAGCTGACGTAGAATCCCTTATTTCCGGGGCTCGCGATCTCAGACAAATAGACCGACACACCACCCAACTCCATACCAGCGGAGAAGCCTTGGAGCAGACGCCCTAGCACCACGAGCAGTGGGGCAAGGATACCGATCGTTGCATATCCAGGCACGCAGGCTATGGAAACAATTCCGACCGACATCATGCCCAGTGACAACATGAGCCCAGCGCGGCGTCCATGATGGTCGGTGTACGCTCCCAGCACTACGGCTCCAAGTGGGCGCATCAGGAATCCGACGCCGAAGGTCATCAGCGACAGCATCAGCGAGGCGAACTCATTGTTGGTTGGGAAGAAGGCTCGCCCGATGGCCGGAGCGTAATACCCGAAAACCATGAAGTCGTACATTTCTAGAAAATTGCCGCTGGAAACACGAACGATGGACCGGAGTGCCTCTTTTTTGGAAGCGATGGGCATGCTTCCCCCTTTTCCTTATGACTGCCAATTGTCGCGACCTGAATATTACAACAAAACACGTTACACCGTTTTAACAATCCACAGCTGTCGAGCAGAGTTTCCCATAGTAGGCTGAATGGCGATGAAGCGATGATGCCGGACTGCGGAAAGATGGCGTGGTTAGCAGGACAGTGTCGGTGATAAAGTGAGTTCTCGCCGAAAGTCCAGCTTTCTTGCGGCCATCTATTTTGCAAGATGCGGATTTCCGAGCTGAGTGAAGAAGGAGATCCCTGATGAAAGTCAGATCGATTGTTTTGAAAGCAGCATTCATCCTTGTAAACATTCTGTTCTTCGCCGGTATCGCGGCTGCCACTGATATCACGGTGATGACCTCTGGTGGCTTTTCTGCAGCGCTGAAGGAGCTGGCCCCGCAGTATGAGCGCACAACCGGGAACAAGATCGTTCTCGTCTTTGGACCCTCAATGGGAACTACGCCGGGAGCGATTCCGAGCCGCATCCAGCGCGGCGAGCCGGCAGATGTCGTAGTCATTGTTGACTACGCGCTTGATGACTTGGTCAAGAAGGGTCAGGTAAGCACTGGCACAATCGGTCTTGCGCGCTCCGGCATCAGCATGGCAGTTCGAGCAGGCGCACCTAAGCCGGATATCAGCTCCGCCGAGGCTTTCAAGCACACCCTCCTTCAAGCAAAGTCCATCGCGTATTCCGATAGTGCGAGCGGCGTCTATCTCTCTACAGAATTGTTCAAGAACCTCGGAATTGCCGATCAGATCAAGAGCAAGTGCAAGATGATTCCGGCTGAGCCGGTGGGAGCCGTTGTTGCGCGCGGCGACGCTGAGATCGGCTTCCAGCAGATGAGCGAGCTTCGTCCTATCCCGGGCATCGATATCGTCGGGCCACTACCGCCTACGCTGCAAAAGTTCACCGTGTTTTCAGCTGGGGTCGTAGCCAATTCCAAGGCACCGGAGGCGGCGAAGGCGTTCATCAAATTCCTCGCATCGCCGGCGGCTGCGCCCATCATTACGAAGACCGGCATGGAGCCAATGAACTTGGCAAAATAGAGATGCGGTTTAGAGGTTATATGCTGCCGGAGCTTCCATGACTCCGCTCACCGTGTTCCGAGTAACTTGGTGAGCGGAGTCGTCTTCATCGGAAGACTGTTACGTTGTTTTCTTCTGCCGTGGCTGAACTGCCGCCTTAGCAATGGCCGCAGCACTGGACAGCTTTTCAACGTTCCAGCAGGTGTCCATCAACTTTCGAACTTGCGGCTTGGGCAGAATCCCTTCGGCCAGGTCGGCGAACTTCGCTTCCAGTGCCGTGTCACTCATGGGGACTTCCGTGCTGCCGACCGCGTGGTCGATGTGCTTGTTCAGCTTGCGGCCATCTTTTAAGACGATCGTGAGATCGACCTGCTCCGGCTTGATGGCTGGGTCAACAACCGGAACGACATGGCCGCGCAAGGCAACAATCACAGGGTCGCGCACCGCTCGATTGCTGAACTGCTTTTCTCCGGCCGCACCCTCAACAATCGCCACCGCTACGGCATGGTAGATGCTGAATTTTCCTTCCAAGCCTTCGTGCGGCGTCTTTTTGCCGGTCAACTCCAGCACCAGTGGATTGACTCTCAGATCAACGTGATCGACTTGATCGGGAGTGAGCTTATATTGGTTGCGGAGTTGGATGGCCGCATCAATGGCCGGGTGCATCACAATGCCGCAGGCGAACGGCTTGTAAGTGTTGAGCAAAGCCTCGTAACGCGTCCCCAGGCCTTCGGTGATTTCCCGATAGTCCTGCTTGGTGCTGATGGTGTTTGCCCAACCGCGCTTTGCTTCGATCATTTCGTCGGAGCTGGTGTAATTCTTCGACGCCAGAATTGCAGCGAGCATTCCGTTGTTGGCCGCACGGCCCGGATTGAAGCTCTTGTTCATCGAGCCGAATGATTCGCGCAGTCCGACCGGTTGAGAAGCCGCCAGGCCAAGAGCCCAAACCATCTGCTGCTCATTGAGTCCAAGCAGTTTTCCCATCGCCGCAGCGCTGCCAAACACTCCCGCTGTTCCGGTGATATGCCAGCCCCGATCATAATGGTCGGGATACACCGCGTTTCCGATGCGGCATTCGGTTTCGACTCCCAGCACCAGGGCGTTCAGGAAATCTTTGCCGGAGACAGGATGGTATTCGGAGAATGCAAGGATGGCCGACACCACTGGTCCAGCCGGGTGAATGATCGTCTTCAGATGGGTGTCGTCGAAATCAAATATGTGTGAGCTGACGCCATTAATAAATGCGGCGTTCATGATGTCGAAGCGTTCCTTGCGTCCCAAAATGCCGGCTTGGGAAGGACCCGAAAATGGGGAAAGCGCCACCACCGCGATATCGACTGTCTCGTGATGAGAGCCTCCCACGGCTACGCCTACCCAGTTGAGCAACGTGCGTATGCCCTCCTTGCGCACGTTCGCAGGCAGGTCCTCATATTTGGCTTCGACAATATATTTCGCCAGAGTGCGTGTCACCCCTTTCGCGGCAGCGGAAGGCGAAGTCGTTGTTTGGGCTGCTTCAGCACCCATGGCTTTGATGGGCGCAAAGATGGTGGCGCCAGTTCCAGCAGCCGCGAGCGAGGCAGCAGTGACGGCACGGAGAAAATCACGACGATCGACCGATGACATACAATCCTCCCCAGAGTAAGTTGCCGAGCATTGTTGCAATTGTCCGCGGTTTGCACAATCTAAATCATTAAGTGTGGGATAAATGATGCTGGTGCGCCTGCATCTCACAGGGATTGTTGCGGAGAACGCGAGCGGCGAGCCCTGTTATCATGGACTGCTTGCGGCAGTGGACAATCATGGTTTCTGATGAAGGATAACGAAGAGGGAACTACGCACGGCGGGACGGGCTTTATCGAAGCTGGCACCCCGGCGTTCCATCGCACCAACCTGGCGATGTTTGTGGCTGGGTTCTCCACGTTTACGCTGCTCTGGTGCGTACAGCCGGTGATGCCGGTCTTCTCCCGGGAATTCCACGTCAGCCCGGCGACGAGCAGCCTTTCGCTCTCACTGTCTACCGGATTGTTGGCGTTTTCCATCCTCCTTGCCGGTGCGCTCTCCGAAGCATGGGGACGCAAGCCGCTGATGGTTATCTCGCTGACGGCTGCTGCCGCACTCACGCTTGGCTCCGCGTTTGTTTCCGGCTGGCACCAACTGCTAATGATTCGGGCCTTGGCTGGACTTGCGTTCGGCGGCCTGCCCGCAATCGCCATGGCGTACCTGAGCGAAGAGATGCATCCCCGCGACCTGGGCCTGGCGATGGGCCTCTACATCGGAGGCAGTGCCTTGGGCGGAATGTCTGGGCGGCTGTTCACCGGAATTCTGACTGACCTTGTGTCGTGGCGTTTTGCTCTCGCTGTAATTGGCGCCATGGGATTGGCTGGTGCGGTGCTGTTCTGGCGCAGCTTGCCTCCATCCAAACACTTTCACCCGCTCTCGCTCGCGCCCCGCGTTCTGCTCTCGTCGTACCTCAATCACATTCGTGACGCCGGGCTGTTCTTGCTCTTTGCCGAAGGCTTTTTGCTGATGGGGAGCTTTGTCACCGTCTACAACTACATCAGCTATCGCTTGCTGGCCCCGCCTTACTCGCTCAGCCAGACGGCCGTCGGATCGATCTTTCTCGTCTATCTCATCGGCATCGGCAGCTCGGCCTGGGTCGGAGATCTTGGCAGCCGCCTGGGACGCTCCCGCGTTCTCTGGGTCATGTTCATGGTGATGCTCAGCGGTATCGGGTTGACGCTATTCCGTCCGCTGCCGGTTATTATTGCCGGAGTGGCACTGTTGACCTTTGGATTTTATGGCGGGCACTCGATCACAAGCAGCTGGGTAGGCCTGCGGGCAAAACAAGCGAAGGCGCAGGCATCGTCGCTGTATCTCTTCTCGTACTACATCGGTTCGAGTTTGGCCGGATTTTCTGGAGGGTTCTTCTGGAGCGCTCATGCCTGGTATGGCGTCGCGGCTTTTGTCGGCTGCATTCTCCTGCTGGCCCTCGCCATTTCACTCCGCCTGGCACAATTGCTGCCGCAGTCCGCGAATTCAGTGGCGATCCCGACGGCATAAATCCGTGCGCATGAGAGGCTCCGGCAACTTTGCCATACTGGGGCTGTCAGTCAGCGTTCTTCGCTGCGCCGCTCAATAGGCAGCCAGAGGGTTACGACCGTACCTTTGCCAAGTTGGCTCCGAACCCGGATTCGGCCGTCGTGCTTCTTCACAAGTTCACCGGTTACCCACAATCCCAATCCTGTGCCGAAAGATTCCTTTGTCGTAAAGAAGGGCTCGAAAATCTGCTTCCTGTGTTCGCGGGCGATGCCTGCGCCGGTGTCGGCAATGGTCAGGGCAATCCTGGGCCTCTGGCTGTCACTCACGACACCTGCTGCCGTGCGGAGATACAAGGTGCCTTGCGACTGCATTGCGTCGATGCTGTTGATGATGAGATTGGAGATCATCTGGCGCACCTCACCCTCGACGGCCTGGATGGGCGTCGTGCATCTGTACTGGCGTTCCACGCGCACCTTGCTGTTCTTCAGCTTGGCCTCAAACAGCTGGAGAACTTCGTCGACGATCTCGGGAAGGCTGATCGTTGTTGCGGTGCCCAGCTCACGGTAGAAGCCCAGCGTCTGCTTCACCATATGGGCGGCGCGCCTGAGTTCCCGGTCTGCGATTTCCAGGTACTGCCGGACGTCTGGAGGTAGCTCTGAACTACTGCCAATCAAAAAAAGTGCGTTGGTAACGGCTGCCAGAGGGTTGTTGACCTCGTGCGCCACGGTCGCCGCCATTCTGCCGGCCGACGCCAGTTTCTCGCTACGGATCAAAGCCTGCTCTGTTCGCTTGCGCTCGGTGATGTCAACATTTACAGAGATGGCGCCGAGGATCTCGCCCTGCAGGTTGCGTATGGGCAGAGCGCTGTTCAGGAGGGTCTTGCGGGTTCCGTCGAAGGCCTCGATTTCAATCTCTTCTCCGAGCGATGTCGTGCCTTGGAAGACAGCGCGAGCGAGTCCCCAATCATTGGGTGCAATGAGACGGTTTGTTCCTGGCCATCGAGCCTTGTATTCACGGGCGTACTGAAGTTCGACAAGCGGCACATCTGTCTCCCATATCCGGTTGGCTGCCGGATTTGCCTGGATCAGCTTGCCACTGGCATCGCACATAAAGACGGCGACAGGCAGCACATCCAGGATCGCGCGCAGTTGTTGCTCTCGCTCCTGGAGTGCAAGCTCGGCCTGCTTGCGTGCGGTGATGTCCATATTGATGCCGACCATAACTGCCGGCTTGCCATCCTCGATCGCGGAGATCTTACCTTGGCTGGCCATCCAGCGAATGGCTCCGTCCTTGCAGCGAATGCGGGCTTCAACATTCCACACGCTGTTGCTAGCGAGAGCCGCCTTGAAGCTGGCATCAATCTCACTGCGGTACTCGGGCAAAACATGTTCCATGGATCGCTCGTAACTCCACTCTGGCTGCAGGGAGTCGTAGCCGAATATCTCGTCGTGGCGAAGAGAGCGCGACATTGCGTGGGTCGCCAGGTCAAGCTCCCACTCACCCAATCCCCCAGCCTGAAGCGCAAAATCAAGCCGGTCTTTGCTCTTTTGCAACTCACCAAGCAGCGCGGCGCGCGCTTCCGCCAATTCGCGTTGCGCCCGCGCTTCGGCGACTTCCATCTCCTTGCGCAGTAGCTGTTCGTGAACGCTGCGGTTCTCGTCCTCGAACTGTTTGCGCCGGAGTGCAGCCCGCACCCGTGCTCTGACCACGTCGAAGTCGCTCGATTTCGGGATGTAATCGTCGGCGCCGGCGTTGATCGCTTCAATCATCGCCTGGCGGTCTTCCACCCCGGTCAACATGAGCAGCGGGATCTCTCGCAGAGCCAGAGAGTTCTTGATGCGCCGGCAAGTTTCCTGTCCTGAAAGGCCCGGCATCATGAGGTCGAGCAGGATGCAATCCACGCTCTGCACCGACGCCAGATCGAGTGCTTCCTCTCCTGAACGGGCCAGCACTACTTCGTAGCCTTCCAGGCGTAACTGAGATGCGAGTTCTTCAAGAAAGGCCCCGCTGTCATCCACCGCTAAAACCCTCTTGGGGCCGAGAACACTGGAACGGGAGTCGAGGGCGGAGGGTGCGCTGGCCGATCGCAACATCGCTGCCAGGCGAGCCAGCACAACGCTCAGATCCTCATCCTTGCGCACAAAGCCGTCCGCCCCGGCTTCCAGGGCGCGCACCTCCTGGCTGCGATCCTCCGAGCCGGTGAGCAACAAGCACGGAGTCCTGCGCAGAACGGTGTCTTCCCTCATGCGCCGCACCACGGTGGCGCCATCAATGCCGGGCAGCCCGTAATCGACTATCGCCGCGGCAGGCCGCTGATTCACCGCCGAGTGCAGCCCGTCTTCTCCTGTAGAGGAGGTGGTGACTTGGTAGCCAGCAGCTTCCAGCGCCGCTCGCATCTCATTCCGGAAGGTAGGGCTGTCATCAATGACCAGAATTGTGACACGATCCTCTGCCCGGAGGCGCGGCTCTCGACGGCGAATCAATTCGCGCGCGCGGGCCACCACGTAGCCGCCGTCATAGGGCTTGCCGATATACTCATCGGCGCCGGTCTTCAGCCCGTGAACGCGGTCCCGCACCTGTGCTTCTGTTGAAAGCAGCATTACCGGGATGGCAGCGGTCTCAGGGTTGGCCTTCAACTCATGCAGAAACTCCACCCCATCGCCGTCGGGAAGCAGAACATCCAGCACAGCCAGCGCAAACGAATTCCCGCTCAGAGCCGTGCGGCTCTCTGCCAGCGTTGAACAGGGCGTAACCTCAAAGCCTGCATTCTCGAATGCTTCGCTCAGGTCCATGCGAACCGTGAGACTGTCATCGACGATCAGGGCGCAAGGTTTCATCAGGCCCTCCCAAGCTTCATCTCGCCAGCCAGAGCGGCCAAGGCCGGCGCAACTTCCTCAATGGAGAGCACGCGCTGGGCCGCGCCGATACGGATTGCCTCGCCGGGCATGCCAAATACCACCGAACTGGCCTCGTTTTGCGCATAGGTCATGGCGCCGGAATGGCGTGCGGCCAACAATCCCAGAGCGCCATCCTTTCCCATTCCAGTCAGCAGGAACGCTGCAAACCCCGAGCCCATCTCCCGTGCCAGGGACTCGAAAAGTACATCGACGGAAGGACGGCAGGAATGGCGCTCCGGCTCATCGGTCAGGCGCAGTAGCCCGCCTCGCAACACCAGGTGCCGGTCTGGCGGAGCCAATATGACACCGGACTTGGGGAGCGGCTCGCCATCCTTTGCATAGCGCACGCGAATTGCGGATTGCCCATCCAACCATTCCGCCATGGCCGTGGCAAACGGTTGACCCAGGTGAATGACCACCAGAACCGGCCAGGGAAAGTTAGCTGGAAGCTCGCGCAAGATGGCAAGCACAGCCGCCGGGCCGCCAGTGGAAGCACCGATGGCAACCACCCGGGGTTGGCATGGTTCACTGCGCGGCGAAAATTCGGTTGCCGTTCCCACGTGGCGCTGAACCAGCCGGCCACGGGGATGGGTGATCACCTTGATCCGCGAGATCAGCTTGACGGTCGAGATAAAATTGCGCTCCCAGCCCTCAGGAACCGTGTTGGCATTGGGTTTCTCCAGAACGTCCAGCGCACCAGCGGCCAGCGCTTCGTAGGTCTTGAACAACTCGCCGCGGTTCGTGGAAGCCGACACAATCAGAATCGGCGTGGGGCAGTAAGCCATCACATACTCGGTAACTGCTACGCCGGTCATGATTGGCAGCATCATATCCAGCGTCATCACATCGGGCCTCAGCGATTGACACAGCTCAATGGCGCGCTGGCCATCCGGCGCCTCGGCCACCACTTCCAAGTCGGGGTCGCTCTGCAGCACCTCAACCAGGCGCTTGCGCACAGTCAACGAGTCTTCGACAACCAGAACGCGAATCTTTGCCATTTCACCCTACCAGCTGACGAATCGTCTGTAGCAATTGTGCCTGATCAAACTCACTTTTCACCACGTATGCCCTCGCCCCAGCTTCTTCACCGCGTTTCTTGTCCTGCGGTGAATTGCGGGAAGTTACCAGTATGGACGGCACCTTCGACAGATCCGGATCGAAACGAGTCCGGGTTACAAATTCAAATCCGTCCATGCCGGGCATCTCCACATCCACCACAAACAGGTCATAGCTCTGCGTGCGCGCCTTCTCCAGCGCTTCTTCGGCGGAGCTTGCCAGGTGCACTTCGTAACCGGCGGTCTCCAGAATGCTGTGTTCCAGCATCCGCGTAGTCAGGGAGTCGTCGATCACCAGCACAACCGGCGGCTGCACCGGAGCTTCCTGAGCGAAGCTTGTTTGCTTGGCGCCAGCGGCCAGGACCAGCGCGGCCGGGTCCAAAACTAGCTGAGGATTGCCTTCTGCATCCAGGGCAGCTCCCGCCACAATCGGGTCGACTCCGGCAAAGGCGGGAATCGGACGCAGGAGAACGGTTGCTGTTCCCAGAAGGCGATCAACGCCAACCGCAGCGTGTTCCGCGCCGGAGCGCACCACGACGGCGGAAAAACGCGCCGCCGTTTGCCGCGAGGCGGTCTGCCCGAGAGCCCGGGCTAGCGGCAGGAAGGGAACTGCCTTGCCATCAAAAACAATGGAGTCGCCATCCGGACTGCGCACTATATCAGTCTCCGCCAGACGCAACGTTTGCCGCACGGCGTCCAGAGGGAGAGACACGTTCAGTCCACCGCTTTCCGCCATCACGGCGTTGAGCGACAGCAACGTCACCGGGACAGAAATCTCCACCGTGCTGCCGCCGCCGGCAACGGTTCGCATCGCCACTTCAGCTTTAAGCTTACCCGCGGTTTCACGGACCACATCCAGGCCAATGCCGCGTCCGGCTACTTCGGTCACTGCGCTGCTGGTGCTGATGCCGCCTCCGCGCAACAATAGCCGAAAGACATCTTCAGAGTTCAGCTCCTCGGCGGTTGCCGCCGGTAGCAGTCCGCGAGAGACCACTGCGCGTCGCAGGGCCTGCACATCGAAGCCCCGGCCATCATCCTCACACGCAAACACCACGCGACTGCCGCTGCGGCGTACCTGTAAAGAGATTTCACCCACGGTAGGCTTGCCGCTGGCGGCACGCTCCGCCGGAGCCTCAATGCCATGGGCGACCGCATTGCGCACGATCTGCAATAGCGCGGCGCGAACCGCTGCGAGCACGTGTGCATCCAGCCGATGTTCTCCACCGGCGGTTACAAAATTCACCTGTTTCCCTAGAGTCTCCGCAGTGTTGCGCACGGTGCGCCGCAGCGGAGCAAAAACGGCACTGGCGGGTACCAGACGCAGCTGGTTTGCCGTGTCCCGAACCTGCGCCAGCTCGCGTTCCACCTGCTCCGCGCTGGACACTAGGCTACGGGATAACGGCTTGAGCATCGCCTGCAGGTCTTCTGCAATGGCGCGCCCTTTGACCAGGGAAACTGCCGCACGCTCACTTCCGGTGTCGCCGACGGGCGCAGACAGATGGCGTAACAATAAACCAGCCAGCTCCGCGGCATCTTCGACTGTGGCCAGCCTGCTCTTGAGGCCGGTCACGCGCACGCCGCTCTCTGCTACTCCCTCCAACAGCACGTCCATATCGCCAAGATCGACCCGGATGGTGTCGAAAGTTTCTTCCGCCGGAGCCGGGGTCGGGGTCGGAGTGTCCACCTGCTGCGGTGTCCGCTCGGAACCCAGTGCCGCCAACTGGCTGGCCATGCCGTCCACCAGCGAAAGCATGCCTTCAGCACGATCGCGAGGGACCTCGCCGCTTGCCTGGTAGGGAACGAGCGTATCTTCCAACTGGTGCGCCAGACCGGCAATCCCCGCCTGCTTTACCACATGCGCGGCGCCCTTTAACGTGTGCGCCAAACGTAACATTTGGCCAACTAATTCCTTGCCTGAGGCCCCTTGCTCCAGATCAAGCACACCACGGCTGAGCTGCTCAACAATCTCCTTGGCTTCAATCCGGAAATACCGATAGGGGTCTTTTGACATCAGCGCGCACCGTCTACCTGCGTCCGGATCAGCAGACTGAGATTGCGCGACAAGGTCGCCAACTGCGACGCGGTTTGCAATGCCTGGGCCGTGCTCGCTTCGGCTTCCTTGCTGACTTGCGCAACGTTGGTAACTGCCGAATTCACCTGTTCAACGGCCGTGGTCTGCTGCTTGGTGCTCAGTTCAATCTCTCGCGCCGCTTCCGACGTTGTGCCGAGCATGAGGGTGATGTGGTGGAGGGAGTTCGTTACTTCGCTGAATGAACGGGTGCCCAGGTCTACTGCCTTGGTGCCGCCTTCCGTCGCCATCACGGTGGAGTTGACCGCCGCGCGAATCTCTTCGATCAGGCTCCGGATGTCTTTGGTGGAACCGCCGACCCGGTCGGCGAGTTTTCGAATTTCATCTGCCACCACCGCGAAGCGCCTGCCGTTTTCGCCTGCCCCCGCGGCTTCAATCGTGGCGTTGATGGCTAGGATATTGGTCTGGTCCGCCAGCTCGTTGATGATGTCCACGATGCTGCCGATCTGCTGTGATTTCCTTCCAAGATCGAGCGTGTGATTGACGATGAGATCGACCTGCTTCTTGATGCCGGCCACTGAATCATGCGCGACCTGCACTGTTTTGTCGCCTGCGTCAGCCGCGTTTGCCGTCTCGGTCGTAATGCTCGCCACACGCTGTGCGCTCTCCGCAATCTGGCGCGAAGTAGCAAGCAGTTCATTGATGGTGGTGGTGATTTCGCTGAGCGCCGTTGCCTGCTCTCGCGTGCCGGTAGCTTGCTGAGTTGCGGTGGTCTGTAGTTCAGCCGACGAACTGGAAACCTCCTGTACGGCCGAACCGATCTGGCGGGAAAGTATTCTGGCGAAGAACCATGCCAGGAGGAATCCAAGCACAACCACTAAACCGGCGATGCCCAGCACCAGCCTGGTAGCTGAGGCTGCCGCAGCGCTCGACGCATTGCGTCCGTCGTTCAGCAGCTTTTCTTCCCACGCAGCAAAATCGTCCACCCGCGAGTAGAGGCGCTCGACCATGGGAATCACTTCGACACGCATAAAGTGAACAACTTCCGCATTCGAAGCATTCGCCTGCCGCATCGCATTAGCCTTGTCCACCAGCACTTGGTGCTGTGCCTCAATCTCCTGGACATCGTGGATCATGGCCTTGCCTTCAGGCGTATAAACGTTCGGCTTCATGTGTTCCAATGTCCGGAAGAAAAGCTCCCGCGCCTCATTCTCCTGTTCCAGATACCGTGGTTCTCCGGAAAGCATGTAGCCGCGCACTGCCGCTGCTTTCCGTGCGGCTGCGGTCTGCAACTTGGCGGCGTCGATCAGGTCCTGCGCGTTCACTGCGATAACGCGGTCCTTGGTAGTCACCACGCGATTGAGTGCATAAACGGAAATAGCCGCCATAATCACGGCCAGGAGCGCAGTAGCGGCGAATCCCAATGCAAGTTTTTGTCCGAAGGTCAACCTCTGGTCCATCGCGGTTCTCCCTATTTCTTACTTCCGGCGTTCACTCGCGCCCCGAGCCTTGATGTGCTCTACCAATGCAGAGATGCTGATGAGTCCCCTGGAACTCGTGCCCACGCATACAGTTGCATTGACGTAGCGGTGGCCGAGGTCTTCCTTGCGCATAAAGATTGCAGTTTTTGGTGCCTCGAACAGCCGCTCCATCGATTCAATGGCGAGAGCAATGGGACTTTGTCTTTCGCCGCAGAAGACCAGCCAATGCACTTGACCGTTCTCCGAATTGAATCCAAGCAACCTGGCCAAGCTAAACACAGGAACAACAATTCCACGAACTCCAGTGAGGCCGAGCAATTCCGGAACCCGGCTCGGCACTGGCACAATCTCTTCCTTCTTCACTGCCAGCCCCAGGATTTCACGCACGCGCAATGCGAACGGCTCACCTTCCAGGGTGATTGCGAGCATCGGCTCCGGCTCTGTCACCTGCTCAGGCGGTGCAAGGGCAAACGACTCGTCAAAGAGCCTGCGCATCTCCTCGACCTTACCTTCGAGCTTTAAAGCGGCCATGTTCATGCGTGCCCTCTGCATCCCTGCAACTCTCTGCGGCACAACTCAACCAGGGCTTCGCGGCTGAACCCTCCGCCATACACAAGAACGCGGAGCGCATCTTCCCGCGACAGCAGCAGCGATGCTTGGCCTAATTCTTGCATGGCCAACTCCAATTCGCCACTACGCTTGGCCAGCAGACCAAGATGCAGATGCGGCATGGCGAACGACGGGTCCAGGTAGATCGCGGTCAGGTCGTGTTCCATGGCTTTCTGGCGCTCATTCGCCTGCTCACGGCAAAGGGCCATCACGTAATAGGCGCCAGCGTTCAGTTCATCCATTTTCAAAACTGACGAGCATACGTCCTCGGCCTTTGCCAGATCGCCGCGATTCGCCAGCAGGGCGGCTCGCAGCACCTGCACATCGGGGCTGGTCTGAGCTTCGGCCGGTAGCCTGTCGAGCACCTGCAACGCCTGCTCAAAGCGTTCCTCCTGGAGCAGTTTCATCGCGCCGCTTAAATCGGCGGGGGCACGATTCGCTTTCACTGGCTTTGCCTCACGCGAACGCTTCGGAGTGCGAGTCAGCTCTCTTACGCGCTCCGTGGCCTGCCGTATGGAGTTTGCCCAATCGCTCCCAATCTCCATTGGTGGCATCTCGGCGTCGTCCACGGGGCGGCTGGATTCCGGCGCAGGCGTGAATACGTCCAAGTGATTGTTTACCGCTCTGGAGTTGCCTGTCCGGAGCTGATAGTAGAACGTTTCGTGAGTATGGCAGAGATGGAAATCATGCGAGACGCCTCGCAAGGTCTCCGCCGGACCCATGAGAAGATAGCCACCTGGTGCCAGCGATCTGGCCATACGCGCCACAACTGCTCGCCCCGCTTCAGGAGAAAGATACATGAACGCGTTGCGGAAGAAGATCGCGTCATAGGTTTTGGGCTTCCAGAACGGAGCCTGCGGGTCCATCAGGTTGCCTTCCTCAAGCGAAACCATTTCGCGAATCGAGTCGTTGAGTTGGAAGTCGCGTCCTTGTGGACGGAACCAGCGTTCCTTGACCGTTGGGTCGATCTCGCGCATCGACCAAGCCGTATAACGGCCCTTCTTACCCTTGGCTATCGCTGCCGGGTTCACGTCGATGCCGCAGATATTGACCTGCCAGCCTGCAAGGTTCACCCGGCCCCGCATTAACATGGCAATGGTGTATGGCTCTTCGCCCGACGCACAACCTGCGGATAGAATATTGAGCTGCCGGGTGGCGCTCTGCGCTCGGATTCGCTCCGGCAGCACGACCTCTTCCAGCACGCGAAAATGATCCGGAATGCGAAAGAAGTAGGTTTCCGGAATCGTCAGATGACCGACTACCGCGCGAAGTTCCGGCAGAGAGGTTCCGAGCAGGCAAAGGTAGTTCTGAACATCGGGGCTGTCGGTCGCCTCGATTCGGCGGCGCAGCACGTCCGCTAATTCATCGCGTTTGGATTCGTCAAACTGCAGACCTAGCCGCTGTGCTACCGTGGCCCGAAAGCTTGCGAGTTCCGCCGGTTCAAAGGCCTGCTTCACCGCGTGTCCCTCGATGCAGCGAGCGTTTGCCAAACGGAGTCGGGCACCAGACGGGCCGTGTTCAGCGTGACCAGAAATTCCGCGTCCAGCGTGCCCAGTGCCTGCAGGAACTCGGTTCGAGCACTCTGGAGCAGTGGAGGCAGGCTGCCGAATACCTGCTCATCCAGGTCGGCAACGCCGGCAATGCTTTGCACCGCCAGAGCAATGCAGCGTTGCCCCACGCGAAGCGTAACGAACCGGGTCAGCGGCGCGCCATGATGATCGCCCTGAAACAGCGCCGGTAGCCGTACTACGGGCACGGCGGTGCCGCGGATGCAGGCCATCCCCAGAATGAAGCCGGGAGCATTGGCCAGCGGCTCCACTGGCAACGGGCGCATGGTTTCAATCACCTCAGCCAAGGGGAGAGCGCACAGCACACCTGCAACACGCACCAGAAGCGACGGATTCGCACGGGGTTGGTTCATAGTGAATCGCTGCTCAGCCTTCCCAACGCGCCTGGGAGACAAATTCCGAAGTTGAAACTACAACTCGGAACCCGTCAGTATAACCTGAGCCACCGCCTGCGGTTTGCCGTCCGGTTCACCTTTTAGAACTGAAACAGCGCATCATAAGGCGATTGAAGAGCCATGAACGCTGCGTAATGGGTAAGGAACCACGCCGCCGATAAAATCGCAAGCGGCACGCAAAGCCTCACCTCATGCTTTCTTGGTGCTAGTTTGTACCGGCCCACGAATGCCGCCGCCGCAATGGACATCATGGTGAGCGCATCAAGATAGTAATAGTAGTAAGTGTCGCGTGGGATAACTGCCCATTGCAGTAAGAACACCGCTCCCGCCAAACCCACAATCTCCCCCTTCCGGGCCAAGGCGACCAAGGCGATGATTCCCACCACGGTTATCAGAGGGTTGGCAAGCATATGGTTCAGTCCGTTTTCCGGGATGGTGCGGACAAGCCAGTGATACCAGTTGTCCTTGAGAGTTGGTACGGCAGCGTAGTGCACATGGAAGTGCAGCATGTACTCCTGGGCTCGTATGAGCCTCACAGGATGCAACCCCACCAGTGGAAGCCATGCCAGTGTGTACGAGCACACGCTGGAGACCGAAATTTTGATCGCCGCCAAGACTCCATCGCTGCACAACGCATACACCGCCACAAGCAGCAGAGCAAACAACGCGTTCCATCGGCAAGCCGCGGCAAGTCCGAGAGCAGCCCCAGACATCCAGAATCTGCGCTCTGTCAGCAGATATAATCCGATCACCGTAAACGTCAATTCAAAGATGGACAGCATTGCGATGCGCGACATTACAAACCAGAAGCCGTTAGTAGCAATCAGCACAACCGCCGTCCATGCAACGTGCCTGCCCAGCTTCCACATCCACAAGAACGCAACCGACAGGAGCAATGATCCAAACACTGCCGGCATCACTCGCCAACCTACCGGGTTGTCGCCTGCCATCATCATGCCCGCGCCGATCAGGTACTTTCCCAGCGGCGGGTGCTCCGCGTTCGTATCTCCCTGACCGTGATAGATAGATTGGGCTGCGTCCGTGTAATGCCATTCGTCGAAGATCCTGATTCCGGGGCTGGAGATATTGAACAGCAGAAAAGCCATGGACATGAGGAACACAACCACGACTTCTTTTGCTCTTGTGCGGCGGCCTTCAGGATGCGGGCCGGAGATACCGCTCACCGAACGGCGCTCTTCTTCCTGGCTTTCCTCCAACACTACTGCGTCTCTCACGTAGGCCCTCGGCGCGGAACTTTCTGGCTGAGCTTGCAGGGTACACCATCGTCTTCCGAGTAGCTATAAGGGAAAAGGATGCATCCAACACCAGAGGTGGCTGATGGCAGATTCGCATTCGGATGCATTGGTACTCTTCGGCGTGACCGGGGATCTCGCGCACAAAATGATCTTCCCGGCGCTCTATGCAATGGTCAAACGAGGTACCCTCAAGGTCCCGGTAATCGGCGTCGCCTTTCCCAAGTTGACTCTCGCGCGTCTGCACAAACGCATTACGGACAGCATTAAGCGATCGACCGTCGGATTGGACGACCCACATGCGCTCCAGCAGCTTTTGTCCCTCTTTCGCTACGTCAGCGGAGACTACAAAGCTCCACGCACCTTCGCAGCGATTAAAGATGCATTGGGAGGCGCTCAACGTCCGGCGCACTACCTTGCCATACCGCCCTCGCTCTTTGAGACGGTGATCCAGGGGCTCGGTGCCGCGAAGTTATCCGAGCATGCGCGGGTCATTGTCGAAAAACCATTCGGACGCGACCTCGAATCCGCCCGGCAGTTGAATCGCGTCGCGCGCGCGGTTTTTGCGGAGGATTGCATCTTCCGCATCGATCACTTCCTCGGGAAGGAGGCGATCATGAACATCCTCTATTTCCGCTTCGCCAATTCCTTCCTGGAGCCGATCTGGAACCGCAACTACGTGGCCAGCGTCCAGATCACCCTCTCCGAAGATTTCGGTGTTGAGAATCGCGGAGCGTTCTACGAAACCGCTGGCTGTCTGCGTGACGTGGTTGAGAATCACCTCTTCCAAATTGTCGCGCTGCTTGCCATGGAGCCGCCTGCCACCAGGCACTATGGCGCCGTGCACGGCGAGAAAGCCAAGGTCTTCGATGCCATGCGGCCTTTGAAACCTGGCGACCTGGTGCGCGGTCAGTATGCCGGATACCGCAGGGAGCCGGACGTGGCGAAGAACTCCGACGTCGAGACTTTTTGCGCCCTGCGGCTTTTCATTGACTCATGGCGTTGGAATGGTGTGCCCTGGTATCTGCGCTCCGGCAAATACCTGCCCACCACCGCGAGCGAAGTCCAGGTGGAACTGAAGCCGCCGCCGCAGAGACTTTTCGCCGATTCAGATCCAACCGCCGGACCGGCCAACTACCTGCGCTTCCGGCTTTCCCCCTTCGCGGCCATCGCTCTTGCCGCACGCGTCAAACTTGCAGGGAAGGAATATGTCGGCGAGCAGCGCGAACTCTATCTCTCGGAAGAACAGTCAGGCGAGGAATCGCCATACGAGCGGCTGTTGAGTGCTGCCATGGTGGGTGATGGTGCGCTCTTCGCTCGTGAAGACGCGGTTGAAGCTGCCTGGGCCGTGGTTGACCCAGTTCTAAAGAATCATCACCGGGTTCTCCCCTATAAGCGCGGCAGCTGGGGGCCGAAGGAAGCCGATGCAATCATCAATAGCCACGGCCGTTGGCACAATCCTGGCCCCTAGAATACCGGTGCAGAATCAAAGCCGAGGAGAGGCGATGCCCGCGCGGGCAGGGGTGTTCATGGAGTCTCGGCCCTCCCCAATACTTCACGCACCTTGTTGGCAAGCGCACTCAGGCTGAAAGGCTTCTGCAGAAAATTCGCGCCTTGTTCGCCAACAACGCGGCGCACGGCGTCGTCATCCATATACCCGGAAATGTAAAGGGTCTTGAGCTCAGGGTGCAGCTTCTCCAGTGCTTGCGCCAGCTCTCTGCCGTTCATCTTCGGCATGATCATGTCAGTGATAAGCAACTCGATGTGCCCCGGGTGTTGCGCCGCTACGGCGAGTGCCTGCTCGCCTGAGTTGCCGGAGAACACCACGTATCCTAAGCCGCGGAGATACTCGCATACCGCCTCTCGCAAGTCGTCCTCGTCTTCCGCGATCAAAAGAGTCCTACTGCCGTGCTTTGCTTCGCGCTTTGTTGGAGCGGCGGCAGCGTGCGCACCGTTTACCCTGGGCAGACAGATCGTGATGCAGGTCCCGTGTCCAGCTTCGCTATCGACCCAGACGTAGCCGCCACTCTGTTTCACAATCCCGAAGACGGTAGGAAGTCCCAATCCAGTTCCTTTGCCGCGCTCCTTGGTTGTAAAGAAGGGTTCAAAGATGTGCTCCTGCACATCTTTGCTCATGCCCGTCCCGGTATCGGCCGTTGAAAGCAACACGTACTCCCCAAACTTCACGTACGGATACTTACCGAGGGAACTTTCATCCATCGTGAAGTTCTTGGTTTCAAGAGTCAGAGTGCCGCCTTCCGGCATAGCATCGCGCGCATTGACACAAAGGTTCACCAGTGCCTGGGTGATCTGGTTCGGATCGGCCCTCACCGTCCCCAACGATTCCGAGAGATGTGCGCGCAGCTCAATGTGTTCGCCGATGAGTCTCCGCAGTATTTGCACTACTCCATTTACCACGGAATTCAGGTCGAGCACGGTTGGGGAAAGAACCTGCCTGCTGCTGAAAGCCAGCAACTGTTTGGTGAGGTTGGCGCCGCGCGCTACGGCTTTCAGAATATGTTCAACACAGCCTTGCAGACCGCCGGCGGCGCCTTCCTGGAGCAGTTCCGTGTAGCTTTGTACGACCATGAGTATGTTATTGAAGTCATGAGCCATGCCGCCCGCGAGGCGGCCCACCGCCTCGAACTTCTGGAAGTGGCGCAACTGAAGTTCCAGGGCGTGTAGTTCCTGTTCCCTTTGCCTCTGCTGGGTAATGTCCATGACAACTCCTGCCGTACGCACCGCTCTGCCGGAGTCATCTCGAATTGCGTCGCCTTGTACCCGTAGCCAGCGGATGTTCCCATCCGGATGGCTGATCCGATACTCGTGGTTTGTGTGTTCTTCGACGTGCCGTTGGAAGCCTTCACGATCTTCCGGGAGCACAAAACTCAGCAATCGCTCAAACGTCATGGTTTCTTCGGGTGCGATCCCGAACATCGCCCGGGTGCGCTCATCCCAGAAGACTTCTCCGGTGAGCAGGTTCCGGCTCCAGCAGCCGAGCTTCGCCGCATCCATGGCAGAAACCAATTGTCGCTGGCTTTCACTGAGCATCCGATTGCTCTCGCCCAGCTCTAACGTCCGCGCAGTGGCCTGCTCTTCAAGAAGCTTTTTCTCCGCTATCAGCTTCCGCATTCGGAGCTGGCATAGCGCGCCTCCCAGTACCGCGCCCGCGATCAGGCAGACCGTTGCCAACCACCAGCTTTGCCAATGGGGTAGCCAAGGAGTAAACAATAGCACCGCACAAAACACAGACGTTCGCATCTGTGCTGCTGGATTCATGCCCCGTAGAGTACCTCTACATTCCTCATTTGCAAGCGTTTTCTTTCGCCCGGGTAGGACTATCTGCTCGCCCAGCCCCTGGAAAGCAAACTTTGTCATGCCGCCTTTCGTGTAGCATCCTTTAGTAGTAATGCAGGGGTCGCAGCCCGCGGTTAAAGGACTATGAATAGGTCATCATGCGCCAACAGGTTGTCGTCCGATGCAGGGACTTACGCAAGACATACGAAGGTAAGGTAGAGGCAGTTCGTGGCCTCGACCTCACCATCTACGCCGGGCAGTGCTACGGCCTGCTGGGTCCGAATGGCGCGGGTAAAACCACCACCATCGAAATCCTCGAGGGTCTGCTCCAAGCCACCTCCGGCAAGGTTGAGATTCTTGGCCGTAACTGGCGCCAGCACCCTGCGGAGTTGCGTGAAATGATCGGGGTCTCGTTGCAGGAGACGCGGCTGGCAGAAAAACTCTCCGTACGCGAGACGCTCTATCTCTTCAGTGGCTTCTATCGCCAGTCCCGCCCAGTGGATAGCGTGCTGCAGGAGCTGGCGTTGACGGAAAAGGCTGATGCCTGGACCGGCAAGCTCTCCGGCGGGCAGAAGCAGCGCCTGGCCATTGCCACCGCGCTCGTTGGCAACCCGCGCATCTTGTTCCTCGATGAGCCCACCACCGGACTCGACCCACAAAGCCGCCGTCAGGTCTGGGAGATTGTGCGACGTTTCCAGTCCGAAGGCGGTACGGTGCTGATCACCACTCACTACATGGACGAAGCCGAGCGCCTCTGCGACTACATTTCCATCGTCGATCAGGGCAAGGTAATCGCCGCTGGAACTCCCGCGGAACTGATCTCCGGAGTCGGCGGTCACCACAAGGTGGAGTTCGCGCTGGACCCCGGAAATTCCGTCTCCAACGAGCTATGGCGAGGCCTTCCGGGGGTTGCCGCAGTGCAGAGCGACGACGGTGTCACGGCGCTCACCGTCGATGAGCCGCATCGCACCATCCCCGCCTTGCTGGCACTGGTGGAGCAGAACGGCTGGCGTCTCAGCCAGTTGACTACGCGCCAATCAAGCCTGGAAGACGTCTTCGTCCAACTCACCGGAAGGCATCTGCGAGAGGATTAGCATGACCCCGCTTGAAGTGAATGCAGAGCAAGAAATCATCGTACACGGACGCTGGACCGGCTATCGCAGGCTGCTGCTGGTGCGTCTCAAGGAGATATCCCGCGAGCCTGAAGTCATCTTCTGGATCTTCATGTTTCCCCTCCTGCTCGCGCTCGGCCTCGGCGTAGCCTTCCGCGACAAGCCGCCCGACGCAGTCAGGGTGGTCATCGCGCAGCAGCCAGGCTCAGAACGTATTGCCGATCTTTTGCACCACGCGCCTGACGTTCCCGCCCTGATCGTCGAGGTGCAGCCGCCCGCGCAGGCGGCGCTCAACTTTCGGCTGGGCAAGTTCGACGTGGAGCTTCTTCCGCAGCAAAACGCAGTGGAGTATGTTTACGATCCTGCTCGCCCGGAAAGCGTGCTGGCGCGCAGTCTGGCCGATCATGCTCTGCAGGCGGCGGCAGGCACCAAGCCCGCGGTTGCCACCCTCACGCGAGTCAACCGTGAACCCGGTAGCCGCTATATCGATTTCCTTATTCCCGGATTGCTCGGCATGAACCTCATGGGCTCGGGAATGTGGGGCATTGGCTTCGCCCTGGTTGAGATGCGCCAGCGCAAATTGCTCAAGCGTTACGTGGCCACTCCCATGCGGCGCACTGACTTTCTACTTGCCCTCGCCACCAGCCGCCTCATCCTGATGATCACCGAAGTGGCTCTCATGCTCGGCTTTGGCGTTTTCGCATTTCACATGAGGATCGCCGGTTCGTGGGCCGCCATTACGCTGGTGAGCTGTCTGGGTGCGCTCTGCTTCGCCGCTCTGGGCCTGCTCACTGCCAGCCGCGCGCAAAAAATAGAAACCGCCAGCGGCATTATGAACGTGGTGATGATGCCCATGTGGGTTTTCTCCGGCATCTTCTTTTCCTATCAGCGTTTTCCTGCCGTGGTGATTCCGTTCATCAAGCTCCTGCCGCTTACCGCGCTCAATGATGCTCTACGCGGCGTCATTCTGGAAGGCAGTTCGCTTCCATCCCTGGCCGCGCCGCTTGCTGTCATCTGCTTTTGGGGTGCGATCTCGTTCTTCTTCGCGGTGCGCTTCTTTCGCTGGACATAGAAGCCTGTCGCGCCGGCTCTTGCGCTGCGTGGCCTTCTTCCGCGCGCTGCGAATTCTTCAGTGGAAGAAACACGGAGCAACCGCTTTACTCATGCGATCCTTCGCTCCTGGCTGCGCCGTTCCACGGGTAGCCAGACGGTCACCACCGTACCCCGGCCCTTGCGGCTTTTCAGTCTTACCTTGCCTTCATTTTTCTTGACCAGCTCGCCGCTTACCCACAGCCCCAGTCCCGTGCCAATCGACTGCTTCGTTGTGAAGAACGGCTCAAACAGCCGGTTCATATCTTTCTCCGCTATGCCCTCGCCATCGTCGGCAATGGTCATGCGAACCATGCGGCGGTTGCCTTGCAAAGTCTGCGGACCCAGCAGCCGCACATACAAGTTGCCGTTCTTCGGAAGCGCGTCGATGCTGTTGGCGATCAGGTTGGATGCGATTTGCTGAATCTCGGTCTCAAACGCACGTACACCCACGCCGCTGCGGTAGCTGCGATGCAGTGACACATGCAGATTTCGCAGCTTCGGTGCGTAAAGCTCCAGCACGTGGTCGAGGACCTCGGCAAGGTCCACCGTCGTCGGATTTCCGGCCTCCCGGCTGAATCCGAGCGTTTGGTTAAGAATGTGCGCGGCCCGGTCCACCTCCCGTTCTGCAAGAGCCAGGTTGCTTCCCACGCTCTCCGGCAGCGCAGGGTCGGTTCTCACCAGGAACAGCGCATTCATTGCAGCCGCCAGTGGATTGTTGATCTCGTGGGCAATCGTCGCCGCCATCCGTCCCACCGACGCCAGTTTCTCGCTCCGGATCAGGGCTTGCTCAGCCCGCTTGCGATCGGTGATATCCCGGTTCGTTTCTAAAATCCGTTCCACGCCGTCGGAACCGGTAATGAGCTGGTGCCGGGTTGCAACCGTCACCTCGCGTCCTTGCTTGGTGGTGTGGCATAGCTCGCCTTCCCAGCTTCCGTACTCGCGTAGCCCTGCCTCAATCTCCGGCCACGGTACGCGATGAATCGTTCTGAGCAGTTCGCGCGATGAGCGGCCCAGCGCCTCCCGCTCGCTGTATCCATAGAGCTGCTCCGCACCGTGATTCCAGCTCTCGATTCCGCCTCCGAGCCGCCAAACAATAATGGCGTCAAAGGAAAGCCGCAGCATCTCGGCCTGTCGTTTCAATGTCTCTTCCACCTGCTTGCGCGCAGAGATGTCTTCTTTCACCGCGACGAAGTAGCCGGTAGTGCCATCGTCTGAGCTGACAGGTGTAATCGTCATCTCCTCGACGTAAAGGCTCCCATCCTTGCGGCGATTGATCAGTTCCCCGCGCCACACCGAGCCGGAAACAATGGTGTTCCACATTTCTTTGTAGAACTGCTCGTCATGCTTGCCCGACTTCATGATTCGCGGGTTCTGGCCAATTGCCTCGCTAGCACTGTAGCCGGTCATCTTTGTGAACGCCGAATTCACCCACTGAACCGCGCCTTCCCGATTGGTGATCACGATGGAATTCGCTGCTGAGTTCAACGCCGCACCCTGCAGCCGCAATATCGATCTCGCCTCGCGGCTCTGCCGCCGTATCTGTGCCTCGTGTATCTCTCGCTCAACAATTGGAAGCAGCCGTAGGAGGTTTTTCTTACGCAGGTAGTCATGGGCTCCGGCCCTCATCAGGGCGACCGCCTGCTCGTCGCTGATCCTGTCAGAAAGGATGATGAACGGAATATCGCGCCCACTCTGTTGCAGCACCTTCAGTGCCGCCATCGCATCAAAGCCAGGAACCGCGTGGCCCGCCAGGATGATGTCCCAATCCCGGCTCGCAAGCGCCTCCTGCATCGCTGCCGCGTCGGTGACCCGCTCTGCGGCAACCTGCCGCCCGCCTTCGGTCAATTGGAGTTCTATGCGTTCGGCGTCCGCCGCCGAATCCTCAACCATCAGCACGCGCAGCAACTCTTCATTTCTGCCAGCGGGATTCATCGGTGTAGTTTGAGCAGCCATAAACGCCTGCGCCGTTCTTTGCTTGACGAATCGCGCTGCCTCATCAGCAACACTCATCCGGCCAATGGGGCCTACCATTCCATTCAGCTTCTATATAAGATGCCTCCATCTCACGAATCATTTCGCGCCCGGTGCAAGTAATTCGGCGCGTCCTCCTTGGCGCGCTTCTATCCTCTGCAGGGTCAGAAAATTGTTACGCGGCTCCCAGGCTCACCTGCCCCGGAGTTGTTCTTGCTTCTCTATGACTCTGCGCATTTATGATGAGAGACATGCAGCCATTGGACGAACGCTATTCTCGACAAATTCTCTTTCCCGCAATTGGCCAGGAGGGGCAGCGGAAACTGGCCGCCTCGCGCATTGTCATTGTTGGCTGCGGAGCCACCGGCTCGGTCCTCAGTTCGCTGCTGGTGCGTGCCGGAGTGGGCTATGTGCGCATCGTTGACCGCGACTACATTGAACCCAGCAACCTGCAGCGTCAGGTTCTCTTCGATGAGCGCGATGCCGCCGAATCGCTACCCAAGGCCATCGCCGCGAGCCGCAAGCTTCAGCAGATCAACTCCAGTGTGACCGTGGAGCCGCACGTCGAAGACCTTACCCCCGACAACTGTGAAGAGCTGCTCGAAGCCACCGATCTCATCCTCGACGGCACCGACAACTTCGAGACTCGCTACCTGCTCAACGACTACGCCGTCCGCGAACGCCGTCCCTGGATCTACACTGCCGCCGTCGGCAGCTACGGCGTCACCATGAATGTAGTTCCGGATGAAACTGCCTGCCTCGCCTGCGTCTTTCCTCATCCGCCTACAGGCGCAACCGAAACCTGCGATACCGGCGGCATTTTGAACTCCGCCGTCAACCTGATTGGTTCCGTCGCCGTCACCGAGGCCATGAAGTGGCTGGTCGGTGCCCGCGCTTCCATGCGCCGCACCCTGCTCTCCTTTGACGCCTGGTACAACGACCACTCCGAGATTCGCGCCGATCAGCCGAGTGCCAATTGCAGCGTCTGCCGCGAGCGCCAGTTTCCCTATCTCGCCGGACGCGCCCACCCCCACATCTCGCTCTGCGGACGCAACTCCGTGCAGATCCACGAACGCCACCGTCCCATTCACTTTGCCGAGTTGGAAGCACGCCTGGCTCCGCACGGCGAGGTGCGTTACACCGAGTATGTGTTGAAGTTTCTGCGCGCGCCCTTCGAACTCACCCTCTTTCCCGATGGCCGCGCCATCATCAAGGGAACCACTGACACCGGAATCGCGCGCAGCTTCTACGCACGCTTCATCGGTTCATAATAACGACTCCTGGCAACGTAAAAAGCCGCCATCTCAGGCGGCTTTTTACATGCAATGCAGAGGTGGCACGTGAGCTAAGAGGGCAACGCCTCCACCTGATCAGGAACCACTTCCAGGGGCTGATTCATAGTGTCTGTCTCCGCGTCCTTAGCCGGAACAAGGCTCATCAAGGTTCTCACCGCTTCGGCCGCCGAGTAGCTCTCCTTGCCCTGAACGAATTGCAGTATGCACTCCAGGTCGTCGCCCGTAGTGATCCCGCCCGGCTCTTCGCCGCCGTCCTTTCGAATCTGCTGCAAGCCGATGTCGGCCAGCAGGAAGTTGCAAAGGCACTTGCGGCCCTTTGTCTCCTCAAAGACGCCGCCCTTGGCGACATAAGTATTTTCCGGTTCAGAGGGGCAGCGATAGGCAATTGTGCCCTTATCGGTGCGGTAGGATTCGCGCAGAATCCCGATGTCGCAAACCCGTTTGCGCCCGCTATATACCTCGGGCTCGGAAATCGTACCCTCAAGCTGCGCCGACTTGAATGGGAAACCCGTGGGCGAGGAAAGCGGGTCGGTGAACACCGAACTTTCTCCGCGCTTGATCTTTGCGATCAGCCCGCTCTTGAAATCCTCTCGCAAGGCCGATTCCTCGCAGAAGCAGAATGCCGTGCCCACCTGCACTCCTGCCGCGCCCAGTTCCAGGGCCTCTGCAATCTTTTCCGCCGTACCATATCCACCAGCAAGCCAGAAAGGCAGCCCGATCTGGCGAATCTTGTCCAAATCCACGCGGTCGCGCTCGCCATATACGGCTTCGCCCTTTTCGCTCAGCACCAGCTGTCCGCGCGGCGGAGCGTTGTGCCCACCCGCCGTCGGTCCTTCAATCACAAACCCGTCCACCTTACCGTTGGAGCGGCGAACCATGGTCGTGGCCAGTGTGTTCGAGGAGATGATCGCCAAAAACTTGGGCCGTTCCAGCGGCGGCATCGGCTGGCCAAACACGTCTTGCGGATCAAACCGCATCAGGCAATCGTCTTCCGGCTTCGCCCCGGTGACGTTGAGCGGATAGCTGGCAGCCTCGCCCCGGGCAAACGCGTCCAGCGCCCCAGGAACTTTCAGTGGAATTCCCGCGCCCATCAGAATGTATCCGGCTCCGGCCAGCATCGAGCCATAAAGCGAAGCCAGCAGCGGGTGCTGCAGCTTCTCCATGCAGTTGACGCCCACCGGATTCGAGTGGCCTTCACGCGCCAGCGCAACCTCAACAAAATTGGCGACCACAATCAGTTCCGTAGCTTCGCGCGAGTTGACTCGGGCCAGCATCGGCACCAGCTTGTAGGGCGAGCCTGCGGGCCGGCCTCCGGCCACGTAGTGCCTATCCAGGACGCGCTCAGCCATGGCAGGGAAGGGAAACATCGCCAACCCGCGGCGCATGTGGCCGCCCGGATCGCCGTCCTGCAACCTGCGGGAAAAAATCGTGTCCAATGCCGTGCTGGATACAACGCCCAGTTGCCCGGTGAGGGAAACCGCTCGCGCCAGCCGCCAATCGGAGACGCCCGCGCCCATTCCGCCCTGAATAAGTACAGGATGCTGACTCATTCTGCAATTGTGTCAGGCATCGCGACAGGGGTAAGTCATAGTTTTGTATTACTTGATAGTTTTGTATTACTTGGAGGGGAACTCGTCGTCCCAGCGTCCTGCCGGGAACGCCTTCCAGCCGTCACAAACGAGTCCCCACGCGAGAGATCGTTACTCCTTAATGGCGTGGGTGCCATGAGTGATGGCCGCACCGGCCCTCAGTGCTGCGGCAACCGTTACGACCTCGGAGATCTCCTGGTCCGTCGCCCCAGCCTCTCGCGCCTTGTCCGCGTGAATCTGGATGCAGTACGGGCACTGGGTTGTAAACGCCACAGCCAACGCCATCAATTCCTTGTACTTGCCCGGAATGGCTCCCGGAGCCATAGCTGCTTTGTCAAAGGCCCAGAACGCCTTCATTGCCTCCGGCGCACCGGCCTCTATGGTTTTCAGCTTCTTCAGATTCTTCATGTCGTACATGGCCAACCCTCCTGACGGTAAAAGGAGCAGAGGACTGCGCCCCTGCTCCCGCTTTGTGTACCTGTTTTACTCGTAAACCTAGACGAACATATCGTCGCCGGGGACTACCTTGGCGCGTCGAACCTTGCGGCCGCCCACAAACTCGCCAACGCCCGCCGCCAGGCCTTCCAGCAATGCCGATACCTTTCGCATCGGTGAGGTCACCGTATGCTGTATCGCCTCTGCTGCAATGTCCACGCGCTCCATGGTGCGCGAAGCCAGCAACCCGGCGTTGCCTGCCTGGGTCCGCGCAATGCCCACAATTTCGGTGACTGCCTCGTCGATCTTGCCGGCCTGCGCCCGCACCAGATCCGAGGTTTCGCTCAGGTTCGTTACCACATTCTGGAGCTTCGGCGTGCTCTCGTCCACCAGTCCGCGCACCTTCTCCACCAGCGGCAACACCTGCTCGTTCACCTTTGTCTGGAGCGCATCCACGCGCTTGCCCATCTGGCGCACGGATATGTACATTCCCAGCAGGATCAACATCTGCAGCACAACTGCGACCGAAGTCACCGCGACGAACGCGATGAGTAAGCCTGTCTCCGTCATATTGGCCTGTCCATTCGCCCAGCTTGCGGGCGAATTCTTCGAAGATTACGGCTTGGGTGTACCGGGCTCCGGCGTTGGTTCTCCAGTCGCATCCCGATACGCCTGGCGGCCGGCTTCAAAGGCCGACTTGATGTTTTCCTTCTGCTGCGAGATTACGTCCTTACTGCGGTCGGCCCATTGCTGTGCCTGGTCCTTATACTTACGCGCGCGCTCCTGCACCAGATCGCGGCCCTCTTCGGCAGCCGTCAGAATCGACTCGCGAGTTTCCTTGCCAGCCTTGGGGGCATACAGTACGCCCACTGCCGCGCCAATGCCCAGTCCTGCCAGGAACCATAAAATACCGCCACCACTGCAGCTGCAGCTTTCATCAGCCATAAAAACGCCTCCTCGAAACACCTTACGGCCAGCATGGTAGCATCCCGGGTCAGGGAATGACAAACCCGTGCGCAGGCGCTGCCTTCTCGGGTCTGCGCCTTGTTTTCCTTACTCTTCGCCGCTTAGTTTGCGTTGCCGGGGGGCCGGCTCAAGTCCTTTCCAGCTTTCGGTTTCTGGGTTAAGATTGTGATGCGCGTCACGCTCCAGAGTGATATTTACACTTAGGGCAGCTGCACCCGTTTGTATAATCAGCCATAGTTCTTGCCTCGTTTTCTGTTCATTGTGAGAGGTTGGCCAGGGACTTACTTTTATGCCTTTGCTTTGGCTTCGAGTAGCGACTGTTCTCTACGGGGTGGGGCTCATTCATGCAATCCTGATGCTCCGCCAGCGCGGAGAGCGTTCCGGAAGGGTTGCTGCGCCTGCCGTCTGTCTGGGCATGGTCTTTCATTTCGTCTCCCTGGTGGAGACTGCCGCGCTTCATGGCTACGCTCAGCTGCTCACTATCCGCCACGCCGAGTCCGCTCTGGCCCTGATCATCGCCCTCGCCTTCACGGCAATGTATCTGCGTTACAAGACGGCTTCGCCCGCCGCGCTCATCTTTCCGCTTATCTTTCTGCTCACTTTTGCCTCGGCCATCTCCGAGCACTCGATGGCAATTTCCGCGTCTTCCATCTTCGGCAGCTGGATTTTCTTCCATGTCTGCACCTTGATTTTCGGCTATGCCATGCTCTTCCTCAGCTTTGTCTCCAGCCTGCTTTATCTTGTGCTGTCGCGCCAGCTCAAGCGCAAGCAGACTTCGACTTGGGCGGCGCGTATGCCTGCCCTGCAGGAGATCGACGAGCTCGGCTACAAAGCTCTGCTGTGGGGTTTTCCCTTCATGACCGTCGGCTTGTTAGCCGGCTCCGTGGTGGCCGAAGAGCGTTTCGGAGCGACGTTTGTTGCCGATCCCAAGGTGCTGCTCTCATTGTTGATGTGGGGCATTTATCTGCTTCTTCTTTACACGCGATGGAGCGCCGGATGGCGAGGCCGCAAAGCCGCTTATCTGGCCAGTTTTGGATTCGTCGTCGCCGTCTGTGCTTGGGGTGCGAATTACCTGAGCAAGCTGCATAGGTTCATCGCTCCATGAATTTCTTTGTACTGGGTGTCAACCACAACACGGCGCCGGTGGAAGTGCGGGAGCGATTCGCCATCCCTGAGTCTCGTCTGCCGGAGGCACTCGGCAAGCTCACCTCCATGGAGGGAATTGAGGAGGGCATGATCGTCTCCACCTGCAACCGGGTGGAGATCTTCGCGCGCTCCGAGAACGGCCATTGCGATCTGCAGAAATTCGTGCGTGACTACTTTGGCTTCCACTCCGGCGAGTACGAGCGTTACATCTTCGAGCACCAGCAGCTTGAGGCCGTCAAGCATGTCTTCCGCGTCGCCGCCAGCTTGGATTCCATGGTGGTTGGTGAATCGCAGATTCTCGGACAGGTAAAGGAAGCCTACGCCACTGCGCGCGCCTTGGGCGCGGTCAATTCGCAGCTCGATCAGCTTCTCAGCCGCGCCTTTGCCGTCGCCAAAAAAGTTCGCAGTGAAACGGCAATCGCCACCTCTTCGGTCTCCATCGCCTCGGTGGCCGTCGATCTCGCGGAAAAGATCTTCGGCAGCCTCAACGGCAAGTCAGTCTACCTGGTGGGAGCCGGAAAGATGTGTGAGCTCTCTGCCCGCCATCTCATCGCCCACGGAGCCAAGAAGATTTATGTTGGCAACCGCACCTATGATCGCGCCGTGGCCATGGCCGCCAAGTTCAACGGAGAGGCCATCCCCTTCGAGCGCCTCTATGAAACCGCGCCCTGGGCGGACATCATCATCAGCTCCACCGGCGCGCCTCATACCATCTTCCGCAAAGAGCACGGCGAAAAGTTCCTCCACGCCCGCAAGAACCGCCCCATGTTCTTCATCGACATCGCGGTGCCTCGCGACATCGATCCCGCCCTCAATGATCTCGATGGAATCTTTGTCTATAACATTGACGATCTCCAGCAGGTCGTCGCATCTCACCTCGGCGACCGGCACAAGGAAGCGGAGCGTGCCGAACAGATGGTCGAGGAGGAGGTACGCCGGTTCGAGCAGCGTGCCCAGACCGCCGAAGTTGTACCCACCATCGTCAGCCTCCAGCAGCATCTTGAGAACCTTCGCCAAGCCGAGCTGGACCGTGTACGTGGCCGCCTCGGTACGCTTTCTCCCGAGCAGGAGATGGCCGTCGAATCCCTCACCCGCGGCATCATCAACAAGATCATGCACACCCCGATCACCACTCTCAAGTCCGCAGCGCGTGATCCTGAATCCACCACCGTCATCGATGTTGTGCGCAAGCTCTTCAACCTCCGTACCGAAACGCCTGAACCCGCACCTGCGGCCCCAGCACCAGCGGCCAGCAGCGTAGCGATACCCTATGCGCCAGCGGCCGGCAGCACAGCGATACCCTATGCGCCAGCGGCCGGCAGCACAGCGATACCCGACGCTCCCGCATCTGCGCCTGCCGCAGCCGAAGTGGCCGCACCGTCGCTGGCGAATCAAACCGGAATTAAGTGAAGGAAGTCTGAATGGCCCTGCTTCGTATCGGATCTCGTGGTTCACAGCTTGCACTCTGGCAGGCGCATCACATCTCGGCCCTGCTCCGCGAGCGCGGACACCAAGTCGAACTCGAAATCATCAAGACCACAGGCGACAAGATCACCGATGTAGCGCTCGCCAAGGTCGGTACCAAGGGAATGTTCACCAAGGAGATCGAAGAAGCGCTGGCCGAAGGCCGCGTCGATCTTGCCGTGCACAGCCTCAAGGACCTTCCCACCGCCCTCGCAGGCCCCTTTGAAATCGCCGCCATCACCGAGCGTGTCGATCCCCGCGACGCCTTTCTCTCGATCCGCTACAACAGCGTGAGCCAGTTGCCTCAGCGAGCCCGAGTCGGCACCAGCAGCCTGCGCCGCCAGGCCCAGCTCAAGCAGTTCCGTCCCGATCTCGAAGTCTTTCCCCTGCGCGGCAACGTGGACACTCGCGTGCGCAAATTGGAAGAAGGCGAGTACGACGCCGTCATTCTTGCCGCTGCCGGGCTCAAGCGTCTCGGCAAAACCGGGCACATCAAGGAAATCCTCGAGCCTGAGATCATGTGCTCGGCTGCCGGACAAGGTGCCCTCGGTATCGAGATCCGCCTCGGAGATACCAAGATGCGCGAGCACCTTGCTTTTCTCAACCATGAACCATCGCGGCTGGCAACCCTCTGCGAGCGGGCTCTGCTCAATCAACTTGGTGGCGGATGCCAGGTTCCCATTGGAGCCTACGCGGTCGTCGCTAACGGCCAGATCAAGCTCACCGCCATCTGTGCCCGTCCTGACGGCAGCCAACTCCTCCGCGAAGTCGGAACCGGTACTGATCCGCTCGAACTTGGCAGCCGTCTCGGCAACATCATTCTGGGCCGTGGTGGAGACAGGATTCTGCAAGATGTATACAGTGAAAACGCCGCCGGTAATACGCAGCGATAGAGTTCAGGCCAACGCCTCATGACCGAAAACGAAAATAGCGGATTGATCGCGCCCCTGGCTGGCTGGCGCATCCTGATTTCCCGTGCCCGCGACCAGGCCAGTGCGCTCACCGATGGCCTGCGTGCGCTCGGTGCCGAGGTCTTGGAGATCCCGTTCATTGAGATTCGTCCGCCTCGTTCCTTCAAGTCCCTGGATGATTCTCTCGAACTGGTAGCCGAGTACGAGTGGCTGATTCTGAGCAGCGCCAATGGTGCCCGCGCCATGTTTGAACGCATGGCTCTGCTCAACATTCCTCGCCGCGTACTGTCGCATCTGAACATCGTTGCCATCGGCCCGGCCACTCGCGCCGCCATCGAGCGCGAAGGATTGAAGGTTGCCCTCACTCCCAAGGAATACGTAGCCGAATCGATTGTTGAAGCGCTCAGCGACAAGGTTCGCGGCCGCCGCGTCCTGCTCTGTCGCGCCAAGGTCGCTCGCGACGTAATTCCCCGCGAACTGCGCCGCATGGGTGCCTTTCTGGATGTGGTGGAAGCCTATGAAACCGTGATCCCGCAGTCCTCGCGGGTTGAGCTTCGTGCCGTTCTGCGCGACCCCCAGCGGCGCCCCCACGCCATCACCTTCACCAGCGCCTCCACCGTTAAAAATTACGTAGCCCTGCTCGGCATTCGTTCTGGCCATTCTCGATTGGTAGAGGGCGTGCTCAACGCCTCCATCGGGCCGGTGACCTCCGCTGCTCTACGCCAGTACGAGTTGAGCGTAGACATGCAGGCCTCCGAATACAACATCCCCGGACTCATCGATGCCATCGTCAAGCGCGCCACCTCCCGCACTGATACCTCGCGCCCTCTGTCAGTTATTTAGGGTTACGTTAGTTTCACGTCCACCGTGCTTGAAAGACCCTAGACCTTCGGTTCAAATCGTCATGGAACATGATTTGTTCAGGATAAAATAAGAACTGCTGTTCGGGTGTTCCCCCCGCAGCCGCGATACGTTCAGGCGCCAGAGGGGTAAGGTATCTTGCTGAAACGGTGGGTCAGGTCGCTGAAACGGGATCTTCCTGTTGTCGTTGTGCTCTGCCTCGGCGTCCTTATCTCGTTTTGCTGCTTTGCAATCCTCCGCTCGCTTGAAGCGGAGAAGGCCGATGCCGCCTTCCAGCAAGTCGCGCAAGAGCGTATTGACGAACTGCAGTCGGATCTGAATCTCACCGTCAGCCGGGTCGTCGCCCTTGGTGCCTTTTGCGAGTCCAGCTATCCCGTTACCCGTGCTTCGTTTAACAGCTTCGTGCAGCCGCTGCTCTCCAGCTCCGATCCCGCCATTCGGGCGCTGGAATGGGCGCCACGTGTCGACGGGAAGGAGCGCGCCAGCTTCGAGAAATCAGTGCGTGCCAGCGGCATCGCAGACTTTGAAATCCGCGACAGCAAAGCGCGAAGGATAGTGCCAGCCGCCGAGCGGAACGTTTATTTTCCCATCCTCTACGTGCTGCCTCTTGCGGGCAACCAAATTGCCACTGGGTTCGATGGCCTTGCCAGCAACACTCCCCGTCTTGAAGCTATTACCCGCGCGATCTCCAGCGGAAAGCTGACCGCATCTTCTCGCCTCACCGTCGTCCAGGGCACGCCGGGCCGATATGGCATTCTGATCTTCCGCCCCGTCTTTCGTCCTGGCCGCGGTGCCAGTGTTCTGGCCGGTTTTGCGGAGGGTGTTCTGGAGATCGGCGATGTCATCGAAAAGCACGGTGCCGGCTCCGGAGTTGCTCTGGAACTCACCGACCTCAGCGCCAAAAAGGGAGAGCAGCAACTCTACATCTCGCCGGGAAGTACGCCGCAGGCTTCGCATCTTGCTCGCGCCATCACAGTCGGCGGCCGCAACTGGCAGATTACTGCTTCGCCCATGCCTGGTGCTTTCCCGGTCAGCAACGGCCCCAGCTACGCAGGCTTTATTTCCTGCCTCCTGTTCACCCTGCTGGCTGCTGTCTATGTGGGGGAAACCTCCGGCACGCGTCGCAAAATCGAGCGCGTTGTCGAGGAGCGCACGGGCGCGCTCAACTCGGCGCTCAATTCGCTGGAGGAGCTTCACCGTGGCTTGGAGGAGAGTGAAGCGCGATACCGCCGTTTTGTTGAGGACTCTCCCGGCGCTATCGTCGTCGAGCGCCAGGGAAAAATCGTGCTCGCCAATCGCGCCGCTGTCGAAATGTTCTCAGGCTTTGATGCCACCCAGAATTCCGAGGGGTACACTCTCCTGGAGTTCGTCGCGCCCGATAAAAGAGCGGCTGCCGAAGAGGTCATTCAGCGGCTCTACGCGCAAGACATGAACATTCCCCCGACTGAGACCCGTCTGCTGCGCCGCGATGGCTCAATCATCGATGCTGAAGTCGTCGCATCCTCCTTCCTGCAGGATGGCCAGCGAAATATTCAGGTTGTGTTTCGAGACATCTCCCAGCGCAAGCAGGAGGGAGTAGAGAATGCCCGGCTCGTCAGAGCCATCGAGCAGGCTGCCGAGTCCATCATGATCCTGGATCTGGACCGCAAGATCGTCTATGCGAATCCTGCCTTCGAGCGCATCACTGGCTATAGCCGCGCCGAGGCGCTCGGCAGAGACCCCGCCTTCCTGCGGGCAGGCCAGCTTGACTCATACAGTGTTGGGCTCTGGGATCAGGTACGATCCGGCGACATATGGAGTGGCCGCCTCATCAATCGTTCCAAGGACGGACGTATTTTTATCGAAGAAGCGACCGTCTCTCCAGTTCTCGACCGCTCCGGAACCATCATCAACTTTGTCACCGTCAAGCGCGACGTTACCCTTGAGACTGAGTTGCAGGAGAAGCTCCACCAATCCCAGAAGATGGATGCCATTGGCCGCCTGGCCGGTGGCGTGGCTCACGACTTCAATAACATGCTCATGGTGATCGTCAGCTACGCTGAGCTGATTGCAGACGCTCTACCTGAAGACAACCAGTTGCGTGACCACACCGAGCAGATCTTGCGCGCGGCGGAGCGCTCCACAGCCCTTACCCGCCAACTGCTGGCCTTCAGTCGCAAGCAGGTCTTGACCTTACAGATTCTCGACTGCAACAAGATCGTCACCGAGACCAGCAGCATGGTTCGCCGCCTTATCTCGGAGAACATTGAGCTCAAGTGCGAGCTCGACTCTGACCTCTGGACGGTAAAGGCCGACGCTGATCAGATCGCGCAGGTCATCCTCAACCTTTGCGTCAACTCCCGCGATGCCATGCCCAATGGCGGATCGCTCGTTCTCCGTACCCGCAACTACCCGGTCGACCAAGGCTTCGTCAACATTTCCGTCTCTGATACCGGCATCGGAATCTCTCACGAACTGCAGGCGAATCTCTTCGAGCCGTTCTTCACCACAAAGGAGCGCGGGAAGGGAACCGGGCTCGGCCTAGCCACCGTCTACGGCATCGTGCAGCAATCCGGCGGACAGATTCACGTCGAAAGCTCTCCCGGCCATGGGGCGACCTTCACCATCTCTCTTCCGCGCTGCATGGAGGCCGCGCCGCCGCCCGAGCCACGCCTGCAGAGCTCTCTTGTCGCTGGCTGCGGCCTGGTCATGCTGGTAGAAGACGAGGAGGGCCTGCGTGAGGCCATCGCCGAGAATCTGCGCAATCATGGCTATCGGGTATTGGTCGCGTCCGACGGCATTGAAGCTCTTGATATCCTGATGCGCAATCCAGAGATCTCCATCTTGGTCTCCGATCTCATCATGCCGCGCATGGGAGGCCGCGAACTGGCCCGCCTGGCCATCCGCCAACTCCCCCACCTGCGCATCATTTTCATGTCAGGCTATGCCAACCATGAATTCACCTTGGGCGATCACGGCCAGACCCCAGAGGTCTATCTGCAAAAGCCCTTCCCCATGGAGCGGCTGATGACTCGCATCGCCGAGTTCAACGCCAATGCCGAGGAGCTCGATTCTGACCAGCTGTCCCTCGATCTCGGCCAACTTCCGCACTCATAACAAAGCGTCTTCCGCTCAGCTCGCTCGCTTCACCCGGTCCGCGTACTTTGCCCGCACCTTTACCACCTTGGGAGCCACTGCAAACAGGCAGTAGGGCTGGTGGGAATTGTTGGCAAAGTAGTTCTGGTGATACGCCTCGGCCTTCCAGAAGGTTTGCACCGGCTCAACAGTAGTTACAATCGGCGCGTCGAAGATCTCCTTTGCCGTCAGCTCCGCAATTACCCGCTCCGCTTCCGCCCGCTGCGCATCTGTCACAAAGATCACCGAGCGGTACTGCGTTCCCACGTCGTTCCCCTGCCGGTTTATCGTCGTCGGATCATGCGCCGTAAAAAACACCTCCAGCAGCTCGCCGTAGGAAATCACCGCCGGATCGAATTCCACCCGCACCACCTCTGCGTGCCCTGTCGTCCCGCTGCAAACCTGCTCATAGGTCGGATGACTCACCGTCCCGCCCATGTAGCCGCTCTCCACCGTCAGCACGCCTTGCAGTTGTAGCAGCGCCGCCTCCACGCACCAAAAGCAGCCTCCGCCCAAAATCGCCGTCTCCGTCTTCTCCATATCGCTTTCGATGCTCTCATCCGGCAAACGGTTCCGTCCCGTTCCGCCCGTAAAATTCCCGTCGCGCGACCATGCCGTTCTGCGTCCAACCAGAATGGAGGAGCATATGGTCAAGCCTGTTCCCGATGGTTATCACACTCTGACCCCATACTTCGTCGTCCCCGATGGCGAGTCTATGCTGCGATTCCTGCAGGAGGCCTTTGGAGCAAAGATTCTTTTTCGGCATGATCGCCCCGACGGCGCTCTTATGCATGCTGAGCTTGAACTTGGCGACTCCAAGGTTATGGTTGGTCAGGCCAATGAGCAGTTCACCCCCCGCAGCCAAATGACATACGTCTATGTGCCGGATGTCGATGCCGCCTACAAGCGTGCTATCGCCGCCGGAGGCAGGAGTCTCAAGGAAGTCGCCGATCAGTTCTACGGCGACCGTAGTGGAGGTTTTGAAGATCCCGCCGGAAACTGCTGGTGGGTCGCTACGCACGTCGAAGACGTGAGTGAAGCGGAGCTCACCCGCCGCGTCCAGGCCCAGGAGAGATCAGCAGAAAACAATGCGGCCTAGTATCTGCGGTCGCAGGAGTTAGCTGTTGCGCCTCGCCGGGCTGTCGTTGGCAGGCAAACGGTCTAACTTGGGGGAAGCGCCATCGGGGATGGTACATCGCCGATGCGCGTTGCCTTGCCCGCTTGCACTACAATGGCAATGACCATGTTACTGAACGGAATTTTTCCCGCCATCCCTACTCCGTACTACGCCGACGGAAGCCTCTATCTCAAGAAGCTGGAGCACAACGTCAATCGCTACACCAAGGGCCCCATCGCCGGAGTCGTCGTTCTCGGTTCCACCGGAGAGGCTGTCTGCCTCAGCGGCGAAGAGCGCAGCCAAGTCCTTCGCACCGCCATCGCCGCCGCCGCGCCTGAAAAGGTGATGATCGCCGGATGCGGTCATGAATCCGCGCACCAGACTCTGGAAGCCTGCGACTGCGCCGCCTCACTCGGCTATGACGCGGCCCTGGTCTGTACCCCGCACTACTATCGGGCGCAGCTGACTCCACTGGCCATGCTCAACTACTACCGCACCGTGGCCGACCGCTCTCCGCTCCCCATCCTGCTCTACAGCTTTCCGCAGTGTACCGGCTACGATCTCGATGTCGATCTCATCGCCGAGCTCGCCAGCCATCGCAACATCCTCGGCATCAAGGAATCCTCCGGCGACCTCGCCAACGTCGCGAGCATCGTCCAGCGTACCCGCCACATCAAGCGCCAAACCCGTGTCACGTACGATTTCCAGCCCCTTACTTTGCGTATGGAGCACCAAGCAAAGCGCCAGCAGGCAGCCGTTCCCCCCACCGCCGAGTTCGTCTCCGCCGGAGCCTTGGCCGCCACTGCCGCAAACTCCTTAGCTCCCTCTGCGGCTCCAGCGCCAGCCCGGCCCTCGTCTTCCTCCGTCGAGCTGATCGGCGGCCTGCGTACCCGCCACAAGGAAATTGGATTCCAGGTCCTCGTAGGTTCCGGCCACAAACTGCACGCACTGCTCAGCGCCGGAGCCGTAGGCAGCATCCTCGCCTTCGCCGCCTGCGCGCCCACCGCCTGCTACGAGATCTACGCCGCCTTCAAGGACAACGACCAGAAGCTTGCCGCCGAAAAGCAGCAACGCATCGAAGCCGCCTGCCTTCGCATTGTGACCGAGATGGGCATTGCCGGAGTAAAGTACGCCTCCGACCTCAATGGTTTCTACGGCGGCAATCCGCGCCTTCCCCTGCTCCCGCTCACCTCTGCCCAGCGTCAGGAGATCGAGCGCCTCTTGGCTGAGATCAAGAGTTAAGCCGCCCTCTAGAGAGCTGACGTGCCTCGGTGTTGTTCTTGCCCTGGGTTGTCACTCCGACGCGTAGCGAGGAATCCCAGCAACGTCGAAATATGGTACAGGCTCCAGAGACACTTCGGCCAACGAAGCCGCTTTTAAGATGCAGCTTTCCAAGCTAGAACCAGGAAGCGCAGAAACATTTCAGGGCAGGAAGCCGTCGCCCCTGCCCTGAAATGTTTCTTGGCTTTTGCTTCCTCTCACGCCACTCGATTTTTCCTCTGCTTCTCCAGCACTTTAGGAGAGCGATTGCTGCCTTGCATTCCGCCGTCGTTTGCGTACTCGGCGGCGTCCCTGTCGTCCATCTCGGCGGGCTGATTTCTTCGGTTCATCGGTCTTCCGCCCACGCCGCCAATCGATTTTCCGGGAGGCTCCGACTCGCCCGCCAGCCGCAGCCGCTCCTCGCGATGGTTGGTCAGCGCCTGCTCCACCAGCTCGAACTCTTCTTCCGTCTCCGGCTTTACCGCCGCATTCTGCCGGCTGATCTGCTCAGTTCCCGGGTCGGCTCCCACCTCGGTCCCCGTGTGTGGGTCCACGATGAATAGCAAATCACGCAGCTGGTCGGCATGTACTTCTTCCTCAGCCTTGATGTGCTCAAACATGGTCCTCGTGGTCGGGTCCTTAATTCCAAAGTGCTCAATCAACCGCTGATACACGTCAATCACCATACGCTCCGCGACCAGATCTTCGCGCAGCATCTCCCCCAGCGATTCGCCCTCAATGTATTGCGAAACCGAGCGCTCCACCAGGGTTCCCGGATTAAAATCCGGCTTGCCTCCAAGCTGCTGAATCCGTTCGGCGATCTCCTCCACATGTTCGCGCTCCTCGTCGGCATGTGCCTTGAAGGTCTGCGCTACGCTCCGCCCGTGTACGCCCGAAGCCATAAAGAAGTGATGCTGGTAGCGCAGCACGCATACAATCTCGCTGGCCAGCGTCTCATTCAGAATTCCCACCGACTGCTCTCGGTCAAGCTGATAGCTCTCGGTCACCGCTCCGTCTTCCAGTTTGTGCATCGCACGCTGCCGAATCTCTTCCACGTCCTTGATAAAGCTCGCCATGAATTCTGCCTCCGGGTGGGGAATCGTGCTCTGATTTTCCGGTGTTACCCCTGCCTGCTTTGGAGGCGCCATGCGCCCGTTTGGATGCCAGCGTCCGCCACCGGAGCGGGACCTGTTGCCGCGTATCCGCCACGCGCCTGCGGCCGGCAGCGCCAGCGTTAGTGCGCCAGCTTCGCGTCATCGCTTCTGGTGTCGAAAAATGGAAAGCTTCAGTGCTATTCTTTCTTCATGCCCCGCGAATCAGACGCTCCGGATACCCCCTGCGGCTGCACCAACTGCTATCGCCTATTTTCCTTCGCTGACATCTCTGACTTTTGGGACGAGGGCGAGACTCCCGTCTGCCCCTGTTGCGGCTCAGACAATGTCATCATCTCCACTCCAGACATGATCGTCGATGCGCACTGTCTCTTCGCCATGCGCAAGACATATCACTGACCCAGTTGTAAATTGAGCCTACCGTAACCATCCAGCATCAAACCAAGTAGCCGTGAATTACGAGATCACACCCCAGGAACTTCGCCAGCGCCAGGAGCGCAACGAAGAACTCACTCTTCTCGACGTGCGCGAGCCATGGGAGCGCCAAGCCGCCAGCATCGCAGGCAGTCAGCACATTCCCATGGCAGACATTCCCTCGCGTCTGCAGGAGCTCGATCCCGATCAGCACATCGTCGTCTACTGTCACCACGGCGTGCGCTCGCTCACCGTCACCGACTGGCTGCGCAAGCAAGGCTACGAAAAGGTGCAATCCCTTTCCGGCGGCATCAACCAGTGGTCGCTCTGGATCGATCCCACGATTCCACGCTATTAAGCTTCGCGCTATTAGTTCGTCGCTGGATGCAGCTTCTTCACCAGCTCCGCCACGTTTGCGGAGAAGTGGCGAATCGTCGCCATGCCTTCTTCATCGTTCAGCGCCTCGCCCGGCAGCCTTCCAAATACCATGTTCCAGTAGGTTGACCCCGGCACCACAAAGTCATTGATGAGGAAGAACATCAGCATCTCTTGCAGCGTCAGGGTCTGCCCACCGCGACGCGCAACCGCCACCGGCCCGCCAACTTTTCCAGCCAGGAAGTTGCCATTGTTGCGCGCAACATATCCAATGCGTTGCAGCGCACACATCACGTCTCCGCGAGCGGTTCCAAAGTACACCGGCGTGCCCACAATCAACCCTTGGGCAGAGCGGATCTTCGCGATGATTTCATTCAGTCCGTCATCCAGTCCGCACTCGCCTGTCTTCGAGCATTTCTGGCAGCCGATGCACGCCTCAATCTTCATTCCGGCGAACGAGACAACCTCAGTCTCAACGCCGTGTTCCTCAATCACCTTCACGCACTCCTGCATCAACTGTGCTGTATTTCCGTTCGGCTTCGGGCTGCCGCTGATTAAAACAACTTTCATGATTGCCTCCTGCAATCTATTGTGACACGATCAATAATCCAATTCAGCCCAAAGTTGATTGCTGCTGAACGGCGTAATATTTCACTAAGTCAGATCGATTTCTATGCTCACCATTCTGCATCCAGCCCGCTGGTGGCAAACGCTCCCTGATGGTCGTATCCACTGCTATCTCTGCCCGCGCCACTGCCACATTGGCAAGGGCCAGCACGGCTTCTGCTTTATCCGTGAGAACGTAGACGGTGAACTGGTGCAGCTTGGCTACGGACGCCCAGCGGCGGTGGCCGTCGATCCCATCGAGAAGAAGCCGCTCTTCCACTTTCATCCCGGCTCCAAAATCCTCTCGCTCGGCACCGCGGGCTGCAATCTCGGCTGCCAGTTCTGCCAGAACTTCGATATCAGCAAGGCGCGCTCCATGCAGCAGGATTCCACCCACATGTCGCCTGACGATATCGTCAATCTCGCCATCGCCCATGGCGCGCCCGCCATCGCCTTCACCTACAACGAGCCCACCATCTGGGCGGAGTTCGTCATTGACATTGCCAAGGCCGCACATCTTGCGGGCCTCCGCACCGTCATGGTCTCCAACGGCTACATCACGCGCGAAGCCTTCCTCGATGTCTACGAGCACATCGACGCCGCCAACATTGATCTCAAGGGTTTCACCGAGGACTTCTACTCCAAGATCACGCTCTCGCACCTGGCGCCCGTGCTCGATATGCTGCGTTGGCTACGGCGCGAAACCAGCGTCTGGTTCGAGCTCACCAACCTCATCATCCCCGGCCTCAACGACGCCCGCGTGGAAACCAACGAACTCTGCGACTGGATTCTCAGCGAACTCGGCGACGACGTTCCCCTGCACTTCACCGCCTTCCATCCCGACTTCAAAATGCTCGACCGCGAACCCACTCCGCCTGAGACCATCCATCGCGCCCGCGAAGAAGCTCTCATCGCCGGACTCAAGTACGTCTATGCCGGAAACATCCTCACCCGCGATGCCGCCAATACCCAGTGCCCCAAATGCGGCAAAACCCTCATCCGCCGCTCCTGGCACCGCATCGAAGAAATCGCTATCGACAACGGCCGCTGCCGCAACTGCTCCACCGAAATAGCAGGCGAATTCGACTGAAGCTGCGGCCTGCAAGGCTAACCCTACAGCTGCGCCGCTTCGGCCTGGATTCCTTTCGGTATAGAAGGATTCACGCCAACTGACACCAACTCCTGGCGACCCGGGAAAGGTTGCGCCATTTGAGTTCAACCATCCAGTCTTTCGAAACCGATCCGCAAAAGGTTAGAATTCGGACAAATGAGCAGGAACGAATGAATTCCTCACCGACGAATGCTGAAGCGAATACATTCGTTCGCACCCCGGCCGATTTCTATCGTCCGGAACTGGACGTATTACGCTTCGTCGCATTTTTCATGGTGTACCTCAACCACTCAATTTCTTTGAAGCCTGAGTCACCACACTGGATAAGGTCTTTCTCGAACGCATGTGCCTTCGGAGTTCCACTGTTCTTTGCCCTGAGTGCGTACCTGATAACGGAACTGCTCATGATCGAAAAACGCAGAACCGGCTCAGTGAGCACGAAATCCTTCTACATCCGCAGGATCTTCCGGATATGGCCGCTCTACTTCCCCATTCTGCTTGGCGGATTCCTACTCTCTCACCTTCACCGCGATTGGCTAATTTCTACACCCGGACTCATTGCTTATATCTTTCTTGTCGGGAATTGGTACACCAGCCGTCACGTCTACCTTTCAGCTGGCATTGGCCCCTTATGGAGCGTATCGGTCGAAGAACAGTTCTACCTCGTATGGCCGTTACTTGTGCGGTATGGAACAAGGCTGCATCTCGGAATCGTCTGCTGCTTGGGGTGGGGATGCAGTCAAGCTGTGCTCGTTTTTCTTTGTCTGCACCATGCCCCCCTCGAGCCTGCGGTCTGGACGAATTCGTTAACCCACCTTCAGTACTTCACCCTTGGTGCGGGCGTGAGTTTGCTCCTGAATGGATCGGCTCCGAGGATTCGAAACAATGTCAGGGTCGGGATAATCCTTTTGGCAATGATTCTCCTCTTCGCCTCTAATTTCGTTTTCAACTCGGGCAGCGGGACCGATCTCTGCTCGGTTTTTCGCACCTATCCCAATTTCCTTCTGGCAGGAGCATCGACGACTCTGATGCTCGTTGGGTTTTTAGGAAACGCCTCACTCCAAGGCTGCCGAAATCTCAGCTATCTCGGAAAGATTTCCTATGGGATGTATCTATACCACCTTCCAGTCCTGATGGTTCTTTGGGCAGCTGGCCGCCACCTTCTGAAAGGCGAATATCCATTTACCGTAATGATCCTTGGACTTCCCCTAACCATAGGGGTTGCTTCCGTCTCCTACCGCTGTTTCGAGATGCCCTTCCTTCGTATGAAGAAACAGTTTGAAATTGTGAAATCAAGACCGGTATAGAGAGCATTTGCACCACGTTCTCTCATAGTTTCGCGTCGACGCCTACTCCGCACAACGGCTATGGTCGGCATTCGCTCCGTTTCAAGGCGCGGCAAACAATGACATTCCTGTGAGCATATTGCCGGGACTCGGCCACTCCGACATGGTGATCGCCCCAGCAGCCATTCGTGCCGTGGTCGCTGCCTTTCGCCAATAGCTTTTTCTCTCTGAATATCCGGCCTCGTCATCTCCCCCGATTCCAATCCGAAGCCGCAAGCATCAATACCCGTGTGAGATCACCAGCGCCGACCAGGACGTACCAATTTAGCTTTTGTTTATCGCTCTTGTTCCTGCTCTCCGCCTCCACATTGCTGGCGCAAGCCGGCCCGCCGTTTCAGACCGACGATCCCACTCCCGTGGACCTTGGCCATTACGAGGCCTATGTCTTCGGTACTGTCGATGGCACTCCCGCGGAGCTAGACACCACCGGCCCGGCCTTCGAGTTCAACTGGGGAGCCATTCCCAACATTCAGCTTCATGCAATTCTGCCCTTCGGTGCCGTTCTGCCTTCGAACAATCCCATCTATCTTCCCGGAGGAACAGGCTCCAGCGCCTTCGGCCTCACCGACATGGAATTGGGCGTGAAATATGGCTTCATCAAGCAGACCAAGCACCGTCCGCAGATCGGCTCATTCACCATGTTTGAGATTCCCACCGGTAGTTATTCACGCGGACTGGGCGTAGGCCGCGTCTGGTACAAGCTTCCCATCTGGGTCGCAAAAGACATCGGCCCCTGGAGTCTGGTCGGCGGCCTTGGCTACGCCGTGGTCCCGCAAACCCAGTTCCGCAACTATCTCTATGGCGGATACCTCGTGAAACGGGTGATCAGCAAAAAGCTCGAACTATCTGCCGAGGTCTTCTCTCACGCGCGCGAAGGTTTTGCCGCCGCGCAAACCCAGTCCTCCACCATGATCGACGCCGGTGGCTACTACCACTTCAACTCCCCCGGCCTGCAACTGCTCTTCGCCTACGGCCACTCCGTCGCCGGACAAACCGAGAACTACGCCTACCTCGGTCTCTATAAAACTTGGGGAAAAGATAGAGGCAAAAACGCATCCGACGCCATGCTGCAATCTCAGCCGCATTAGCCGCCGCTGCTAGTCGAACACCACCGTCTTCTTCCCATACAGCAGCACGCGATTCTCCAAATGCCAGCCTACTGCACGTGAGAGCACAACCTTTTCCAGGTCGCGTCCCTTCTGCACCAACTCCTCCACCGAGTCGCGATGGGAAATGCGTGACACTGCCTGCTCAATGATCGGCCCATCGTCCAGAATCTCGGTGACGTAGTGGCTCGTCGCGCCAATCAGCTTCACTCCACGCTCAAACGCCTGGTGATACGGACGCGCCCCGATAAACGCCGGCAAAAACGAATGATGAATATTGATGATCTGGTTCGGAAACTCCGAGACGAACGCGGGCGAAAGTATCTGCATATAGCGCGCCAGCACCACCAGGTCGCACTCGTGCTCGCGCAGCAGCGCAATCTGCTGCTGTTCCACCTCGGTCTTCGTCTCCCGCGTCACCGGCGTATGCACAAACTTCGCGCCGTAGAATCCTGCCAGCTTCTCGGTCGCCGTGTGGTTGCTAATCACCACCGGAATATCGCAGTCCAGTTCGCCTGCCTTGTGACGGTAGAGCAGGTCGGCCAGGCAGTGGTCGTATTGCGAAACCATAATGCCCATGCGCGGACGCCGTCTGCCCTTGGCCAGCCGCCAGCGCATCTCAAAGCGCTCTGCAATTGGCGCAAACTCATCGGCCAGCTCGTCCAGGCTCACATCCATTCCCGACGGGTCGAATTCCACCCGCATCAGGAAAAGGTTGGTCTCTGCGTCGCGGTGTTCGTCGGCGTGCAGAATATTGCCATCATGGCGGAAGACGAAATCAGCGATTGACGCAACCAGACCCTTGCGGTCCGGGCAACTGATCAACAACACTGCGGAACGGTTTTGCTGCAAAGTCTCAGGCAAGGCTCTCTCATCCAGTCCAATTTCAAAATGGTAGGGATAAACAAAGTGTACTTGCATTGCTCCTGTCGCTGCAAAACCTATTGATCCTATTGCTAATAGTTGCCGATATACGGCTCTCAGGCACGCAGTAAAAAGCACACGCCGCAGCGGTGGGCACGCCCGCTCGTGCCGTTCAGGCACGCTGAGAGAGGGACATATGAAGTCGATGTCGATTGGAAAGAAGTTAACAGTATCTATAGGCGCTTTGCTTGCGCTGACGGTAGCACTTGGTTGGTTCTCATTGTACGGACTTAAGCAAACCACAGACAGCTTAAGCACGGCAGTCGAGCACAGGCTAGCGTTCATTACGATGGCAGATCAACTGAAGGCCGATATTCTGGATTTGAGATCTGCCCAGCGTGCCCTGGGTCTGTACAAGTTCCTTGACAATCCCACCTACTACAAAATTTCCAGCGATGCGTTTGTCAAGAACATTGCAGACGCCAACTCCATGGCAGACAAGATGCTTTCCGTCGCCGAGGTCGAGACAACTAAGGCACGGCTCAGGGAAGTGAAACAACTTCTCGGCCAGTTGCAGACGAACAATGATCGAATTAGCGCGCTGTACGATGCCGGCAAGTACGCAGAAGGCGCCAACCTGGCAATCGAGGTTAGGGCTCCGCTGATCCGTGTGATTGATCTGTCCGCAGGCCTTGTCTTGGCACAACAGCAGAAGCTGGTCGAAGAAAAAACGCAAGCCGAAAGCCTGTATGTCGCCTCCTTATGGCGCGCCCTCACCGTTCTAGTCCTCTCCGTTGCATTGGGAGCTTTCGTTCTCTTCATCGTTCGCCAGATCAGCGGAACCCTGCGTCAGTTATCGTCTGAGCTGTCCCAAGGTGCCGACCAGGTTGCAAGCGCGGCCGCGCAGGTATCCTCGTCATCGCAGTCGCTCGCCCAGGGAGCTTCCGAGCAGGCCGCCTCGCTGGAGGAGACCTCTTCGTCCACTGTGGAGATCAGCTCGATGACCGTTCAGAATAGCGACCATGCACAGAAAGCCGCGCATCTGGTCAAGGACACAAGCCGTCAGTTTACTAGCACCAACCAGCGGCTTGGCGAGATGGTCACTGCCATGCAAGAGATCACCAGCACCTCCAACCAGGTGGCGAAGATCATCAAGGTGATCGACGACATCGCATTCCAAACCAACATCCTGGC